>Ga0187854_10000148_pt1 | contig 106358 bp, 111 predicted proteins | sample June2016WEW_6_15_FD_132445 | JGI IMG/M metagenome (GOLD analysis project Ga0187854, IMG submission 132445) | Peatland microbial communities from SPRUCE experiment site at the Marcell Experimental Forest, Minnesota, USA - June2016WEW_6_150 | ecosystem: Environmental > Terrestrial > Soil >... | reverse complement strand
TGGACCCAATTTAATAGTTTTTATTGCATTCTCGATGATCTTTTTCACATCAAACCACTGAGGTGCATTGATACCAATATCTTGGTAATCCCTTGTGAATTCTATCTGTTGAGAAATTATGTCTGTCACAGTTTCTTCATTTTTAATGTATTCAAGTAGATCTGTATCGGCTGTTTCCAGCTTAGACAGTTCTAATTGAACTTTAAGAGCAGTTACTTGATTGAGAATATCGTGACGGGTGATACTCGAAAGGAGATGGAGTTTAGCGTTTGCTTTTTTGTAATATTCGAGTTCCCGGAGGATATTGCAATCATCAATGATCACAAATAGGATGAGCGAACGGTTTTTTCTCGTATTCCGGGTTTTGTCAACATACAGGCGAATCTGCTGTTGCATCATATTTCGTGTGACAAGAACAGTTCTCATACCCGTCTGCCGCAATAATCTGTGTCGTGACCTGGCTATGCGGAGGAGTTGTGTGATACGTGAAATAGCTTCCGGAAACAGGGACGTCACCGGTAGATTTTCTAGCTCCCTCTTCCGGTATCCGGTCAGTCGTCCCGCAGCTGCATTGCCGGCTAGAATTTTCATGGTATCCGTATCCAGCCAGAAGAGCGGGAGTGGGATATGAATGGAAGGGGCCTGATAACCACGTATCATCTGGTTAATCCGGACAGGTTTTTTCCGGTACTCCGCTTGTACGAACGGGCCTCTCCGAATACTTCGTCTCGACCTAGGTAACAAGGTAATCCGGTGGTTCATTATCAAATTCCATTTTGTAGGAAAATTTTTTACTACTTTTAAAACATAATAGATATCCAGAAAGGTAAAAACATTTCGGGTACAAATGAATTTAACAACCAGTGACGGAATTTCTAGTATGGAGAGCATTCCCACAGCCCTCATAAAATCGCTCAATGATCTCGGGTTATCCAACTATGAAGCAAGTGTATACGCCGCGCTGGTCCTGTATGACAACGCGGAAGCAAAGGAGATCATCGATTTTCTTTCCATATCAAAGCCGAGCGTATACGAGGCGTTGGATCATCTTGCGGAAATGGGACTTGCCGTAAAGAGAATCTCAAAGCCGGCCCGGTACAGTGCAATCTCCCCTAAAATGGCCATCGACCTCCTCATGGACAAGCACAGGAAGGCAGCAGATCATGCACTGGCGGCACTCAGAACGCTGGAGAGAAAGAAGGTACGCACCGACAAGGAGGATGCTCTCTGGACCATCTACGGGGACGCCAACATCGAGTATAAAATCCGTGACCTTTTCGGGAAAGCAAAACGCCAGATCAGCTGTATGATCGGAGAACGGTACCTTCCGTTCATTGAGAATATTAAAATCAGGGATGTTTCACTGCGACTCATTGTGATTTCGGATGATCCGGAACTTCAGAGAAAACTGGAGGAATTATTTTCGCGAAAAAATGCAGACATCCATGTCATCTCCCCGGAACAGTTCAATGTCCCGCCACCATTTGCCCCTCCGGAATTTGTCGAGGCGATAAAATTTATGAACTTCGACAATACCCTTGAATTGATCGTCGATGATGAGGAACTCCTCATGATCCCGCCGTTTATTTCCGGCAGCGTTTCAGTCCTTAATACCAGGAATAAGGGAGCGATCCTCCAGATGAAAATGCTCAGCCAGCTCAACTGGAAACGGTTTGTTGATGGCGAGGCATTGCCCTTTCCCGTACCACCCGCTCAAAAGAAAAAGCGATCGTGATTCGGAAAAAAATTAAAAAACGTCATAGTGCCGGGTTCTGGAACACTACACTTTCGGCACCGTTGGCATATTTTGCTACTACGATGACGTTATTGGTTCCTGAAGTCCCGGCAAATGTCCTGCTCACATCCGGGTTTGTACTGAGCGTCCCTTTCTGCGCATCGTTGATGGATACCTTGAGTTCGGTAATGTCACCTGCGGTGCAGGTACTGGTCATGACTCGGAGCTGGATAGTGACAGGAGATGTTTTCTGGCCGGTGATGGTGATGGTGCAGGTCTGGGCCGACCTTGGGTGGATGGACTTAAAAAATACACAGTCAACAGTGTGTTATTATATGTAAAAAATTACACTATTTTTAGTGTGTATTTTTTATGAAGCAATTTTGAATTTTTCGTCGTTCCTTTAATTACAATAAAAGGAAAAGGACTCTGGAGAAAATTGATCTAAAACAGCCTGAAACGTACACGCACGCATCATAATGAAGATTTGACGTATCAACCTCGAAGTTCCTTCTCGAACTCATCAACTCCCCGCTTGATGACGTCATTGAACTCATCTGCTGTCAGGGGTCTACCGATCTTTGCCAGCTCGCTGTCGTAAAATGCACCGAGTTTATCGAGATTTCCGAATACGAATGCGCTGAAGTCGGCGAGGGGTATCTGCTTTTTGTTAGCAAGGTCCGCTCCGATCTCATCGAATCGTTTATCCTGCCCCGCCATTTTCAGCATAGCTGAGATATTCGTCTTGATCCTATAACCGCCTGAGGGATTCATATCACACCTTCTGTTGGGGCGTATGGTATGCTCGAATCCTGCGAATGGGATCAATTCGAACATTATAAAAAATTCATGGAAACCCGAAAAATACCTGTTTATATTGTTGTAGGACTTGGTGGTGATGATAAAAATCCGAATAGTTTATACATTCTACCTCTCAAAGATGTGAAAGACCCTACCCTTTACCCTAATAGTTTCCTACCCTATAGTAAACACCCACAACACAATTTTTTCTGGAAAAATGGAAAATTGATTTGAATGGGAGGTCTTCTCTTTCATAATCTGCATCGGAGTCTTGTATCCAATCTTCTGGATCTCCGCCACAAATATTTATTATAGTCCTTCGGCGTATATTCACAATTGTGATTCTTTGAGGAGACTCGAGAGGAGAGAATGCACATGATGTTCAAGGAGGATCTCACCGATCAGGTCAGGGGTGTCATCCGGCCGAAAGAAGGTTCCTGCGGGATTTGCCATGCTGTGGCAGAAGAGATCTGTACAGTAGGCGGAAAGGTACTTGCCTACGAACAGCCCGGGGGCATTCTGGCAAAAGTTACTGATGACCGGGGCAATGTTATGGGTAAAGGTTGGGGAGTCGTGTGGTCGCCCGCGGTGCTGGCAGCCGAGGTCGATGCCGGACTCATTCCTGAGGACATTGTAGACGCTGTCGTAAAAGAAGGAACCAATACGAAGGAGGATATGAAGCTGGTCGCCGCTCTGTATGGTTATGGCAGAGTACTCACCCCTGCCGCTGTTGCGTTGATGACAATCAAGGATCTCGGCGGTCGGACTCTGATAAAACGTGACGGGCTCGGCGTTGTTGCCCGATTTATCGGCAGAAATGGTAACGAGATATCCGCATCACCACCCGCCTACTGTCCAGTCTGTGCAATAGTGATTGGTGCAGCCAGAACACCGTTTTTGGCAAGGAAAATTAAAAAGGAACTCAAAGATGTTGAAAATGTTGGTAAGAAAAAATACGAACTCGGGATAGAAAACAGATACGAGGTCAAGGGGGGAAGTGTCAGGGTTACCCTTGCTAAGGAGGATCAAATCCTCGCAAAGCGTGTGCTGGGATGTTGTATGGCTTACAGTACGGTCAAGGCAGAGATTGTCGCCGGACTGATCCCGGACGCAAATGCGAAGCTGTTCAGAGCGTACTGCAACATGTGCCCCTACAAGCACTGCTGGCTGGAGAAATCTATGGGAGCAACCGGCAATGTCCTCCTGCACCGGCTGACCGAGATCGGGACGGAGGTGGAGGTTACAGCAGAAGGAGGTATTGTCGCTCATATACAGGGGCCGGATGGTCAGGAGATCGTGGGACGCGGGACGCTGTGCTCTTTCAGTGCTCTTACAAACATGCTATTGAGGGCAGATGCTACGAAGATCCTGAAGCCATCATCGACGAAGGGGTGGGAGAGGGAGGAGTGAAGGTAGTCCGTGGCTCATATTCATCTCGAAAATAGATCATTTTCCCTGTTCTGGATTCTGACGTGGTGGATCATTGCTCTCTGTATCATAGAGATCGCCGTTTTCCCTCCGGTCGCAGGCGGTTAAGTGACCCGAGAGTAGTGCCATGATCGCAATACAACATGATGACCATCGATATTGGCAAGCTGATTGACAATGCAAAGCAGCGTGGCATAGGTGCCGTTAAATTTCCTTCAACATTCCCCGCTGCTTCACGAACCGGTCCCAGTTCCAGGGCTCATCAAGTACGTTTACCTCGACGTTCTCGATGCCGCACACGCCCAACACCTTCCGTTTCACCTGATCTGAGAGGTGATCGACCAACGGGCATGCCTTGCTTGTCAGAACCATATCGATCTGCACGCTGGTCCCATGCACACGGATCTCCTTAATCAGCCCGAGATCAACGATATCAATGCCGACTTCTGGATCGAGTACCTCTTTCAGCACCCCCCGTATCAGGTCCTCGCACACGTGCTCGGCTTTGAGCGCCGCGGCTTCCGGTGTCGGGAGCGCCAGCTCCATTGAGCGTAGGCGCTCTTCCAGCCGGTTCTGGCGATCGAGGAGCCGACTCACCACCCTGAGCATCGGGTCGGGCATGCCTTCAAGCCCCTGCTCCACCTTAGGGCCACAATCCGGCCCTGCAATCCTTCCCGGCACCCCGACAACGGTAGCACCTGGCGGAACCGATCTGACGACAACTGATCCGGCCCCGACCTTTGCTCCTTTTCCAATCCGGATCGGCCCGAGTACGATTGCACCGGAACCGATGATCACGTTATCTTCCACCGTTGGGTGCCGCTTGACATTCTCAAGTGCGGTGCCACCGAGGACGACCCCCATGTATATCAGGACGTCATTTCCGACTTCGGCAGTCTGCCCGATCACGACACCCATCCCGTGATCGATGACAACCCGTCGCCCGATTGTTGCACCGGGATGGATCTCAATGCCGGTCAGGAACCGGCTGATATGGGAGACGAATCGTGCACAGAACTTCAGATCGTGTACCCAAAGCCAGTGGGTGCGCCGGTGGAACCAGAGTGCATGGAGCCCAGGGTAACAGAACAGGATTTCAACTGTGGACCTGGCGGCTGGATCTTTGGAGAAGATCGCCCGAATATCCTCCCTGATGTAATCAAATACCATGAAATCTCCCCCTATATCTCGAAGAGTTCAGTACTCAAGTACCGCTCACCGGTATCAGGCAGGATAACCACGATGACTTTCCCTGCATACTCCTTACGCGCTGCAACCTGCAGAGCTGCCCAGGCAGCGGCACCGGATGATATCCCGGCAAGAATACCCTCTTTCCTCGCAAGATCGCGGGCCGTTACTATGGCGTTTTCATTGGTTACACGGATGATTTCATCGATGAGGCTACGGTCCAGAACATCAGGAACGAACCCGGCACCAATCCCTTGGATCTTGTGGGGGCCGGGTTGACCCCCTGACAACACCGGAGAAGCATCGGGTTCGACCGCGATCGCTTTGAATCCCGGCCTCCTTGGCTTGAGTACTCCCGCAACCCCTGTGATCGTACCACCGGTCCCGACACCGGCTACAACCGCGTCGACCTTACCATCTGTGTCCCGCCAGATCTCTTCTGCCGTGGTCTTTCGGTGAATCGCCGGGTTTGCCGGGTTCCGGAACTGCTGCGGGACGTAGAAATACCGAGGATCCTCCCGTAACATCCCTTCTGCCCGGGCAATGGCCCCTTTCATTCCCTCCTTGCCCGGAGTCAGAATGAGATCTGCCCCGAACGCCTTAAGCAGTTTGCGCCGTTCGATGGTCATTGTCTCGGGCATTACAAGAGTTATCCGGTAACCCCGCGCAGCAGCAACCATCGCAAGCGCAATGCCTGTGTTACCGCTTGTCGGTTCAAGGATGATCGTATCCGGCCTGATGAGCCCAGCATGTTCGGCTGCATCAATCATCGCTACGCCGATCCGGTCTTTCACACTGCTCATCGGGTTGAACGATTCAACCTTGGCAATAACGGTTGCGTTCAGACCTTGTGTTACACGATTCAACATGACCAGTGGTGTATTGCCAATAGTTTTTGTAATATCTACAAAGAGTCTTCCCATCAGATCACCCTTTATTTACCTTCATTTCAGGCAATGAAGGACATTACGGTATTTTTCTGAATTATTCACAATTGTTAATTGCAATCTGCAGTTATAAAATTTGGGTTTGTGATATTTTATTGGAGAAAATTATTTTTTTAGTTCTTTTTCGATATTGATCCCTTGAGATCGAAAAATAAGGATAGATACGAACAAAACCGAGAGACAACCCACAACAGGGGTACCCAGCTGGGTTACCCATGGGGATCTAACGACTGGATAATGTCCGAATTTTTGATTAAAATCCCACCAGCCCCGCACTCGAATGCGCAAATTTCAACCAATTCAACTGCATTCCTTAATACTCTCATGACTAATACACGAATCGAAGGATTGGATATGCCCATTTTGAAGAGTGTTGACATAAAAATGCCAAACTTCGACGAGATTTTCAAGAAGAAAAAGAAGGAGAAAAAAGGGGTGAAATGATGCGTGAAAAGTGTGAGCGAAAGGAAAAGAAAGCCAAGAAGAACAAGCGGAAGCGAAAGGCGCGGAGGTGAAAAATGAAGGACGCTGAGGAGGAGTTAGAGGAGTTTTTGCGAAAAAAATATGGCAGAGGAGCAGGAGCCTCTCCGGATTTACATCTTTGACTGGTCGTATGTTTTGTTTGCCACCGGAGGCTTGCTCCTGTCATGACCTTTGCGGCTCCACTGAGGAGGTTTTGATTTTTTCCTTTCGGGTTCATCACCGGCAGGTGTTCCTGGCACCTGACCTGGTTCGGGTTTTATTGAAAGAAAACAATCTACCGGATTCCTGCCACCCTCACAGAGTTTCTTTTTATAATCCTCACAATCCCTGCACCCCGGCACTCGTGTATCCAGGAGCGTGGGAAAATGCTCCATCCAGAGATTGGGATCAATCTTTCCCTGTTCAAGGAATCTTTTTACATGGCGTATCGTATATTTCATGACTATCAGTGTACGATGGATTCTCTTATTCTCTTGTAATAGTACCGGGAAATTCCGAATTTTGTGACTAATCCCGCGATTTTTTTGACATTATTTTTTAAAATTTCCGTTTTAATCGAATTTTTCTTCTCGCACCACATAGATACCATGTTCATCCTATGGCAATATATTTCAGAGCATTTGGGCACCTTTTGCTCCCTGACTTCTATGTCACGCTATCTGACTGACAACGTGTTCGACGAACTGATTGATGTTGCACACAGCAACGGGAAGTATGAGATATGACCAAAGACCTGAGGAAGAAACTTGAAGAGAGGGCAAACAAAGTAAAACAGTCAACTGCCGGTCACGTTAAAACCGTCACGCCCTCACAGCGACGCAGTGAAGGTATGAGGAAGCGGATGAAGAGGCGAGATTAATGTTGTTGTCGCGTATAATTCAAAAAATGATTACGAGTTCCCCACGAGCGTGGGAATGAAACGTATGAAGGGGCAGATCCGGTTCTGGTGCCATTTTCGTGGCATTCATATGTTTTTCCAGAATATTCCATAACTACTTCGTCTGTTTTCTGAAGTCACTAAATAGCAAATTCTCTGTGTTCCATAGTGAAGGCACAACAACGCACCAGAACCATAGAATGGATATGAAAAACCCATACCATACTCGGGCTAGTTTTTGGTATCAATTTTTCCTTATTTTTCCTTCAAGTACCGCAAACCCATAAAAACCAAAAATTTATTTTGGATCGATTATTCATTGTTGCCTATGCGACAAATCCATCATCATCCATTCTTTATTGTTTCCGGTATCCTGATCTTATGCATCCTAAGTTCAGGCTGTTTTGGATCAACTACATCCACACAGCCTTCTGCGGCTCCCCGTACGACATTACTTGCAACGACCTCCTCTGCTATACAACAGGCCAGCCCGCAGACGCAGGCATCTGAGGTGAAGGTCGGAGTGATTGCCTCGCTCACTCCTAGTATATACGGCAATATTGGGAAGATGACATCGCAAGGTGCGCAGCTCGCTGCTGCCGAAATTAATGCAAATGGTGGCATCAATATCAACGGAACCATGGTTCCGATCAAGGTGTTCGTCGCCGATGACGAGTCTACTCAGCAAGGTGGTCAGACGGCAGCTACCCAGCTGATAACCGGTGACAAAGTCGATATCCTTGTCGGGGGGTACTTACCCGATGTCACTTTATCATATGAGCCGACTGTTGCCGAGTACAAGGTCCCGTTTATCGTGACCGGTTCAGGGATACCGATTATTACCCACCGTACCGACATCGATACCAGCTATATCTTCCTCCACTGCCCGACAACCGACACCAACGCGCAATACATGATGACGTTCATCGACCAGGTGATCCGGCCCGCAGTCAACCAGAAGCTGAACGCCAATGCCGACCGCCCGTTCCGGCTCGCCCTGATCTATTATGACACTGGGTGGGGCAAGAGCGTGCAGTCAGCGGTGATCAAAACGATCACGAATAACAACCTAAATATCAAGCTGGTCTCCCAGCAGAGCTTTGAGGTGGGGGAAAGCGATTTCAGTACGCCCGTGACCGCGGATTTCAGTACGCTCCTGACCTCGATCAAGGCCACAAACCCCGATGCGGTTTATATCGTTGCATTACCGCTCGAGTCCGTCGCGCTCATCACGCAGGCGCGGAAGGATATCGGGCTGAACACATTATTCCTACTTAGCGATCAAAATGACGACCCCCGGGTCTATAAGGAAGTTGGTCAGTATGGTGAAGGGGCCATTATCGAGACCTGGTTCTCACTGTTCGCGACGCCGGCCGGTGCGCTCGGTGACGCCCAAAACGCGTTTAAAAACAACTACTATGCTAAGTACGGTACGTACCCTGAGATGATGGGCGTGTCCACGTACGAGGCAGTCTATATTGCGGCAAAAGCGATCGAGAACGCGGGCACGACAGACAAGGCCTCTGTCAGGCAGGCCCTTGTCAACCTGAACATGCCCCAGATTATCGACGCCATGAAGGGTGGAACGATCTCGTTCTCGAGCGACTTCCGAGAGTCGCAGTTCGACCTGTGGATGATGCAGCTGAAGTTCAATTCCAAGATCGGCCAGATCAGGCCACTCATCATCTGGCCTGACAACTTGAAAGTAACCGAATTTACGCTTCCTGCATCGTACACGCCTGGCAGCCCGTAATCCATACCACACCTCTTTTATTTCAGACCGGCGGATAGGTGTCTTCATGCTGATTCTTACATTAGTGACTATGTTGATCATATCAAGAACGGGATGAAACCTCTCTGGTGAGGTTCCTTTGGCAGATCTCCTATCTGATCGAGTGAATATCCATCAGGATTGAAAATACCCATGTTTTTGCCCATCTGTTACGTGCGGGATGCTACTCTTAAGGGTCGGTAACCTGCAATAAGGTGGTGCTGCCAACGGTAATCAGAAATATCATCCCGGTCAGCTCCGGGATCCGGTTGGATTTTTCCGGTTTCTTTTCGTCGATTTTTTGATCTAATATAATTCCTCGAAATTTTCTATTTCGCTTCCTAAATCCCCTCCTTTTCCTTTTATAAGAGTAAAAAAACGACAATTTTTAACATTTTTTAGAACGAATACTCCGGAAGATCCGGGCCGGATCGCCGGACCGGATCGCCGGACCGGCCGGATCACAAAAAATATTGCCTGTCACAACAAAATCAAAACAGAATTTTAAAAATTTTCTATAAAATATCCGGGCAACATTCAATAAAAATATTCAACAATACATTGTGTCTTTCTTTAAAAAAAACAGTCCTCCTGATGATGGCGCGGCGAATGTTTACGGTCTTTTTGTTTTATCGAACAGTTGCGCAGCCGGGCAACCGATCTCCCTCTGCTTACAATACCTGCAGGCCAGTTGTCCTCTCACAAGAGCATTACCTAGGAAACCCAGGAAAAAGAGGGCTAGGATGAGAATGAGGACTGACCAGGTAAATCCCTGTATCAGGAGCAGTATTCCTGCGAGAACGGGGATCATGAATACCAGAAAATCAGGGACAATATCTTTCCATGTGATCGTCATCTGGTTAAACTTCTCCGGGTTGCCCTTTTGAAAAAACATGGAACTCAGCCGGCCTTTACCAAAAGCACAGGTTTTGCCGTAATAGTAACAGTCGACGCAATGTCCGCTCAACAGCCGGAACTCAAGAATAAGAATAAAAATTACATAACATATGACCCACAGAATGCTGAATTTGAAGAGGATATATGCGCCAATCCCGTAGATTAGGAACGATAGAAGATTTGATCCGATAACAATCGAGATTGGATAGTTTTCTTGGCAGCCCGGTTCCTGCATACCGGAATTGACGATTTAAAATATAATAAAATTCCGCACATTCCCCTTCCTTGAAAAGGCTGTTGCTCAATAGAAAAATCTTTTGTGAAGAGATTTGGACTGAAAAAGATTTCCCCCGACCGGGCCTTTTATCATTTTTTATTTAATCACAATCAACTGTGTGTTAATTAAAAAAATTACCACCATGAAAGAAGGTGAATGTCGCGAGAATAGTGAAACCGTAATTGTGGTTATTACCAATATTTCCTGTATCCAGCGTTCAAGTAGAGTTTTTATCCCTATCATAATTCGATGATACTATCAGTTGTCAAAAAAACAAAGAAGGTGCACAGCACAGGTCATTACAATGGATCTCCCATCGCCAGACTCACAGACTCCGTTTATCTACCTCAACAACGCTGCAACGACGTGGCCGAAACCTCCCGAGGTACTTCAGGAAGTTGCTCAATGCCTGAGAATGCCGATACAGGAAGTAGGAAGGACAACAAGTAACGAATCGATGGATTATCCCTCTGCTGCCCGTGAAGCACTTACAGGATTTTTCCACGTCGACCCCGCAAATTATTTCATTTTCACGCAGAACGCAACTGACGCTCTCAACATCTTAATCCACGGATTCGTCAAAAAAACCAACTCGCCGTTCCATGCAATCACGACTGAACTCGAACATAACTCGGTCTTGCGGCCCCTTCATACCCTGAAACAGGATGGGATGATCACATTGTCGGTCGTGCCCTTTTCCAATAATACGGTCACTCTATCAGCGATAAAAAACGCTATCCGACCTGATACCCGGCTTGTCGTCATGACACATGGAAGTAACGTTCTCGGCTCGGTGCAGGATATCAAAACCATTGCTAAATACCTTCATGCTAATGACATTTTCTTTATTGTCGATGGCGCACAGACGGCAGGGCAGATTCCAATTAACCTTTCCGACATTCTGGTTGATGCTTTTGTATTCACCGGGCACAAAGCGCTGTACGGCATTCCGGGTATCGGGGGATTTTATCTCCGCGACCCGAATGCAATTGCGGTCACAAGACAAGGAGGCACCGGGACGAATTCACGGTCCCTTACCCAGCCATTTGACATGCCAATGCGGTTTGAGACCGGAACGCATAACTATCCAGGTATCGCTTCGCTGTACGCCGGGATTCAGTTCATCAATACAGTGAACCTTGACAAGATTGGACGCAAAGGAAAGGAACTTACGCAGTATTTTGTTCGGGAACTGAACCGCAAATCAGGAATCACTCTCTACAATGACGCTCCGAACCTCCCGGTTGTGTCGTTCAACATCAACGGAATCGAAAACGATGAGGTGGGATTCATCCTCTCCCGTGCATACCAGATAATTACGAGGACCGGTCTTCACTGTGCCCCCCTTGTCCATGACAGAATTGACGGGGGAAAAGGCTGTATCCGAGCAAGTTTCTCGTGGTTCAATACTCTTGATGAGTGTCGGATCGCGACAGGAGCAATCCGTGAGGTGGCAGAGAATGCGCATCGTCAAGTCCGTGCAGACTAAAGTGTGTGTCGACGGTTCACTGATGAAAGAATATGTGATGGATGAGCCGTTAAGCAAAGAATTCCTGACATTTTTGCAGAATTTTGGCACGGTGCAATTTCTTGAACAGTTGAAAAAACCGTATTTTTCTTTTGAGAAAGGCCAGTTCATTTCCATCAAAGGGTTCGTTGGAGATAGCAATGTCGAGGTACGGTACAAAAAAGAATTCCAGGATCTGATTGCGGACTATTTTCACCTGTTGCTATTTTATTTTCGTCAGGGCGATGCCGGAATTTTAACGCTTAGAAAGCATGAGGATTTAATCAGGGAAAAGATGAAAATCCGTTCAGATTCCCAGATTGCGAACGGTGTATGATTTCATCCCGTGCGGTGTTTTTAAACTGTCCATTTTGTCCTTTTTTGTATTCATCTATGAAAATAAGTATTAGACAAAAGAATTAACCTGTTCTGATAAAGTATATGGGAAAAGGGAGGAAGACAATCAGCGCCTTCACGATACTATGAAGACCGTACATCGGAATTTCAAGGAAATCAGTACTGACAAGAAGGGATTTGACATTGCACTTGTCACGCGTATAGCTCTCTTCGCATTTTTCATTATTGGAATATTGGTACTCTCAGGGATGGTAGGACCTGCATCGGCTACGAGTGAGCCGATCGTAGGGAATGAACCTACGGTTACTATCACAGCGTATACTGTTACACCGCAGGTGATGATGCCCAATGATCAGGGTACCATTACTGTTACCATCAAAAACACAGCGACAACAGCAACTCAACAACAAAGTAGCGGTAGTGTAAGTTCTAATACTCTGCAAGAGAGCAAACAGATCGATATCAATGTTTTCATCGAAAATATCAAACTTGAAGGGAACGGGATCAAGGTACTCAGCAATGAGTTCGATCGGGTCGGTGATCTTGGCCCAGGTCAATCGACAACAATAACGTTTGCGATCCAAGCCCCCGAAAAGACTGGAATGTACTTCCCTGAAGTGTGGATCGATACTCAGGGAGGAAGGAGCACCCGGTATCCGATCCCAGTCAATGTCAACACCCAAGTTGCAACGCAGCACCAACCGGTCGTAATTATGGAAAGCACGCTCCCTGAAACCGTGACACCCGGCGATGAATTTCCGGTTGGACTCACCTTCTTCAATCTAGGACAAAGCGCTGTTTCTGATATTACCGTTATGATAGGGAATGCCGGATCTTCAATAGCCCCGAAATTGACCGACACCCTCCATGTAGGAGCCCTCTCGCCTGGTGAGCAGAGTACACTCAATACAGTTTTTATTTCCGATAAAAAAGCAACGAGCGGTGTAATCAAAATCCCGGTTACAATTAAATTTTCTAGTATTGATGGAGTGCAACAAAGCCAGAATTCGACCATCGATGTGAATCTCAAAGGTGTGGCGGAGATGGGGATTGTCTCTATTGATTCAACCCCGCAGCGACTTACCGAAAACATACCTTTTGATCTCACCGTTCGTATTGAAAATACCGGAACCGGTGACGCAAAAGCAGTCTCCGCAACAATTGATCTCCCTACACAGGGAACCAAGGAAGCGTTCATTGGTAAGATCACGCCAGGCAACGATGCTCCGGCGCTATTTTTACTTGAATCGCTCCGAGCCGGTAACTATCCATATACCCTCAACATCACCTATACTGACGATACCGGCATACACACACAGAATCGACAACTCAATCTTCATGTTAGTGGCGGAAATGGATCTGGTACCGTCATTCTCGGCGTTCTTGGTATCGGTATCCTAGCGTTTTGCGCTTATTGGTTCTGGTATTTACCCAAGAAGAATGGGGCCAAGTCTTTTCCATGGATAAAAAAGGACTGAAGGTTGCATTCCTTCTCGCGTTGAGATCGCTCCAGCGGGGCAACCGATCGAGCGCAATCCTGACCATCCTGATTATCGGGATGTGCTTCGCCAACATGATCTTCCTGCCCTCCCTGTTCAACGGGATCGAGCAGAGCATAACGAAGCAACTTGTGGACTACGAGGTCGGGAACGTGCTTATCAGCCCCAAGTCGTGCGACCAGTACGTCACGAATCTTGACGCAACGCTCGGTCTCATCAACGGCATGCCCGGCGTAGAGCGAGCCACCCCCCATTATACCGAGGGGGCGACCTTCACGTATCACCAGCGTGTTCTCGGGGTCTCGGTGCGGGCGATAAAGCCTAATGATGAGAAGTACGTCTCCCCGCTGTACACCAAGATGATTGCCGGCAATTACCTTGGCGAAAGCGACACGGGCCAGATTATCATCGGGAAGCCCGTGGCCGGCGACGCAACTATCCGAGAGGAAAACGAGTTTCAGCCCTCGCTTGGCGGGGTCCGGGTTGGCGACTCGATCACGGTCGAGTTCGCAAACGGCTACACGAGAGACTACCGGGTGAAGGGTATTTACTCCACCGGATGGAGCCAGGCGGACAGCGCCGCGTACGTCTCCTGGACTGATATGGAGCAGGTCTTGGGCCAGCCGCTCGACAAGGCGCACGACATCACGGTCAAGGCAAAACCCGGCTATTCCGAGACCTTCATCAAGAACGAGCTGATCCAGTACGGGGTCTACCAGAAGGTGCAGACCACATCTGACCTGCTCTCCAAGAGTCTGGGAACAGCTTTCCAGAGTTTTGCGATCATCAACCTTGTCTCCCTCATTGTGAGCATCATCATCGCGACCGTCGTCCTGTTCATCGTCATCACGATCAAGACCCTCAATAGTCGCAGGCAGATCGGGATCCTCAAGGCAATCGGCGTGGACAAGGAGGTCATCATGCACAACTTCGGGTTCCAGGTCATCATTCTCGCCATACTGGGGATTATTCTCGGGATTATTCTCACGATGCTGCTCGCAGTGTACATGGCAATTCACCCTGTCGTTACTCCCGCGTGGTCAGCAACCCTGTACCTGACACCCATGGATCTCATCACGAACTCCCTGATCCTCTTTGTCGCTGCCATCGTTGCCGGCTACGTCCCTGCCTACCAGGTGTCGCGCGAGGATATCCAGACGGTCATGAGGGCCTGATATGATCGAGATTGAGGATTTACGGAAAATCTACCGCATGGGAACTGTCGAAGTCAAAGCCCTTGACGGGATCACGCTCGATATCGCAAAGGGAGAGTTCCTCGGCATCATGGGTCCCAGTGGCAGTGGGAAAACAACTCTCCTGAATATTTTAGGTCTTTTGGACACTCCTACAAGTGGTAGAATTACAATCGATGGAACCGATGTGAGTAACCTCACCGATTACGAGAAGACCATGTTCCGGCTCTACAGGCTCGGGTATGTCTTCCAGGACTATGCTCTCGTTCCCGATCTCACGGTGATGGAAAATGTCTCCCTGCCCGGGATGCTCCGGAAGGACATCCCCGAGGAGCAGTCCCGTGCGGCCAGCAGCGACATCCTCACGAAGATCGGCCTGCTCGACCGGCAGAACCACCTCCCAAGGGAGCTCTCGGGCGGCCAGCAGCAGCGGGTCTCGATTGCCCGTTCCGTCGTAAATAAACCGGATATTCTCTTTGCCGATGAACCGTGCGCAAACCTCGATACAGAAAACTCTCGGATTGTGCTCGACCTTTTCAAAGAGATCAACCAAGAGATGCATCAGACGATCGTCATGGTCTCTCATGAGGACTGGCACAAAGATTATTTTAACCGATTTATCCACTTAAAAGACGGAAAAATAGTTGATTAAAGTTCTATTGCAATAACGAATCCTCTTTTTATTTCGCCTGAGTGCCATTTACTGGATACACCGGTAATTTCAATGGGGGACGTGGTTGCTGGGAAAAATCGAAATCTGATTTTAGATCTCCCAAAACAGCAACATTCTCTCTCACGGTAGGCCTTAAGTCCGGGCGTTTATCGGTCTTTGGATTAATCCTCTCACTGGAGAGGAAATCGTCCTCAATAAATTTCAGGTATGCGTCAAAGCTCAGAATCTGGTGATCGATATACCCCTTCTTTGCGTAGGAACTGATTACAAGCCCCGGCACCCGCAGACCGTATCCATTTTCATCGACAACCGGGGGCGTAACGTGGTCGTAGAACCCACCCCAGTCGTCCCACGTAAGGAATATCGCGGTCTCATTCCAGTTCGAGCTTTCCATGGCAGCATTGATAAGACTCGTCGTATATGCCTGTCCTGTACTTACCAGCGCCGGCGGGTGTTCACTATGATTTCCGTTCGGTACAATCCAGATTACTGAGGGAAGTGTGCCTGCTTTTGCCGCTGCATAGTAGTTTTCCAGTGGCTGGATATTTCCCAATTCATTATCGCCTTTCACTGTTTCAAACCATGGAAGGGGGTTCCAAATTTGCGGGACACTAACTTTCTGCGGCTTTGGATCACAGAACATCTCGTCATTCTCGCAATCAGGCTGGACTCCTTCATCGAGATAATATGCCCAGCTTACGTTCTTCTGGTGCAGAAGATAGGTGAGATCAGTCCAAGCATAGATCGGCGGGACTTCTTTTACTCCCTTATTCGGGTTCATGCCTAGGGATTGCGGGTTCTGCAATTCGTTATAACAGCTCATCGGATTAGACGAGGTGCATTTTGCCGACCATGCAGAGACCATGAAAAGATGAGCCGGTAAGCTCCACGATGAAACCGGTTCGAACATGTGATCCTGAAGCACGAACACATCTGCGTATTTCCAGTAATTTGGGATTTCCCGGGCATCGTGGTAACCCATTACATCTGGTTTGCCACGTTCTGTATTGCACTCAGGGTCCACGGAATTTACGCATGCCTGTTTTCTTCCCTGCTCCTGCTGCCGGATGAACCCATCCATCTTTCCACTATCAATATCCGCCTTGGCATCATTTGACCCATGGGGTCCGCCTTCATTAAGATCATGTGGATCGTGATAGGGCCTGACGCATGTATTAGTCAGTGGATCAGGAACACAAACTGTCGGTACACCATTTTGCATAGGAATACCATCAGCTCCCGGATACGTACCGAAGTATTCATCAAATGCACGATTCTCCTGCATGATAATGATGACGTGTTTGATCTTGTGGATGTCACCGGTTTCCTGCTGTAAAACCGAATAGTTGTATGAATGTGGGGCCGATGGTGGTGCCGACACACACGCAGTTGTAATGAGGGTGGCTGCCAGCATCGCGAATAAAAACAAGAAAACTGGTATTGATAACCTAAATTGGCGCCCGATCACAGGTTCACCTTGTCTGTTGAGTGGATGACCCCTGCGAGAATAATAATTATTTGATGTTCAGTTCTGATTCGGCTGCGAGACCCAGATTCGGCCGGTAATACAAAAAACCAGAGATATCAGGATACATCGAGAATTCCTTATCAAAATCTTTGATACTCAGAGAATATAATCACCCTCTTGGAGTAGAAAATTCCACCGATTAATTGTAAAAAAGTTGATTTGAATAAGTGTTCAATGCTTTTTTCTGCCAAGCAAGAGAGTGGAAATCACCACCGCAGCTCCAAGCGCTCCCAGGGTAGTAAACGGAGAAATGGGGGTTGGGGTTGGAGCTGCATTGACAGCGATGTAACTTGTCTTCGTCAAAACACCGCCCCCTCCTGTATTTTTCACCGTTAAAATGACGGTATAATCACCGGGAAATGTATAGGTATACGAGGGATTCCGTTGACTGCTGGTACCACCATCACCAAAGTCCCAGGACCATGATGTGGGGGATCCCGTTGAACTATCGGTGAACTGCACGATAAGCGGGGCGTTACCGGATGTTGGAGTGCCTTTGAAGGCTGCGATCACTTTTTGTGGGGTTGGTGTTGGGATTGGAGTCGATATGGTCGGTACTGGGGTTTGGGTCTGTATTACCTCCTGACTCACAGTGATGTAATTCTCGTATGTGGAAATATTACTATTAACTGAATTGGTCGCTGTAAGTGAAACCGTGTAACTGCCGGGTATTACGTACGTGTATGATGGATTTTGATCTGTACTAGAACTTCCATCACCAAAACTCCAGAGCCATGACGTGGGAGATCCACTAGAAGTATCGTTGAACTGGACGGTGAGCGGGGCGGTGCCTAGTGTAGGACTTCCAATGAAACTTGCCACGGGTGCTGAAGTGGACGAACTTACCGTGATATAACCTGCTATTGTCGTGATATTACTCCCAAACGAATTGGTCGCAGTCAGTGAGACCGTCCAAGTGCCAGGAATTGTGTATGTAAACGATGGATTCTGTACTGTACTGGAATTCCCATCACCAAATACCCAAGACCATGAAGTCGGTGAACCGGTTGACGTGCCAGTGAACTGGACAGTAAGTGGTGCGGTACCGGACGTTGGTGTCCCGATGAAGGCAGCAACCGGTGGCACAAGTGCCGCTGTATAGGTGTAGCCGTCAACTGCTGAAGTCGCAGATGTACCGCCGGGTGTGGTGACGGTAATGTCAACAAGTCCGGCTGCACCAGCCGGGGCGGTCACGGTGATTGAAGTAGCGGTGTTAGCCGTAATGGTTGCCGCTGTGCTTCCAAACATTACTCCAGTCACTCCGGTAAAGCCCGTCCCGGTGATGGTTACTGAGGTGCCGCCGGCTGTGGTGCCAGATGTCGGTACGATCCCGGTGACGGCCGGGACTATCGGGGCTGTATAGGTATAGCCATCAGCTGCTGAAGTAGCGGATGTGCCACCGGGTGTGGTGACGATGACATCAACAGGTCCGGCTGTTGTATGGGCCGGGGTAGTCGCCGTGATCTGGGTGGCGCTGTTAACCGTGAACGGGGTTGCTGCTATACCGCCAAAGGTTACTACAGTTGCACCGATAAAACCTGTCCCGGTGATAGTAACTACAGTGCTGCCGGCTGTGGTGCCAGATGTCGGTACGATCCCGGTGACGGTCGGGGCCGCTGTATAGGTGTAAGCACCCGTCCCGGTTGCAGTACCACTAGGTGTGGTGACCACGACGTTAACAGGTCCGGCCGTTGCATAGACCGGCGTGGTCGCCGTAATCTGGGTATCACTGGTAACCGTGAACGAGGATGCTGGGGTGCCACCAAAGGTTACTGCGGTTGCGTTGGTAAAGCCCGTCCCGATGATGGTGACTACAGTGCTGCCAGCTGTCGGGCCGGTCGTCGGTGAGATGCTGGTAAAGGTCGGGGCCGAATTATCTGCAAGAACAGGTGGTACCAAAAAGAGGGTTACCATGATAAGAAGAAGAATCACCAGAACGATCTTCTTCATAGTGACACCCTTCTCGAATGGGTAGTTGTATTATGTCGATTGGTTTTAAGAGGGTGGCGTATAATTGTGTCTTCCCATTGAGGCATTGAAATGCATCCCCAGAGCATCAGCAAGTTGTTGTACCGTTACACCAAGCTGTTGTGCTGCAACAGTCAGATTCACATGCCCTTGTCCTTGCGTTGTATTAAAGGCATTCTCCACTTGCTGCTCGGTAACACCTAGTTTTTCTGCTGCAGCAGTGAGAACAGTGGTATTTGATAGAATATTTTGAAACCGGTTTTGATACTGTGAGCCTACCGGTGGTGTACCTGATGGTGGGGGTGCCTGAACACCCGCGGATTGACCTGAGGAACTTCCATTATCCTGCAGGCAACCCGCAACAATTATCCCGGCGACAAGAATCGCCGATACGATAAGTATTACAATAGTGTTTCTTTTCATGTTATTCATCTCTTGATTTGAACTGTATCGAAGTTTTATTCATTACAAGTTCCATTGGTTTCCGGATTAGACAGTGCCATCCTTCCTTTTGTCACTCATTTTTCAAAGACCCCATCGGATCCATGGATCCAAATGTGATAGGTTTCAAACGATTTACAACTTCGATCCAAAACAGGTGGCGACATCCATGAGCGTCACGTGGTATTTGTGAATTAAAAAATAGAAAGGGATATAGGGGTTCTCGATCCGTCATGTCGTCGTTGGGGTTGGCGTTGACGTAGGAGTGGTGGTTGTCCCTTTCTTATGGTGCCTGAACTGGTGGTTAGGAGCCATCGTACCTTTGTTAGATTCACAGTATGATTTGAGCCATGCGTTAACAGTAGCATTATCACCATTCTGGAGTGCGGTTGTTACCGTATCCGGTATAGTAACACCCTGTTGCTGAAGCTGAGTGATGATTTTTTGAGAATCAAACTGCCGAGGACCGTTAGTTTGTGTGCTCATGTGTGCTTGGCGGTATGTCTTCAACCAGGCCATCACTGTAGCATTATCACCGTTCTGGAGTGCGGTTGTCACGTCACTCGGTACAGTAACACCCTGTTGCTGAAGGTGAGTGATTATGGTCTGGAGTTGGGTAGCATTCAATTTCGCGTCACTATGTGCTGGGCGGTTGGCCTTCAGCCAGGTCATCACAGTAGCTGTATCACCATTCGAAAGTGCAGTTGTCACGTCACTCGGTACAGTAATACCCTGTTGCTGAAGGTGAGTGATAAACGTCTGCAGGTGGGTAATATTCACATTTGCCCCCCAGTGTGCTTGATAGTCGTTGCTGTTCACAGCAGGTGTCGTCGCAGGTGTCGTCGAATCTGCACCAGCTGTTCCAATAACCAGTGCTAAGATAGACAGAACTGCTAGAACACCAACAAAAGTTTTCAATGGTTTTGTTTTGAGTGTAGTCACTCTGATCTCCTCCTTCGTGTTGTACTTGATAATGTCAGCATGGAACTGTGCTTCGACATTGTACAGTTTATTTTACATTTTGTCATATATACTTTTCTATTATTCAACTATACATTACAATTTGGAAACAATACGTGATATAATTTTGAGCGTTTCGGGCAAGAGCATTTGTAATAATTGAAAGGGCATTTTATAGTTTTAAGAGGTGGTTTTTTAAATTATAAACCACATAATGCTATATGATACAGGAGATTTTCGGTATAATACCCCGGTCGTCGAAAAACAGTAACGATATTGAAGGATTGTGAAATTTTCCATGGATGATACACAGAATCAAGAGGAGATCAACAAATATAAAAAATTCAAAAAAGTTGATGGAGGGACGTATCGAAAAGTTAACCAGTTCCTCCGAAAACGAACGTATATAACCGCACGTGAATGGGCACTAGCTCGCCTTTGTACTGATTTCAGGACAACCGGGGGAGCAGAGATGACATTTATCGGTCAACACCTACCCGAACTCGTCCCGTTCATGGAAGATACGTATTCCCCTCAAGCAGTAAACCAAGCACGCAATTCTTTTAAAAAGAAAGTCAGGAAATCCAGTGCCACGTTTTTTTACGGGGCGATGTGTGGTTTTTTCACTACCGATGAGCTTGACGACCTCCTTTTTGAAGCAAGCGAAGTTGCACGATTCCTCCTTGAAGTTGAAGGAACTACCCTTGATATCGACGAGGAGATCGATATTGAAGACCATATCACCAAAGTCATGAGAAGTGTCGGGGAAGCGGCAAAAACAATCCTTCAGACCCGGGTCTCAGAAACACAACAGAAATCTCTCGAAGTCAAAACTTCAATTGTGCCAAAAGAGAATGAAAAAATACATGATATACAAACCATCAAAAAAATCAAACGGGGCAGGAAACGGAAGGTTGAACCACTTCAAACAACCGAAACCTCGCTGAATAGGAAACAAAGCATTGAGGATGATCAACCAGCACAGCAACTAGCAGATGAAAATAACCCGACCGGGGTATCTACCGAAGTTCCAATGAATGAACCAGAACGTTTGATTGAGCCTCAAAAAGATTTGGAACAAAACAAACCGAATGAACCCGGTTCTTTCCAACAAAATGCTGGAAACGATAGCATTTCATAGGAAACCGAATATCCATGAAAATTATTCAGATTGTTGGGTGGTCAAAAAGCGGGAAAACTACGTTTATTAAGGATTTAATCCCAGAACTCGAAAAAAAAGGACGTGTTGCAACAATCAAACATCTTGGAGACCATGACTTTAACCTCGAAAAGGGGAAAGATACTACAGATTTTTATGAAGTAGGTTCAACAATCTCGGTTGGGATTGATGTTACGAAGTCAGTTGCAGCGATTCGTACGAACTCGCTTGACGAAATCCTTCGAATGCTCTTAAATTTTGGGATTGACTATACTATCCTTGAGGGCTTTAAAACACAAATGTTTTCAAAAATTGCTATCGGAGATATAACAGTAGATAATTGTGTTCTATCGAATCCCACGGTGAACGACGTTATTTCTTCTCTGCATTTGTTTGAAGAATATAGACCGAACAACCCAAAAGGGAAAAGACACTAAAAGGAGAAGAGAAGTCAAATGAAAAAAGCACCATCGAAACGGTTGTTCGGTACAAACGGGGTTCGCGGAGTTGTAGGAACTGAGATTACGCCGGATCTTGTCTATAAGATTGGTGCTGCGTTTGGTTCAATGAGGTCGGGTCGTATCGCTGTAGGAAGAGATACCAGAACTTCGGGTGAAACTCTTCTCCATGCTCTCAAGGCAGGCTTGCTTGGAACTGGATGTAATGTTGTGGATTGCGGTATTTTGCCGACGCCTGCACTTCAATTTCTTATAAAAGAGGAGTTTGATGGAGGAGCTATGATCACCGCGTCGCACAATCCTCCGGAGTACAACGGGGTCAAAATAATCGAGTCTGATGGAACTGAGATGGGTGATGAAGAAACTATCAAGCTCGAACAGCGGATCTTTGATCAGACTTTTTCGATTAAACCATGGAACGAGGTGGGGATTGAGACAAGTGCCTCGCATCTTGTCGAACGCTATATCGATGCGATAGTAACGCAATTTCCTCCTGATATTGGGGAAGGCATCGTAGTGGCAGTGGACCCTGGATCCGGTCCTGCTTGTCGGACAACGCCAGAAATCCTCAAGAGAATGGGATGTCGCGTGCTTACTGTGAATGGAGTTATGGATGGGACATTTCCGGGACGGTTACCAGAACCTACTCCTGAAGGGCTTGCGGAATTATCGGCGCTTGTTGTAAGCTCAGGGGCATCTTTTGGTATTGCCCATGATGGAGATGCAGATCGGTCCGTTTTTGTCGATGAGAAAGGGCATTATATAGAGGAAAATCGCGAATTCGCTCTTGTGGCAAAACAGTTCTGTACCCAACAGAAAGGATTTATTGTCACTCCAGTTAGCACATCTAATTTGGTAGAAGCAATAGCTTCATCGAATCATTGCGAGGTTGTATACACAAAAGTTGGTAGCATTTACGTCGCAAGAACTATGCTTGCGTTGATTCATGACAAAAAAAAGGTCGTTTTGGGTGGAGAAGGGAATGGAGGACTCATCTTCCCTAACCACCAATTCTGTCGTGATGGTGGCATGACGGCAGCGGTCATGGTCTCAATTGTTGCAAAAAATAACAAGAACTTATCATCTCTAGTTAAAAGTTTACCAAAACGGTATATGATCAAAGAGAAAGTAAAAACCAAGAAAGCATCGGTGATAATGAAAGAACTCAAACGAGCTTTAATGAAAGAACATCTTGACGAGACCGATGGTTTAAAGATTACTCGTGGGTCTTCCTGGGCACTTATTCGGGCATCGGGAACTGAACCCTTACTTCGAATCATCGTTGAATCTGAAAACAAAACCGATACGGGGAAATTTTTTAACGAGATCTGGGGATTGATTGCAGAATCGCTCAAATCAGACCACGCCTGATACATTAAAAGGATTGATTCAATTATCCCCCCAATTTTTAATATAAAATATTTAAAGCGGTATTTACTGTTAATATATCAAAATTTAATCAATATTTGACTAAATCATAGTTTACCTCATTTAAAACCATTAAATTTTATTTTTGAACGAATTTATACGATTAAAGTTCTCCTTATTTCTAAAAAGATTAAAAATGTTTATTAACTATTTTATCAAATTGAGATTGTTCATAGAATCGTTGTATTGAGTATCCATGAATTCCGTAGTTGAGGAAACGCTCAAGAATATTCGGCATGCGGTAGTATTCAAAGACCCAAAAACCATTAAAAAACATATCGATACTGCCCTTCTTAACGTTGGACGAAAAGGTCGGCGGGAAATGGTTCAGGAAATCAACCGCGTAATCATAGAGACTGCTATCGATAACAACAATCCTGAGGTTCTTTCGGCACTGCGGGGAATGTCAGACGACGACACAATTCTTCTTTTCTCACTCCTTATCCAGCAGTACATAAAATCCCACGATGAAGCGTGGATGAAAGCCATTTTTTCTGTAACAAATGAACTCGACAGAAAAAGTAACCAGTCCCGGATTTTTGCAGAGATGGCAAAGAGACTAATTGAGACTGGAGTTACCGAACTGAATTCAGAATTGATTCAAAAAGGCATTCAAACGCTGGATCGGATCTCATTTCGAAAATATCGATCAGAAATTATGATGGATATCATTCCCCTTTTGAATACTTGGGCAGTTACGAAAAGGGATGTAGATCTCTTGCACCAAACTCTCGCTTTTTCTCAAGAGATTGGTGATGTTGCAAAACGTTCAGTGGAAATTACGAACGTAGCTTATGCAATGGCTTCGGTTGCAATTAGTAATCAAGACATTTCTCAATACATTGAAAGTATTAAAATTGCTGGTTCGATCAAGCAGAAAATGCGCAGACAATTTTGTATCGCATCAATTATTCGAAATGGCGCACCCACGTTTCTTCCAACTGATTATATCGATATTTCCACCTTTGTACATTTTTTTAAGGATCAATCCGAAGAGACGTTACTCGAAATCATCTCAGCATCGCTTGATGAATATTTTAATAGGACACAAGACACATCCCAACAAACTTCTTCCATAAATTCTCTTATTGAGAAAATACCGTATTCACTTCACGCTATCGTTCGTTCACTCATAAAAAAGGCTGAGACCGACGGAGATCAACGGTACCTATCTCAAGCGATTGAGTTTCAGCATCGTTATGTGAATATGACCGAATACCCCATCCGTGATCTCGTAAAAGCAGGCATTTCAGTTGCTTCAAAGACCAACGATCCCACTCCACTGATAAAAATTGTCCCGCTCATTGAACAGTCATCGAATCAATTTGAATCATCGCGACTATATCTCCAGCTGATGGAGGAGATGCTCGTCCTTGGCGATATCGAAAATGCACTTGAAATTGTGGGTAAAATACGCGATACGACGCATAACCAACAGTTGTATTTCGAATGCTATACATCGTTATTAAAACAGAGCGTCCTTTCAAACAAGGTTTCCCTTATTAAATCTTTTATTGAAAAGAAAGAGACAGATGCGATATTTTTGGATATGCTCTCTCGAGCGGTAATAGAAATTTCCAAGCATACTTCATTCCAAGATATAATTAATCATCGTGACGCAATAACCGAACTCGCCATTCTTCACCCTCAAAAGGATAAGATAATACTCGAAATTATCAATCTTCTCATCAACCGAGGGTTCCTTGATTCTGCTGATCCGGATGTGCTTATCCGATTTACCCAATCCATAACCGATTCCTTAAATCGTGAGCAAGCACTTTCAACGATTGTTATCAAAGTTGCAGGTCTTGGAGTTAAGACACGAAACCGGGACTATCTCCAACGGGCAGTCGGTCTCACTTGCCTAATCGAAGAAGAAAAAACACGGTCATCGACCCTCACTGCGATTATTGATGAAGCAACCGGCCTTGCAGTCCAAGATGGAGATCTTGACCTTTTAAGACGCATGCGCGAATGGAGCACCTCATTACTCTCAAAAGATGTTGAGATCCATGCAATGGCAAACATTGTCAATGGAATGATTAAATATGCAATCGATGTTCGACACCCCGGTGCGTTGGAAGAAGCATATCTCATCGCAAAAGAGATTCGGGATCCTTCGCTCCAAAAGGAACTCATTGAGAACATTTGTATAGGGTCCGTCCAAACAGGATGTCTCATTCTTCAAGATCCACGTTTTTCATCACATACCGATGAACTTAAACCAGCGCTCCATCCCTTCGAACGCAGTCTTGAACTTTTACACGAGCATGGGAAAAAAGAAGAACGATCTCTGAAAGTGGCACATTTGATTGATATAGTCCTCGACTACACCCGACGCACTAATAGGATCGAGTACATCATACCACTTTCAATGTACGTCCTTGAAATCGAAGATCCGTATGAACGAGATGCCATGGTCTCCCGAATTGTTGCGAATATGACGCAAGTTCGTGGTTCGACGGATTCAACCGATCCTTACGAGACATTAGTAAACTACTTGCAACGAATAGAATCGCTCCTCAAAGACCCGTCAATGCTCGATCTCATCGTACAAATGATGGAGCAAATTAAGGATCCATTCACCCGTTTATCGAAGCTAGCTAATGCTGCTGAAAACTATCTCCGTATCGACCTCACAAAAAAAGCCACAGAATTACTGGGAACAATCCGGTCGTCACTCGATTTAGTTAAGCTACACTATCAGAAAGTCATCATCCTAGCATATTTAACGGACTATTATGCGTTCTTTTCACAGAAACGTGCGCAGCAAAGTCTCTCTGATGCACTGGAACTTCTCAATTATGTCGAACCAGATCACGCTTCAGGTACACAACGACAATTAGTTACTGCAATGGTCAGATTGCATGAACGGCACCAAGAAATCAAAATTTTTAATGATGCAGTGACCATTGCATCCCGCATAACAGATCCTGTTGAATACATTGGTGCGATGATGACAATTTATCGTATGGTACGCCAGGATCGAAAAGAGAGGAAAAAGATCCTTGACCTTATTGCAAAAAAATGTGACAATGTTATTTCACCCCCCCAAAAAGCATCATTACTCCTCGATCTGAGTTCTCTGATGGTTGCGGATAATGATAATGAAAATGCAGCACTGATTCTAAACCAAATTGCAGATATTTTTGAAACAATACGTATTCCATTCATTGCCGATATCTACAGAACCCGCTTAATCAATATTTGCCTCACTCTTTTTGACAGGACACAAGATGATCACATCAAACAAAAAGCTCAGGATGTGGCATTGACCATCCAACATGATGATCTTCGAAATCAGATTCAGGACCCCAAAAACCGAATCCATTTTGAACCATCTCCCATGGTAAAAAAGATCCGGGATTTGGCTGATAAAATGGTTGTAGATGAGAGCCACACCGAAAATGCTGGTATACTCGAACGAGCGATCAAGTCTATTCCTGACAATCGAAAAAAAGCTGAGTACTATGCTGACGTGGTACTTCTGTTTCGTATGCATTCCAGAGACCAAATAGCAAAAAAGTTCCTTCACTTTGCAATTGATGAGGCGACCAAAATAAGACCACTCTCCCGGAGGGCCTATGTTCTCTGTGATATGGCTATGCTCTTATATGAAGCCGGATGTGACAGAGCAGCGCAGGACTTAATCGATATGGCAGTTGATGCCGCGACAAACATCCGACAATATTCTGAAAGGGACGAAGTGTTTGAAGATCTTGCATTTGCTATGAGATTTATTCGGGAGCAGTATGAATGAAGACACTTCAACTCTTCATCTCTGGAAGAGTACAAAGTGTAGGATTCAGAGCGTGTATTCGTCGAATTGCTACCGATATGAATATTAGAGGAATGGTAATGAATCTTCCAGATGGTCGAGTCCAAGTTTATGCGACAGGAGAGCCGATTGTTTTAGAGAAATTTATATCAATGCTCTATGGTTGTCCGCGTGTATCGGTTAGAGATGTTCGCATAACTGATGTAAATTTAAAACAATTTGACGATTTTTCTATCATTAAAGGAAATAGCCGGCTTCGTACAGGACTTTGAACTCTTCATGATTCTGGAGGGCTTCCGAGAATAGATACACCTGTTGATCAATACGATCGGTTTGGATAGATTTTTTAAAAACGTTGATTAATTGCTGTACTACTTCGTTAGAAAGTAAACAACGATCGGCACTTATTTCATAATCATCCGAAGTCAATTTTTCGGATGCAAAACTGATAACAGGACTATCGATCATACTTGCTTTTTGCGGTTCAATAATGTCTTGTACTAATCCACCTTGCCCTTCATGGAGGATGCCAATATCTGGGTCTAAATGACAACCGAGAATTGAAACGCTGCAATTCCCGTAAAGCATTGCATACCCAATAGAGAGCATTGCGTTCACTGGGTCGCGTTGAAGCCGAATTTTCCTTTGCTTAAATCCTAATTCAGATGGAAGTGCTCTGGAAATGATCTCGTAATACATATCGGAGATCAATCGGTGAAGCCGTCTGACCTCATCTAATTTAATCAAATACTCCAATTCGTCGAGTGCGTTTTGGATAACCTGAAGCTCTCCTTCATAGAACAACGGGTTTTTAACTGAGTCTTCGAGTTTTTGAAGAAAGAAAAGACGCGATTTGATTGAACCTTCTGAAAGCATAACTGCATACTTGTGTCGGTGAGCATCCATCTGAAGGGGGCGCAACAAACTCTGAGCGTCATCGCCATAGGGACGAAGTATACCAACAGGTGTTCCATCAGCTTCAAAAAAAGAGATATAGATACCCTGTCTCAAAAGGTGATTGACAGTAGACGTATGAAGGGTATGGCCTCCAACGATAAGGAGATGTTTGAGACGGTCAATAGAATATTCCTTTGATCCGTCTTTTTGGAGGACGATAAGTTTTGTTGGACTTGATTTGATGTGTGCGCCGAAACCACTTACCAGAAACCATGGGATTTTAGATGACATCCTTCTCGAAAAAACATCGGTTGTAATATTACATATCTACCTTCTTCCCCACGGATTAAATCATCGTTTTCAATCCTTTTTAATAATAAATATCGATTAGTGGGATTATTACCATTTGTGTCAGACAGATCAAAACTCGCTAATTCAGTGCCAGATTTACAAAATACTCGAAATTGTGCCATTGATTCAAGGAAAGAAAACAGATGCGTTCGATGGGAATAAACCATATATTGCTATACACAAACTTAGTGTGTACTATTCATCATTCTTCTACGCTATATCGACGGGTATACAGAATTTTACAATAAGGATCCACATCATTAAAATTCAAAAATAGAGAGAGACCCCATTTTTTATCAATTGAATTTGCAGTTCTATTCAGGCATCGTTATTTTTCCCGATCGAAGTATACTGTGTTTGGAACTGAAGAGCACGTAAATACAGAGCCCAACTGCCATCCATACAATGAAACGGAGTAAGGTGACCAGTGGCAATACAGTAATCAGACCGAGACAAAATAGCATACAAATGATGGGGACCAACGGAACAAACGGCGTGTGGAATGGACGGGGGGCATCTGGATGCGTGTGACGTAATACCATGACTGTTATAGCTACTAATATGAATGAGGAAAGAGTCCCAATATTTACGAGCTCCACAATTATTTGAAGCGGGAGAAGACCAGCTATCAGAGCGGTGGCAAAACCAGTTATAAGAGTGATAGTCACCGGTGTTCGGTACACAGGATGGACGTATGAGAATCTCTTTGGCAGCAGACCATCACGTGACATCGCAAAGAAGATCCGAGTCTGCCCAAAGAGACTAACTAACAAAACTGAGGTGAGACCAGCAATAGCTCCAACGGAAACAAGTGCAGAACCCCACGATATTCCAATTGCAGTGAGTGCAAAAGAGATTGGAGCATCCGTATTTTTAAGGGCATAATAGGGAACAATACCTGTTAGCACTGCTGAGACGGAGATGTATAGTATCATGACGACTACAGCACAACCGATTATTCCGATTGGAATATTTCGACGAGGATCTTCGATCTCCTCTGATGCAGTTGTGACGGCATCAAACCCAATATACGCAAAGAAAACCACTGCAGCACCAGAGAACACTCCTCCCCACCCATATGGGGTGAAGGGTGTATAGTTTGCGACATTGATGTGTCCAAAAGCAAGATAGAGAAATAAAAAAATAACACCCAACTTGAGAAGCACAATCACATTATTTACCATGGCACTTTCTTTGACACCGAGTATCAGCAATCCAGTAATAACGAGGATGATGAATATCGCGGGAATATTGATGATGCCACCTCGTATAAGCGGTGAATTCGTAAATGCTGTGGGTAGCATAAATCCGGCATTTTTAAGTAATTCGCTGACATACCCCGACCAACCTGCCGCAACAGCAGAGATGGCAAAGGCATATTCTAGGATCATATCCCAACCAATAATCCATGCCCAGATCTCTCCAAGACCTGCATATGCATAGGTATACGCACTTCCTGCACAGGGTACCATTGAAGCGAGTTCAACATAACACAACGCGGCAAAAAGTGCAGCAATACCAGATATTACAAATGAGAGTACGACCGCTGGACCGGCATAATTTGCTGCGGCGATTCCAGTAATAACAAATATTCCAGCCCCGATCGTTGCTCCAATTCCTAAAAGAAGAAGTTCAATAGGTGACAGTACTCGTTTTAATGTTGTACGCGTCGAGCATTCTTGGATCAACTCCATGAGCGGTTTCTTCTGGAAAAATGATCTAAACCGCTGATAAAAAGGTTGAGAAGTCACATTATCATAAAAACTATCCTTTTCGTTTTAATAACTATGTCGTTATTTTCTGTGAATACACCGTTATTTTGCGAACAACCGGTCCTAAAAAGGACACAAAAACCAATAAAAAATTTTCAATGATATGATAGGAAAATTCGTCCGTATATTCATTTCAATGATTCAGAGAATTCCCTAACTTTTATTGATGCATCACGCATGACGGGCGTTCCGTGTCCACTGAGCATGATATTAAAATCCAATTTCGCGATTTTTTGAATGGATTGTTTTACCTGATCCATATTTCTCGAGAATTTTGCTGGAGGGGCTTCAAGATGCCCATCTATATTCCGAATGGTATCTCCAACGAATAAAATGTCAAATTTTGGATCATACAAACAGATACTCCCGGGGGTGTGTCCCGGCGTATGAATGCAGGTCATACCTGCAATTTTATCATTGTCATGGAGAAGAATGTCAGGTTGAACAGGTTTGAATTTAAAAAATATTTTAAAAATACTGTAAATTAACCCCCATATCCCCCCAGGACCGGGCATTGGAACTTCTCCTGAGATATACCCTGCATCATCAGCATGAATTGCAATTTTTGCGCCTGAACTATCCCAGAGTTCATATGCATTTCCACTATGATCGAGATGATAATGGGTCAATATGATGGTCTCAATATCGGATGGTATGCAGTCAAGTGTATTTTTAAGGTAATCTAAAATTTTTTGGGTCTTGTTGGGTAATCCTGTATCGATAAGTATCAATCCATCGCCTATAATGATATAACAATTTCCAACTACACCGTCGACTTGATGAACTCCTGGAATAAGTTCCATACTTACACCGTACTGATCTATGACATATGATTACCAAATATTAAAGACTCAGTACTTGAATTTTCATCATTCGAATTATTAAATTTGTATTTTAAGCAATATGAACAAAATACGTGTGTTCGATTTTAGACTTGTTGATTGATACTTGAAAAATTTTAAAAATCTTAGAGTTTTTGTCAACATAAACGTGTTCAAAATTAAAAGTGATTATTTGCAAATGTGAGTATCTTCTTCTCCGTCTGAAATTCCCTTGCCATGCTATCGCATGACAATGCTTTTCTATCTCGCAAGAGTATGTACTGATACTTCATGCGATGGAATTCCCGGTTTAAATCAAGAGATTGCCATGATTATTTGTTTCGTCAATTGCGGAGAGTTTATTATTCAAACGAGATCCGCCAATAGGTGTAACTTCACCTTATCTTTATAGAGGTGACAAATGTTCTGGGACAAAAAAAATGAGACTCTTAAGGGAGAGAAATTGGAGGCGCTTCAACTTAAGCGTCTGAAACAAACGATTCGCCAATCGCAAAAAGTCGAGTTTTACAAAAAACGACTTGCAGAAAATAATATCCGGCCTGAGGACATTAAAACATTGGATGATATTCAGAAGATCCCTTTTACAAGAAAACAAGATTTACGAGATGGATATCCATTTGGGTTTTTAGCTGTACCATTAAAGAAAGTAGTAAGAATTCACACAACTTCTGGCACGACAGGAAAACCGACTGTTGTTGGGTATACTCGAAAGGATTTAGATACATGGGCAGATTTGATCGCACGAAACATGACGATGGTTGGTATAACTGACGATGACGTATTCCAGAACATGGTCAATTACGGTATGTTCACTGGTGGTTTAGGATTCCATTATGGCGCTGAAAAAATTGGAATGACCGTAATTCCGAGTGCGACAGGAAATACCAAACGCCAAATCGAGACGATGAAAGATTTTGGAGTAACAACCATTCATTGCACTCCTAGCTATGCGATGCACCTCTCAGAAGTCGCTGAAGAGATGCATGTCTCACTTGATAGTCTAAAGACCGGCATCTTTGGTGCTGAATCTTGGTCTGAGACAATGCGTAAGTCCCTTGAAAATCGTCTTGAGATTACTGCCTATGACTCGTATGGCCTTTCAGAGCTTTTCGGACCGGGCGTTGCATTCGAGTGCCCAGAAAGGAATGGGTTGCATATTTGGCATGACGTTTTTCTGGTTGAGATCATAAACCCACAAACCGGCGAACAACTTGGAGATGGAGAACGCGGTGAACTTGTCGTGACACCGCTCGTGAAAGAGGCTATGCCACTCCTTCGGTATCGTATAGGAGATATTACAATGAAGATCGAGGATGATTGTGTCTGCAAGCGAGGTCAAAAGATTGCACGAATCACCGGTCGAAGCGATGATATGCTGGTCATTCGCGGCATTAATGTTTTCCCCTCGCAGATAGAGCATGTACTTCTAAAAATTCCAGAAGTGGGCAATCAGTTTATGGTCTATGTGGATAGAGTAAATCATTTGGATGAGATGACAGTAGACGTAGAGATCAATAGGGGCTATTTCAGTGGGGAGCTTGCGGATCTTACAAGGATCCAGAAGAAAGTTGTTAAGGAACTTGGGGATGCACTAGATCTCCGAACAACGGTAAAGCTTGTTGAACCGGGTTCGCTCCCCCGTTTCGAAGGTAAAGCTAAACGCGTTATTGACCAAAGAGGGGATAAAATATGAAATCGTGGGATCCTCATATCGAGGAAATGCCAAAATCAGAACTTCACCAGATGCAATATAAGTTATTAAAAAATCTCGTGAACCAACTTTATAGCTTTTCTCCTTTCTACCACAACAGGATGAAAGAGCAAAAAGTGCATCCTGATGATATTCGGGAACTTTCCGATGTGATAAAACTTCCATTCATGTTTAAACGCGATTTGCGTGATTCTTATCCTGACAAGATCTTCATGGCATCACAAGAAGAACTGGTCCGCTACCATGTCTCTTCGGGAACAACAGGAAAGCCGACGGTTGTTGGGTATACCCAGAATGACCTTAACAACTGGACAACCTCACTCGCCCGGGCATTGACTTCGGTAGGGTTAGGACGGGGAGATGTGATGCAGGTCAGTTACGGATACGGTCTGTTTACCGGAGGGTTAGGGTTGCACTATGGTGCTGAAAAGATAGGAGCAACAGTAATTCCAACAAGTGTAGGTAACACAGAACGACAAATCGAACTTATGCAGGACCTTCGTGCAACAGCAATTGCCTGTACCCCCTCTTACCTCCTTCACATGGGAGAAGTTGCCGAGAAAATGGGGGTTTCAATTAAAAAAGATACTAAATTGCGAGTGGGTATTCTCGGTGCTGAACCATGGACTGAAAGGATGAGAATCCGGATGGAAGATTGGTTGGGAATCAAAGCATACGATATTTATGGTACCAGCGAACTGTCAGGTCCGATGTTTACCGAATGCTCAGAACAGAAAGGATTCCATGTGTGGTCGGACCTTGCACTCGTGGAAATTGTCGATCCGAAGTCTGGTGAACAACTTGAACCTGGCGAGCGAGGAGAACTTACTGTTACGATCCTTCAAAAAGAGGCAATGCCAATGATTCGATTCCGGATTGGTGATATCACGCAACTGAATGATGAGGTTTGCGGGTGCGGGAGAGCCCATCCTCGTGTCGAGCGAATTCAAGGAAGGGTCGATGACATGCTCATCATACGGGGCATTAACGTCTTCCCATCACAGGTCGAGTATGCCCTTATGGCGATCCCAGGAGTTGGACAACACTTCCAGATCGTTGTCGATCGTAAAGGGGCACTCGATGATATGCTTGTCAGGGTTGAATTGAACAAGGAATCGATGTCTGACAAAATAACTGATCTCATGCTTGTTAGAGAGACAGTCGAACACAAGTTACGCAACGCACTAAACGTGAACGTAAATGTGGAACTCGTGGAAACGGGTTCGTTGCCGCGATTTGAAGGGAAGGCAAAGAGAGTGATTGATAAGAGGTCATTGTAATGGACGTAAAAAAATATGTAATTAAACAGATATCGGTGTTTTCTGAAAACCGACCCGGGCGACTTGCAGCTATTGCTCATGCCCTGGGAGAAGAGAAGGTCAATATACTCGCGTTCTCCATTGCTGAAGCGAACGGGTTTGGTGTGGTGCGAGCATTGGTTGACCAACCCGATAAGGCATACAAGAAATTATCATCGATCGGATTCAATGTCGCGTTTACTGATGTGATAGCTGTTCGTATGGAGGACCGACCGGGTGGACTCTATGAGATCGCCAAGATGCTTGGCGATGCAAACATCAATATTGAATACTCGTATGCATATTCAGGAAAAGAGGGTGCTGTCCTCATATTACGTGTCGATCAAGTTATTGATGCAATTGAGAAGATTTCAAAATCCGGGGCAACACTTATTGAGAGTTCGGTCTTCCATTAAAAGAATAATCACTTCTTTTCCCATTTTATCAAATCAGCAACCTGTGAAAGTGTACTACCGCGTCGAATCTCTTCTCTGATTCGTTCCTCATTTTTCTGAACCTCTAATGCACGCCGGGCAATCTCATAGGCACGCTCTTTCAGAATCACAACGACACCACTTTCATCCCCAACAATCCAATCCCCTGGATTTACAACTTGGCCTGCACATCGAATCTCGGCATTGATTTCGCCAAACCCTTTTGGCTCACCTGCATTTGGGACGATCGCTTTTGCAAAGAGTGGAAACTTCGTTTTACGGATATCATCAACATCTCTCACGGCACCATCTATAACAACCCCGGCAATCCCTTTTTTTATACAGCTCAATGTTGCCAATTCCCCCCACGGTGCAATATGGGTTGCACCATCGTTATTGATGACAATCACATCACCTGCTGAAGCGACATCAATAGCTTCCACGGGTTTTGCCCAGTCACCAGCGAAGGTTTGAACGGTTACTGCCTTTCCTACCATTTTCACATCGCCACAGATAGACAGAATTCCTTCCATTGCACCTTTTCTGTGCATCGCATCAGAAATGTTCGGTGAAGAAACCTTTAAAAAAATTTCTCGGATTTTATCATCTAGAGAGATTTTCTGAACTTTTTGAATCGGGGGATTGTCGATTGCGTTCTTAATTGCAAGGGTAGATGCAGTTACATCCGCTGATCGTATGATTGCTCCACCTACGATAATTATTGAGGCACCGTGTTGTACCGCTTGTGCTGCTGTTACTGCATCTAGCCCACCTGCGACAGCGATAGGAACTGTAACCTCTTCAGAAATCGAGGAGAGGAGATCAATTGAGCTCTTTCCCATCATCTGCTGGTCAATGCCGACATGGGCTATGATGATATCAACACCCATTGATTCGAGCTGTTTAGCACGGCGAACCGGCTTAGGAGTATTAATCAGATCCGCCATCAGTTTGACACCATAGAGATGTGCAGCTCGTACCGCCTCAGCAATAACGGAGTCATCAGCATCCGCAAGTAAACAGATAAATCCGGCACCAGCTTTTGCAGCCATTTCTACCTCAAGAGTTCCCGTGTCTGCAATCTTCATGTCGGCAATAATGGCATGGTCGGGAAAATGTGCTTTGAGTGCCCGGACAGCCTGCATCCCTTCACTTTTTATCAACGGGGTTCCTGCTTCTATCCAATCCGCCCCCCCACTCACTGCTTCATCAGCAATCTGTATAGCACGGCTCAATTCAGTGAGATCAAGTGCCACTTGCAGGACCGGTCGTTTCATACCCAGAGATTATGAAATGCCAGTGCATAAGGATTGTTGACCAATGAACACGATTACTGAATGGTAAAAAAATGAGAAGCATCCCCGCTGAAAATATACCAATAATTATCATGTATTTTGAAGCGATTACTTTAAATCGCAAATTTCCAATATTTTAAGACGCGATAAAACACACATACAATTCGCACTCCATGGATATTATTTCAATTCTCCTAATCATTGCCGGATTATGTCTCTTTGAGACAATCAGCAGCATTGACAACGCAATTATCAATGCCGAAGTGCTCTCGACGATGGGGGAGAGAGCTCGCCGTTGGTTCCTTATCTGGGGACTCTTTTTCGCCGTATTTGTTATAAGGGGCATACTACCTTGGCTCCTCGTTTGGATGGCAATTCCTTCCCTTGGTCCTGTTGGTTCTATATTCGCTGCGTTTTCCAGCGACCCGATTGTAATTGAAGCGCTTGAACAATCGGCATCGATCCTTCTTATGGGTGGGGGTACATTCCTGATGTTCCTCTTCTTCCACTGGCTCTTTTTAGAGCAGAAACACTATGGATTACGAGGGGAGCGGTATATCGAATCCAAAGGTGTCTGGTTCTATGCTATTGTCTCTATATTCCTCGCTCTTATAGTCTGGTTCGCGCTGATGAAAAATCCCTTAATAGCATTTGGAGCGGTGATCGGATCAACAGCATTCTTCATTATTCATGGGTTCCGTCAGAACGCAGAACGCCACGAGAAAAAGATGGTGGATAATACCCTTTCTGACGTCAGTAAACTTTTCTATCTTGAGGTCATTGACGCAACATTCTCTGTCGATGGTGTGCTCGGGGCTTTTGCCTTCACCCTTTCTGTACCTCTGATTTTGATTGGAAACGGACTTGGTGCTCTTGTGGTTAGAGAACTCACGATGAAAAACATAAAAACCATAAAAAAATACATATTTCTGAAAAACGGTGCGATGTATTCCATTCTGTTCCTTGGCCTGATTATGATGGTTGATTCCTTTGGATATCATATACCTCCATGGGTTTCTCCACTCGTCACATTTGGCGTCGTTGGATTCTTCTATATAAAATCGGTGAGGAATATTACTGAAAAAAATCCGATATAATATTCTTGATTTGAGCGATTAGTAGCAGGTTTAGGATTCATCCCTTTTTGAACGATTCCTCGAATACTACATACTTTAAATCTTTTTTCTCAATGATTGAGACTTCAGAGGGCATTCCAGCAGGGACAAGCGAAACCAACGTATGGGTATCTGGTACGTTAAGCAATTTTCGAACTGGTTCGGCATGCGCCTTTTTATCCCCAGCAACCCAGCAGCTACCGATACCATGTGCTTGTAGTGCGATTATTAGGTTCTCTGTTGCAGCGCAACAATCTTCAAGGTAATATGTGGCTTTTTTTTCACCAAAAACCGCAAAACAAAGAGGTGCATCGGCAATGAATTTTGCGTGATCCGTGAGCTGAGCTATTTTTTGAAGTAGTGGTTTTTCCTTTATAACCCCAAAGAGCCAGGGTTGGATGTTCATTGCAGTAGGTGCGTGTCGAGCGCATTCGATCGCATCCTTAATAATAAGTTCATCAATAGGATCGGATTTGAATTTCCTGATACTATGCCGTGATTTAATTACAGTAGTTGCAACATTCATAGTGCAGAGTTTACATTCACGTTAATAAAAAATATTGTTATAATTTAAAAAAAAGGATCAATCTCGTTTTGCAAGGTATAACGCACAAACTACGATAATAGCAATAATTCCAAACATCCCGCTGAATCCTGGTGCTCTTGTAGGTGTTGGGGTCACTGATGGCTGAACAGTTTGTTGTGTTGTTACCAGTGAGGGAGCTGCGGTTGTTTCAATGGGGATCGGTGTGTTTGTAACCACAATTGTCGTCGGCTTTTTTGTAGGAACGGTAGTAGCAATAATGGTGGGATTTGTTGTAGGAACGTTTACGCTAATAAGCGGATTTTGTTCGCGTACAAGGATAGAAATCGGGGGACTCTCTGTTTTACCCACAACATCGTAATTGTCTTTCATCCTATTCGCATTGCATTCTGCCCAGATGGTATACTGACCAGGAGCATATGCGGGGTTTAGTGTGTCCCAGACAGTGCCCGTATAGAACGGTGTTGTAGATACATCAACAGCTAAAGGCGTTGTAATCCCTTGTTTGTTAATAAGCGCAGAATAAACACCGCCAGAGGGACCCTGAACTTTAATTGTGACGGGTGCTCCTGGTATCCCACGTTGTGTAAATTCAGCGAGATTGCTTTCTATACGGAACCTCGCTTCATCTCCTCGATATATCCACCCATTCGGAGTAATATCTTGACTTATCGTTGTATCCTCAACTTTGATAGCTGCTAGTTGAGGATCCTGGACATTGAATGCAAGTGCTTTTCCAGGAAGTACGTACCAAGGACCCGTTCTTGAACCAAACACAGTTGGGTCAATTACAAAATTCAATGGATCGGTAACCGTCATTGGATAATCGGGGGCATTTGTGAACGCTGATCCCGGACTCCACCATCCAATCTGTGTGCCAGCAGCAGGTACTGATAAATGTATATCCAACCCCTGTTCTCCGATATAAGCGGTTCCTCCAACGGGAATCTGATTAATTAAAGCACCGGCGTGGACGACAAGATAACAAATTACAAGGATAACCAATAAAGAGATCTGACTTGCTTTGGTTTTCATATGACTCAGCTTCTTTTTTTATTATTTAAGGATGTTACCCAAAAAGAATTCTTTTTGATGAAAATGATAGAAAATAAATCCCAGTAATTACGACTAAATTTTTTAATTAAAAATATGTTTATTTGTGTTATCTTAATGGTTTTTTAATTCACTTTGCTGGAATAGTATTTCTATCCAAAGAATCGATCTCCTTTATCCCTTCACTATCAATAACAACAAATCTTTTAGTTGAAATTTGATTTCGTTTTAAAACTTGTCTAACTCTCTCTTCCTCTTCCTTTTCAGCAGTCTGGCGCTCTAAAAGTTTAGATATGATGATTAAAGCATCCTCTTCTGACATAGTGTGTCCTAAACCTTCACAGGGTGATACTACAAGCCTTTCTTCATCTAGCATAAATGGATATGTTTGACAAATCCAAGGGCGATTTTGATAGATTGTGCAAGCACCATCATGAAAAAATCTGCAATGATCATTATTGCGTCGTAGACACCAACCAATAGTGAATCGTGCACCATGATGATCATCGATTGTTTCTGGATACGGTTCTGCAACCTTATCCCACGTCAATCCGGTCGCGGAGATAATTGCCTTAATCTCATCCGGCGAGACAAGGACAAGGTTCGAATCTGGGGAAACATGTCGGCAACACGTTCCACAACGAACACAACGAAACCCTATTGATTGAATTTTTTCAGCAAGATCTTCGATTGATAGCATAGCAAAAAGGTGTAAATTTTGTTATTTTCATTTATCAAGTGTTATTGCATTAAAATTCGAAAAAAGTCTCTGGCCGTCTTCCGTATGACTAACTTCGGGATGCCACTGGACGCCATAGATATGCTTGTTTGGGAGAGCGATAGCTTCAGCATTGCAAATATGTGAGCTAGCAAGCAGAGAGAAATTACGAGGAACTTTACTTACTTCATCAGCATGAGATGCCCAAACGCGGATTGTTTTTGGATATCCGGCTAGAATGTCATTGTGTTCGGAAATCTCGACGTCGATAGGACCGTAGCCCCCGCTGAGTCCTTGCCTAACTTCACCTCCAAATTTTGTTGCAATAATATGAAGACCAAGACAGATCCCAAGAACAGGAAGCCCAAGATCTAGGTACTGGGCACAATTGCCTGATCGCTCAATTGTCGGTCCGCCACCGAGAATAATCCCTCTGCATCCACCTGCGACTTCGTTTGGTGGTGTGGTGTTTGGTATAATAGTGACAAGGATATCCATATCCCTTAAAGAGCGATGGATGAGATGATTGAACTGTCCGAAATTGTTGACAACGAAAATGGGACGCATTATATACAGATTTGTTATAATTTGAGATAAGTCCTTTTCAACTGTAAGTGCTCACGGTTTCAAAAATCTTTGCTCGGATCTCTGCTGGGGAGTATCCAAGCAGATATGCAAGTAGCATTGCACCACCAGCACCCATTCCTTCCTTAACTTCACCGATGCAATACCTTGCAAGTCCGGAATGACCAAGATCCTGAAAACCGGGATCCACAAAAAAAATTTTCACACCAATTTGTTTTGCTAGGTCCTTGACATTAGCACTGGGATCATCCCTCACATACGATGTAGTGACGACCATAGGTATATGGTCATCCATCGCTCGTGCCAATGCAGCTACCGCAAGCATTTGAGTCCCCCCGGCGAGTAGTAGGTTTCCAGAATAAGAATGGATAATACCGACAGCAACTGCCATCATAGGGTCACCGGTTAACCGGATAAGGTCGAGAGGTTGTTTGATATCGTTTGATTTAATCCGTTTTTTTACGATATCCCAAATTTCCTCTTTTTTCGATACGGGGTTATTGACATAACTACTACTGACTGATGCAGGATAGTCAAGCGCACGTAGAATACATAGTGCTGTTGTAGTACCGCCAGGAACGCATTCGCCAAGCACAAGTAAATCATTTGATTTGGAGAGGAATTTCCCAATCCACTGACCCCGACTATAGAGCGCTTCAACACAGGGGACGGCATCCTTCACCCGCGGATCATCTCCCACACACCCATACGCATCAAGACACGGTACCGTTGGTGTATGAGCAAGTCCCGCATTGATAAATAGCGGGGTTAAGTAGGTTAGTTCCATCATCGCACGAGTTATTGACGCTGGTGTTGGGCAACCTGTCGGTGTATTCGGTTTAATCGGCAAACTCGTAATCGATCCGAATGTAATTAGTTCTGCATCAAGGATAGGGGTTAAAAGGGTTTTCTCTGGAGACGGTCCCGCACCTGAGATACCAGGGACTGTACTTAAGCGGGTATTCGCCAAAATACTACAAAATAATGGTGTTGAAAAATTAAGCTGCGGAGGTTTTGAAATGAATGCCATATGATTTGCAAACATTCATGTCATCACCATTGAGATTGAAAGTATCGTTTTACAAATTACGCAATCTAATAATACAACGATCGATACAACCAATAATCACATGTTTGAGATTGAACGCAGATTAAAGGATAAAGAGATCTCTCTCGATGCTGTGGTAGCAGCCGGAATGGAGCTTTATGTCTCACATGGTATGAACGAGACGGAGGCTGCACGTAATCTTGAGATAAAGATTAAAAAATATCTTTGCGATCCCAACGTTTCATCTTTAATCCTTGCGGCAATCCTTCTTGAAGATGAACTCTATCACAATCGCCCGAATTCCGAGATTAAGGACGACCCGGTTTTTTTACTGAGTGATGAGATTATTGGTATGGCAATTGCTGAATGCATTGGTGGGACCTATGCACGGTTTGAGTTCACACGATACGATCAAAAGAAACCCGGCATTCTAGCGAAACTCGGTCCATTCCTCGATGATGCGATTGCAGGACTAATCGCGGGGTGCACATCCCGGCTTTATAGCGAATGCGTATGAAAGCACTTATCTCTCTTTTACAGTTTACTACCATTCTGCCACTTGGAAAAGCACGAGATTTTGAGTATTTCGCACGATATTCCTACTTATATCCTATCGCTGGCTATGTCATTGGAGGTCTTGTCGCCCTTCTTGTTTACTTCATCACAAATCAGATACTTGCCTCTGCTGTTGCCATAGCTGGACTGTTACTTTTATCCGGATGCAATCATTTTGATGGTCTTCTCGATTTCGGTGACGCAATAATGGCTCACGGTGATCATGAGAAACGTATCCAGGCACTCACCGATCGACAGATTGGTGTTGGTGGTGTGGCACTGGGCATTATCATAACCTTACTGCTGTTTGCCAGCCTCCAGATATCTGGATCGATCGTAACGGCAGTAATTATTGGAGAAGTTTGTGGTAAATTTTCTATGGCGTTCCTTACTACAACCGGGGCACCGTTTCAAGAAGGAATCCACAGCTACCTCCACAAATTTTCAAGGCCGTATTTCCCTATACTTGCATTTGTGTTGTGCCTTCCCCTGATTCTCCTTCCAATTTCACCAAAAAAACTGGCTGCAGCAGGTATTTTGATGGTGCTATGCCCGATTCTCCTTCTCGTAACATCGAAACGGTTATTCGGTGGCGTCAACGGTGATGTTGTGGGTGCATCAAATGAGATCACTCGAGTTGTAGTTATCCTTGGGATGGCACTTGTTTCTTAATCATGCAACAAAGCTATCTTTTTTAACCACGTTTTCCGTAGTAATGATGGATGTATAAAGAATTTGGCGTGCACATGAAGGGGGGCGTCATAACAGAACGAAACTCCGATTTGTGTACGGTTCGTATAAGATTACCCGCTGGTAAAATCTCGGTCGAACAACTTCGTGGTATTGCTCTCATCGCAAAAAAATACGGATCCGGTGTTGTTCATTGTACGACAAGGCAGTCCATCGAAATACCTCATATTTTGCCGTCTTCATTGCTTAAAATTGAAAAAGCTCTTGAAAAAAATGGAACACCGATAGGATCAGAACGGGATGAGGTTGTTAACATTCTTGCATGCCCAGGAATAGAGAGGTGCAAGTTTGCAAATATCGATACCATTACTTTAGCACAAAACATTGATTCAAAACTGTTCGGAAAAGAGATGCCTGTTAAAATCCGTATCGCAATATCGGGGTGCCCGAACGCTTGCACCAGTCCAATGCTTAACGAGATCGGGATCATGGGAAGAGTTCGCCCAGTACGATTGCCGGGTGAATGCACAGGGTGTGGCACATGTGTTCAGTACTGCAAGGAAAATGCAATTCTTATTAAAAACGGAATAAGCGTCCTTGATCCTAAAAAATGTGTCCAGTGCGGGGTTTGCATACAATCGTGTCCTTTTGATATTATCCAAGCAGAGCACCGCCATTATCTCATTCTTGTGGGAGGACGAAGAGGGAGACACCCTCACATTGGAAGGGAACTTGTCTCTGTGGAAAACGCAGATCAGGTTATATCAATAGTAGAAAAAATCGTAACGTGGGTTTTTCGTAGAGCATGGAGCGGTCGTCTTCTCTCCGATCAAATGGATGATATTCAGTTTGAAAAATTTAAAGATGAGATTGTTAAAAATATCAAAAAATAACTAAAAAAATCTAATTTTCAATTAATACCGAGAACGGTAGCCCCCATTTGCATCGTCATCGCATTCAACTGCAGAACCATCCCTTATAAGTGTATTAAACATCATTGCGGCATTCATAAGGTTCTCATCTGATCCAGAACCTCTACGAATATCAGAGTACGCTTGTGTTTGTGGGTTCGGTACCATACGTTTTTTAACCCAGATCCCTTTGCAATGTTTGCAATATTCACAGTGGGTATACACCGAGACTTCACCATCCGCGCAGGCTACAGTTACTCGATCCTTTTTTTCATCCCGATGGAATTCAAGTGTCTTCATCGTACGAGAATTGTTTAATATCATGTGATAAGGGATTTTCGATCAAAATATTTGCCCCGTAATTTACGATACGGTATACTCAAAATGATTTATATAGATGGCTTTCCTATATGTAATACTCGCATAATCTGACTGTAAATATACAGTTTCAGCATTTATTGGAGGAATAAAATGGCATCTCAAAAGCCCCACATGAATCTTGCTATTATTGGACACATTGACCACGGGAAGTCAACTCTCGTGGGAAGGATGATGTTCGAGACCGGAGCAGTACCGGCACACATCATCGAAGGTTACCGAAAGGAGGCGGAATCGAAGGGTAAGGCCACCTTTGAATTTGCTTGGGTCATGGACAATTTAAAAGAGGAACGTGAACGAGGTATTACGATCGATATTGCCCATAAACGGTTTGATACCCCGAAATATTACTTCACGGTTGTCGACTGCCCGGGACATAGAGACTTTGTTAAAAACATGATCACCGGTGCTTCTCAGGCAGATGCAGCTATTCTTGTTGTTGCTGCAGCAGATGGTGTAATGGAGCAGACAAAGGAGCATGTATTTCTTGCACGAACGCTCGGCATCACCCAGATAATTATTGCTATTAACAAGATGGATACTGTTAAGTTTGATGAAAAACGCTTCAATGAAGTGAAAAAAGACCTTTCCGATCTCATCAAAGTGGTCGGTTATAAACCTGAAGAAACTCTTTTTATTCCGATCAGTGCATTGAACGGTGTAAACATCAAGAGCATTGGTTCTGAAACACCCTGGTATAAAGGTCCAGCGATGATACCATCACTCGATACCTTTAAGGAACCAGAGAAACCAGTCGATAAGCCGCTCCGTGTCCCCATCCAGGATGTCTACAGCATTAGTGGTATTGGAACAGTACCTGTCGGCAGGGTTGAGACTGGCATCATGAAAAAGGGAATGAAGATCGCTTTCATGCCAGCAAACAAGGATGGTGAAGTTAAATCCATCGAAATGCACCACGAAGAGATTCCACAGGCTGTCCCAGGTGACAATATCGGCTTTAACGTCCGTGGTATCGGTAAAGGCGATATTCGTCGCGGTGACGTATGTGGTCCGATTGAAGCCCCTCCAACTGTTGCTGACGAATTCACCGCCCAGATTGTTGTCCTGCAACACCCAAGTGCGATCACTGTTGGTTACACGCCAGTTTTCCATTGCCACACGACACAAACTGCCTGCACCTTTGTCGAGCTAAAAAAGAAGCTTGATCCAAGATCCGGTGAGACCAAAGAGGAAAATCCAACATTCCTTAAGACCGGTGATGCAGCGATCGTTCAGATCAAACCGAGCAAGCCCATGGTAATTGAGAACGTAAAAGAACTGCCTCAGCTCGGTAGATTTGCCATCCGTGATATGGGTTCGACAATTGCTGCCGGTATGTGTATCGCAATCATCAAAAAACAGATGAGATAATATTTTTGGTGATTGTAAATGCAAAAAGCCAGAATCCGCCTGACAGGAACCGATTTCAATAAAGTTGAAATGGTCTGTATGAGAATTCGGGAGATAGCAGAACGCACAGGTGTGAATCTGGCTGGTCCAATCCCACTCCCGACAAAAAGATTGATCGTCCCAATCCGAAAGAGCCCCGATGGTGAAGGAACAGCGACGTGGGATCGGTGGCAGATGCGTGTTCACAAACGATTGATTGACATTGATGCCGATGAACGTGCACTTCGCCAATTAATGCGTATTCAGGTGCCAAAAGATATTGGAATTGAAATTGTTTTAGAGAGCTAAAGGTGCGGCGTGTCTGCCGCTGGTTTTTCTGAAACGATCAAAAAAATATTTACTTTTAAGCGGACTTTTTTCCTCATCCTCTTGATCGGAATTATTCTCCGATTTTATTTTCTCGATCTTAAGCTCTTTCATCATGATGAAGCAATACATTCATGGTTCTCGTATGAATTATTATTGAAAGGATCGTGGGTTTACGATCCGAGTTACCATGGTCCTTTTCTCTATTATGTCACAGCTGGAATGTTTGCATTGTTTGGGGATTCCGATCTCGTTGCACGATTGTTACCCGCACTTTTCGGAACACTCCTGATTCCTCTTGTTTATTGCATCTATCGATTAGGATATCTTGACCAAAAACAGACGCTTGTCGCTGCATTATTCATCGCTATATCTCCCGATATGGTGTATTTCTCCCGGTTCCTCCGGCATGATATTTTTATGCTTTTTTTTACATTGCTACTCCTTGTAGCGGTTCTCTATTACTTCGAACGCGGACAATTAAGGTTTGCAATAATCGCGGCCATCGCAACAGCGGGAGCCCTCTCTTGTAAAGAGGAAATGCCAGTTATTCTGTTGATCTTTGCGTCTTTTTTCATATTTTCAATATGGAGAGGACGGATGCATCTTCCCTCACGCTGGAAGACGGATTTGCTCATTAGTACTTTTATTGTAGTCGCTATCATGAGTGTACTCTATTCTGCATTTGGGGCCCATATTGAGACTCTCGTTGGCAATAATTTTTTAATAAATAGTACGGGATGGTATCAGGCGATAGATCATTGGATAGCGATGCACAATGAGCAACGACTTGGTGGACCTTGGTTCTTCTATATTCCTTTGCTTTTGCTCTATGAGCTACCAATATTTATTCTCGCGATCATTGGGATCCTGCAATTCCTCTTATCTGGTCTTGATTTCACATCCTTCTATAAACGGATAAAAAACGTAATCCTTAACAGAACATTCGCACTCTCGACAAAAGATCTTACAGAAATAAGCATTCGCCAACTCAATGCACAAACGCAAATTCATTCAAAGTCCGATGAATTCTTCCGATTATGCATCTGGTGGATGCTGCTTTCGATGGCATTTTATGGGTATGTACAGGAAAAAGTTCCGTGGCTGCTCATCCATCAGTTACTACCAATAATTTTCGTTGCAGTTTATAAACTGAATTGGCAGAAAGTTGTATTTGCCCTTGTCGGGATGATCTTTCTTGCCGTAATAACATGGCATGTTGCATTTATTCCAATCGATATTAACGAACCAATTGTGCAGGTCCAAAATTCAGAGGATTTACGGCAGGTAATGACCGTCATCGATCACGCCAATCATGTAACGCTTGCATCGAAAAATTACTGGCCACTCCCATGGTATTATCGGGGTGATCGATGGAATAAAATTACGTTCTATGCAGATAAACAGGATGAAAAGACCCTGACTGATACGCATCCAGATGTAATTATTCTATACGATGCGGATAGCTATGATTCGTTAGATGGCTATACCAAAAACACGTACAAGCTGGATTATTGGTTTTCGTTTTATGATAATCAAAATAGGTTATTAGATTACTATATCCACCGCGATGGGAAGATGGGAAGTATGAATCTTGATGTCTTCACAAAAAATAGCATTTGAGACTATTTTAATTTGATAATTTTTCATTATTATTAAAAAAAATTGGCATTCACGTTTTAATATATTGTTTTCAAAAAAGATTGAATGAGGATTGTTTGAAAAAATTAACCTAACTCATCCCATTGAGTACGCTTGCGATAAATAATGATACCGACGACAATCAATACAACTGCAACAACGCCGACTATAATAAGCGTCCCTGAACCAAACAACTTCCCGATTGCTCCCAAGGGATTAAACCCTCCAGTAATTTGGCTCTTTAATGCAAGCGCTTCAGTGTATGATTGATTTCCTTTATCAAAGGCTTGCTGGGCCTTATCTCGAGCGTGATCATAGGTTCCGGAAAAGATAGCATCGTTAGCATCGGAGATATATCCGGCCGCAACTTCTCTTTCTGAGATAATTGGAGCTAACCTAGCATCACTGCTACTTAAATTTGGTTTAATAAAGTTAATGACTTGATCAACATTATTAATTGGGATTTGCGCATCAGCAACAGCTTTTTCCGCCCATGCCTTATCTAATAACGTTTCTCCGTCAGTAATGAGATTTTGGGCGTTTGTAAGACTTGACAAAGCTGCAGCATATTGCGTTGAGGGTTGAGATCTTGCGTTGTCAATTGCTGCTTTTGCATCACTATACTTTCCCTCGGCAGCTGAAGTATCGGCCTCCATTGCAGCTTTTTCGTCAATATGTGTTCGAAAAACAGCTAAATTAGAGTCGCTAGTAGATATAGCAGTATTAATATCGGCTACATTTACAATTAATGCGGTCCATACGTTACCGGATGTCGAAAGTGGGTTACCATAAGAGTCAAGTTCATTTATCTTTATCAGTGTTTTATTTTGAGTCTGATCAACAGCAGGTGCTACGCCATCGAGATTAACGCGTAAACTAAGTTGTCGGTCTTTATAACTTAATATCCAACCACTTACTTGATCACGTGGCCCACCAGCATTTCCTAACGATGATTCAATGGGAGCCACCCCTGAATATGTTTCAACTTTAACCACAGACCATTTTGCATCTGTAAGGTCAGTGTACATATCTAAAGTATCGTCACCTGGAAACGTGTATCCATTGACAATAGGAAAATCAAGACCAAAAGATATTGATACTCTCTGACCAGGTGTAAGACTACCTGATGGGTTAATGTTCATATTTGATACAGCATAAGCAGAAACGAATGGAACACAACAGATAATTATAAAACTTAATAACAGGACTCTACTGATCCACTTCATCATGATCCTCACTCAAATAACGGTTCGATTCCCTCATCGAACATAGTCGATTTTTTCTCCTTTGACTTAATAACATCTTCCTTTGTCTCTTTGGCGATATCAAGTAATTCTTTAATCCTAGGTGCATTGCCAACTGTTGCGAGCATAACTACCGCAGCGATATACTCACTGTCAACGGGATAATCTCCACCACGAACTTCGACACCCGCGATATTCTCCTCAACCCAACTTTTTGCTTTCTCAACACCTTTCCGGTCCATTTGATCGGGGGGGCCGGCGATAAGAACCAATGCTCGTTCCGCCGTTGAATAATCACAAGGCATTGTTAACCTTCCAAGCATGGCCCGCCGAACAAGGGCAACAATTTTTGCGGATTTGTCTTCTCCGAGAAGGACTTCTTCAGTCATTTCTCGCTTTTGGAATTTATCCTTCAATCCACCCAAAATTCCACGTTTCTTTTTGGTTTGTTTGCTCATTACTTCGCTAATTGCATATCCAACTGAAGATATACCCCCGCCTCGAAGAGTATTAATGATTTCGCTTGAGTCAACAACCATCTCCCCAACACCCATGCGAGTGACTTCTCCGGCACGAAAGAGAACCCCGAACCTTCTAACCACCTCATTATTTAAGCGATGAAATGCACTTTTTACACTCTCTCCCTCGTTCTTCCAAGCACTATTATCGAAAATAAAACAGTTATCCGATTCATTGACCAGAGTAGTAAGACTTCTGGCAGCGTTGTAAGAATATAACCGCCCTTCCTCTGGAGCGGGGATAATGCCAAGAGTGTATACCGGTTCACGGTAGATTCTTTTTAGATGTCGTGCAAGAACCGGGGATCCCCCAGAACCAGTACCTCCACCTAGACCAGCTACAATAACAAAAGCATCGACATCGTGGGTTCCTCTGGTATCGATTGCTGTTATGATGCTATCGATTTCATCTGCTGTAACCCGTGCACCCGTGACATTATCAGTTCCAACGCCATGACCTTTAACTAAAGTCTGTCCGATGAGAATACGATCCTTCATTTCTATATGCTTTAACCCCATCAGATCAGTACGAGCAGTATTAACGGCGATACCTCGGAAACTGGTTGTGCCAAGCTTTCTGTCTTGTTCAATAAACATATCGACAATTTTTCCACCCGCTTGACCAAACCCTATAAAAAATACCTTCATTCGAAGACACCACCAAAGGGGTCAATGTATTATTATGAGTATTGCTTTTAAGTCCTTTTGTTTTAAAGAAGTTTAATTCAACAGTTGAAAAACTTTCTTATAAGGCCACGAGGAGATTTTGAAAAAATAACGAGATATGTCGGAGCCTTTTTCATTTCAGCCAAAAAATACTACAGATATCAATCATGAAAATCTGTATTATCGGCGGGGGTCTCACCGGCCTTGTTGCTGCTCATTTACTTTCCAGCAAGTGCGATGTCAACCTCTTTGAAAAAAAAATACAGGCTGGTGGATGTCTTTCCTCGTATCACATCAATAATTACTGGATTGAAGAGTATTACCATCATTGTTTTTCTAGTGATAATTTTTTATTTTCACTGCTGGCAACTCTTAACCTAAAAGACCAACTCGAATGGATTAATGCAACGAGCGGGTATTACGTTGAGAATACCATTTATCCGCTCAACACCCCCACTCAAATTTTACGGTACCCGTACCTTTCACTATTTGACAAAATGAAATTGGCAATGTTAACTATCAGATCAAAAAATATCAATGTCAATGAACTTGATCACGTTTCTGCTGAACAATTTATAACAGAATCACTCGGTAAAACGGTCTATACTTCGTTTTTTGAACCCTTACTCAATAGCAAATTCGGTGAGAACCGGAAAACCATATCAGCTGCATGGTTACTGAGCCGGATTGCGATCCGGTCTAACCGGGGGATTTCAGGAGAACATCTGGGGTATCTCAAAGGAGGTTTCCATCAACTTATCGAAGCATTAGAAGGATCGATTCAAACAAAAGGAGGTAAGATACAATTAAAATCGCCAGTTTCAAAAATACGTCACTTAAATGAGGCCTGGGACGTTGATGGTACAACGTATGATACTATCATTTCGACGATACCACCTCAGGAACTCGAGAGAATTGGTGGGCCAAAATGCACAAATATTCCATATCAAGGCGCAGCATGTATGACAATTGGTCTTGATAGGGAAGTTACCCAGGGAATTTATTGGCTAAACATGAAGGACCCAGCACCCTATGGAGCAATAATTTCTCATACAAACTTCATCCCTCCTGAAAGATACGGCGAACATATTGTATACCTCGCTTCATATTACAGTGGTAAACTCCCACAGAATATCGATCGGCAGATGTTTGCTGATTTCTGTCATCGGTTTTCAGTTAAAAAAGAGGAGATCCATTGGACGAGAATGGCAGTTGATCCTTGGGCGGGACCTATTTACACATTGGGTTATCGATCTTTGATCCCAACCTACGAACAAAACGGACTCTTTATGTCTGGTATGTTCTCATTTCCGAATTATCCTGAACGGAGCATGGATGGAGCGGTCAGAGCGGGGGTTGAAGTTGCAGAACGGATTACTAAGGTGAATGACCGTGAGTGATATTGAGGTGACTGCAATCATTCCGGTTTTTAATGATAGATTAGCATTAGAACAAGCAATTCCTCAATCGATAAAGGCATTATCTAATCTCTCAAAAAATTTTGAATTGATTATTGCCGAAGATGGAAGTACCGATGGCAGTGCTGAGTTTGTACGTCAATATCAACAAAAAGATCCAAGAATACACCTTTTACATAACGATGAACGACTTGGTCGTGGACGGGCACTAAACCAAGCGATCAATCAAGCTGCGGGATCTATTGTTTGTTATTATGATGTCGACCTAGCAACTGATATGCAACACCTACCTGAACTTATTAGTGCGATTCGTGACGGCTATGATGTTGCAACGGGTTCGCGGCTTTTACCCGGAAGTGATATTAAAAGAACTGGTGGCCGAGAAGTTGCAAGTCGAACGTATAATCTCCTCGTTCGGATTATTCTCGGTAGTTCGGTTAATGATCATCAGTGCGGTTTTAAAGCATTCAACAAGCAGCGAATCCAGTCAATAATTCCGACAATAAAATCAAATCACTGGTTTTGGGATACTGAACTCCTTGTTCGGTGTCAACGGTATAGATGCAAGCTCAAGGAATTCCCGGTTCACTGGCGAGCTGGTAAAGGAACGACCGTGAAATTAAAAGATATATTTGAGATGGGGACATCTATTCTACGCCTGTGGTGGCAGATCCATGTATCGTAAGGTAAGCGCCATTGTTATACCGACAATTATTGCGATTGGTATTATTGCGTATATGCTCCTTCAGGTCTGGGGAGATCTCCTCATTGCGATCCAGCATATGGTTCCCGGGTATCTCATCGTTGGGGGGGTTATCTGTATATGTGCATGGGTATTGCGAGGATGGCGTTATCAAATCATTTTAAAACGCCTAAACTACAATATTCGCCTTACAATCTCGACAGCAAGTGTTTTTGTAAGCCAGACTGCAAACCTGATTGTTCCCGCAAGGCTCGGAGATTTTGTACGAGTATTTATTCTAAACCATGAGTATCAGACCACTTATTCCGAAGGCATTTCGTCACTTGTTGTAGAGCGTGTCTTTGATATCGTCATTGTCGCTTTGCTTGGTGCTGTTTCACTTCCATTTGTCCTGAACGTCCCCCCTTGGTTTTACACGATAATTGTTCTACCACTTCTTGCCGGGGCAATATTTTTTGTGTTTCTCATCCTATGCGGACGATTACAAGCTCAAAACAGGTATATTCGGATTGTCCTTACAATGCTCCATGAGATCCGACGAGCATCCCTCACAATTAGGTCAATAGTTTCTCTTTCCCTCTCTTCACTTGTCATATGGTTATTAGACGTATTGGTCTGCGTCTCAGTCGTGATGATGTTTGAACAAAAGATTCCATTTGCAGTTATAGTGCTAGGAATAGTCATCGGTAACCTTGTGAAAGCCATACCTATCACACCAGGAGGCATTGGAACTTATGAACTCTCGGTGGCACTTACCTTTGAACTCGCGGGTGTTACTCCCGCTGTAGCAGTGCTTATAGCGGTCATTGATCACTTAATTAAAAATTTAATTACCCTTGTGGGTGGAATTATTTCGGTCTATCTGTTTGGGGATTGGGTCGTGCCCAGTATCAGAAAAGCGCTCAATACACGACTTGATGGGGGTAGTACCACTGATCAGTGAAATACAAGTTTTTTCTGTAGTAAGCTGGCTTTGTCTCCTTTCGGTACTGTCTCTATCGGTCTATCCCTCCCTAAAAAAGACATTTTCACGATATGCATTTCCAGTATCATTCACTGCATCGTTACTTCTCTTTACGTTGATTTCATGGTACTGCGGACTTTGTAGACTCCCTGTGCAAATTGCCATAATTCCATTTCTAATTTTGTTATTTTATCATATATTGCACCGAAACCTAACATTTTCCGATTTAAAAGAGCAATGGCGCTGGGAACTGATTTTTTTCATCTTTTTCTTCCTAATGCTTGATGTACGATATTTCAACCCAACCATTTCATATGCGGAAAAATTTATGGATCATGCATTCCTCGCATCTGTGATACGACAGCCGGTGGTCCCCCCGCTCGATCCATGGTTTTCCGGCGGTTTTTTAAATATTTATTACTACCTCGGTTATTGGATGTTTGGCGCTCTTGCAATTACAAGTGGAGTGCCTTCTAATATTGCGTTCAATCTCGCACTTCCGACAGTGTTGGGGCTTTCAGCATTAAACCTGTATGCAATCGGAGACTTGTTACTTGAACGGTTCCGCTGGCTCCCTCTGATAACCCTGTTGTTACCAAACCCATCTTTTTTTTATCAAATAATTCTAAGTAAAGGGATCAATACTGTTCTCTGGGATAGTACCCGAACAATCACAAACACGATTAACGAATATCCACTATTTTCGTTCATTTGGGGTGATGTTCACCCTCATGTTATCGGCATATTTAACCAAATCTTCCTAATTTTTGTTCTCATCTATGCGTTCAAAACATGGCGTTCCCTTTCTTCAAGGTCAAAATGGATTCTCTGTATTGTTACATCAATAAGTCTTGGATCCATGCCGCTTTTTAACACGTGGGATGTGCTGATATATGCACCAATTACGGTGTTATTTGGAGTTCTTATCTGGTGGAAAAACCGGTCGATTGAACCCCTTTCACATGCAGTCCGACCCCTACTTGTTGTTCCTCCCCTCTCCATTGCAATTTATTTGCCTTTTTATCTCGAATTGAAAACCAACACCGGCGGTTTTGCACTCGTTCAATTGCCATCCGATCCTACACAGTTTTTTCTCGTCCATGGGTTTTTTATTGCGATATTACTAGCACTCCTCTTAAAAGATATTATCAAAAAACCGTACTATTTGGTTGCAGCCGTTCCTTTTATCCTTGCAGGATATACTGCTGCTGCTATTGCGATCGTTCCTTTAGTCTACTTGATGTTAAAAAAAGATCACAAAATTTCAGAAATTCTCGCGTTATTAGGACTTTTTCTTATTACATTCTGTGAACTTGTTTACCTCAAAGACAATATGGGTGATACTTATTTTCGGATGAACACGGTCTTCAAATGCTATATCGCCGCTTGGTTGTTGTTAGGTATATCAGCATTTACAATGGCAGGACAAGCACTTTTGCGCTGGGGAAAAATACCCATACTCTCTCGCCAGTTTAATGCGGTGATCGCAATTGCTTTGCTTGCAATTTTGTTTATCGCACCATTTTATGTCCCACTAAACTTGAATTATGGAAGTCAATCTCTCGACGGCCTTGAATATTTAAGGATTGCACATCCCGGTGATGCTGCTGCAGTAGCATACCTTCGGGGATTACCTGATGATATACGTATCATCGAAGCGGAAGGAGGGGACTACACATATTACTCCCGAATTTCTTCGTTTACCGGTATCCCTACTATAATCGGAATGCCTTTTCATGAATACATGTGGCGAGGAGATGATACAGGGTGGTATAACCAAAGGATCTCTGATGTTCGGGCCATTTACGAACAACCAGAGAATACACGCCCATTGATGCAAAAATACAACGCTACATTTCTAATTGTCGGGGAACCGGAAAGGAACCGGTATCGTGTCAATGTATCATCTTCAGGTCTCGAGCGTATCTTCTCCCAGGATGGAACTGAAATTTATCGAATTTAAGACATTCTCTTTTTGATAAAAAAAACATACAGAAAGGCGGTAGCGTAATACGTGCTGTAATAACCTTTATTGCTCTTCTTGTCGATGTCATATGGCACATCTTCAACTGACTGATGAGTAATGAAGGAGTGCTCCACTCCTGAATGAGGTGAGTTTATGGCAAAAGGTTATGTAAAAACACAGGCTTCAGATGAGCTACAGAACAAGGCTCTTGAAGCTCTCGAAGTTGCACGTGATACAGGAAAGATCAAAAAAGGATCCAACGAAGCAACAAAGGCAATTGAACGTAGTATCGCACAGCTTGTTTTAATCGGTGCTGATGTCGAACCTGAAGAGATTGTGATGCACCTCGCACCCCTTTGTGAGGAAAAAAAGGTTCCGTACATTTTCATCAACAAACAGAACGATATTGGCGCCGCTAGTGGTCTTGATGTTGGTTCGGCTGCGGCAGCAATTATAAAACCCGGTAAGGCAAAAGACGTCATCGATGATCTGACAAAACAGCTGGTTGCCCTGAAGGCGTGAGGTTCTCATGGCAGACGATGCAACGCCAGCAGAAGTTATAGAAGTTGTCGGTTCCACCGGAATGCATGGTGAAGCGATGCAGGTGAAATGCCGAATCCTTGATGGTAATAACAAGGGTCGTATCATCACCCGAAATACAGTCGGTCCAATTCGTGAGGGTGATATTGTGATGCTTCTCGAGACCGAACGCGAGGCAAAGAAACTATCACGGCGGTGAACCCGAATGGTCGAACAATATATCTGTAACTTTTGTGGTAATATCCTCGAACCAGGTACTGGAAAGATGTTTGTCAAAAAAGACGGAACTATTTACTATTTTTGCAGTTCTAAGTGCCAGAATAATCACAAACTTGGCCGGGTCCCAAGGCGTGTCCAATGGACTAACGCAGGAAGAAAAGCACTCGGTAAGGAGTAATTAATGATGGACCGCACCTTTGTCATGGTTAAACCAGACGGTGTCCAACGCGGTATCATTGGTGAGGTCGTTTCTCGATTTGAGGCGAAAGGCCTCAAACTTATTGCAGCTCGGTTTGAAGTTTTATCAGAAAAGCGTGTCAATGAACAATATACGGAACATCTCGAAAAACCATTCTTCCCTTCGCTAAAAAAATACATTATGGGTGGCCCATGTTTTCTGATGGTCTGGGAAGGAAGAAATGTTGTTTCAATTGTGCGAACGGTTATCGGTGCAACTAATCCGCAGGAAGCGGCTCCTGGAACTATCCGGGGAGACTTCGGTATCGATATCGGACGAAATGTAATTCATGCTTCCGATTCACCTGATAGTGCTGAGCGTGAAATTGCGATTCATTTTAAATCACACGAACTTTTCTCGTATACTCGAATTGACGAACCGGTAATTTACGAGTATTAATCCTTTTTTTAATAAAAAACCATAAATTCTTTATCTCTTCCTGCTCCAGTACCGCTCATGGAAGGGGACCTAATTACTTTCACATTGCTGGCCCTTTCATCAATTATTATTATTGTCAACCCGCTGGGTGCAACGCTCATTTATGTGTCCCTCACCACAAACCTCGATCGAGTACAGAAAGACGTAATCGCTAAAGACGCATGCAGGTTTGCTTTAATTGTGTTGTTGTTTGTTGCGGTGCTTGGAGCTTGGATACTACAACTTTTCGGAATAAGCCTTGAGGCATTTAGGATCGCTGGCGGGATCCTTCTTTTTGGTATAGGTATGGAGATGGTATATGCAAGGACCTCGCGTACAAAGCTTACCGCTACTGAGAGATACGAGTCCAGAGATACCGATGATATTGCACTCATGCCTATTGCAATTCCGATGATTGCGGGGCCAGGGGCAATAACAACAACTATCGTGCTCATGAACGAGGCTTCAATCATGACACCGATAGCATTTGTAATTGTTTTCATATCGATTATAATTTCGATACTGGTCACTTACATCATGATGCGACACTCCGATTTTATTATAACAAAGATCGGACAGCGGGAATACAGAGCTATTAACAGACTCATGGGAATGCTCCTAATCGCTATCGCTGTGCAATTTATTATTAACGGGTTAAAGATTGCATTTCCATTATTGACAAAAGGGGTTTGATACGTGAATAGTATCATATATCAACGAAAAGTGATTTACCGGATTTTCATTGTTTTGTTCATTCTCAATGTTAAGGAAATCCGACGGCAAATAAGTTTATCCAAACCTTGATCCAAGTATGAAATGCTGTAGTGCACAATTAGCAAGTTGCTGGGAGAATCCGGAAAAAACTCTAAAAAAAGCAAAGCTTTTCATAGAGAAAGCGGCTTCTCTTGAAGTTTCTATCATTGTTTTTCCAGAACAATTTGCAACCGGTTGGGATCCATGTTCCCATAAGTTCATTCAGAACCGTTCAGGATCTATTGTATCAACACTAAAAAAATATGCAAAAGAGTATTCTATTGCCCTTCTCGGTTCGTTCCGCGAACAACACCATCCACTCCCTCATAATACGGCCGTTGTGATTGATGGTGAAGGTTCGATTAAGGTCGTGTACGCGAAAATGCATCCTTTTACGCCAGCACATGAAGAGAGGAGGTATAGTGCCGGGGATAACATTGCTATTTTCAATATTGATAAAATGAAATTTGGCATTGCAATCTGTTACGATCTTAGGTTCCCATCACTGTTTCAGATTTATGCAAAACAAGGTGTTCATGGCGTTTTTATACCTGCAGCTTGGCCCGCAAGCAGAATCGAACATTGGGAACTTTTTATTAAAGCCAGAGCAGTTGAGAACCAGATGTATATTATCGGTGTCAATACTGTTGGTAAGACACCGGTTGATGAATATTTAGGATCATCAATGACCGTGGATCCGAAAGGATCCGTTATCGCAAAAGCTGGTGAAGTCGAAGAACTTCTGATCTCAGATTTGGATGCAAATAGCGTTGAGAATACGCGACAGAATTTTCCTGCCCACAAAGATATAAGAACAGACCTATACCAAAAATTGCACGAAAAAGAGGACTAGCGCCGTCTATATCTATAAAGGGCACAAACTGTATTGTATGGAGCGGCTCGTATGCGTAAATTGCGGTGCTGCCTATCCAGCTGAACAAATCTTGTATAATTGTACTGCATGTGGCCATTTACTCGCAGTTCAATATGACCTTAATAAAATAAAAGTAACAAAAAAAGTGTGGAATAAGCGACCGCTCTCCGTTTGGCGATATCGCGAGCTATTACCAGTTCATATTGAACCAGTAACTATGCAAGAAGGCGGAACTCCTCTTTATCATTTGAAACGTCTCGGTGATGAGATTGGGCTAAAGGAACTCTATGCAAAACACGAAGGCATGAACCCCTCTGGCTCGTTTAAAGACCGGGGTATGACCGTTGGGGTTTCAATGGCACTACAGTTGAAAAAACGTAGTGTTGCTTGCGCTAGTACAGGTAATACTTCAGCAAGTCTTGCGATGTATGCGGCAAAGGCCGGAATCCCAGCAGTCGTTCTCTTACCAGCAGGAAAAGTTGCACTGGGAAAAGTGGCACAGGCGCTAATGCATGGTGCATGTGTTATCTCGATCCGCGGTAATTTTGACCGTGCACTTGAGATGGTGCATGAGCTCTGCCTCTCCCATGGACTTTACCTACTCAATTCTATCAACCCATACCGTCTTGAAGGACAGAAAACGATCGGTTTTGAGGCTATCGATCAACTAGGTGAAGTACCTGACCGGTTTGTTCTTCCAGTTGGTAACGCGGGAAACATTTCAGCTGTGTATAAAGGTCTCCTCGAACTCAAGGATCTCGGATTTATTGATTCCTTGCCGATGATGACTGGAATCCAAGCACAGGGTTCCAGTCCCATAGTCAGGGCAATTCGTGAGAATCTTCCTGAGGTGATTCCTGAAACCCACCCTGAAACTGTAGCAACTGCTATTAGGATTGGTGCGCCTGTCAATGCCGAAAAGGCCCTTATCGCAATACGGAAGACTGGAGGGTGTGCAGAATGGGTAACCGACGATGAAATTTTACGTATGCAGCGAGACCTTGCACGAAAGGAGGGTATCGGCGTGGAACCAGCGTCTGCGGCTTCTGTTGCAGGTGTAAGAAAATTAGTAGAGATCGGCGCAATCGACCGTTCAGAAAGAATAGTCTGTGTTGTTACCGGTCATCTCCTAAAAGACCCAGATACGGTGATCAAACAATGCGAACCACCCACCGAAATCGATGCCGATCTGCCATCGCTGCTCTCTGCATTGCAGTTATAGTTTCTCTAATAATCATTAATCCCTGCGCAGCTCTACGTGCAGAGTACCAGGTATACCAAAACGGTACTGCGTATAATGCATCTATCGATGTTGCTAATGTGGATAAGTATGAGTTCTATGAGGCAGGTATGCTTGGAGAACGCATACCGCTAAATGTTGGAAATATCCAAGTTACTGGTAATTGCTCTCCATGCTCATTCAATGAAAGTGGACCTTTTAAAATTACTTTTCCTCTTGGCAATTACACCATCTTTTATATAGCACCGTCTCGGGATTACCACCTTCAAGGAACATTTGAAACCCCATATAGTGTCAATATTACACTCCCACCGGATTACGATGTTCACAATCCACTCCTCGCGGAAATAAGTCATGGAGCGGATATTATTAGTAATACTGATAATTCAACAACATTACGTTGGAACCAAACGATGTCGTTTGATCTTCGATTTTATGATAAGAATCGTGAAACACTTCTCTACTTTTTCGGAAATATTTGGATTGTAATTGCTATTGCAGCCTTACTGCCCTTCATCATAACATTCAGAAGAAGAGGGTAATTGTTTTGAAATTTCTTTAAAAGAAAATTTATTGAAAGATTAGATCAACCCAAACGATTTAAGTGTCACATCTGGATTGACGGCCCCTGCATGGTATACAACACCTTCGGTGAGTTCATTAATGACAACTTCTGCGGGGGAGAAAAGGGAGGTATCAATCTTATAGAAGTCAAACTTTGCTTCTTTGAAAATGTCATAGAACGGTTTTCCGTAACCTTTAGATTTGTTACTCGGGATCTTTTCGAGGTAATCTTTAATTTCAGGAGCCTTCATTGTGAGCATGATTCTGCCGTGATAGATAGTTGCATCGTTGGTTGTACCCATAGCTTTAGTCGCATCCTTTTTGACTGGTGGTACCGGTGCGGTACCTATTGCAGCAGTAATCTTTTTAGTATCAAACCCGAGTTCGTTTAATTTATAGACAGCCGTTTCAACGCAACGTCCTGATACTTGTATTGAACCGACAAGAGACGCTGTTGGAGCGATAACGGCGCAGACATTTGCAACATCAACATCGCACTCTTGAGCAATTTTTTCCATAACCTCCCCATTCGGGAGGTGATCACTTTCAAGACAAATTACTGCACAGTCATAATCATCTTCGTATTCAATCACTTCGTACGTGTGTTTGGGTTTGAGCGAAAGTGCCCGGGCAGGTCCACTCCCCATTGCAAAGTAATTACCGACTTTTATCGTCCACCCAGCTTTTTGTGCCCCCAGACAAGCGATGGATGGAAAATCCGTATTAATATCAATGAACGGAAGCGGAAATTCTTTGATGTGTCCCATTCGGAAGTTAACTTCACCTAGACCACCCATACAGATCTCAGTAAAAGCTCGGCCTGCTGCATATCCACCACGGGTACTTACACCACAATCAACGATGCGTGCACCATTGTCCAATTCATGGTAAGTCGCGTTAAATTCCTCTGAAAGTTCGGCAAGATTATCAAAAATCTCTAATGCCAGTTCATTCACACTGAGCATGTTTTTTACCACCTGTACCATACAACATGGTTGGGGAATAAATAATTCTTTTTAAATGATTAAATTTCAGGAAAGGTGCTCGAGTAGTTTCTGGGGTTCATATCGAAGGCTAATGAGACGTGTCCTTCCTTTTCCCTCACGATATTGAAGATTGACAAGGCGCAGAGCATCGAGTTTTTTTATCACTTCATAAAACCGTGTATAGCCAATTTCAACCGATTCCTTGATGCTCTTATAAACATCCCCTGCATTCATCTCTTTGTCTCGAAGACTTGCTTCAGCAAGAGCTTTTAAAACGTTTTTCTCCTCGTCTTTCAGTGTTTTTATAGTAAACGAGAGATGCAAATATTTGGAAATTATGTAAGCTCCACAGATATCATCCCGTTCAATAGTTCGTCGTGCTGCTCGTTCGGCGTTTAGAGTTGCCCTTTTTAATAAATCGATCCCAACACGTAGATCTCCGCTTTCCTGTGTTTGATCGACAACCAATGTCAGCATCTCATTACTCAAAATGCCTGGATAGAGTCCCTGCATCACCCGCATCTGCATAATCTCACGAATTTCTTCGATATTATATGGGGGGAAATAGATCTCCGTGGGTCTAAACACAGAAGTAACACGCGGATCAACTGCTTTGGCAAGATCAACATCAAGATCGCTGATGATCACAGTTACTCCAATTCGGATGTTCTCATAGGTCTCATGAGCACGTAAAAGCGTGTAGAGGACTTTATTGATTTCATTTTCATAGAGAAGGTAATTCGCATCATCGAGAGCGACTAACAGGATGATTGCATCCTTCTGCAGGATTCGAGCAATGGCATCAAACAATTGTTTAAAAGATGTCCCCGATGCAGGGGGCAAGTGCCCAGTAAGTTTGCGATAAATTTGGGAGAAAATCGCAAATTTGGTATTATCAATTTGGCAGTTGATGTAAACGGGCACCAATTTTTTCGTTGTATCTTCAATCTCAGAAAATAGTTTCCTGACACTGGTTGTCTTTCCGGTACCAGGGAGTCCCTTACAAATACTATTTAAGGGACGACCCCCCCGCAGTCCCGGTTGAATTTGAAACGCAAGCTCTCGCATCTGATTATCTCGGAATTGAAACTGCTCTGGGACATAATCGAATTCGAAAACCTCGGGATCACGAAACAGCGTCTCGTCCCACATCAGCAGGTTCTTTTTCATCTTATTCAATTCCTACAGTACTTTGTTAATAATTACGGGATATTCTTAACTAAAGATGAAAGGCAGAAAATCAACTGCATTTTTTATCCCGAACATCCCTTTCTGGGCCTCTTTTTCTGTAAATCGTTTGGTCGCATCAATACCCTTTCCCCTCACCACAAACGGCACTGGATCGGTCGTGTGGGTTTTTACTCTAATTGGTGTGGGGTGATCTGGTAATACTGCAACAACACCATCAAATCCATCAAGGATCGTTCCGACAAGCCCATCAACTTGTTCAATCGCCCTTACTTTTTCTTCAATACTCCCTAAATGCCCAGCCTCATCTGGTGCTTCAACATGAAGATAGAGAAAATCGAGATTCCGGATCGAATTGAGTGCGTATCGCGCCTTGGCTTGGTAATCAGTATCAAGATAACCAGTTGCACCGGGGACTTTAATGATCTCCATTCCGATGCATCGTCCGATACCGTTTAGCAAATCGACCGCAGATATTATTCCACCTCGTTTCCCAAATTTCTTCGTGAACTGTGGGAGACTGGGTTTTTTTCCACCACTCCACGGCCATATTTGGGTCACCAAAGATTTACCAGAACTTTTTCGAACTTCGTTCACCGGATGATTGGCAAACACCTTACGACTAGTATCCATACAATGTATAAGAAACTGTGCGTCTCCGCCCGCGGGTAAATAACCCGTGATTGACTTTCCTACAATATCGTGGGGAGGTATCGATGTGCTCCCTTTCCCATTAGGGATCACAAGTAGGTTACGATAACTTATCCCAGATTTGATCATTACCTCAGGAATTTCCTTTTGCAAAGATGTGAGAAGCTGTTCCCCTTCGTTGCTTGAAATGTGCCCTGCAGAAAAGTCATACATAATTCCGTCTTGGATTGTTACAAGGTTACATCGGTAGGCAATATCAGTTTTTTTCAGATCAATTCCCATACTCATTGCTTCGAGAGCACCCCGTCCCGTATAATATTTTTTCGGATCGTACCCAAGAATTGACATATTTGCAATGTCACTACCCGCTTCACATCCTTTTGGAATTGTACGTAGCATACCACATGCCCCGTCGTTTGCTAACCTATCAAGATTCGGGGTTTTTGCGTACTCAAGAGGAGTCTTGTCACCGAGTTCCGGAAGGGATTCATCCGCCATTCCGTCACCGAGAATAACGATATATTTCAAAAAATTACCCACCTATCAATTACCGAGCATCGCTCGAACTGCCATATGAACGCTATCCTTTGATCCGCGTTTCGGTTTCCAACCCAGTGCGTTTATTTTTTTTAGTGAAAGGTGCATTTTAGGAACATCACCGATCCAACCGCGCTCGCCACCAGTGAATCGATAGCGGACCCCTTTTAGATGCATTTCGTCAGCCACAATGTCTGCAATGGTCCTTACATCAATCCAATCTTCTGAACCAATGTTGAAGGTATTGACAGGTCTATGTGCGTTTTCGACTACAAAGAGCATCGCTTCAACGCATTCCTGCACACCAAGGTACGATTTTGTCTGCTTACCGTCCCCAAGAATCTCCATCTCACGAGAATTTTCTTTTAATTTTGTAATGAAATCCGGAATGACACCGTGATTACTTCTCTGTCCAACAATATTGGCAAAGCGGAAAATCCATGATTTCATTGAAAACGAGTGACAGTATGCGGCGATCAACGCCTCACAACCGAGTTTGCTTGCCCCGTACACAGAGATCGGTTCCAACGGGGTATATTCTTCTGGAGTTGGGAAAATTGTTGCATCACCATAAACGGTTGAGGTTGAGGTGAACACAATCTCTGGAACGTTATAGAGACGCATCGCTTCAAGAACCCTAAATGTTGAAAAAATATTGTGATTCAAAGGACCTTCGGGCGCAAGTGCACTTTGCCTCACGTCAGGATCGGCTGCCAGATGATAGATCCTGTCTGCACCATCAAATGTTTTCTGCCACCCATCAGAAAGGAGGTTGGCACTTAAAAATTCGATACTGGACTTTTCCAGATGAGATGAGATATTGTTCCTTGATCCCGCACTTAACGAATCGATTACCGTAACTTGGTCTCCCCGCTTTACAAGAGTATCAACGAGATGGGATCCGATAAACCCGGCACCGCCCGTTACGATATCAAACATCATATCTAATTATGTAATCAATGCTATAGGATTACTGCTATGTTCATCGGGATCGACCATGGCACGACAGCCATGCGTTTTGCCTGTGAATTGGGAGAGTTCAAAATCTCACGGGAAGAGGCAACGTCCTTCTCTTTTTCTTATCTTTCTAAACTCTGCCCCATCTCTGACATTAAGGGGATCGCTCTATCGTATTCGATGGGTGATAATATTTCAAAAATAACCTCGATTCACAAGGTAAAAAACCGCGGCCTTGTGAGTCGCGAAGGAGCTGGTAAACATATTGGCGGAGGGACGCAAGTGTTTGATGAAGTGGCAAAAAGCGGCGTTCCAGCTCTTGTCATACCGGGACTTCATCGCAATTCACCAACTGATCCCCGCTTCAAAGTATACTCACACCAATCCAGTCCAGAAAAAATTGGAATTGCGTATGAAATTTGTCACACACTTGGTGATAATGTAATAATTTCTGATGTTAGCTCCAATACGGTCACACTTCTTGTTAGCAACGGAATCATTATTGGTGCATTTGACGCTTGCATATTTGCACCTGGTACTAGACACGGTGCTATCGATGTGAATGCAATACGTAAAATCGACGCAGGTGGGTGGACGGCCAATGAAGCATTCCAACATGCGGGTGTAGACTTTTCTATGCCAGCAGAAGAACGAATGAATACAGTTGCAATGTTTGCTGCGATGGAATGTGCAGCGATGCTGGTATTGAATCCAGATGCACAAATCGCATTGGCAGGTACTCTTGCACCTACTATTGCTAACGCAGTTGAAGCCCACCTCAATCGAAAAGTTGCTGTTTATGATGAATGGTGCGCGTCACGAGGTCTTGCTCGAATTGCTCAAGACGTGTTTTCAGGCACACCTCAGATCCTCGGACTCGGTGTAGATCTGTAGATTTATATTGATTAATCATGCAAAATTACTAGGGATTTTTCTTGAGAGAACTGCGTATCCACGGCAGGGGCGGGCAGGGATCCGTTACCGCTGCTGAACTGATTGCTATAGCCGCTTTTGAGGGAGGTGTCTATGTCCAGGCATTCCCAGCATTCGGTGTAGAGCGACGCGGGGCACCTGTTCAAGCATTTGTACGATTTGATGATAAAAAAATCCGGAAACGAAGTCAGGTCTATGAACCGGATTATATTATTGTGCAGGATAGCAGCCTGATTAAAGATGTAAACGTGTTTCAGGGTGTGAAAAAAGGCGGTATTGTAATTGTCAATACAGAGAAGAAACCGGACTATAAGGTACCTGAAGGAGTAAAGCTGATTACAATCGACGCCACCTCAATAGCCTTAAAGGCGCTTGGGCTTCCGATTACCAACACTTCGTTGATGGGAGCGTTTGCCGCTGCAACTGGTGAGATTAAGTTCTCGGCGTTAGAGAATGCACTCAACCACCGTTTCCCAAAAGATCTTGCAGTTAAGAACATTGAAGCCGCAAGACAGGCTTTCGATACCGTCAAGAGGTCGATATAAATGGCACTCGCAATTGGGTGCCGGGCAAAACCCGGTAAGTCTCGCGATAATAAAACCGGATCGTGGCGTGTTTTTAAACCAATTTTTAATCATGAGAAATGCTCGCAGTGTGGATTGTGCCAGACTATATGCCCGGAAGGATGCATTCATGAAGAGGAGGAAGGGTTTCTCAACCCCGATTATACTTACTGCAAGGGTTGTGGGCTCTGTTCTGAAGAATGTCCAAGTGAAGCAATCGAGATGAAACAGGAGGAAAAATAGATGATGGAGATTACTGAAGGGTCACATGCTGTGGCAGAAGCTGTCCGACTCTGCCGTCCTCAAGTCATCGCCGCGTATCCAATCACTCCGCAGACCCACATTGTTGAAGCGCTTGCCGATATGGTAGCTAATTGCAAACTTGATGCAGACTACATAACAGTTGACAGCGAATTTTCTGCACTTTCTGCATGTCTTGGGGCGAGTGCTGCTGGATCCCGCACGTATTCTGCGACTACTTCCCAAGGACTTGCACTCATGTTTGAGGTCTGTTTCAATGTTGCGGGTATGCGATTGCCGATTGTCATGTCAATTACTAACAGAGCACTTGGCGCTCCGCTTTCGATATGGAACGATCAGCAAGATTCCATCTCCCTCCGCGATTCTGGCTGGATACAGTTCTATGCTGAAGACAACCAAGAAGCGACAGACCTGCATATCATTGCATACCGTGTTGCCGAAGACTTTTCAATTTTGCTTCCTGCATTTGTTTGCTTTGATGGGTTCATCCTCTCACACACGTATGAACCCATAGATATCCTCTCTCAAGAAGATGTCGACAAGTTCTTACCGAAATTTACCCCATACCAACGACTTGACGCAGCCGACCCAATCAGTTTTGGTATGTATGCTACACCGGACTACTATCTTGAGTTTAGATACGAGACCGATTGTGCTCTGAAGAGGGCAAAAGGCGTCATCCAAAAAGTAGGAAAAGAATTTGGCACTATGTTTGGGCGGGACTACAGTGCCCTTGTTGAGGGATACAGGCTCGATGATGCCGAAACCGCTATTGTTGCTATGGGTTCTATTTGTGGGACCGTCAAAGATGCGATCGATGAGATGCGAGATGCAGGGAAAAAAGTGGGATTACTCAAGATCCGTGTCTTCCGCCCGTTCCCAGATGATGAAATTGCACAGGCACTTTCAAAAGTGCAACGTGTTGCGGTGCTCGACAAGGATATCTCCCTAGGTTCCAAAGGGGCTGTTGCACTTGAAGTCAGAGATGCCCTATACAAAACGGGTATTCCGGTGAAGGGGTATATTCTCGGACTTGGCGGAAGAGACGTGCGTAAGAAAGATATCAAGGAAATCGTATCGCTCGTGGAGAAAGGTATTGGCGATCAATTCTTTGGATTGCGTAAGGAGTTGTTGTAAGATGGTTGATAAGGCCATTGAACTCTTTGATTGCGGCCACCGAGCATGCGGTGGATGTGGGGCTGCTCTCGCAGCAAGGTTGGTTATGAAAGGGGCCGGAAAAAATACAATCGTGGTTTCAGCCACGGGTTGTATGGAGGTATTTTCGACTCCCTATCCAGAGACCGCATGGAAAGTCCCGTGGATCCACTCCCTTTTCGAGAACGCTTCTGCAGTTGCATCGGGAATCGAAGCCTCACTTAAAATGCAGGGAAGAGAGGAAAAGGTTGTAATTATGGCAGGTGACGGGGCAACATTTGATATTGGAATGATCTGTATCAGCGGTGCTTTCGAACGTGGTCACGATTTTACCTACATCTGTTATGACAATGAGGCGTACATGAACACAGGAATCCAGCGTTCTGGAGCAACACCGTATGACGCAAGCACCACGACAAGTCCTTCCGGTTCGTGTTCCTTTGGTAACAAACTTCCGAAAAAGGATATGCCTCAAATCTTAGCGGCACATGGCGCCCCGTATGTCGCGACAGCATCGATTGCTTACCCTGCTGATTTAATGCAGAAAATCGAAAAAGCGGTACGCACAAAAGGACCTTGTTATGTACAAGTACATGCACCCTGTTGTACCGGATGGGGTTTTGAAGGAGAACAAACAATTGCAATCGCCAAGCTCGCCATCGAAACGGGTCTTTGGGTTAACTATGAGATGGTTGACGGTAAGGTATCAAAAGTAAAAAAAGTAGTGAGGAAACCAGTTGAAGAGTATCTCAAGACTCAAAAGAGATTCCGTCATCTCTTCAAACCAACGCGACAAGATGCTGAAATTGCTCATATCCAGTCTATCGCTGACAAAAATGCAGAAAAGTATGGTATTGATATCAAACTTAAAAAAGAATAGAAAGAACTTTTTAATTTTTTAATAATACTTCACATGACAATTGGAATGAAAACCAGCAACGTTATTATTACTTAACGGGGACATTAGTAGGTTATCGGGCTCGTGGTCTAGCGGTATGACGTCGCCCTTACACGGCGGAGGTCGCCGGTTCGAATCCGGCCGGGCCCATTATCTGATAAGTTATTTTTTTAAAACTCTTTTCAGATTTCAAAAAGAGGAAGTAAAAGAACTATCACTTTTTTTATTCTACAACTATTGTGTTCAACTTGAGAATCCTGCAAGCTTAATCTCGAATGTCAGGTTCTTTCCTGCAAGCAAATGATTCTCATCCAAAGTCACCGTTGATGAAGTAACATTAAGGATCTTAACCACAATAGTCGACCCATCACTTGTTCTGCGAATAGGCAACAATGTTCCGACTTCAGGTGTTATATTCGATGGAAACGTTGACCTGTTAATTACACCTACTAATTCAGGACGATACGGTCCATATGCTTTGTCATAAGGAATATAAACTAATTTTGTTTGATGTACACTCATGCCAAGAATAGCCTCTTCTAATCCGGGGATCACCGTATGGTCACCAAGCTTAAAGACAACGGGTGAACTGTTTACGTTTGAATAAAAAACTGTGCCATCGTCAAGAGAACCAGTATAATAGATCTGTACGATGTCTCCATTCTTTGCCACGAAAGGATTGAATAAAACAACCAGACTTATAGCCGCGATAATACAGATTACTGCCGCAATAATCCCAAATTGCAGATATTTCTGTTTTCTGGTAGCGATCTTCTCTTTTCCCTTTACTTTCTCTGATTTCTTCATCTCAGTGATCTTTGCCGTTTACTGATAAGTCTCTTGCAGTTGAACGAAAAAAAGTCTCTGCAGGTGTTTGTTGGTGTAAAATGAGATATCCTCTTGACCAAAGAAATCGTATAAAAAACAGGGAGCGCAATTCTTGATTGGACGTGGCACAGCAGATACGTTATGGCAGGAGACTGCTGCTATTCAACAACTTATTAAAAACGAAATTCATGCCGTCCATGAACAGCAACGAGAGCTCCGAACACAAGGCCAGACAGGGTACATCACAATTATCATTTTGCTTCTCTGTATTTTCCTCAATGTCGCGTTTCTTCTCATGCTAAAGGATTACTTTGCACTTTTTATTACTGCAAGCTTTTACATGTTTATGATTTATTTCATCACACTCCTCGTTCCGATTGGTGCAGGGGTACAGAGTTTCCGTCTTGAACGAATCCGGCAATTTTTTTCAACTCTTTACCACAACGGTATCATCTCAACAACAGACCGGTTTACTCATATCTTTCTCGATGTTTTTTTAATTAATAGTCGCGTCTTATTTCAAGGATTTTTAATAGTTTTTTTGTGCGATTTGGTTTTTGCAACTATTGCATTTATTAAAGGAGATTTTTCAACATGGACAACAGTTGTAATTATGTTCCAATCCATTTCCATTATTCTATTTTATTTTTTAGTTTGGAGGTTCGAACCCTATTCTACGAAATTCCAAACGGGGGTTCAAGGATTAAAGGATATGTTTATTAATAGACGATATCCCGCATGGATCATCACTCTCACGTTTAGTACTGCTGCATTGTTACTGCTATTTGCTATTCTTTCAACAATTATTTTGCTTCCTGGATTTACCGTTAAAACACTACTAACTCTCACTGGGCTTGAAAATCTGGGAAATTTTGTTTTTCTCATCGTAATCTTAATAATGAGCCAATACTTTGTCGTGCGATTTTTTCATGGCATTTCAAGTGAACGAATGGCCACACAATTTTCCGACGCAAAGATCGGTCATTTACAATTACTCCAAAAGGGGTATCCCGCTACACCTTCAACCTCGAATGGTTCTCTAGAGAACCAATCACCATCTACCGATGAAATACGTGAAGTGACTAGTGGTCTATTAAAGTCAAAAATCTATCATGTCGAAGTTAGGGATATATACGGTTTATTCCCGGTATTTATTGTTAATCCTGACTTTTCTGTTATCCTTGATGAACAGATGATCAAGATAATCACAGGTTATTTCCAGCATGTCGGATCCTCTGGAATTGACCGGCGTTAAATAAGTCAAATTGTATGCCCAATCCTTTATTCTTCAGAGTTCAATCACTGAGTTCTCTACACTATCACTATTGCACTGTATTTATACATAAAAAACCCATTGAGTGATGTTGAATATGTCAGAAGAGATTAGGGTAGCTGACGTTGCAGGAAAAAAGGTTCAGTGGGACCCAGAGCAGATGAGAAAAATCCAAGACCACCCTTGTTTTTCTGAAAAAGCGTGTCATGCATTTGGGCGCTGCCATATCCCCGTCGCACCAAAATGTAATATTCAATGTAATTATTGCATTCGGGACTTTGACTGTGTGAATGAGAGCCGGCCTGGTGTAACCACAAAAGTACTCAACCCTAATGAGTCCATTGAAATGGTCAAAAAGGTGATGGAGAAGTATAATTACATTAAAGTTATCGGCATTGCAGGTCCTGGTGAACCACTTGCCAATGAAGAAACGTTTGAGACACTCCGTCGCCTCCATGAAGAGTTCCCCAATGTGATTAAATGCATCAGCACCAATGGTCTGCTTCTCCCAGAAAAAATTGATTTATTACAAAAATACGATGTGGGGAATATCACCGTAACACTAAACGCAATTGACCCTAAGATAGGTGCCAAGATCTACCAATTTGTAGATTATAAAGGGAAACGGTATACGGGGATTGAAGCTGCAAAACTCCTGCTCTCTCAACAGATGAAAGGAATTGAGATGGCAATCGAACGCCATATGATAGTCAAAATAAATACGGTCTATATTCCAGGGATTAATGAAGACCACATCCCCCAAATTGCAAAAAAAGTTGGTGAGATGGGAGTTTATACGTTCAATGTCATTCCGTTAATTGCCCAATACAAGTTTGCAGATGTCACTCCACCAACACCCGAAATGAAACGTAAAATGCAAGATGCCTGTGCAAAATATGTAAGGCAGATGCGACACTGCCAGCGCTGTCGTGCTGATGCAATCGGAAGACTGGGGCACGATGTCCAGTCCTGCATATACGGCAAAGGCTAATAAAATTTTTTTGGATGTTAAGTTGCAGTTTTTATATACCCATTCAGCTCGTCTATTACGGGTAAGAGTGAAGGCGGAATTGCAGAATCTTCAGTTGTAACGGTTTTCCCATGGTAGTTGATTGTGTATTTGATCAAATCTGCACCCCCGCGAGGGGCTGGATAATTTTCTTGTAGAATCGAGAACTGAGCTTGGGTAAATATATTCGTTAGTCTATCAATCGCCGATGTATTTAGTACCATTTCCTTACTTGAGGTTTTCGTAGACACAACCGCGACCCCATTGTCAAAAATCACCAGTCGGTCGTTTAATCCAGCGATTCCGCCAGTGCGATAATAATCAATGAAGAGCGCTGGTGCTGGGGTATGTGAAATAGGAGGAGTTTTAACACCGATACATCCCGCAGTGACTATTCCGATGATCAAGATGATGATCGAGGAGGTCTTAATTAAATGTGTATAGGATATTTTTGAGTTCGTATTGTATCCTCCAATTCTAAGACATCTCAGATTTGAAGGACATCACGTTTGGCCGGAGATGAGGCAACTTTACGCTCTGGTAGTACGTCTTCGAGTGCTTTAACTAAATTGTCAACTTTTTCATTGTTGAACGTCGCGCGGAACGCGGCAAGTTCTGCCGAATTCATGATCATAATGCCCTTCTTTTTCATTGGGGCACCATGTTCATTTATTGGGTTAATATCAATTGCAAGTGATGCAGACCGGTTTTTTGTCTTTGGCAATCGGATAATAGAAACGCCTTTCACAGTAGTTGCTTTTCGTTCCCAGTCTTGCCCGTCTTCGATAAATGTTTTTAGTTGTTCCGTCAATTCCATACAAACAACTTATGATTTATATATTAAAAGGCTATTCGGTAAAACCCAAGATACTAATTGTTTTTCATGCCTAAGCTAAATACAGAGAAATAGACAACCCCTTGGTCTTAATATATGAGTAATCTGTGAACGCTAAATATACCCATCTTAAAAAATATAGAGAAGATTTACCATGCCTGTAATTCACCTTCGCACCGATCAACCTTTTTCGTTGGATCTAACGCTAAACTGTGGACAGGTTTTCCGATGGGATAGGAATCCTGATGGGTGGTGGTATGGCGTTGTTGGAAATCACGTTATAAAAATTCGTCAGGACGAGAGTACTCTTCGATTTGAAGGCGTTCCAGAACATTTTATCGAACATTATTTTTCTTTAGAAACTGATCTGAATTCAATTACTCAATCTTTTGACTGTGATCCGCACATACATGCTGCCATTACACAGTGCCACGGCCTCCGTCTCATTCGTCAACCTGCTTGGGAATGCCTAGTCTCGTATATCTGTGCGACCAATTCCAATATTCCAATGATTCGACGACGTATCGCGAATATAGCTCAAAGATTCGGACACGTTCTTGATTTTGAAAGTCGTCAATTTTTTTCATTTCCCGATCCTTCTTCTCTTGCGAATACATGTTCAGAAAGTTTAACCGAATGCAAATTGGGATACCGGACACCATACGTGCTCGAAACTGCATGCGAAATTTCTGACGAAAAACAATGGCAGAAGTATATTAATTCTCTACCTTACGAAAAAGCACGACATGAACTAATGAAATTACAGGGTGTGGGCCCAAAAGCTGCTGATTGTATTCTCCTGTTCGCTTTCCAGAAATACGAATCGTTTCCCGTTGATGTCTGGATACGACGTATTATAAATGAACATTACATTCAGAATCAAAGTCCTAATTCTATGCTCACTGGATGGGAGTACGATATGATTCGGCGATTTGCACGCCAACATTTCGGTCAGTATTGTGGTTATGCACAAGAATATCTGTATGCAGCACGTCAAAAATAAAAAACGATTAGGTTCCGATATCCCAGCTACAGAGATAGGATTTTTGTTTTTCTGTTAATTTATCGATTGAAAGATTGAGGGAAGCGAGTTTGAGGTGAGCGACCTCTTCATCGATCTCTTGAGGTACGTCATACACACCAGCGGCGAGAGATTTTCCGTTATACGCAATATAGCGAGCACAGAGTGCCTGTAATGCAAAGCTAAGATCCATCACTTCGATCGGATGCCCCATACCTTTGGGAGTTGCCAGGTTGACCAATCGACCTTCAGCAAGAACGTGTATTGATTTACCATTGATAATAAACGTCTCAATTCCCTCCCTTTGAATAACCTTGTCGGCATGCTTTGCAAGAACAGTCATGTCAATCTCGACATTGAAATGACCGGCATTGCTTAAAATTGCACCATCTTTTAGCTTTTTAAAGTGTCGTGCAGTAATGACACTCGTATTTCCTGTTGTTGTAATGAAAATATCTCCGATCTCTGCTGCTTGTTCCATCGGCATAACTAAGAACCCATCCATGTGGGCTTCTAGTGCTCTGCGTGGATCAATCTCGGTGACAATAATCTTTGCCCCTAACCCGTGCGCCTTCCGTGCTAATCCTCTGCCACAAAAACCATAGCCGGCGATAACAATGTATTTTCCTGCAATAAGAGTGTTGGTCGTAATCATGATTGATGACAAAGCACTCTCGCCAGTACCATGCACGTTATCAAAGTATCTCTTCATTGGAGTATCATTCACTGCGATGACTGGAAACTCAAGCTTTCCCTCAGCTGCCATCGCTCGGAGACGATGGATACCAGTAGTTGTCTCTTCACATCCGCCAATAATAGGAGGAAGGAGGTCGCGACGTTTTGTGTGTAGATAATGGATCAAGTCCATTCCATCATCGATTGTAATAACTGGCGATGCTTTCAACACTTTCTCGATTGCTATATAGTATTCTTTTACCGAACAGGCACGTTTCGCATAGCAATGCACCCCTTTAACTCCGTTCAATGCGTCTGCAACATCATCCTGTGTTGAGAGCGGGTTGCAGCCAGTGATATGTACTTCTGCACCACCCGCCGCAAGTGCTATAACAAGGTTTGCCGTCTTTGCCTCAACGTGGAGTGCCATCCCTATTGTCATTCCAGCAAACGGTTTTTCCCGAGCGAATTGTTTTTTGATGGCAGCGAGCACGGGCATAAACTGCGCCGCCCAATCAATTTTCAGTTGCCCTGATTTCATTTTTGCACCATACGAAGGTAGAACGATTAACGCTTACCGTTATTATCGTACCATAACAATGAGCATGCTGCAATACATAAAAACTCTCACTTGAGCGGGGAAAATTAGATGCGTATAGGATTCTCAGTCTTTAAGTAATGGTGCTTACACGTCGCATCATCCCGTGCCTCGATTTAAAAGATGGCAGGGTGGTGAAAGGCACGCATTTTCTTCAACTGCGTGATGCCGGTGATCCTGTCGAACTTGCCCAGCGGTACAATGAGCAGGGTGCAGATGAGGTAGTCTTCTTGGATATCACAGCATCGAAGGAGAAACGCGGAATTATCATCGAACTCATTAGGCGTGCAGCCGATCGTCTTTTTCTGCCACTTACAGTTGGCGGTGGTATCCGTTCACTTGAAGATATCCAACAAATCTTGCGTGCTGGTGCTGACAAAGTGAGTGTCAACACAAGCGCTGTTCACGATCCTAATTTAATCACGAAGGGATCGGAATCTTTTGGGACTCAATGTATCGTTGTTGCAATGGATGTCCAACGAAACAATTCGCCAAACCCAAATGGAACACCGATATCTCTTCCAAATGGAGAGACCTGTTGGTATGAAGTTGTAATTTATGGAGGTAGTAAACCGACAGGTATCGATGCAATCAGTTGGGCAAAAGAAGTTGAACAACGCGGAGCAGGTGAAATCCTTCTCACCAGTATGGAGACTGATGGAACAAAGAAAGGGTTTGACATACCTATCACCGCAGCTATATCAAAATCCGCTAGCATTCCAGTCATTGCAAGTGGTGGAGTAGGTACACTCGATCACTTCTATGAGGGATTTACAGCGGGAAATGCAGACGCATGTCTTGCGGCAAGCATTTTTCACTACGGTGAATTTACAGTTAGAGATGTTAAAGAATATCTTCGGGAACGCAATATCCCGGTACGCCTCTAAGATCGAGTTCGAACGCTGCAACTGGGTGTTCAATTTCGAAAGCATTCAAAACTAACGGATGGATCTCCCCGAAAACACCCATTTTGGTTCCATCAATCATGATATCCCCACGTCTTCCTTCAATGAACGTCGGATCATCAGATTCTTTCACCGTGTATTTCAGTGATAACTCTGACGTAACCGCGTCAATTCCGGCATAAGCCTCTGAAAAGTCTGCCATTGCATGACAACTTACAGCTGCAATACTTTGGAAGGTTTTAATTCCCTGAACTATATCCCCAGTAGAGAACATTTTTTGGGGAAGCTCTCTGTGCTTGTTTACTTGAAGCATCTCCATGAGGAGGGGCAAAATACACGTGCGTACTACAGTATGATCCTCACTGATCGGGAGCATCACAGCAAGAGCATTTGTAGAACGCTGGCGTTGCATCATATCATACATCACTCGCTCATTCGTAAGAGTGAACGGCATCATTTCTAAATATCCAAGCCCCGTAAGAATTGAACGAACCTGCCTTGCAAGAACACTCACTTGATGCGGATTACCAATTGTAAACGTTTTCGAAATTTCAGCTTTGAAATTCTCATATCCATACGCGATCGCAACGTCTTCAAATATATCCCAATCATGCATGATATCAGCACGGTAACATGGTACCTGCACCCGCACGCGATCTTTTCCTTCAGGTACAGCACCAAATCGCATTCGTTTGAGGAGCTCTGATATCTTTCCAGCGGATAGAGTAACACCTAGAAGATTAGAGCATTCATGGACACTAACAGTACGTTCAGATGGGGCGAGTGTTGGAACTTCTTTACTGTTAATTTCAACACTTTCGATAGTTGCCCCGGCTTCAATCATAGCGGTACAGATAATATTCACAGCTACGTTCACCGCTTTTTGATCGGTTCCCGTTGTATCAAGTAGAATATTTTTCGTTCTTTCAGTTACTCGTGTAAGTTCACCGTTGATGATTGGAGGAAACGAGAGAACATTATCATTATTATCAACAATTAATGGGAAAAGAGGGAAATCCTTGACAATCTTAGCATAATCTCTACCTTTGGGGTGTTCCGCGAGAATCTCATCCATTGTCATGGATTTGTTAAAATCAAGAGGAATAAACGAACGCGTTCGTGGAGAGGCGATATAATGGAACGGTGGTTTAACCGAATCTAAATCGTGTATGCCGATAGCAACCTTACTTCTCCCCCTTCCAACAGCCCAATGAAGAGCTTCCTGTAACCCCATAAGGGAAAGAATCGATTCTTCATCCAGTGATATATTTCTGATAACCCCCGTGCCCAAAAATGGACGTATTTTCGCCAGTTTTGGGTCGATGGTGAACGTGATACCAGACGGTTTAACATGATAGGTAGGAAGACCTGTTTCGATATTTAGAAAACCCCGCATTGCTCTAGCAACACCTTCTACCGAGAAAAGATCGGGGCGGTTTGGGAAAAACTCTACATCAGCATGGTCATCTTGTATCCGCTCAACTTCTGACCCGATCATCGGAAGGCGATCGAGGATTGTTGTCCTGTCTGTCTTCGTAAGCTGCTCTAAGTATCGGAAAGGCAGAGTTATGATTGCCATATTTACGTAGACCCCCTTGATCCAGCTTTACCAGTTCGATGCACTGGACTTTCCCGTATCCATCCGATATCGCTCCTGTATAAAAGTCGGAGATCCTTGAGTCCAAGCTTGAGCATCGCAAGTCGGCTCACACCAAGTCCCCATGCAAGAACCGGATATTTAATATTAAAAGGTGCGGTGACTTCTTCACGGAATATACCGGCACCGCCCATCTCTACCCAGCCTAGGCCGTCAACAAACACCTCGGGCTCAACAGACGGTTCAGTGTATGGGAAGTAACCTGGACGGAAGCGAATACCTTCAAAACCCATTCTCCCATAAAACTCTTTTAAAAAACCGAGCAAATGTCTGAACCCGACACCCTCGTCCATAACAATCCCTTCGAGTTGTTCAAATTCCGGAGTGTGTGTAGGATCAATTGTTTCTCGACGGTATACACGATTCAAGCAGAATGCTTTAACTGGCGGTTGTTTATGCAAGGCAAGATGCTGGATGGAAATGCTAGTGGTATGTGTTCTTAGAACACATTGTTCGGCCTTATCACGGTTCCAAGTGCCGCCCCAACCGGAAGACGAGGTATCCCCTCCTTTTTCATGCATATCTCGTACTCGATCCCAACCGTTCGGAAGCGGAATACATTCCTTTAGATAAAATGTGTCCTGCATTTCACGAGCAGGGTGATCCTGTGGCTGGAAAAGTGCATCGAAGTTCCAGAACGCACTCTGAACGATACCCCCATGGATTTCTGTAAAGCCCATCTCAAGAAAGATCTGTCGCATCTCATCGATTAGTTGCTGATACGGGTGGGTTTTGCCGATATACACAACTCGTGGGAGCTTATCGACCTGATATTTATGGAGGGGTATTGACTTCCAAGAACCCGATATAATCTGTTCCCGGGTTAGTGTACCTACTTCTTCACGAAAGTCAAGTCCTTGTGCGACAAGGTTAGCACCCTGTAGGGTAATGGCAATGCGGTAGGTTACACTTTCAACCTCTTCTAAAATACCGCGTTTAACAAGTTCTTTTTCTCGAGTGCCTGATAATTGAGGAGATTTAAAGGCCTTTTCATCATCTTGGGTAGAGACACCACTCACCTTGAAAATAATCCCATCTTTTACCTGTACTAAACCTTTCTTCCGCAGCTGACCGAATCCAATTTTAAACAAGGGATGGTTTTGGAGTTTTGAAACTTCTATACTCGTATCGAAATTGTTGAAGATTTGAGTTTCGGGTAGTCCTTTATCCCAGTACACCTTCCCTTCATCAGTCGGAACATAGGTTTTGTTAACAATCCGATCAACGCTCACCAACCCTTTATCTGCAGCTAGGTGTGCCCACTGAACTACCGCAGCTTCTGTTGAATTTAGTGCGGAAGCAAGAGAGATTGCGTCAGTTTCTTTTTTACCTGCAAGCGAATTAAGTAGCCTTTTTTCGTTATATGTGAGTTCTACCATCACCGCACCCCAATCTTCTCAGAAGCTGCATCCATTTTTTCGCGAAACACTTTGAGGAACAAGATGACGCGATCGGCCGTTTCCTTCTTACATTGTCCGCACGTGATATCACCCTGTTCACATCGCTGACGGATTTTTTGTAAGTCATTATCATCAGTAACCATATGGAAAAGATTGAGAAGATACAACGAGCACTTATCGGGCTCACCGCCAAGTCTTTTTTGTTCTTCAAGTGTCATTCTACCACCGGTAATACCATTCATTACTTTTTTTCGAACCGTTGCTTCAGGTTCAAAAAATCCGATAGTGCTTTCTGGGATACTACTTGACATCTTTCCCCCAGTGAGACCTGGCATGAAAATATGGTATGTTGAAGATGGTGTGAAAAATCCAAATCCACCGTGTGCTAATTCGATTTCACGAACCTTCTGACTGACATCGGCACAAGGCATCCCTTTGATATCCACGTGTCCCTCGTACTTTTTCGAACCGGAAAAGGATTTGTGAACCGCTTTAAGTGCTTCTTCAGGAGCATTTTTCGATCTGACACTGATGTACCCATCACGCTCTTCAACAGTAAACATCCTCATCTTATGAGCGACACCCCGAGTAAGTCTGATGTGTGGATCCTGGTCAATACCTACAGGAACGAGGGTCGGTGCCGGTACTCGGTCGATCTGAGGATACAGAATGTCTGCAACCTGCATGATCACACTTTCCGCATGGGCAAGATCGGTTTCCGGTGAGAAACCGTAAATGGCGGTTAGTTCTGAAAAATTAACCTTAGTCGCTGCTTCAAAAGCAAGATCCTTGAGGCGTTCGTTTTTACTTTGATAATATGTCGTTCCCTCAAACCCTAATGCGTAAAGACAAGAGAGGTATTCCTTGCCCAATTCCCCGCACTTTTCCCAAGAAATTCCACGGACAGCATGAGCCTCGCGGTCAGCAATTGTAACATAGCCGTTACCACCCTGTTGCACATGCCATACCACTTCTTTCATTACCATGAGATGCCCCAAATGAGGGTGTCCACTTGGCATGAAACCAGTCAATATATGGAATGGTGTTTTATTTCGGATAGCTGAAGCAATCTGGTGGTAATCTCGGTGTCCTACAACAATACCTCGTCGCATGAAATAGGGAATCTCAGGGATTTCCGATAGAACGGAGCAGATGGATTCGATGCCAAACTCTGAGAAGAGTTTATCGATATCGATAGTTTGGTTGCTCGACCAAGGATTGATATCGGGTACCATGTTGAGCGCTCACAATTTGATTCTTGCAAATTCGATGTACTGAATGCCGGTGGAATATACACAGCCAAACAACATCTTCTTTTTGACACTATGAGCTAATCGAACCGAGCGTGATATGGTGATCATTGGCATTTCGGCATTTTCCTCAATAGCATGGACAAGCATTTCAGAGTGAGGTTTCTGTCCGGAGTAAACACGGAAATGGTGCCCGAACTTGTATCCGGTTTTGGGGATGTACCCTCTCTTCCGCAAATCTTCGTATACCTTCAACTTATGTAAGAATTCAGTATCGGTCTCTTGTGCCCTTTGAATAAGATCTTCTACGGAGATAATTCTCATATCTATCTTGAGAGAGAGATCTCCGATCCCAGCGAGGTAGATCGTTTCGAAAGGCGAAAGCAATAAGCGATTATCATCAAGCCGACTTCCAAACCATGCTTCCTCAAATTGGGATTTAGGGGGGACATGAATTATTGTTGATTTACCCACAATTGTTCCATTAATTGATGGAAATATTGGAAAAGGTTCTAAATGAGGCGGTGTCTGGAGTTTAATCTCATAATAAGTAAGTTCATTCTCGTCATCGACTGTTGCAAGCACATATTGCTTGCGCATGTTGTGAGCGGTATTTACCTCTTTTATAATAGAGCTAAACTGGATAGGATCACGCTCTGAAATTACCCGAATGAAATATAAGGATTCTCCTTTTCCTGGACGTTGCCCTCTTTTAAAAACACGGAAATCGTGTGGGCCTGTTTGTACAGCATATCCACGTTCACGGAGATCACGATAGACAAAATAACTACGAACAATATTGGGTTGTTCAGCAAAAACCGCGAGTAATTTGTCAAAATCATAATCGTCGATTTTAATCTTCCCGCGTTGCAAAAGATATAACGCTTCCTGTGGGGCAAGCTTGAGACCATTTCCCTCTTTTCGCCCAAATCCTGCTTGGTCATACAATGTAAGGCCATCTTGTCCGCAACGCACGGTTGTACCGTCAAATGCAGCTTTCACTGCTCATAATATGGGTACTGCTCGGTAATAAGAGAAAGGGGAGGAGATAGAGGCAGCATAGAATTGTTATCGTTTAAACCCTACTCATAAAAAAGATGGTATAATAACTCTTTTTGTCATTCATTGTTTCAAAACAGATAGTTCATACAGATTTTTCAGTGATACGATATTCACCAACGGGCACATGGATCTCAAACCGTGCTCCATTACCAGGGAACCCAGTTTCCATGATACTTATTCCTGTTATTGATAGAATTTCTCGAGCGAGGAATAGTCCAAATCCTGTATGTTTACCGAATCCCTTGTTAAAAATCAGGCTCTTGTTCTTTGCAGGGATCCCAACACCATCGTCTTCGATAATCCAAACAAGTTCATCATCATTTTTAATGTAACGAGTTCGAATGGTAGTTACTCTTTCCCCATATCGTAATGCATTATCAACAATGTTGTATATCACACGCTCCAACAGAGGATCGGCAAAGACACTTAGACCTAAAAGATCATTCTGAATATGGACTGTATCTAGATCGAGCTGGGAAATTGCTTTGATAAATACTGATTTAGCATCCTGCCATTCAGGTGCCTTTACCCCCATATCTTGATAGTCTCGAGTGAACTGGATCTGGCCCTCAATAACCTGAATAGTTTCATCGATCTTTTTAATGAAGTCCTCTAATTTATCCCTGTCATGTGTTATTTTCGAAAGTCCGAGATAACCGAGCACAATTGTCAATTTATTTAGGATATCATGACGCGTAACACTCGACAGAAGGTTCAATTTCTCGTTTGCAAGGCGGAGGGCCTTTTCGGCTCGCTTTCGTTCGCTGATATCTCGGGCAAATGAACAGATATAGCCTGTCCCCCCATACTCAAAATAATCGCTTGTGACCTCAACCGGGAAGTGTTCTCCCCCTCTTTTCGTATAATTCGTTTCAATAGTTAAGGAACCAACCGCTTTCTTTTGAGCAAACTCTAAATTCCATTTCTCTTTTGTCATCGAGGGGTCAATAGCAAAAATAGTCATCTCAAACAGTTCATCGCTTGTATAACCAAGCATAGTAGAGAAAGTGGTATTGGAATACACCATCTTTCCATCCGAATCAATCCAAATAATCCCCTCCGCTGCATGATCAACAGCAAACTGAGTAATTCGTGACCTGTCCCTGCTTTTCTGTAAATCTTTCTCTGCAAGACGTCGGCGTGCTTTTTCAAGTATAATTACGGTAAAGTCAGCAAGCGATGCCGCAAAATCCTGCTCTTCAACTTCCCAAATGCGGGGAAAGCCAATATGCTCAAAGCAAAGAACGCCGACAACGTGTCGGCCTGATCTGATTGGTACATCAAGCATTGAAGTTATACCCAATGGTTCGAAATAATTGGTTGTAAATTCACGTGTATTTTCATTTGTCCGTGCATCATCTGCAACAATTGTACGGTTGGCATGTAATGCGGCAAAATATTGTGGATAATCTTGACTGAAAATAGTCTGCTCTGATTTATGGATGCGCTGGTTATTTATATACAGGTCTTTGCATTCAAGAGACTGCCCATCAGGTGAGAAAAACCAGATACTTGCTTGTTCAACTTTAAGAACAGTCGAGCCCGTTTCAGTTATATTGTTTATTGCATCTCGTAATTTAGGGGCATCACTGATAGCAAGGTTCACTAAAGCCTTCTGATACTCTATAGACCGCTCAGCCTGATCCTTTTTAATTTCTTCTGCCCTTCTCGCTTCAATGGCCATTCGGAAGTTGTCCTGTAAAATGGCATTCGTGGATTTGAGTTGCTCATAAGCTGCACGGAGCTCCTCGCTCTTTTTTAGGTTTTCTTGCTCGACTTGCAATCGTTGCGTTATGTCCACAAAGTAAAAATTCACGAATTTGTGATCAGCAAATGGCGCAAGGGTGATAGAGTAGGTCTGTCCATCGATCTTTTGCTCGTATGATCCGACTTTCCCCGTATTAAGCACATCATTAACTCGCTGATGCCATTCTAAGGGAACAGATTTGCCCTCCTCCAATGCTAAGTGATTAAGCAAGTGATTTGATGCAGGATTTTTGTAGCATAAAATACCCTCTGCATCAATCCTCAAAATAGGATTCGGGTTTTGTTCTGGGAACTGGGCAAGAGTATCGATCTTTTCCCGTGCTTCTTTCCAATCTGTAATATCTTCATAGGTTCCCAAAACCCCCTGGATATTTCCATTTGCGTCTTTTAGAGGCATCTTACTTGTTCGCACCCAGATTTTCCTGTTACCATCAGGCGTTGTCAGAGGTTCTTCGTAATTGAGCTTTGGAGTGCCGCTTGTAATCACCGCACGATCATCAGCTCGATATAGTTCTGCTAGATCTCTCCATCCCATCTCATAGTCAGATTTTCCTATTAAATCGTCGGGGAATACAAAACCAGAATCATGAGCGAATTGGCGGTTACATCCTAAATAATTTAAATTCAAATCCTTCCAAAATACCCGAACGGGAATAGTATCAAGAACCGATTGTAAAATTTGCTTCGATTCTGCAAGAGCACCCTGGCTATCTTTTAATAGTCTCTCTGCCCGTCGCCTACGGATCGCTTGAATTACCTTATGTTCCAGCTCAACAAATTGAGATTTCGAGTCGCCACCTTTCTGTAAATAGAAGTCCGCACCATTATTTATCGCATCAATAACCACTTCTTCTCTACCTTTCCCAGTGAAAAGAATAAACGGTAAGTCGGAATATCGCGATCTGACCTCCTTTAAAAGCTCAATTCCATCCATCTCCGGCATTTGATAGTCAGATATAATTGCATCAAATCTTTTCGAAGTAATCAGATCAAGTGCGCTCTTGGCAGAGGTGCTTATTTCGACATTTAGGTCGCCCGATTTTTCAAGAAATTGCTTACATAATTCAAGGAAAGCCTCTTCATCGTCAACATAGAGGACCGAGATCATGCATTTTGTACCTTTAACCAAAGAATTTCGGCAGTCATCGGGAGATTATTTGAATAAATATCTGATAAAGAACCAATAAATGTACGCCTTACAGATAAAAGTATCAAAACGAAACCTCTGTTTTTTAAGTAAATTATTTCGCGAGCTCCCGAACCTTTTTTAGATTGCCTTCATCGTCTCTTCGAGCGTCAACAGGGGTTTCGCAGATAAATGGTAAATCGCGAAATACAGACTGATGAAGAATGCTACGGAATCCCTTTTCACCAATTGTTCCCAGACCGATATGCTCATGACGGTCGAGACCGCTACCTAGATCGCCTTTTGAATCATTCAGATGAATGACTTTTAGATGTTTCATCCCGATAATCTCATCAAATTGTTGTAATGTATTTTTAATACCCTCATCAGTACGCAGCTCGTAGCCGGCGGCAAAGGCATGACAAGTATCAAAACAAAGACCAATCCGTGCTAAGTCTGTAATCCCATCCATGATTGAACGGATATGTTCAAAGGTGCTACCAACACTATTCTCCTCCCCGGCAGTGTTCTCTAAGAGCAACATCGCATCACTATTTGACGATGAGAGTGATTGGTTAATTGCCGCAATCACCCGTTTTCTCCCGCCAGCGATCCCATCACCCAAATGATGCCCGAGATGTGTGACAAGATAAGGTATACGAAGTTCCCTACAGCGGTTCAGTTCGGTTGTGAGTGTGGCGATTGACTTCTCATAAACCTCCTCTTTTGGGGATGCAAGGTTGGGCAGATATGGCATGTGGTCAACCGGAAATAGACCCGTTGTTTTGATTTTTTTAGTAAATTCAATGCAATCTTCACTTCGTAAAGGCTTGAACATCCAGCCTCTTGGGTTGCGTGAGAACATCTGAAATACGTCACACCCAGTCTCTTGAGCACGGTCTACTGCTTGATCGAGTGAACCAGCGATTGAAACATGGACTCCAACCCTTACCATTTTAGGAAACTCCTTCTGAACATGAATATCAAATTATTGTAAGTGCATCTTTGATATTATGGAATTGCGATCTAGTTCAAATTACCAAAAATATTTACAATTTATTTTTTTGCATCTGTTGCGAAATCAATACCGTTAACATGTCACGTGAAGTAATGCTGTAAATATCCTTTCTTCTTTCTCGATTAAAGATAGAATCTCCGTTGTTTTCATGATTACAGGCGAATATTTTTGAAGAGTTTTAGCTGCTTCCGGTGTTATTGGAAGATCCCCATACTGTCCCGTTCCAATAAAAACTACCTTTGGTCTCTCATCAGAAAGAAATTCAAGCTCAGCATTTGTAAGTGGGGTGTGTCCGTACTGTCCCTTTTGATCCTTGGATAACTTTTTCTTGCGTTTGGTGATCTTATGATCAGTGTGAATGATAATGTCGTGGTCATAGCGTACTCCCCCCACCTCGATCCAGCCAAACCCGGTTTTCATATATCGACCTACGCAATGATTGCAATACAGGATAATGAACATTTCGCGAAATACTTTGCAGAACAAAGAAATCCTTATCAGTGTTTATGATGATGCAACCTTGGTGGTTTTAATGCTCATTGGGATTATGTCAGATTCCCATGACAATCTGTCACGGACACGGGAAGCGGTGTCACGATTTAATACAGAAAATGTGGAACTCGTGCTTCATGCCGGGGACATTATCTCTCCATTTATGATTGGTGTGCTTAAAGATCTCAACACAAAAATGGTGGGGGTATTTGGTAACAATGACGGAGATCGCGTACTTCTTGAAAAAAAGTGTGCTGAGTACCCGCATCTTTCCTTCCAAGGCACATTTACACGTTTAACCGCAGGCAAGACATCAGTAGGGCTTATCCACGGTTCCGATCTTGAACTGCTAAACACCCTTATGTTAAGCGGTGGATTCGATCTTCTTGTATATGGTCATACCCACCAAGCGGATATACGCACGAATGGTAAAATGCTTATAGTCAATCCTGGAGAGGTGTATGGATATCTTACGGGTAAGAGTACGATTGCCATCGTGAATACCGAAAATCGTCGGGCTGAAATTATTTCGCTTCCTTAAGATCTTAGCATTTTTTTAATTTTCCAAATTTTTAGGATTTTTGATCTGATTGTTAACGGTTGTGCTACCAGGCTGTGTTAAATGAAATCTTCCCAATTGTATATCCCCGGTTTTTTCTCTGCATTTTTCATCGGTTTCCCCCCCCTCTTTTAGATGCATCATGTCTTATGTAGTGGTGCGATCATCTGTACAGGGAGAACTATGTTTGAGGATATTCTTGGATGGCTTGTACCGGGCATTACTATCCTGGTCATTGTCATTCTCATTTTCAGGGCCATAGGTATTTACAACCGGTTCTACTCCCTGAAGAATTCATCTGAAGCGACGCTGGGGCAGATCCGCGTCGCCATGAAAAAACGACTGGACATGATTGATCAGCTCCTCGGGGCGGTAAAGAGCTATGCGAAGTTTGAAAAAGAGACGTTTGAAAAAGTGACGGCAATGCGGGCTGCAGTTGCGACTGCAGGACCCGGGGATCTCAATAAGGTCGAAGCGGAGTCACGCTCCCTTCTCGGGCGCCTGTTTGCAGTGGCGGAAAACTATCCCAACCTCAAGACATCGGCCACAGTAACCTCGCTTATGGATTCTATAAAAAGTATTGAGGAGGAGATTGCACGCCAGCGCTACACCTACAACAACATCTCGCAGGAATTCAATATTATGATGGATACCATCCCATCGAAGTTTATTGGGCAGCTAACCGGTCTTTTAAAACTCGAGTACCTACAGTTTGAGGAAGCGATTGCAACCCCCCCGAAAATTGATTTCTGAAGGGTAGTACCATGGGCGAAACAAAACAGCTGGCCGTTCTCGTCATCGCCGCGTTGGTCATCGGCATCATCGGGCTTATTCTTGTCGTAACAGTCCCGCCACTATTTGAGGGCGATCTGGTGATCGGTTCCTATGAGGCGACACTTTACCAGAACGGTACGTTCCATGAACAATATATCTATAACGTAGGGGTATCTGGAGAGTACCGGATGCTCTACCGGAGCTGGGAAGCGCCGCTAGTGTTTAATAGCATTAACAGTTCCTCCATACAACTGGTCTCGATCGAATCACCGGTTGGCACGGTTGGCTATGCCAAGGACGCTCAGGGAAATGTGTCCATGACGGATTCCAAGTCCGCCGAATCCTTAAAATTCCAGATTAATAAACTCGCTAAAACCAATGAAGTCGGGATCTACAAACCGGATTACTTTGCAGCGGGAACGTACACGGTTGGATACACATACGTGGTCCATCCGCCAGTTGAATATGATTCGATAGATGATCACCTGAATCTCAAGCTGGCTGGCAGGAGCCATATACCGTATCATTCGGTAAAAATCACTGTCCCCGCTGATCATATTGTGCATGTATATGCATATCCCCCGACCTTGACCACGAAAATAACCGGTGATACCTATGTTCTCACCGGGAACGCCGCAGCGGATGAGAATATCGCGGTGGAAATCCTGACAACATCTGGAGGTCTTAGCCAGATCCCAGCCTTCAGGAACGAAGTAACGGATCTTTCGGGAAAAACCGCTTCGGGAAGCTTCTGGTACGATCTACCGTACTGGGGTGCGTGGTTCCTCAATTACCTCGGAAAAGCAGCGGTAATTCTGGTACCGTTCCTATTTATTATCATCTACAACCGGTATGGACGGGAAAAAGGATTTACCATCCCTGCCTATCTCAGCACCATACCGAATTTGGCACTCAAACCATGGCAGGTGAATCTGCTTTTTAAGGATGATGCACTGGAATTTGACGAGGACGGGTTTTATGCAACCCTGCTCGATCTACACCGGCGAAAGATCATCACGATGACTGAAAAAGATGGGGGAAAAGGCATTGAGATCCGGTTGCTCTCGTCCGCGACCGCTGACCCCTACGAACGGCGGGTTGTTGCCTTTATTCAACAGCTCTCCGAGAACGGTGTATTGGATACCGCCAAAATCGGAGAACTGGCACGAAATGCACAGACACAGTATGCTGCAGAAGAAAAGGCGTTGAGATTCCAGCGGATGCTCACCGATATTACACGCCGTGCTGATGCATCCCTTCCCGTGCAGTATATCGTTGACGGAAAGGATCACATCATCCCGCTTCTTCTGACCAGCATCGTCGCATGCGGGATCACCATCATCATTGCCGTTGTGGCGTCTATGCAGTCCTCCATCCTTTACCCGGCAGTTGTGCTCTGGGGTATTGTCGTTGTTCAGGTAATCCTTGCGCTTGTAACCCCCTCCACCCTGTTCGGCCACTGGAAAGATGATCACTACAAGGAAAAACTCGAATGGGACTCATTTACCCACTTCCTTTCTGATCTGGCCATGATACAGAAATACGCGCCTGCCGATCTCTCCATGTGGGGAGACTGGCTGGTGTATGGCACGGCGCTGGGCGTCGGTAAAAACGTGGAACGGGCAATGAAAGTGCTCAATATTCACATCGCAGACACCGGGGTCCCATTGGGGGCTGTCGCTATGAGCTATGCATTTATCCCGCTCATCAGCTTTATGCCGCCGAGTCGTGGCGGTGGCGGAGGCTTTGGAGGCGGCGGTTTTGGCGGCGGTGGGTTTGGCGGTGGCGGAGGCTTTGGAGGCGGCGGTGCCGGTGGGAGATAAGCAAAGGAGAATGCTGGAACCGCCCGTCATCCTCAATGTTTTTTAATTTTATCAGTTATTTGATTATAAACGCTCCACTGGTTCAATCACATCCGGAGTATCATTCGATGGAGCATTCACTCGGTCTGATACAGGATACATTTCCATTGCATTATTGGGATATGGAACAAGGAGTGCAGAGAGATCAGAAGGATTGAGAGGGATTGGTGTAACCCAACGATCCTCATATTCTTTGAGAAGTATCACTGGCATCCTGTTGTGCACCCGTGCAACTAGCTCATTAGGTTGGGTGGTGATGATGGTATAGGATCGAATAATGGTATTATCAGGAGCCTTCCATGAATCAAAAAGTCCAGCAAAAGAAAATTGGGATTCTCCTATTAATCTAATATAATATGGTATCTTGTGAACGCCTTCCTTTTTCCATTCAAAAAAACCACTTGCGGGAACAAGACAACGATGGTTCTTTACAAGCGACTGAAATGCTGGTTTTTCTACGATTGTTTCTGCCCGTGCATTAATTAATCTCTGTCCAATCGTTGAATCCTTCGCCCACGAAGGAATAAGTCCCCAACGCATCCGAACAATAGTATTCCCATTGTCATTAACAATAACAGGTTGCTCTGATGTAGGTGCAATATTGAAATGAGACCGAAATCCAATTACGGGGTTTGTAACACGAAAACGTTTTCCGAGATCATCTATACAAAGGAGCGAATACCGTCCACACATATGTGATCAGCCAATCATAGGTTTAATTCATCTGAAAATGGCATGAGTGCTGTAACATAGACCAAGGGGGGTATTTTAGGATCAGCATCTATTTCATCAATCTTCACGATTTCAACCATAATTGGGCGTTCTCGCATCACAGTTTCAAATGATGGATCATTATCCTTGACGAATCTTAGGAATGCCTCAACACGAACATAGGGACGCTCAAATTCTGGTATATCCTTGTACTTATGTATTACCACCTCAAGCGGTTGGTTTCGCACTAAGTCGTTTTCAAAGAACAAATATACCGCGATATCAAACCGTAACGCCACTGAAGCTAAGTCGTTAATATTGACACTCTTTCCTGGAATTATATCTTGCGAGGCAAGTTTTTCTGCCGGTGTTGTTCCAATTAATGCACTATAAGCATCCGTCGTCATATGAGTTTTTACCATATTTTAGAATTCATGTAAATCCTGTTTATTGACTCACATTTTTTCTGGTATATTCAATCGTTTTGAGATATCAGAAAGTACTTCTGAAGTAATCTCCTCTCTTCGGGTTATATTAGAGATCCAAAATCGGATACTAATTGTATTTCCTTGGGCAGTGATCCCGGTAAATAGTACCCGCGACACGAGCTGATCTGGTTTTGCTTTTCGTCCAGTATATCCTTGAAAGAAGAAAGATGAGGCTATGCCAGATCGAACGGAGTGATCTGCCGGTTTACCATTTGGTAAAATATCTGGATGTGAATTTAACACCGATAGGATAACAGTACGTGCTTCATCAAAGGGGATTTTGAATGGTAGTGTAATCATAACAGGAATCTCGATAAACCCGGATTTCGAATAGTTAACGATTTTGGAAGAAAGAAGAGTGGCGTTGGGCACGAGGTACACCCTTCCGTCCCGATCTTTGAGAACCGAACGGGTAAACGTCAAATCTTTTACTCGGGAAATACCAGTAGTTGGATCCCCACCCAACTCCACCCAATCATCCAGCCTTATCGTTCTGTTAATCGTGATCAAGAACCCCGCGAGCAGATTAGATACAATCTGTTGGGATGCAAACGCAAGAGCAATACTGATTATACCTAGCGATGCAATGGTGGCGTTAATATCGAGACCAAGAAATGCAAGATCGATACCATATAATCCCAGCCCAACAACGAGATATCCAGCAAAGCGAGCTGCCCAACGAGCAACTGAATCAGAAGTGTAATGCAGAAGGATTATTTTTACTATTTTGTAACTGATGTATGCCGAGAAGATAACAACAAGACACGCGAGAATAAAAATGATAAAATTTTCTAGGGTAACACTCCCGATAAGGATATGCGCATCACTCATGCCGGTATACTATAACTGCGATTGGTCAAATATTTGTGCGCAAAATCCGAAATTCTCTGATGTCACACTGCAAATCGATAAGTGTTTTTGGTAAATAATGTTTGAGAATGAGACAATAATTCAGTGACGGAATATTTCTCCCGTTTTAAAATAATATTGGTCAATTTAAGAGATATCTGGCAGTTTACCGGCTAAGCACGTCTTGCACAAATTTACCGATATGATCAATCGCTTCTAGACCTTCGGGCACATGGTCAGCAAATACTTGCCAGCAGTGGAACATATCTTGCCATATTTCAAACTGAACTGGAACACCCGCCCATCTTGCCTTTTTCACGAAATCTAATATTCCATCAAACAAGAGTTCGTGCGTCCCTGCTTGGATATAGAGACGAGGAAACCTGCGAAGGTCTGCATGAATAGGCGATGCGAGCGGGTCATTTGGATTGTGCCCCCCAAGGTATGTCGTACGAATCGAGTCGAGTCGAGCAGAGCTAATCCAGTCATAGTCTCGATTTTTCTCCACCGATTTACCTCCAAACATCATATCCACGGCAGGGGAGATACAAACCGCTGCTGGCGGAAGCAGCATCATACGTTCCCGTGCTAACAGGAGAAGATCGATTACCAGCGTTCCACCTGTGGAAATACCGACCGGCACGATCCGATGTGAGGGGTATCCGTGAGAGATAAGCCATTGATAAGCTGCGACCGCATCTTCAGCTGCAGCAGGGAAGAGATTCTCTGGAGCCAATCGGTAATCTACAGAAAAGACTCGTGCTCGAGCAGCCCGCGCAATTCTTGTGCAAAGCCCTAAATGATCAGCAGTCGAACCAAGACTGAAACCACCGCCGTGGAAAAAGAGTACAGTACAATCCGATAACGATTCCGGCACACGAATCCAGAAACCTTGTAAACCCTCATTCCCAATCATCACCCGCTCTAAAAATGGAGGTTCTTCTACTTCTGTTTGCACTTCTTGATAAAATGCAGAGAACTCCTTCCGTACTATAGGCATCGGTTTTTTTGTGTCAGGGCTATGGGATCGTATTATCTCAAGGAGATCTTCATGCGGGTCTTGATCCATTATTGGTGGTTTTGGTTGAGGATGGAGATAAAAGGGTGGGGTAAACCCGTACATTCAAACATAAAAATGCTAACAGAAGAAAAAAAACAGGATAATTTTTGGATTTTAAATTATTTTTTCAATAACATTACAAGTCGTTTGTTCACCTCATCCCAATTCACAATGTTCCAGAAAGCCTCAACGAATTTTGCCCGGTCGTTCTTGTAATCAAGATAATACGCATGCTCCCAGACATCTAAAACCATAAGAATGCTAAATCCAGGGTAAATGTTTGCATTGTGCTTCTCAACCTGCATTATAATTGGTCGCTCTGTTTTCGTACAATAAGTCAATGCCGCCCATCCAGAACCTTCAACACTGGTTGCAGCCAGAGTGAACTCCTTTTTGAACCGGTCGAATTTGCCGAATTCAGCATCAATTTCCTTTGCCAGCTCACCTTTGGGTACTCCGCCACCTTTCCCTGCGGGTGCGAGGTTCTCCCAAAACATGTTGTGGAGCTTATATCCACCGATATGAAATGAGAGTTCTTTCAATGTGGCTTTAATGTCGAGATCCGAATTTTCCTTACGTGCTTTGTCGAGTTTTTCGAGAATCGCGTTCGCACCAGTGACATATGCCTGGTGGTGCTTTTGGTGGTGCAGGGTCAGTTGCGCTTCCGAAATATACGGCGCTAGGGCCTTATATTCGTACGGAAGTTTTGGTAAAGCATATAGCTTGGTCGGTTCCATACTTATCCTCCTTGACTTGACAAAATTGGTATTAGTTCCTTTCTCCTATTTCTTTTATTGCATTCGGGTAATGAAATTAAATATCCTGTTTGCCATGTTCCAAGATTATTCCGATCCCATCCATTTTTTAATTATTTTTTTCTCGAAAATTTCCTTTTGATACGTCCCACTTGAACCATACACCAAATTGTCCCTTTCACTACCTGAACTTTCATACCCATACCCCTCCCCTCCATTGTCTTTGATACCTCTTTCATCAGTTTAGGGATTGGTAAATGTTGGGGGCAGATTTTTCGCATTTGCCACACTGTTTGCACAATCCTGCGTACGACTTCCCCGCGAGAACTCCACCATGTCGTCCGAGATATTGGAATCTCGCACTCCGATCGTGAGGAAATAAATAATACGTGTTATATAGAGCAAAGCAACCGGGAATATCAATACCTGACGGACACGGGATACAGTAGCTGCATCCTGTGCATTCAATCTTCATCAATCGTTTATACGTATCCCTAACCTTGTTGATGAGTTCCAATTCATCTTGAGATAGAGAATTCGGAAGTACTGAGTTAGCGATACGTAAATTCTCATCAATATTAGCTTCGTTGTTCATACCGGAAAGAACTACTGTGGCCTCCGGGTGGTTCCAGACCCAGCGAAGACCCCACTCGGCTGCTGACCGTTTTACCGGTGCCTCATCCCAAATCTTTTGTATTTCTTCCGGGACTTTCCCTGCGAGATTGCCACCCCTAAGGGGTTCCATAATTATCACTGCGAGTCGCTTTCCGGCGGCGTACTTCAACCCCTCAGTCCCGGCTTGATTTTGTTCATCAAGATAATTATATTGAATCTGGCAGAACTCCCAATCATAAGCATCCACGATCTCCTTTAAAGTTGCAGTATTGCCATGAAATGAAAAGCCGGCATTTTTTATTCGACCATCTTTTTTTGCAGTATCGAGGAATTCAAGTACTCCGAGATTTTTGAGTTTTTCCCAGCTTTCTTTTGAAAGACTATGGAGCAGATAGTAATCGATATGATCCGTGTGCAAGGTTCTGAGTTGTTCAGACAGAATCCGATCCATATCTACACGGTTGTGGATCGACCAAGGAGGAAGTTTTGTCGCGATCCGGACTTTTTCTCGGTAACCATCAGTTAGAGCCCTCCCAAGAACTTGTTCGCTTTTACCGAGATGGTATAGAGGTGCTGTATCCAAGTAGTTGATGCCGTTGTCGATAGCGTGACGGATCTGTCGTATCGCACGTTCTTCATCGACACCCCCCACCTTTGTGGTAGGGAGACGCATACACCCAAAACCGAGAATAGAAAGTTTATCGCCAGTTTTTGGGACATTCCTATAGAGCATCGCACCTCACCCTATTTGTGGGTTTTACCAATGTTCCATGCATCGCCAACATATTCCCCAACCGTCCAGTATCGGTTATCTGGCATCGTGAGCAAAAGCGGATTGAGCTTTTTAATGTCCGGTTTACCATCTGTGAGACATTGCTCATCAATATAAGACGAAACAATTTCCCCAATATAGAAATTATTTGTGGGGTTTTCGACAAGATTCACAAGTCGACATTCAATGGAAAGTGGACATTCCTTGATCAAAGGTGCTGTTTTCAATTCACCGTAGAATATATCGAATATCTTTGACTTATCGACATTTTTTCCAGATACAATTCCACAGTAATCCACTTTCTCAACCATTTCTGCAGAGGGAAAATTGACACTAAATGTTTTATTTTCAGCGATTCCTAGTGGCGTGTAGTGGTGTTTTCCGACACCGCACCCAACCATGGGTGGGCTCGCATTCACCCGAGATATCCAACCCAAAGTCATAAAGTTTGGTTTTTGCTTGATATTTACCCCCAGTAGGGTCACTGGCATTGGGTAAATGAAGATATTACTTCCCAAACGTTTCTTCTCCATAATACTCACATTCCGTTCACCATTCATCGATATGAAGCCTATCTTTTCTCAAAATATCGTGATTTGAATGCCTTTTTATTCCAAAAATGAACATATGTAGAGGTTAGTTCTTGGAAATCAGAACCTTCCTGCAAAAATGACTACCGTATTTATTTCATCATGTATTATATTATGATTAATCACAATTTTTAATGACTATGAAACTCGTGGATTTCGGCAAGACCGTGAAGGAGAAAGATATGCTTATCCTTCTTTCCATGATCTGCTTAGTCGTTGGGATTTTGGCTGCCGACGTTTTAATCCCGCTCGGCTTTGTTATCTGGATTCTCTACCTTGTGCCGCTCCTCATGTCGGTTTGGCTCTCATACCGATATTCTCCGTTCTTCACCACATGGGTCGTTTCTGGTGCTATTGTGCTTGGCGGTATTATTTCTAACCGAATTATTGTTAATACAACGGATCTCCTAGATCGAGCCATTTTTATCGTAAACGCTGCAATTGTATCAGTTCTGCTCTGGGAAATACAGAGCAATCAAGCAAACCTCCAATTGGAAGTTGCAGAGCGTCGCACTGCACAGGAAAAACTGGAAGATCTCACCCATACGTTGGAGATACGGGTAACTGACCGTACCCGCGAGTTATCCGAGGTCAATGAAAAGTTAAAAGATGATGTCACTCAACGTAAGAAGGCAGAAAATGCACTTCGACAGGCAAACAAAAAACTTAATATTTTGTCATCGGTCACGCGACATGACATCTTGAACAAACTGACGGTACTCCTCGCATTTTTGGATTTATCAAAGGAAAAAGCTGAAAAGAATTCTGTCATTTTTGACTATATCGGGAAAGAGCTCGAGATAACAGACGCAATCCAACGACAAATAGAGTTTACACGGTTCTATCAAGATGTCGGGGTTAGAGCACCCGAATGGCAAGATGTTTCAGTAACAATCCAGAAAGCGGTAGATTTACTTAGGATAAAAGAAATTACCGTTAATATTGAAATTAAAGGTCTTCAAGTCTATGCCGATACGCTTATTGAGAGAGTATTTTACAACCTCATGGAAAACTCAATCCGTCATGGCGAACATGTCACCACGATATCATTTTCATACCATAAAACACCAGATGGCGTGACGATTGTATATACTGATGATGGAATTGGAATACCCACGGTTGATAAAGCCAATATATTTATCAGGGGATTTGGTAAACATACTGGCCTTGGGATGTTTCTTAGCAGGGAGATTCTCGGCATCACGGGGATTACTATATTTGAAACTGGTGAACCTGGAAAGGGTGTATGTTTTGAGATTAACGTACCTGCCGAAGATTCCCGGATCATGCGAAATGCGGTTTAATCTACTAGTGTAAGAGATTCCCTAGCAGAAGAAACGACCGTCACGATATTATATTCAAGATGGAATTGATTTAAATAGTGTTTTTGGAGAGGAGACGGTACCATTTCCTCTCCGGGTCTCTTGAGCCATTACCTATCGAAACCACTTGGTTTAACATTCGTGATATTAGCCTTTATAAAGAGATTGGTGCGATATTTGCGGCGCGCTGCAGTGGAAATCGGGGGGTATAAAAAGATTATTAAATTACCGGATTGGTTCCACAAGCGCAATATTTTCATAAAATCCAAAAAATGGTTCTATAATGGCGCGCTGTATGTGCTGCGATAAAAGCCACGAAGTCACTAAGTCGAACCAGAACCCATAAGTTTTTGTTTTTTCGACAATTGCCGAAAAAAAGTTCACACATTTTATATAGTATCCGCTAAAAGTTATTTCATGCGTTATGTGACACTCAAAAAACGTTTAACGAAATACGCAAACGAACATATCAATAAAACAGTGGACTTTAGAGTTCTTGCAGAAAAAATGGGCGTGCCGATTTTGGCACTGCTTGAAGTAACATGGATACTTGGATATGAACAACCAAAACCGTTTTTTTGTGAACTCGTAGCAAATCCGATTCCACGAAAAAAATCCCCTTCAAAAATTGAACGGATTGAAAAATATATTTTTACCCATCCTACTGAAATTTTACAACCTCAAAAAATTTCAAAGAATGTGAATTTCACACATAGGGAAATCTGCCGATATTTAAATTTAAACGGTTTTCAAAAGAACGGATCAGGTTGGGTTAAAAATCAAATTTATTCAAACTGCTCAAACCGGCAAATTGGGGAAAGGGTGCAATATAAATAATTTATTTTACTTTCGGAAGTACTGGAATACAGTAGTTCCGAAAGTAGATTCTTTTTGTAATAATTATTTGAGGTATTATAATCCGAAAAAATAATTTTCCGTTTTAATCTATTCGACAAGCGGATGCGTGAATTGTTTTTTACACGATTTGCAACGATACCGCTGAGTAAGAAAAGGACATGGTAGTCCAGTGTAATCCTCAAATGGTTTCGATATTTGATCTCGCCGTTTTCCATCTTTAATATAATGCTCACTTTTACAATACGGACACTTTGATTTTAAGTTGGCCACTCTATTTTGTGCCATCTCATGATATTTCTGCGAAATATCAACGTAAACCGAATTACGCCCGTTTTTTGCACACACTGCAGCTACTGTTCCACTTCCCCCAAAAGGATCAAGAACTGTGTTTCCGGGATAAGAGTAAAGTTTTATCAACCGATAGATAAGTTGTTCTGGGAATGGAACCGGGTGCCCTTTCTTTGCAGTTTCTGGAGAGATGTTCCAAAAGCCATCCGAAAACCTGACAAATTCGTCAGACGTAATATCTGGTTTCACAAATTCTTTTTTACTTTCGCCATTCTCAAGAAATGTGCCTTTTTGTAAAACATAGATATATTCCCAAGAGGGTAATACATAAGGTCGCCGAGGAGATCGAAAAGATCCCCATGCTGTTCTTGATTTCATATTCTGTTTATACCAGAGGATTTCTCCAACGAAATTATAATCTTCATTACGAAGATTTGTGATTAAATCGTGATGAATCGGGGTAAACTTCTTTATTCCTGTTGGGGCGATATTAATACATAATCTACCCCCATTTACAAGTTTTTTCTTCAAATGGACAAAAACTTCCGTTAGCCAACTTAAATATTCCTGATATGGCTTATTATCTTCGTGTTTATCGTAATTGATTCCGACATTATAAGGAGGTGATGTAATAATTAGGTGAACGCTCTCATCTTCAATAGGAACATCAAGGATATCTTCATTAAAAAATTGCTGTTTCATTCGTCAATCACTCGCTTAATATCGTCAATAAATGAATCTTTTGATTTGATACACCCTCCGAGAATTGTTTTTGGATTCCATGAATAAACAAAAATATTCTCATAGGTCGCTAAAACTCTCGATTTGCGTGGTTTTTCCTCAGATCCAAACTCTCCATGATTATCGCTTGTCACAAAGAACTGGGGCAGTTGCGGATATTTTTCACGATAAAATCTTGCATAATATAACGATTCTGTGATTCGTCCATGTAACGAAGTTTTACAGCTTATAATAACCAACGGCTCTTTCTTTTTTTTATTAAAAATAACGATATCGGTATCCCCAATGATTGAACCAATTGAAGTATGAAGCGTTAAACAAGCGTATCTTCTCCTCGATTTCTTGATATTTGGTTTATAAACATGCGTTCTTGGTCGCAATATGGATACTTCTGGATTTGTTATTTGGTCAATAAGCAGTTGGTATATTTCATCTTCGAATTTCCTTCCGCTTTTTGATGCTTTTGATTGATGACTCGATTGAGTTTCCAACGTCGGCATTATGCTATTTTATCCAGTATCGTATTTAATCTTATTGAAATATCCTCCACGGTGTGGAGGGTGGGTATAGTTAACGTCGGAGTTGTGAAAAATTTGAAAGTTGGGGGGTTGTCTCTCATTTGGTTCCAAATACCACATCCAAATGAATCCGGAACAATCTTTTTATAATCCAAATGATAACCGTATTACCATATGGTAATGGAAAGAGGTTATGGAGAGTATGCCGTTACTGGCACACGCCTTGGTATACTCCTTGATCATTTGACCGCCGTCGACAAGAAGTATTCTGGGGCGTTTGATCGTAAGCAATTTACAGATGTGATTGGAGCATCTCCGACAAGCAATGGCCCCGCTGAAAAATTAAAAGACATGGTCGAGTTTGGTTTGTTGTTAAAGGATACTTGGGGGTACGTAATTACCGACATAGGGAAGGCAGCAATTCATGGAGAAGGGGTTGAAAAAAATGCTACGATTGAAAAAATTATCCGAACGATTCCTCTTTGGAACCAGTTATTGAACGCAATTGGAAATAATCCAGATAGAAAGGTTTTCTTACAAGCGTTTGAAAGAATCGTCCATCTTAATGAACCGATTTCAAAAAGAAATCTCGACCGCTTGTGGCACGCATATTTGGAAGATATTAGTTGCATAACTAAAACACCCCCATATTCTAGAGGATCTGCACTCCTAGGTAGGCAAAAAAATCTCAAGGTTTCATCCAAACTAAAAATTAAGAAATCCCTAGAAAAAAATGTTCTCCAATCAAAAATACCAAATGACCGAAGTCAAACGGTAAGCACTCCGCAAAGCCGTCCGCGTTCAGTCGGACGGACACCATTCACAAAAATAACGCTGGATGTTGGTGGAATAAAATTTGAAGTGAAGGATGCGTCCTCAATCATGGTTGCCAGATTTTTATTAAACGCCCTAGAAGATAAACTGCCACGAGGAGACGACTATGGATAATAAACAAATTACAAGGGAAAGGGGTGAGCCCCAAATGGGCAAGTAATTAATGTGGCGTACGCCTGATGGTCAGGGTCTGGCCCTCGTAAGCTCGGAACACGGGTTCGATTCCCGTCGTACGCCCACAAATTAACCATGCCGGCGTCGCATAGTTAGGTAATGTAATCGGGCTACCACCCGAATGACTGGGGTTCGAGTCCCCACACCGGCATTGATGATATTTATAGATCCTCTAAATAAAAAACTTTCCTATCATCCTACTGCGGATTATCCCCGGATTTCTCAATTGGCTCGATTAATAGGACTTTTACCTGCTTCCCAATCCATTCTTTCGGTAGGTAAATTCCGCCAGAATTTCCCATTGCCTTCACTGGGCGGTCTATCACCTGGTAGGCTTTTGTAGAGACTTCCATAGGTTCCATTTTAGTATATACTTTGTATTTTCAATGTATTTAAAAGGATATACTTGGTATTGTTTTTGTCCATACATTTTAGAAGTTATTAAATACTTGTATATACATAGTATATACTATACCACACTAATGTGACTTAAAATGCCATCCGCTGTTACAAAGGGGGGACTTAGGCGAAATAAAACCAACCTCCAGCGGAGCAGCCTCATCAATAAGACTTGGGATCTCGTTCAGAAAGTTATCGTACCCAATCTGAAACTAAAAACCCATCACAACTGCAAGTACTCCTATAACGATTTCTTCAAGCTGCTGACCTATGCAGGAATTAATAACGGATGTGCTGAGGGCAGCGCAAATAATCTGAATTTCTATTCCGAAGAGAGTTGCCCCAATGGGGATACACTTCTTTACCATCTTAAAAAGTTCAGCACTAGCGAGTTGCTGGAATCATATGAGAGAATAACCGATCAAGTCATCTCAATGGCAAAGAACCGTGACTTATTAAAAGGCTCGGTGGATTGCGCTATCGATTTCACGGATGAATTATACTATGGCGACCGGACCGATCCGATGGTTGTCGGGACCAAGCCGCAGAAGGGAACTAGCAAAGCGTACCGGTTTGCAACGATTACACTTACTGATAAAGAATGTAGGTTGACCATCAGAGCTGTTCCAGTTAGCGCAGACACACTGAAACATGAAGTTGTTGCAGACTTGGTGAATTACGCGAAAAAGCGGGTTGAGATCGGGGTTCTCTGTATTGATCGCGGATTCTATTCAGTAGACGTTTTTACTACACTAGATAATCTGGGTGTGAAGTACCTGATTCCAGCCGTCCAGAATCCGAATACTATCAGACAGATACGCGGCCTCTACCCACCCCAAATTCTCCCGATAACAATCAAGAGTCAGAATAGCCGCACCAAATCTGTTACCACAAATCTCGTTATGGTTCTCGATATCGAAAAAGAAAAGCGAGCTTTTGTGACGAATATGGATCTTGATCGGTCAAATACTCGGATGCTGTCGAAGCTATATTCAAAGAGATGGGGAATTGAAACCGCATACAGAGTGAAGAATGATTTCAGGCCGAAAACCACTTCAAAGAATTACATCATCAGGTTATTTTATTTCCTGTTCTCCGTCTGTCTCTATAATCTCTGGGAAATCGTGAATATCATTCTATCCTTAGTTGACCAAATTGATCTAAAGACACCAATTATCGCAGCAAAATTGTTCGGGATAATTTTACTCAAAGTATTCCAAACAGAAAAGGCGCCCCCTACCTCGGAAAAATTGTTGATTTAATGGAAGATTATCTAGTGATCCAATAAAAAATATATTTTTTTTCATTTTACATATTCAAAGAATTTTATTATAAAATAACAAATTTCTGCCCATAAAATTGGTATAAGTATCACCATGGAAATTATCCAAATCCGAAATTTTAGTATGTTTTGTTTTAAATTAATTATTTCAGGACTTTTCATCCAGTCAGTTATAATAATCCATAACAAATTGGCAATTGGAGCGGCAATAAAGAATAAAATAAAGGAGATTTTTAAATCAGGATGTACTTGAAAAGCATAATGCCCTACATAACCATAGATAATCGTAACAAATGCAAAAAATAAAATTTGGAATATTTCAAGAGTTGAAAAAATTGTTCTTTGATTAAGATCTATCGGTTTATCTGTACGAGGAATATTTTGGTATAATTCGTAACTTAACAAGAGAAAGATAGCAAGAGCTGAATATGTTAATGGGTAAAAATTAAGGTCAATTGAAAATGCTGCAAGCGCTCCAAATACGCCGATAACTGTTATTAATTTGTCTTTTTTCTTAATTAAATCATCAAGAGTTTCTATTTCATCCATTAAATTTTGATATTTTTTTCTTAGAGATATATTATTAATCGTATGCACGGTTGATGGTTTTGTTCTTATTAGTAAATTCTTCCCACGTTTACTTTCGGAAGTACTGGAATAGACAACAATCGACGAGATAAACTACCGGCTAGTTTATTTAAAAGAGTTTTACCACAAACATAAAACACCGTCGGAGTTTCTACGATCTTCGCTGATACGGATAATCTTAACAGTTTTTTGTTTTTCCCTGCTGCATAGACCCCCCTCTGCTATTCAACATGGAAGATTATTTGTATTGATGCATCACCGCAGTATCGTGTAACCGGCCTTTGTCAGGATTCGGATCATTTCCTCTTCCCAAACCGCATCATCGGATTCGTCTATTTTGTTTATGCATTGTTCCCAGAGCTGAGTAAGAGTTGTATCATCAGAAATGAAGTATCGCTGATACATGATTCGCCCAGCTCGTCGTCCTCGAAAATCAAGAATTAGTAAACGCCAACAGGCATATTCCCTACAAATGTCAGGGCGTGTGAGATGAACGGTACAGTATGCTTTCCCGGTTTTTTGGTCATGTCTAAAAAAGGGGCATGCTTCAGGAAGTTCCTCAAAAATACTTCTATCCTCAAAAAGATGGATCTTATCAGGGTCAACTACCACCAGAGTTTCCTCCCCGGTATATTGGTTGTACACTAAAAATTCGTAATTCCCCAAGTGTTCTTTTATTTTGTGAACCAGACCAAGATGGCTACAACACTCCCCACACTGCTGGCATTCAAATGGCAGAGAAAGAACCCTCCTGATTACTGGTTATTGTATTTACAGTTTTTAACATCACCAGATATCATGCCAATATCTTTTATCAATTATTCATATTCAAAATTCCACTAGAATCACCGATAAATAATAACTGACGACAAATTATCGGAGGATACTATTTACAAAAACGATCATCTACCAGCTTTTCAGGAATACGCCATCACAAATCGATTTCCAGAGTATCGATCGTGCGCAGTCTACCTGGTGTTCCCGGAGACCAACATCCCGCATAAGATTTTGGATTTCTAAAAGGGGTATACCGTGGCTAGGTTTCGACGGTTCGCGGATGTAAAGAGTTCCCTCAGGCCGTAATGATTTTGCAAGTGCATTCATTATATCAATTCTCATTGACGGATCAACGTCATGGAGCACAAAGTGAATGATCACTGCATCATAGTAATTTTCCGGTATATCCATCTTGGTGATATCACCGGTACGGAATTCAATCATACCATAGTTTTTCAACCGTTGTTGTGCTTTTTTTATCCAGAATTCTGAGATGTCGATACACGTGAGATGACCACCCAGTTGAATTGAATGAGCAATTGCTATGGACATAGCTCCGCCACCACATCCAAATTCAAGGATACGTTCATTTCCTTTCAGGCCGAGTGTGCTGACATACTTCGGATGAAAAAAATGAGAGCGGATTAGATAATCGATTATCTCTTCTTCAATTATTCGAATCAAAGACGGTTGTTCCGGGTCCATCGGTTTTCCAGCTGTAATTGCTGATACGTATTATGGAACGATGGATGAAAAACCTGATGAAAAATGGGGACTTTCAAGAATCTCTTAAGGCTATTGATATATGAATTCCACGCTATAAAATAAGTAAAACGACATTTTCAACTGATTCCATGTCTCTTAATGGCAGCATAAACGAGAAAAGTAGATACGAGAGAAAAGCGGATAAACTCCAGAAATTTTTTATACGCCCATTTTTTTTAAGTCTCAGCATCGGTATTCCCTTCTGCATATTCAAGATGCTCTTTGGACTAACTGCAGTCCGAATTGGGACCCCATCAAATCTTTCCCTTATAGTCTTTGGGTGGTTGGTCATTGGGTGGTCGGGAGCAGACATACTGATGAACACCGGAAGAGTTATTCTCGACATTTTCCACAGGCCGGCCAGATTTGAGTACTGCACCATCGCCCAGTTGGGTCGTATCTTCCGGGTGCCAATGGTTTTTCTCGCAATCGATACTCTTCTTTCCTTTTTGATCATATGTTTCATGCTCTGGTCAGGCTGGATCACAAAACTCACGCTGTTTGAAGTATATCTCTGGTACGCTGCAACGACTCTGAACCTAATCACCCTCTCAACAGTATCCCTCTACAATGAAATCAAAGAAGTGTAAAAAAGGAAAATATTAGCTCTTGAAAGAATTACTCGACCCTGTAACCATTATTTTCTAAATATTTTTGTAGCTGGTTTTCTGCAACATCATCCGACTGTGGAATTTTTCGCTTCGCTTCATCCCAAACGGCTCTCAAATCCAAATCATCTGAATGAAGATCCAAGGTACCGGTTACTCTTCCGACCATTCCCCCATTGGAATTAAAAATTCGCATAACCACACACCGATAGAATTTGCACTGGCCAGGACTTGTCTCATGAATCGTACACAGGATACGCTCTCCAGAGGGTCGGAGGAACGGACAGGCCGTGGAGTGCTGCTCAGACCACGTGGGATTCGAAAAAAGTTCCCGCTTATCTTCATCGACTCTTGCGATGAACGGGGTCCCGGTTGAAACTGAACAGCATGCAAATTCAAATGGGCCAATTTGACGTTCAATTGCAATATAATCACCCATATACATGCAACAAGTCCCGCACTGAGTGCACTTGAATGTCATCGGTCCACGCTCATTTGATCGTTTCTATCAAGGTCGGGAATTGAGAGAGTATTTGCGTGTATTCCAAGCGCCAAAAGATGATTAAAAACAACCGAACCTATTATCGTATTATTCAATGAATTGACCACAGTTTGTTGTTATTTAGTGTCTTCCCCTAACGCTTCCCTACTCCGCATCTGATACAGGACCATAGGATTCATCTCGCGATATTCGTTCTTTCCTATTCTCATAATGACGTTTGATATACCACTGTTTACAATCATTTTCGAACAGAGAAAACAAGGCCAGATTTGTGTCAGATCTTCTGTCTCAACATCAAACCCTGCGAGATAGAGCGTGCACCCCCGCGCATTCTTACCCGCTTGGATGAGTGCGTTCATTTCTGCATGGACACTCCTGCACCGTTCGTAATTCGAGCCCGAAGGAATATTATGCTCTTTTCTCCAGCACGTTTTCAGTTCCGTGCAGTCCATTTGTTTACGTGGTGCTCCGGTATATCCTGTCGATACAATAGTATTGTATTCATCGATTATAATGGCCCCAAAATTGCGTCGCAGACATGTGCCCTGATGAGCACATCGCAGTGCGAGGTCAAGAAAATATTGGTGCCTGTTGGTTCGCATTCAAGAAAATATATCGAAGCATCCTATTAAAGAACAACGGTCTAAGATTATTGAATTTTTATCCATATTTGTAGATCACATTAACAACCATAGTTTTTTACTTGTTGAAACGGCGATCCTTATGTTTTTAGATAAAATCGCCATTTACAAAACATGTCGGGTGGATGCGAATCTGGAGGAGCAAACAAACATTCGATACATATTCTCTCATCGATCACCTTGGCAAAACTCGTAAATTCTGCTTGATGCATTTCGCGACAACTGTATTCCCCCAAACCCCGACGCAATCGTGCCTCTTGGGTCGGGCAGGAGGGCACCGAGATAACAACCTCCTCTGCCCGTTCATCGATATCGTAATCCACAATCATGGCCCAAGGGAAGTGCCTCAATGCTTTGACAAATCCTTTCAGTCCCTTTTCCGTAATATTGAAGCGTTCTACAATATCTTTTGCGGCCATCGAGGCAACACGGCCCCACACCTGTTCATTGACCTTTTCTGCAGTGGGTTCACCAAATTGTTCGGCAATATAAATGAACCAGAACGCATCTACCACACGATAATGCCAGAGAAGGAATTCCAGGTACTCCCGTTTGTCTCTGCCGGTCATCTCATCGAAGATCTCAAGGTTCATGCCACTCATACTGCCCTTCTCTTTTAATTCAGCACCCAGACCATTGCATTCAATGCAGTGGCAAAACAGCCCCAGCACAGGTACATGTTTCCAAGGTAAAATGATTATCGGGTAGATGGCCACAGACTCAAAGCTCTACAAAGACCATTTCGAACAGATTCAGCGTGAAATTCATTCGCCATTCGTAGCTCAGAGCTATCCGGTGCCGGGCTGATAGGTATGGATTAAATTGTAGCCCGCTGGAGTGCCAGGCGACCACTTGATGTGAGCCTCAATCGTATCTCATTGTTGGACCTGCCTGCATCGAGATGTCTTTTGGAAAGTAAAATGCGAATACCGGAGCGAACACTACTCTCACTGTGGTCGGGAAGTAACTGATGAACCACATCACTAATGTGACAACTTGGATTATCTGCGACTACTTGCAGGATTTGAATATGAGTAGGCTCAGGCACGAAGGCCTTTGGAATTTCGAATAGAATGTCTTCCATTTTTCGTCCTGGTGATATTGAAAACAGAGTATGATGACGTATATAGTCTATGATAAACCGGTCAAAGATGCAATCGTACTATTCCATCTCTTTATCATAGGACTTATAAGCCCATTCTGCTACATAGTTGGCCAAAGGCACAACCCTCAACAGAATGTCACCTTATTTTCTGAACGAATCACCATATTAGTATTGTTTTTCTAAGATGATGTAACCATCCCTTCATTCAATCCTACCTAGAATTGGGAGATAAATAGGAATTTTCATATAATCTAATGACGGTTTTTAAAAAATCTTAAACATTGATTTGATAGATATGTTCATTGTCTTATACACCATTGTTATAAGTCCCGGGAGATGTTTGAATTAGGAATCCTAACAATAATAGTGACGACGATCTTGATGTTAATGCAGTAAACCCTGATGGAACTACAACGATTCGTGTCCGATTACCGAAAAAATGGAATAAAGAGCAATTTGCATGTGCTGAACTGATGATGGGTGCAAATCACATACGTGTCAAATGTTATGATGGCATCACACGCATGGGAAGAATCAAAGGAAAGATTAAGAAAAAGGTCTGGATACGAGAAGGAGATATCTTAATCGTTACACCTTGGAGCTTCCAAGATGGTAAGTGCGATATTTCTTACCGGTACCTACCGCCCCAGGTCGATTGGTTAAGAAAAAATCGCTATATTTAACTACCTTTTTGTGTTAGGAAACCTTTCAATTTTATAGTCGATACTTTCATTTTTCAAATGACAATTAATCGAAATAGTGGTTCAATGGAAATTAACGTTGCGATAATGCAGTAGTTATTATACAGAAACCTCCTATATAGTATACAGTTTTTTCGAAGACTGTTTGAGAAAAATCATGTATAGATCGAATTTTGGTGGCCCGAGAAACTTCGGACCCCGTGAAATGACAAAGGTAGTCTGTTCAGACTGCGGTAAAGATTGCGAAGTACCATTTAAACCAACTGAGGGAAGACCTGTATATTGTCAGGATTGCCTTCCAAAACATAGGAAACCTCGGTTCTAATTGGACAAAACACAAAACTTTTTACTTTTTTTAATTACAACGTCTCTTAAAGACATTTACAATTAAAAACCATTAGAACAATTATTCAGGATACGATTTATCAAATCTTTCTGCTCAAGTTGATCTCTTTACGATATTGTTCTAAATCTATATGCACTATGTGGAATTGAAATCTCAAACCGTGCACCTTTCCCAGGTTCGCCGGTTTCTTTTATTGAGAGTCCAGTAATAGAAAGAATTTCTCTGGAGAGAAACAAACCAAAACCGGTATTTTTGAAAAATTTGCGATTGAAAATATTCTCTTTTTCATTATAAGGAATTCCCCCTCCATCATCCTTACAGATTAATATCAGATTATCATTAGATTCTTTATAAGAGAATATAATCTTCGTAAGTTTTTTTCCATGTCTTAGTGCATTTTCAATTAGGTTAAAAAAGACTCTTTCAAGCAGGGGATCTGCAAAGATTTCAAGTTTATCAAACTCTATGGAGACATCAACTGGACCCAATTTAATAGTTTTTATTGCATTCTCGATGATCTTTTTCACATCAAACCACTGAGGTGCATTGATACCAATATCTTGGTAATCCCTTGTGAATTCTATCTGTTGAGAAATTA
>Ga0187854_10000143_pt1 | contig 107731 bp, 87 predicted proteins | sample June2016WEW_6_15_FD_132445 | JGI IMG/M metagenome (GOLD analysis project Ga0187854, IMG submission 132445) | Peatland microbial communities from SPRUCE experiment site at the Marcell Experimental Forest, Minnesota, USA - June2016WEW_6_150 | ecosystem: Environmental > Terrestrial > Soil >... | reverse complement strand
ACCCACACGCACTTGCCCATGGTATGTTTCCGTGGGCTTGCCGATGATATTCCCCTCATGGACTGGCTCCATAATCACATATTCCCAGCCGAGTCAAAATTCGTGACGAGGGAAATGGTTTATAGGGGTGCCATGCTTGCCATTGCAGAAATGATTCTTTCCGGAACGACGACCTTCTGCGATGCCTATTTTTATGAAAGCGAGGTCGCCCGCGCAGCTCTTGATTCCGGTATGAGGGCCATTGTTTCACAGGGGTTCATCGATTTCCCCACGCCAACTGACCCTGGGAAGATAGCTGATATAGCAGAGCGATTCATAAGCAAATGGCGGTTTAAATCTCCTTTGATTATCCCCGCCCTTGCATGTCATTCGCCTTATACATGTTCCCCGGAAACCCTTACGAGTGTAAAGGCCGCCGCACGCAAAGCGGATGTACTTTACAGCGTTCACGTGTCAGAAACAAATGAAGAAGTTGTCATAGTCAGAGAAAGATTTGGGAAAACACCCATCCAGCATCTTAAGGACATCGATATACTGGATGACAGGACACTGGCCGTTCACTGTATCTGGCTTGACGATTACGAAATGGAAATACTGCATTCCTTAAATGTGAAAGTATCCCACAATCCGGAAAGCAACATGAAACTGGCCGCTGGTTGTGCGCCCATCCCGATTTTTATCGAAAAAGGTATCGCGGTGGGACTCGGCACGGATGGCAGTGCCAGCAACAATGATCTGGACATGTTCAGAGAGATGGATACTGCGGCCAAGCTGCACAAGGTCATCCAAATGAATTCTACAGTGATGGATGCCAAGACAGTCTTGAAAATGGCCACGATTACCGGGGCAAAGGCCTTGGGTTTGGAAGACCGGATCGGTTCCATTGAACCGGGGAAATTTGCCGATCTAATCATAGTAGATACAAAGAAACCGCATCTTGCACCGATGTACAGCTACTACTCACAGCTTGTATACGCCGCCTCCGGCGCCGATGTTAAAACGAGTATCATTGGAGGCAAAATTGTGATGCTTGATAGAGAACTCTTGCTGGTAGATTTGCCTTCAATCATGCAAGAGGTAAGGAACATCGCTAAATTAATTCGGGCTAAATAGCCCGTCTCTGGAGGTTGGCACATGACTGACAGGAAAATATCCGCCAAGAAATGTATATCGGTAATTGTAATCTTTCTTTTCTTCCTTCCTGCGATTTCGTGGTCCCTTCCCCGCGAGGTTACATTCTTCCCCGGCTCCGCTCACGTTCTTGAAGTAGCGAAAGTGAAACTTGTGCCTGAAGGAACAGAGCAGGCAAAAACTCTCATCACCCTCCCCGGACAGGCCGATCCTGACTCCTTCGCGGTCCGTATAAACAATGACGCGAAGATAAGAATCGATGACATAAACTGGCGGCAGGTGAGCCGCCAGAATGATGAGAAGATTGCAAATCTCATGAAACAACTTGAGAAAATGAAAGATGTGCGGAAGAATCTTCAAGCGACGCTCCGCGGTCTGGAAACACAGATACAGTTCTGGCAGTTACAGACCAAGGCGAAGTTAAAGACTATGGCAGATGTATATAGTATGTCCGCAGCCATCGGCAAGAGTATCCATGAAACCTACCAGGACAAACTTTCGAAAGAATCTGAACTCGAAAAAATCGATAAGCAGATTAAGGAGGCGCAGGATGAGCTTGATCGCGCCGCAGGGAGAAAAGAAACCGCATGGGATGTGACTGTTACTCTTTCCGGTTCGCGCGGTTCCGAGGCGTCCCTCACATATACATACTCATTGGCCGGTTGCGGCTGGCAACCTCTGTATCGCCTTGAGGCAAAACCGCAAGACAGGCAGATAATATTTACGTGGGAAGCGGAAATCTGGCAGAGTTCCGGCCAGGACTGGAATAATGTGAGCATCAATTTAGCTACTCTGAAGCCGCCTTCTTCCGTTTCTCCGGCTGAATTGACGCCATGGATCATCAAACCTCGTCCTCAATTCCGCAGGGATGGAGCTATGCAGAAGGCCTTTAAATCTGCTGCAGGCGCAGACCAAATGGAAGCCCCGGCCCCGGCTATGGAAGCCACCGGGGGCGCTCGACAGGTCAGAGAGACCACGTATTCCATTTGGCAGGTGGGGAAGAAAAACGTACCCGCTGGAGCCAAACAGAAGGTAAAGATTGAAGAGGAAATCTGGACTTCGGAATTCACATACCTGGCAAGACCATCTCAGAGCAGCCAAGTCTTTCTCAGGGCGAAAGTGAACCTTCCGGAACCCAAGGAAATCCCCTCGGGCGGCAGTTTATACGTCGTCGACGGCGCTATATTGGGAAAGCGCTCATTTGCTCTCGCCGGGCAGGAGGCAATCATATTCTTTGGCATTGATCCCCTTGTCACCGCAAGGACACAGTTAATATCCAAAAAATCAGGTGAGAAGACATTCCTGCAGGATAAGCAGACATACACCTGGGATTGGCGCACGGATATTCAGAATTCCAGAAATTCCCCCGTCAGGGTACTTGTAGAAGAGTCTAATCCTCAGCCCAGGGATGAACGCATCGAAGTAACACTAAAGTATGACCCTGATCCTGCAGAGAAGACTCCATCGTCATTGACATGGGACATGGGTATTTCGGCAGGACAAAAGAAATCTTTATTCATGACCGTAAGGATTGAAGCGCCGAAGAATATGGATTTGGATCTTGGATGGCGGCAATGACAGTGGCCAAGAGTTGCCTAATGTTTGCTGTCACAGAAGAAATTGAACAGCCGCTCTCCCCTCTCGTTTAGCAAAGAGGCCCGAAGAGGTTATCGAGAAAATGATTTCAACAGCAGCCAGGAACAACCGATGAAAAAGAAAGGCGCAGTCGATCACACCACTGAAATGACGCTTCTCCTGCGCGATCCTTTCCTTAAACCCTTTGCGTCGGTGCTCCATCAGCGGTATGAAAAAATCAAGGCGACGGAGCAGCGCCTTACGGGTGGTTGCATGTCGCTCGCGGATTTTGCCTCCGGTCACGAATATTTCGGTCTCCATCGCGACGGTGATCAATGGGTATTCCGGGAGTGGGCTCCTTATGCCACTGCTATATTTCTGATTGGAGATTTCAATGGCTGGCGCAAGGATCCGGAATTTGCCCTCTGCCGGATCAGTGAAGGTGGTAACTGGGAACTGAGACTGCCCGGGACCAAACTCAATCACGGCCAGCTTTATAAACTATCCGTCCATTGGCCAGGCGGAGATGGCGAGCGTATTCCCGCATACGTCCGCCGCACGGTCCAGGACCCGCACACCAAACTGTTTGCCGCCCAGGTGTGGGAACCCGGCACCACATATCAGTGGCGCAAGAAATCGTTCCGTCCCTCCCCAGAAGCGCCAAGGATCTATGAAGCACACGTGGGCATGGCCCAGACGGAGGAGAAGATCGGAACTTTTGACGAGTTCCGGAAAAAAATCCTGCCCCGCATAGTCGATGCCGGGTACAATACCCTGCAATTGATGGCCATCCAGGAACACCCGTATTACGGTTCATTCGGTTACCACGTCTCCAGCTTTTTTGCCGCCTCCTCCCGTTTCGGCACGCCGGAGGAGCTGAAAGCGCTGGTCGATGCCGCGCACGAAGCGGGTATTTCCGTGCTCATGGATATTGTGCACTCACATGCGGCCCGTAATGAGCAGGAAGGGATCAGCCGTTTCGACGGCACGTTTTACCAGTATTTTCATAATGGCCCGCGGGGCTTCCACTGGGCATGGGATTCCCGCTGTTTTGACTACGGCAAACCTGAGGTCCTCCATTTTCTCCTCTCCAACTGCCGCTACTGGCTGGATGAGTACCATTTCGACGGTTTCCGCTTCGACGGTGTGACAAGCATGCTTTATTTCGACCATGGTTTGGAAAGGATATTTGCATCCTATCAAGACTATTTCGGAAAGAATGTCGATGATGATGCCCTGGTGTACCTCACCCTGGCCAACAAAGTCATACACGCCGTGCATCCTCGTGCGGTTACCGTTGCTGAAGACGTGAGCGGCATGCCGGGACTAGCCGTTCCCATTGAAAAAGGCGGCTATGGTTTTGATTACCGTCTTGCCATGGGTGTGCCCGATTACTGGATTAAAATTGTCAAGGAGATTCCTGACGAGCAGTGGCCTATGGCAAGCCTGTATTATGAACTGACCAATCGCCGTGCAGACGAAAAGACCATCGGCTATGTTGAATCCCATGACCAGGCGCTGGTTGGCGACAAGACAATTATCTTCCGCCTTATAGACGCTGACATGTATGATCACATGGACGTGTCCAACTCCAATTTAAGGGTGGAGCGAGGCATGGCCTTGCACAAGATGATACGCCTCGTTACCTTGGCTACTGCCGGCAGCGGCTATCTGAACTTCATGGGCAACGAGTTCGGACATCCGGAATGGATCGATTTCCCCCGCGAGCGCAACAACTGGTCATACAGGTATGCGCGCCGCCAGTGGAACCTGCGCGACGACGACAGTCTTCTCTACCGGTTTCTTGCCGAATTCGACAAGGCCATGATGCGTCTCGCGTCCGAATACACCCTGCTCAATGCGGAAGCGACAAACTTAATCCTGGAGCATCAGGAGAATCAATTGTTAGGATTCGAGCGTGCCGGCTTGGTGTTCCTTTTCAGCTTCAATCCTGCACAGTCGTTCCCCGATTATCCCGTTGATCTTCAATCCGGCGAATATGATCTAATACTCGACAGCGATGCGAAGGCTTTCGGAGGGCATGGACGCATCGTACCCCACCAGACCTACTTTACCCGACCCATGCCGCTTCCTGACGGCGCCATGCGCAATCGCGCCACCGTCTATCTGCCGACCCGCACTGCCTTGGTCCTCCGCCGGACACGCTGAATAATTCACCATGCATTCAAAATGACATTATTCTCTTGAGATAAGGGTCTTTACATAGGTGTCTACTAACGGTCCGCGTTTCCCCACATTATTCACTAGAAAATAAGGCGCATCTTTCGCCACCCGATATACGATTCCGGGACGCAATACGGTAATTTCTACAATCACTTCCATACGGTAGCACACGAAGGTTCCGGATGGGTCAGTCCACCTGTACATGTCGGCAGATGAATGCGGCGGGTAAAACAATACAGCGATAAAGAAAAAGAGGATGTAAAGTGTGAACCTTGCCATCTCCATGTCAGCCTTTTATTGCGGCAGTACTCAAATATCAAAAAATGTGGAACCTTAGAAAACTGTGAGGAACTATCTATTACATACGAATCTGAGGAAAAAAGAAGGCCATGAACCAAGGAGAAAGTTGTTTCTCAGGACGATATAGGTGTGATGCGTTGAAATAGAATCTATATAAAGTGATTGCTGCTGCTACGCCAGGGGACGCCCGCCGTTCAGTCTCTCATAGATTCTGACGTACTCTGCAATCATGCTTCCGAGGTCGTATTTTTCGCGCGCCTCCCTCATGATGCGCTTAATCTGAGTTTCCCTGATCCTCAAAGATCTCCTGTGAAAGGCAATGCTCCTGGTCAAAGCATACCACAAGCCTCCAGGGTCATAATCCCTGAAAAGAAAACCATTGCCCACATCCTGGGGAGAGCCGTCCCTCTTAAGCCTGAGCTCCCTTATCTTGTCATGATATCCGCCTGTGTCGCGGTTGGTAGCTGTGGTTCCGAAGAGGTTTCCTATTTGATCGATCTGCCCGCAAGGCTCATAAAGCGATGCACCGAATACATCATTCGCAGCGGCATACCCCAGCATGGAAAGGCTTTCACTGAACGGCTGGTAGGAAATTTTGCCGTTTGATGCGTAGGCGATTCTCCCTAAAATCTCTACATGCCTACGATCATTTCCCACACCATCAGCGACAACCGCAATTTGTGCATCGCCGTTCACCGTGACAAAATGTTGCGCAATGTGCTCCAAGAGTTCCACTCCCTTCTGGAAGGGATCGAGCCTCGAAGGCCAGAAAAACAAAATGGCATCCGGATTAATCTGGAGCCCCGTCCTCTTCTGAAATTCAACGAGATTTTCTTTCTTTGCTTCCATAAAGGGACCATCAGGACCGTACCTTCGCACACAGTATTCACACTGCTCCGGATACATCATGTGAGAAGGAGCGTTGATAATGGCCTTGGCAGAGTCCTGATAATATTTTGCCTTCACTTCCTGGCGGACACTCGGAGGCACAAGGATCCTATCCATGAAGTAATCATCAACTATTTCTTCTAAAAATCTTTTCCCCACAAAATTGATGATGGTCGCATTCTTTATGGCCGTAGCCTGACAGTCTATGGCCTGCTTGTCTTGATATTCCGAAAAAAAGACATAATCAGCTATGTTTCTAAGATTGATTCCTCTGAGAAAATCTACAGGCACATTTTCGGTAAACACATTATGGACGGTATGCAAAACTGGTATGCCCGTGGACTTCGCATACGCAGTTATCGCGCCTCCCGCCATCCAGTCATGACTGTGTATGATAACCCTGCCCCCATGCTTTGCCCTAACGTCCTTGATCAGGTTATTAACGATCTCCTTTTGAAATTCCGCCGCGGTCATCAGCGGATCCCCGGAATAGGCGCTGAGGTTGTCCGCAAAAATGGCGGAGCTGATAAGGTGAATTTTTTCAGGATCAATCTTGTACCTTATTTCCCGCCACTGCTGCTCATCCAACTGCAATTCTCTCTGAAACCGTTTCTTCAGATTCAATGTGACCAAATGGACATCGATTCCCCTTTCCGTAAGCCCCTCGCACAAGGCGGAAATTACCTCTCCCTGCCCGCCGCTTTTCCCGGTAATATATCTTGCCAGAGCGCCCATATCATGCGGCAATCTAGCCGTTTCCGGCGTTATCATCAAGAGAGCCGTCTTACCGCCATGTTTTAAGATCTGGAATCTTTTTATGAGCAACTGAATGTCGTCTATTTTCCTAGTTAATATATGAGCGGGTTGACCCATCGATCCATCATACGGATTAAAATAGAAATGAACCGCGTGATCTTCACCAATCTTTTCATGGAGGAAATAAAGGTGATCCGAGGTGGTTAACTGCCGCCATTTCGTCAGAAGCTCTCCCCCGGCTCTTTTCACATCCTTCTCCATACTTTCGATGTCTCTGAACAGATCCTCTTGCGTGGGATTGCCGAGCCATCCAAAAGTATCTCGCTTCTTATCATCCCAGGATGACGTGGATGAATCGTGAATGGATATGACAGGACAATCAGTATCCAGGAATCGCCCGGCAGTCTCTGATGGATTGCTCATGACAATTTCCGGAAACTTTGAGATCGCTTCCGGTAATCCCTTCCAAAAATCGAATATGCCTTTGTCCTCCCGTATGTATGAGCCTATGTGCTCGAGTTCATAGCCTAGCAGGACCGATTCACCTTCGACTTCCGCTATGCGGGATGCATACTCATCCGGAGAAACATAGACATAGGGGAACCTGAAAGCAATTTCATCGCTCAATTCCCTGTTTCTGGGAATGACTATCAAATTACTTCCTTTGGCCCTAAAAATTGAATTGGAAGAAATGGGGCCGCTCTTTTCAACGAACATGTCATCTCTCTTCTCGCAGAGAATCGCAACATACCCCATGTCTGCAACAGCTTCTGCGATACCGTTGTTATACATGAGTTCCGTATTCTTCAATGACGTCGGGAGAACACCAAACAGTTTATGAATCTGCTCCCTGTGAAGTGTCACCTGGTCCCGAAACTCCTGCTTTTGGGGATCTGCAAACAGGCTGGCGAGAGAATGATAATATGTTTCATCGAGCAATTCGACCTGACCGCCTTCCCTTCCCGCATCAACCAGTCCCTGCAAGGCCTTAATTACAGCCGGCTGGTAGAGTTCGGCCTGCTCGAGAAATGTGCCGGACATGCTGAACGTAATCTTGAATCCGCCGTAGCGAGAGACGAGGTCGGTGAACATGGCGATAGCGGGAAGATAACACTTTTCCGAGACCTTGACGAAAACGTCCCTGTTCTTCTTCTCCCATAAAAACTCATTTCTTTCCGGATGCAGCAGGAAAGGCTGATGGAGGTGAAAGCAAAATGTGGTTAGCGGCATTTCACAACCCTTCTCTATGCCATGGTCATTGGCTGCTTACTGTTCATATATTTACCTGCGGCGCGGAAACCTCCCTACTTGTAAGGGGGAGGAGCGCCGTTCTTTCTGTTAATAGTGTCTGCGCACTCTCCAAAAGGGAGAGGTCTTTGTAACTGGCAGACTTATGTATCCTGGTCCCATCGAGTTTTCTTAAGTCAAAGTACCCGGAAGACCGCCTGCCAAAAATAAAGCATTCAGTCCTGTTCCAGAGTACCTTGTCGTACCTCTGAAAGCCGTGAACGAAACGAGGCGCCGTGTTTTTGATATGGCTGCGGTCGCCTTTTCTGAGTTTCCGGTTGCACTTACGTACTTGTTTAATGTCGTACACAGACGCCCGCTCCTGGGACGTGCCGCCGGCAACAACAAACGCGTCGTCGACGTGCGACTTCGGGAGTCCCAACGCAATACGATTATTCTTGGTTATGTAACCGTAGGTGTGATTAACCATGATGCCAGGTTCCCGGAGACCGTCAACGATCTTCCATCTCACCATCGTCATAAACGTCTCGGCCTTGAAACCATTTAAAATCTTAAATTCCGGGACTAATGCGCCCCTGGATATCTTGCCGTGGCAGGTATCGCACACGGTTACAAGATTGTTCGGACGGTCTCCGCCGGTCTGTCGCGTCTTGATATGGTGGATTGTGAGAACCTGATCTTTCGATTTGTCCTTGCAGTTCTGGCATTTATGGCCGTCCCTGTACAGGACATACTCTCTGACGTTCCAGAAGCCTTTTTGAACTCCGTCCTGGTATCCAACGCCCTCAATGTCCGGGTTTTTAATCTTCTGGATATCGAACGTTGCGACCTCCACGATTACTTTGCTGACAGGCAGGATACATCCCACCTTTCTGATAACTTTCACCTGGGTGTCCAGTTTGTTCTGAATAGACGGCGCAAGCCAGCCTTCAGGTTTCTTCCGGTTATCAAACCGGGGCTCGCGGTACCATGTGTGCCGTTGCCTCCGGCCTCTACGATATTCCCTTCGTTCCGAGTTGAGCTTCACCATGTCGTTGCGAAGGGTAACGTCGGCCGCATAGACCTCTTTCTTGTCCGTTACCGCCGAAATGCCGACATGCGAATAACCGCTGTCCGCGCCCAGGGTAACAGGCTGCACATAACTTCTTGTTGGAACCGTCCACGCTATGGTGAACGGAGCTTGTCTCACCACTCTTGCCTTGCCTTCTTTGAGAAGAACTCTCGCCCTTCTGGGCGAGCAGGGCATGAGCGGCCGTTCCTTGTGATTTAGAACATAGACTTGCATGTTCTCTCCTTTCAGAGTTAGAGCCGCATCGGGGCTGTTGTAGAGGCTTTTCGTGCCGGCAGCACCGTCCCTTGCCCTCAGGACTTTTAACCACCGGCGACAGTTGCATGGGACGTGCGGAATATCCCATGGTGTCGTGACCTGAACAACTTCTGCTCGCTTCCGCAAGCCCCCTTGTCAACTAGAGCTTTTCAAGCTCCCAGTCTGCGACTGGGGGTTAGTTGACTGCTGCAGGAATGGAAATCCTTCCCAGTTCGTTTCAGTTCCGCCCGGGCACGACGATATCAGGTATCGGAAACTTATATATTCTTGCAATATTCTTGCCCGCTTATGTTACTTATATAACTTTTTGCTTCACCTGTAAACTAGAGTATTGTGGTTAGAGACAAAAGTCCCATTTATCAGAGCAGCGTCTTTAAGGCAGAAATACCCATGCACCGGCGGCTTTCGAGGCTTTGGCAAAAAATGTTCGGTGATAAGTGCAGTATAGTATCACAGCTGCCTCGCTAATCATTGAGATTGAATATTTATGGCTTGCCGCGCTTGCAGAAGATATCATCGCGTCAGATTATTGACATAAAGGCCAACTTCATGGAATAATGCCGCATATATGATTGATAAGCGCATTTTGAAGCAGAATAAGATTGAAACTCCTTATGGGAAAAGAGCCCTGCGTCTTGGCAGTATCCCCGGGATCACCTATCCGGAAGCTTTGCCGATTACCGCAAGACGGGATGACATCGTCACGGCCATAAGGAAGCACCGCGTTGTCGTCCTAACCGGAGAAACAGGATCAGGGAAGACGACGCAGATACCTAAGATGTGCCTCGATGCCGGACGAGGGGTTTCGGGTGTCATAGGATGCACCCAGCCGAGGAGGATGGCCGCTGTAACCTTGGCGCACCGTATAGCCGAAGAGCTCGGTGAGGAGATTGGCCGCTCCGTTGGTTACCAGATTCGATTTGATGACCGCTCAGGCAGGAATAATTACATAAAGATCATGACAGACGGGATTCTCCTGAACGAAGCACAGAATGATCCATACCTGCGCCGGTACGACACCATCATCGTAGATGAGGCCCATGAACGAAGTCTGAATATCGATTTTGTGTTGGGAATCCTACTGACACTCCTCCGTAAAAGAAGGGATATAAAGATCATTATCACCTCGGCGACGATCGATACGGAGAAATTCTCCCGTGCCTTCAACGCCCCGATAATTGAGGTCTCCGGGCGCATGTACCCTGTTGATGTTCGTTACCGGCCTCTCGATCATAAACTTGAGGAATCCGGCGATATCACTTATGTTGATGGCGCCGTGACAGCCTTGTTAAAGATCATGGAAGGCAAATCGGAAGGCGATGTTCTTATATTCATGCCCACGGAGCAGGATATACGGGAAACCTGCCAACTCATTGAGGCGAAGCTCGATCATAAAGCCGCCGTTCTTCCCCTCTTTGGCCGCCTGCCCTGGAGGGAGCAGAGCCGCATCTTTCAACCTGCAGCAAAAAGAAAGATCATAGTGGCGACTAATGTTGCAGAAACATCCATTACCATTCCCGGAATAAGATACGTGATCGATACGGGCCTGGCGCGGATCTCCCAGTATAACCCCCGCTCCCGTACGACAAGCCTGCCCGTCAGAGCCATTTCGAGAAGCAGCGCCGATCAGAGGAAAGGAAGATGCGGCCGCGTGCAGAACGGGGTTTGTATACGTCTTTTCGATAAAGCCGACTATGAAAACCGTCCGCTTTTTACGGAGCCAGAGATTCTCAGATCAAACCTTGCAGAGGTCATCTTGAGAATGCTTTCTCTCAATCTCGGAGATATATCTACGTACCCTTTTATCGATCCTCCGCACCCGAAGAACATCAGGGATGGCATCGATATTCTCAGAGAGCTCGGGGCGATCACTATGGAGCGCAACGATGCAGAACCGGTCGATAACCAGCATCTTTCCTTGACGGAAAGAGGGAGGATGATGGCGCGCCTGCCCATTGATCCGCGGATATCCCGGATGATCATCGAGGCGAAGCGGGAAGGATGTGTAGACGAAATCCTTATTATCTCTTCAGCACTCAGTATTCAGGACCCAAGGGAACGGCCGGTTGAATGTGAGAAGGAAGCAGATAAGGTCCATGCGCGCTTTGCCGACCCTTCCTCGGATTTCATGACCTTGCTCTCTATCTGGAATCAATACCACAGCCTGGTGCAAGCCGTAAAAAGCAAGGGCCGGATGAAAAAGTTCTGCCGGGAACATTATCTTTCCATAAGAAGGATGAGGGAGTGGACTGATGTTTACAGCCAGCTCAGGGCGATACTGGATGAGCAGGGATGGAAAATAAAAAAGGGACGGGGTGCGGATGATAAATCCCTCTATGACAGCATACACAAATCGGTCCTTAGCGGCTATCTTTCCAATATAGCGATGAGAAAGGAAAAGAATACCTATATGGCAGCAAAAGGAAAGGATGTTATGATCTTCCCCGGCTCCGGGCTTTTCAACAAAGGCGGAAGCTGGATCGTCGCTGCGGAGATGATCGAGACTTCCCGGCTGTTTGCCCGCATAGCCGCCAATATCGAGGTGGAGTGGCTGGAGGAACTGGGAGGCAGCCTGTGCCGAAGAACCTATTCCGAGCCGCACTGGAGCCGGGATCGCGGCGAAGTAGTTGCCTATGAGCAGGTCAGTCTGTTCGGCCTGGCGATTGTAACAAGAAGGCCCGTTTCCTATGGCCCGATCAATCCGGATGAAGCCTCTGAAATTTTCATCCGCAGCGCCCTGATCGAAGCGGACTTGAGAAGACCCTTCCCTTTCCTGCTTCACAATCTGGCGGTCATCGAGCAAATTTCCAACATGGAGGACAAAATCAGGAGGCGTAACCTCCTTGCCGACGAAGATGAGCTCGCACGCTTCTATCAGGAAAGACTTCCCAGTGTATATGATACACGATCCCTTCAGAGACTGATCAGAGACAGGGGAAGTGACGAATTTCTCCGAATGAGGAAAGATGACGTCCTTGTTCGGATTCCGGAGGAGGATGAACTCGCCCTGTATCCGGATGACGTTACTCTTGCTGGCCATCGATTTACATGCGACTACCGTTATGAACCGGGTCATCCCGAAGACGGTGTGACTATGAAGATTCCCCTTCATATGATTTCAACGGTTCCGGCAGCATCCACCGATTGGATTGTTCCCGGTCTCATGCAAGAAAGAATTAGTGCCCTTTTAAAAGGTCTGCCCAAGGAGTATAGGAAAAAACTTCAGCCTCTCTCACAAACCTGCGATATCATCATGGCGGAAATGAATGACGACAGATGCCCCATGATCTCCGCCTTGGGCAAATTTATCCATGAGAGGTTCGGCGTCGATATACCGGCGTCATCTTGGAATCTAGATGCCATCGACGACCGTCTCCAGCTGCGCTTTGCCGTTGTTGATAAGAAGGGACAGGAACTGACTGCAAGCCGGGATATCAATCGCCTTCAGAAAGAAACCATCGCCGAAGCTCAATCAAACGCTTTCGACAAGGCATGCAAGTCCTGGAAAAAGACAGACGTGACAACCTGGGATTTCGGGAATCTCCCCGACGCCATAGCCCTCGAAAGTGACGGCCTCCTGGAGGGCTATGCATACCCAGGCCTCGAAGCCGTCCACGGGTGCGTCAACATTCGTTTACACAAGAATAAGCATGAGGCTGAGGTATTGCATAATGAAGGCGTTGCGGCACTTTACAGAATTTACTTCAAGGACGAGTTTAAGTATCTTAAGAAGTCTATCAGTCTCAGTGGAGACATGAAGAAGTGGGCTGATTCATTTGGCGGTGCAAAATCAGTAGAAAGCGCAATCATCGAAAAGTTGGTACATGACCTTTTCTCAAAGAACATCAGATCACGGGCTGCATTTATCGGGTACGCAGAGGATACCAGGAGCCAAATACTGCCTCATGGCCAGGACATAATGGGTAGATGCGCGCCTGCCATAAAGTCCTACTACGATACTTCTGCCTTTCTTCAAAACCTCAGACACGCAAATCGCTCGAACAAACCTGCGCTGGACTACCTTGCACATCTCAGGGAAGAAATGAATCAGTTGATGCCGAGCGATTTCTTAATACGCTATGACAGCGAGCGGCTAATGCACATCATGAGATATCTGAAGGCGATTGGCATTCGCGCCGAAAGAGGAACTGCCCATTTGGATAAGGCATTGGGCAGGATTAAAGAGGTAAATATTTTTTCCGATAATCTTCAATATATGATAAATAGCGGCAGCGCCGGCGCATCAAAGGAAAGATTGACACTGATTGAAGAATACCGGTGGATGATTGAGGAGTACAAGGTATCCTTATTTGCCCAGGAACTGAAGACTGCCTTTCCCGTTTCGAGAAAACGTCTCGAACAGAAGAGGCAGGAAATTGAACGCATCATCTGATTACACGGAGACACATCTTTGAAGCTGATTCTGGTCAGGCATGGAGAAACCCTCTCGAACAGAGAAAACCGGGTTCAGGGGACAACCGATATGGAGCTTAGCGACTATGGCCGTATGCAGGCAGATAAACTTGCAGAGTCACTCAAAGGCGAGCCGATAGAAAGAATCGTGTCAAGCCCGTTAAAGCGCGCTTATGAGACCGCGAAGGCTATCTCCAGATTTCATGGTGCGATAATTGAAGCCGATAGCGATCTTCAGGAAATGAACCACGGTGATTTTGAAAATTTAACGATACAGGAGCTCAAAGAGAATCATATATCCGTTCTCAGACAGTGGGAGAACGATCCTGCCTCCGTCGTCATGCCCAATGGAGAATCGCTTCATGATCTGCAGAGACGCGCGTGGAGCGCCATAGAGGGAATTACCGAGACCGCAAGAAACACCGTCGTTATTACCCATAACATGACCATCAGGACCATTCTCTGCAAAATTAAAGACCTGGATATGCTGCACATAAGAAGTATGCACGTCGATCTGGCATCCAAGACGTTTGTTGAATTCAAATTTGGAAAAGGCGCCATTGTGGTGTTGAATGATACCAGCCATCTGAAAGAGACGTAAGTTTCCCCCGCTAAAAAAGGCGTTATTTTTGAAAAACTGGAAAAGATCTTACACATTTAATTGAATTTACGTTATAATATGTTAAGAATATTATTGCAGCGAAAACACGAGCGGCTGGTGCATGAGGAAAAAGAATGATGCCTTCGGTTCTTCAGGACAAGTCCGTTAATGCAGTTGTAACTATGGATACGGCAATAATCAATTTGCGCCTATATCCGCCCACGAATGCAATGGTTACAAGGAGTATCGACAGGCTGCAAGAGAGTTTGCTCAATATTCTTGAAGATGTGAATTCGGTGACCTTTGCCGAGACGGAAAAAAATCTGCTCATAGGCGGGGAACCCCTAGGCCCAAAACACAAGGGAAAGGCACATGTGGCAATTTTTCTCGTACTGATGATGAATTGGGGAATCAAGAGTATCACGTTTACGAGGGGTCTGGATAAAACGGAACTCGTACCCTTTCTTGAAATAATAGGAAAGAAACCAGACGAGCAGAAAATAAAGAAAGTCTGGGAGCAGATCGTCTCCGAAGGGAAAATGCCCCACATTCTTCTTAATCAGAAGATTTACATCGCCAAGGATGAAGAGCATCAACTCGTGGCGAGCCTGGATATAAAAGATGATGATATCGTTAAATATATAACCGCCGAAGACCCGAATGCCATTTTAGATCCGCAAAAAGTGAAGGAAATGGCGCAGGATCCTGAATGGGTCTCACGAATTTTCCAATCGGGAATGAATAATATCTTCTCAAGGGCAGGCACAGCCTCCAACGCCAAGTTATCCAAGAGCGTGTTCAATATGCTATTCGCCGTCGATGACATTTCCGCCAACTCAGATAAGGGAAAGATCTCCCATCTCATTGCGGGATACATATCGGACATGGATGCTGAGCTTATTGCCATGACTTTGGCTCAAAATATCGAAAGTCTTCTCGGCAGCCAGCTTTTCGGTGACATCGTCAACCAGATGGACTCTGTAAAGTTTGAAAAGGTGGCAGGCATGATTGGACAGATATTGGATCGTATCGGCAAAAAAGGAGATAGCAGCTCCGACCCAAGAATTGCCTACATGCAGCAGGCTTTTGATAATATGATGAGTTCAGAAAGGGGTATTGAACTCCAAAAGCGGATTCAAGAAATAAAGGCTCGCGAAGAGCAAGAACATAACAGGAAAATCACTGATCTCAGAGAAACAGGCAGCAGTATCTTAAACAATCTTGAGCAGGGAATACTCGATGAGAGAATCGCTACCTCGTTCGATGATATAATACAAGACCTCTTCGCCGTGGGTGAAAACGAGATAGCTGAAGAGCTCATTGATCGCTTGAGCAATGAACTCTTCAACTATGATGTCGATATCCGGATAGAGGTGTCAGAGGCCTTGCTTAAGGCCCTCGATAGCCTCTCCCTGAAGAAGCGCAGAGAAATATTATACAGGCTTGCCAACAAGCTGATAAACTGGATAAGGTTCGAAACCAAATACACTCCTGCATACAGATCCCTCTGCTCCCATCTCAGTGACCTTGCCCAAAGCCAGATTCAGGATCAGCAGTTCATGGACAGTCAGCCCGTCATCGAGACTTTCCAGCTAATCGTTTCAAAGGAACTGGAGAAAAATGAGGAGATAAGCGCTGCAGCTTCTGACACGCTGAGAGAAATCGCGTCCGATGAAACACTGAACATTCTTATACAAGACTTCCTGACCGACAGGAATAACAAAAGAAATGAGGCTGGGCAGATTCTTGTCTTGATGGCTGACCTGTCCATAAACCGCCTTCTGAATATAATAAAAGAAAGTGAAGACAGTTCCGAGCGCATCCTGATTTTAAACCTCATACCTGAAATGGGCGCTGCAGCCACACCAGCCGTACTGGAGAGGATTAATCAAGACCCTCCTTGGTATTACATGAGAAATCTGGTGCGTCTCTTAGGCAAGATTGGAAGCGATGAGCATTCGAAGATCGTCGCACCGCATCTGCTCCATAACGATCATCGTGTCCAAAAGGAAGCCGTAAAGAGTATAAGTCAAATGGGAGGGAGGTCCAAGGCTGAGATTCTTTTGAACGCCCTGGCGGAATGTGATGATCGCATCAAAGCAGGTATCGTAACCGCGTTGGGTACCTTGAAATACCGAAATGCCGTAAAGCCTCTCATTGAACTGTTTAAATCCAAGCTCACATTGCCCGAGGACATAAAAGTTGACTTGCAGGAGAAAATCTGTCTCGCCTTGGGAAACATAGGAGACAAAGAGGCATTGCCCTTTCTAAAGGGAGTCCGCAAATACAGAAGCTTTCTTGCCCTGACATCCTACCATCCCACAGTGAGAGCTGCTGCAGCCAAGGCCCTGGGCAAGATCACGAGTAAAAGCTGACTATTTAGGAACCGGCCGCTCTTAAATATTTATCAACAAGCTGCTCGAACCTTTCACGATCCCAGCCGATATAAACATCCTTTTTCTCAAAGATGAAAGCCGGATATTGGCGCAGACGATCTATGAGGGATTTGCATATGCCGCGGCAACTGAGCGTCGATCAGGCAAATGTGAATTCGATGTTTGTAGAGTTGCTTGAGCTCACCCATCCGATCGGATAGCTTTATAATTTCCTCTTTTAACTAAGCAGGATATTCTTCAATATTCCCCTTATTAGCATACTTCCCAAGCCCTGACTCCCGGAAAATGACCTCACACCTGGAGCAGTAACCGTAGGTTGTAAGAAGATTGCTTACTACTTCTATGCCCGATTTACATGGTAAGAATCAATGCAAAGGATCTCCTGGCCAGCCCTGGGCCATTTTTCAGAAGGAAACGCTCGATCTCTAACCGGACTTCACTTCATATGCTCTAGTGTAGGAAGCCGATACCAGTTCGTTAATGAAAAAAACGACCGGCTAAAAGACTCTGCACATTTGCGGATTCTAATTGCGAAAACCTTTCCGATATTTCCCGCCGGTTATTGCGAATGATTTTTCAGGTAACCGCTGATATACCGTTCGACATTTTCCTTAGGCTGGAAAATTCCGAAATGGCCTTCACAGAGTATATCGGCCTCCAGGGCGAGGAGTTTCACCATCGATTCTTTCCACTTGCCTATATCAGATCCAAAGATGTCCAAAAATGGCCCATGGATGTCCTGGCCGAATAATACGCGCTTTCCTGCCCTGTCAAGATATATGGACAGAGACCCAGGCGTGTGTCCCGGCGTATGCAGACAATGGAGTTCGTTCTCGCCAAAACGGAGGATCTCATGATCCCCTGTGATCTTCCGGTCGACTGAAGTCGGCGAAAAAAAAGTCCCGTAACAACTGGCAGCCGTTCGGACACTGTCGCCTTCCTCAACGGCGCCCGCGTCCAGATCGTGCATCACGATCTTGCATCCGAACTGCGTTCTAAAATACGAAGCGGACCCTATATGGTCAATATGGTTGTGGGTGAGAATAAGGGTTGAGATTGTTTTCGGATCGAGTCCGACGTCTTCAATGTTCTTTTGGAGTATCCGAGAACTCCCGCCTGCACCGGCATCGATCATCACCAATTCCCGTCCAACGTCGACGATAAATGACGTCGCATCATCTCCGCGTGACACATCGGGACCGCCGATGAGATATACACCTTCTATTATAGTCCTTGCCTTCCCCATTGCCATTCACCCGCGCATTCTGTCAACTAGTCTGGCGTCCCGCGAACCCAAAGCCCCCTTACGTGTGGATGGCGCTATTGACTGTGCCCTGCTCCCTGTCCTGTCTTGATTGTCATGCGCTCTTCGAAGAACTCGGATGCCTGCGACTTGCCTAAGTCAACCGCTTCCTTCAATTTGACGCCCCTGGTCTTAATCCCTATATCCTTTTCTCCGGTCTTAACCTGATAAACACCCCCCTCCCTTGACAGACTGATATCTCCCAGGGGGGCCGTGCTGGTATAAAGAATGATGCGCTCTTCACCGAAGGGGGGACTGACTTCAAGCTCAAACCTGTCATTGCCCGACGGTATTTCGTATATTACGCCGCCGTTGAAGTAGTTCTCACTCCTGTAAGGATTGGGGAGAATCTGCAGCGTCTCACCTTTCGCATCCCTGTAATGTACACGGGCGTAAAAAGGTTTGTTTCCTTTAATGTAGATTTTTATCTTTTCGCCCTTCTGATATTTTTCCTTGTCCGTCCATAAGCGAACGTTCAACGGCAGACCGGGATTATCATTGGAAAGCCTTCCGGCAATAATTTCTTTCACCGCTTTTTCATCCGGAATTACCTCCGCTCTGATTTTTGTCTTGAAACAATCGCCTGTCCGTTCGTCTTTGTACCAGCGGTTTTCCTTGACCTCCAGGATCTTCACGGAGGCATTGGAATACGCCTTGATCATATCTTCCTCGATCTGCAGGTCTTTGACCTTTGTTTCACTCTTCACATATGTGATGGCATACTCAACGGCGTTTCTCTTCGCATCTGCCATGGCAGTCTGTTCTGTCTGCTTTCTGGACTTATCATCTCCCATGCAGGCGTAGCCTTCAGCATCCATGATCGTGGATTGAATTGCGTAGGCATTCCCAACTGCAAGTATACAGATTAATATGGAAAGGATTGATCTTAACATGATTTGCCCTCCTCATCGAACGTCCCAATCAGATCATTGACATCGGCTATATTATGTCGCTTAAGATAATTTTCAATGCCATCGATAATATCCGTCGTGGCACAGGGATTGATAAAATTAGCGGTTCCAATCTGCACAGCTCGGGCGCCTACTATAAGGAACTCCAGAGCGTCAGCGGCATTTACGATACCCCCAATCCCGATCACCGGTATTTTGACTCTTTTCACTACCTGCCACACCATTCTCAGGGCAATCGGTTTTATGGCAGGGCCGGAAAGTCCTCCGGTAACATTGGCGAGATGGGGAATCCTCCGCTCAACGTCCACAGACATACCCGTCAAGGTATTAATCAGCGATATTGCGTCTGCCCCGCCCTCCTCCACAGTTTCCGCAATCAAACAGATGTCTGTAACATTAGGCGTAAGTTTGATTATTACGGGAAGATCTGTCAGACGTTTTACCTCTCTCGTCACGGCGTGAGCCATATCAGGATCCGAACCGAAAATAATTCCACCCCTCTTTACATTGGGACAGGAAATATTGATTTCCAGACCTTTTACCTCCTTCGTTTCGGACAGCAGCCCCGTAACCTTTTTGAATTCCTCAATCGTTTCACCAAAGACATTTGCGATGACCGGTACCTCGAATTCCCTCAAGAGAGGCAGCTCATCCTTTATAAATGCATGTGCACCCGGATTTTCCAACCCTATGGCATTGAGCATGCCGCAGGCAGTTTCCATAATCCTTGGAGGCTTATTCCCTGCTCTCGGCTCTAATGATACACCTTTGGTAATTATGGCGCCCAAACGACTGATATCAAGATATGGGGCATATTCTTTGCCATAGCCAAAAGTGCCTGAGGCAGTCATCACCGGATTCTTGATAATCAAGCCACCAATATCGACCCGCATTTCCGGCCTGACATTTTCCATAGATTATTGTCTCGCTCTTTGGCGTCCTTGCGGACGGTAAAAGATTAACCCCAGCGAATATCCCTGATGTTGAATACCGGCCCGTCTATACAGGCGCGCGCATGCTCCCCTCTTCCTTCGCCATCATTCAACAGCACGGTACAGCCCAGGCAGGCTCCCACACCGCATGCCATACGCTCCTCCATCAATATCTGACAGGAAACAGTATTCTCCGCTAGAAGCTCTGATAGTCCTTTAAACATAGGTCGCGGGCCGCACGCATAGATCTTCGAAGTTCCGGGATTATATGATGATACATCTTCTGCGAATTTTTCCGTTACCAGTCCCTGGTAACCTGCGGAGCCGTCTTCCGTACTTATAAACACCTCACTGCAGATGTCTTTGATTTTCTCGATTCCGACAAGGTTTTCCGCCTTACTTGCACCATAATAGCAGACAAGTTTGACGTTTCTCGCACCGGTGAGCCTTCTGTAATGCGAAGCGAGATATGTAATGGGAGCAACGCCTATTCCCCCGCATATGAAGACGACCCTTCCAGCTTCCGGGCAAACATCAAACGCCCGGCCATACGGACCAAACACTGCCACGAAATCGCCCTCCCTAAGCCTCGACAATAGGAGGGTGCCTTTTCCTACAACCTTATAAAGTATCTCAACTGTAGCATCATTTTCCGACCTTTCAAAGTGGTAAACACTGAACGGCCTTCCCAGGAGAGGATCAAGGCGCCCTGTCTCCCGCGTCATGATGAACTGTCCGGGTATGGGCGTCTTAAATGATTCAGGCAGTCTCACGCTTAGCAAAAAATGCCCCGCGCATATTTCCTTGTTTTTAACGACTGTACCATTCATGATAAAATTTACATTTTATGCTTTGCTGATTAATCGCAGACATTTTTTCAGGTCCGCACATAAAATCATGGCATCCTCTCCCGACTCAGCATAATATTGCGGCCTTATGTCTGTAACCTCAAAACCGAATTTTTCGTACAACCGTTTCGCACCTTCATTGGATCGGCCGACCTCAAGGGTACAGATGCCGGCGCCTTCGCGACAGGAAAGCCTGATCATCTCTGCCATGAGATTTGAGGCGACCCCTAATTTCCTTGAGTCCTCCCTGACACAAATTTTATGAACCTGTAGTTCTCCGGCAACGATCCAGTATGTCACGTAGCCGGCGATTTCATCATGTACACCTGTGCGAACCGTGGCCACGAGGTTGCGCGAAATGGGTATTTGAAGTTCCCTGACAAACACATCCCTGGACCATGGCTTGGAAAAAGTTGAATTTTCAATGGCTAAAATCTCGTCGAGATCTTTCATCGCCATGCTTCTTATTTCGATTGAATTTTGCTCCATCTGGCTCGGATTTGTACATCTTGGGAAATACTGTTGGGAGGGAATCGCCATGGGATTGTTTCATTGTCTCAATCATGCGGGCTGATGCATGATATATGCACATTAATTCTTTATTCTACCTTCTTGCTTAATACCTCGCTCGCTAAATAAATATTTTTTTTGCCGTAGTCTTTTATATAAGAGGCAAAATCCTTCAGTTTCATTTCCTGCCTCTTCTCATCAAGTTTCAAAAGCATAGGCAGATTAACGCCGGTTACGACCTCCAGTTTTCCTTCCTTAAGGAAAGATAGGGAGATGTTTGAGGGCGTACCGCCGAAAAGGTCCGTCAGTATCAATACACCCTGGCCTTGGTCCAGCTTTTTGATGCACTGGCTCATTTCCTTTTTTATCTCCTCCATCCCCTTTTTCTGATCTACGGAGACGTGGCTCACCCCTTCGAATTTCCCTTTTATCAGCTCGGCTGCCTTTATAAGTTCGCTGCCGAGGTTGCCATGGGTTGTTATGAGAACACCGATCATCGTCTATCTCCTGAAAGTCTTTCACCGATGCGTAAGCTAATTTATTGCCTCGTAATTGTCAAGGCTCATTTATTGTTCGCCCCGGAAAGGGGAAGTCATCCAATTTATAAATAAGTTGAGCGAAACTGGAAAGTTTCCCTGTACATGCACGCATTTGTCCGCATTTTTCCTTGACACACAAAGCCCTGTCCTCTATACTTTCAATAGTCTAAATTTAACACTTGCGGAAATTACGATCAGCGAGAATGGAGCCATCTTCACATCTCCTTAAAATTCAATCTAACCATGTGGATACAGGTACCTGAAGCGATTTTCGTCAGCGCAATTTACAAAAATGATTAGACTAAAAATCGTACACGGGCTTAAGAATAAACATCTTTGTAAGAAAAATTCTTTTTTACGGATTCCTAAAAAATAATCATTTTTTTAGAAAGAAGGAAAGCAATGACATCGAATCAAAAACTTCTCAAGTGGGTAGAGGAAATGGCCCGTCTTTGCAAGCCGGATCGCGTGCATTGGTGTGACGGATCAGAAAAAGAATATAATGAAATGTGCGATATCCTTGTCAAGGCTGGCACTTTCATTAAACTGAATGAGGAGAAGAGGCCAAACTGTTATCTCTCCAGGTCTGATCCCGCAGATGTGGCAAGGGTCGAGGAACGTACCTTTATCTGTTCGAAAAACAAGGAAGACGCCGGGCCGACAAATAACTGGTACGATCCCGAAGAAATGAAGAAAACGCTCATCGGGTTCTTCAACGGATCCATGAGGGGGAGAACCATGTATGTCATCCCCTTCAGCATGGGGCCGTTAGGGTCCAATATCGCCCATATTGGCATAGAGATAACCGATTCGCCGTATGTAGTCTGCAATATGAAGATCATGACGCGCATGGGGAAGGCTGTTCTGGACATTCTGGGAAAGGACGGAAAATTTGTCCCCTGCCTGCACTCCGTCGGTAAGCCCCTTAAGCCGGGCGAAAAGGACGTGATATGGCCCTGCAATAATGACCACAAATACATCGTCCATTTTCCGGAGACGAGAGAAATCTGGTCTTTCGGAAGCGGTTATGGCGGAAATGCCCTCCTTGGCAAGAAATGCTTTTCGCTCCGCATAGCTTCAGTCATGGCCCGCGACCAAAAATGGATGGCTGAACACATGCTGATATTAGGGTTTACGTCACCGAAAGGTGTGAAACGCTATATTACCGGTGCCTTTCCGAGCGCCTGCGGCAAGACCAATCTTGCCATGCTGATACCGACGATTCCCGGATGGAAAGCAGAGACCGTGGGAGACGATATTGCCTGGATGAAGTTCAACGCTGACGGAAAACTCCACGCCATCAACCCTGAATACGGTTTTTTCGGCGTTGCTCCGGGAACATCCATGGCGTCCAATCCAAATGCTATGCTCAGCATGACCAAGAATTCAATCTTTACCAATGTTGCATTAACGCCTGACGGTGATGTCTGGTGGGAAGAAATGACAAAAGAAAAACCCGAAAAACTCATTGACTGGAAGGGGCAACCCTGGACGCCCGCGTCCGGCCGTGACGCATCGCATCCCAACGCACGCTTCACATCCCCGGCAGGCCAATGTCCTGTCATCGATCCAGCCTGGGAGGATCCGAAAGGCGTTCCCGTCTCTGCATTTCTATTTGGCGGCCGACGGGCCACTGTCATACCTCTCGTATGCGAAGCCTTCAGCTGGCAGCATGGCACCTTCATGGGATCAATCGCCAGTTCGGAAAAAACGGCCGCGGCGGCGGGAACTGTCGGTGACCTGCGGAGAGATCCCTTCGCAATGCTACCTTTCTGTGGCTACCACATGGGCGACTATTTCAAACACTGGCTCGACATGGGAAAAAAGACGGACGGAAAAAATCTCCCCAAAATCTTCTATGTAAACTGGTTCCGTAAAACGTCAGACGGAAAGTGGTTGTGGCCAGGCTACGGTGAGAACAGCCGTGTTCTCAAATGGATCTGCGAGAGGATCGACGGAACCGGGAAGGCCGTGGAAACACCCATCGGTTATGTACCTGCCCCCGGTGCAATCGATCTTTCGGGGCTTAACGTGTCAGACCAGGACATGACGGAGCTGCTTAAAGTGGATGTCAACGCCTGGTTCCAGGAAGTGGAAAGTATAAAGAAACATTACAGTCAATTCGGAGACAGGCTACCCCAGGGTCTCCGGGATGAATTAAATGCTCTAGAGCAGAGACTGGTAAAACAGAAAAAGTAATTTTACTCGTCGTCTCAAGTCTCTTACGTGAACAACGACCCGAAAGAATTCGCCCTGGTGGGAGATGCGCGTTGCCTGTACAGCCCATGTTAGTAAGGTCGGCGGCAACGAATTCTTTTGCTGTTTTCCGAGTTATTCGGACTTCCACACTGCAGTGCCATGATTTCCAAAATCGCGAAAAAATGCGCCAAGTGCGGCGCAGAGATGCAATGCTACCGGAATCCCTTTCCGACAGTGGATATCATCATAGAGCTCGACGACCGGGGCATTCTCCTAATTTCGCGTAAAAATTATCCCTTCGGGTGGGCCCTCCCGGGCGGCTTTGTCGACTATGGAGAATCACTTGAAGATGCCGCAATCAGAGAAGCGAAAGAAGAAACGGGGCTCGACATAAGACTGACCGGACAGTTTCACACATATTCAAGGCCGGACAGAGACCCTCGCCACCACTCGATATCCACCGTCTATATCGCGAAGGCGAGCGGCGTACCGCGTGCTGCCGATGACGCCAAAGAGGTAGGCATATTTACGAAAGATGCCATACCCGAACCTATCGCATTTGACCATAGAGTAATATTGGAAGATTACTTCAGATTCAGAGATGACGATCTGTAAATCAACTGCAAACCTGATGAGAGAAACTTTGCCGTATCATAAGGAATAGAGTGCGTCATAGAGTCCCGACGTGCGCATGATGCGTCTTGATACGGCGGCACGAAAGATCCCCTCGCTTCCCCATATCTCCACATGCTTTTTTGCCCTTGTAATTCCTGTATAGATAAGTTCCCGGGTAAGCACAGGAGAATCATAATCAGGGAGTATAAACAAGATAGTCTCGAACTCAGATCCCTGGCTCTTATGAACGGTCATGGCGAAAACAGTTTCATGCTCTGGTAAGGTTACGGGTGGAAACTTCCTGATAATGCCCCCGGCATCCCTGAAAAATGCCCGCAACTCATTATCCTGATCGTAGTCAGGCAGAATGATACCGACATCACCGTTGAACAGTCTCAGATTATAGTCGTTGCGCGTAATCATGATCGGCCTTCCGCTGTACCACTGTCCTTCCGGTTTTATAAGGTTGGACTCTTTGAGAATGCGCTCGACAATCCGGTTCAAAGCTACGACGCCAAAAGGTCCTTGCCTTACGGCGCAGAGAATACGAAACTCTTCGAATAAGTCTAAAGTATGTTCTAAATTGTTATGTAAATCAGTAACTTTTAAATAATTCTTAAACCTCTTGTTCACTATTTCTCTCATCGCAGAAACCACGGCATCAGACTCCCGCACGTCCGACCAGGAGATATCGCCGTATGCGTCTGACCTCAAAATGCTCATGGCATCCTGGCTATTACCTGCGTTAACTTCGTTACACACCCTGCTTATCCCCGAATCTTTTTCAAAGCGGTAGTTTTTTTTGAGGCCAGCGATGCAATCCTGTATGCCGGGCATGCTGAGGGCGCTGGAACCCGCAAGATCATGACCCGTCAATGCTTTCATCGCGTCGGCAAAGTCCGATGAATAAGGTCTCGTCTCCCCGAGCCCGCAGATATCGCCCAGGACAGCACCTGCCTCCACAGAAGACAACTGATCCCTGTCACCGAGAAGAATCAATCTGGCCTCCGTTGGCATAGCCTGGACAAGTTTGGACATGAGCGGCAAGTCGACCATGGACGCCTCGTCTATAACAACCAGATCAAATGGGAGAGGGTTTCCCTTGTTGTGCCGGAAGTAGGGCGAGTTTCTCAAACTACCAAGAAGGCGGTGAATAGTCGCCGCATTGTCAGGAATGGCGGCCTTGACGGCATCCGGTGTCGCCAATCCTTCCCTGTTCCTCCTGATTGCCTCTTGGAGACGAAATGCAGCCTTCCCCGTTGGGGCAGCGAGCGCGATACGCAGTTCCTTGCCCTGGGACTGCTCCACGAGAAGGGCCAGCACCTTTGCCACGACAGTTGTCTTGCCCGTTCCGGGGCTGCCGGATATTACGGAAAATCTCTTCAGAAGGGCTGTAACGGCGGCAATCTTGGCCCAGTTCGTATCTCCGTCGTCATCCGGAGTCGCAGGAAATAACCTCGATAGACTCTCTCTAAATAAAACTATATCTGCTTCTCCAAGATCCCGCCGATTATTTTTGTTCTCTATGTTGCCGATCCGATCTCTAATGAAGTCGGCAAGCGTCCTTTCATAGTCCCAATAGCGATAGAGATAGAGGCGCGACCGATTATCAAGGATCAGGGGTTTATAGTCACCGGGACTTCCCACAACTTTACATCCTTCAAGAACGGCAGACCATTTGGCCAACGCCGGCAAGACCATCGCATCCGCTCCATCGTTGTCGTCATTTAAGAGACTGCCTTCTACAGACCGGAGGTCAAGGCATATATTACCCTCTCTCGTGAAACGGCTGACCATTGCGGCAGCAAGCAAAATCTCCGGTGCATGGTTTCCCGAAAGTCGCCCCATGAAACGCGCAAAATGAATATCCAGGTCGGAAAAATATTCGTTGTAAAGGCTCAGCTGTGTTCCAGTCATGATTAATACCTGCTTGCAGGAATTCATTTTCCCTGCGACGCCATTAAGCATCCCTAACCAAGGTCTCTGTCAAGCTCTCGATGAGGACTTCCTCAGGGCGGTCATAATAAATTCCATAGCGCTGGCCGGAGGCAGGGTCCATCCCGCGTAGGAATAAATAATACACTCCTCCGAAATGTGTCTCATACTTGTAATCTGAAATCCGTAATTGCAGGAACTTATTCAAGGCCACCGTATAAATATGATATTGGAGAAAGTAGAAGGACTCCGCCATCACGCGGGAAAGTGCAGCCGTGTTGTAATCAGTCCCCCGGGCCCCTAGGAAGTTTGATTTCCAGTCAACCAGGTAAAACCTGTTTGCGTACCTGAAGACCATATCCATGTAGCCCTTCATGTATCCTCTTGCGTGGCTGAACCGGAGCTTCTCCATAATCTCAGGTATTGCCCGTACACCATCTGTTTTATGCCTCGATCCGGCAATGTTATAAATTGACCTAAGTGCTTCCGGAGAGATGTGCTTAAGCGGAAAATAAAATTCGAGTTCATTGATGCGGTCGCAGACGTTAACAGCCGCGAGTTTCAACCTCTCATCCTCGGAATCAAGAGGCATGTTAACTACATTTTCCAGCATGGAGGTGACTGCATCAACCCATTTATCCTCAAAGCCGTATTCAGGAAGTTTCTGGGAGACAAGGGTTCTTGCCGCGCCCATATCTTTTTGCGTGTAATCCATGTGCTCCATTATGTCATGAAGAAAACTCCCCGCCCTGGCTCCTTTGGGGAATGCGAAGATCCCCGACGCCTGAGAGCCGGCAGCATCTTCACCGGAGATATCCACGTGAGGACTGATATCCCGGTCCGGGAGATCCGCAACATAGGGTCTGTCGGAAGTCAGGTAAGAGAAACTTGCAATCTTCCAGGATCTGTCAATAGTCCGGGAAAAACGGCGGCACTCTGCGCTCTCACCCTCATCATGGCGCGCCCGGTACCGCCACGTTGCCTCAACGGGCATTTCGTGGGCATCTATGGTCCCTTCAGATCTTTGTGAAATATATGCAATGTCGTTGAGAAGTTCGCTGTCTGTCAAATTACAGAAGCGCTCATCAGTCTCGTCGATAACATTGCCAGATGAATCCCCCTCACTCCTGTGGAACAGATATGCAGGGGCGGAAGTTCCTGCCTCATTAATTTTTCCCCAAACCAGATAACATCGATGCCTTGCCCGAGTAAGTGCAACGTAAAGAAGACGGACATTTTCAGCGAGTATCTCCTTCCTCGCACTATCTTTACTGCATTCCCGGTCAGATGATCCGATATCACAGGTCAATCTCCATCCATTCTGTTCATCATGAAATGACAAGACATCGCCCTTGACATTCGAATCCCCCCACGCAAAAGGACAAAAGACGACGGGATATTCGAGGCCCTTGCTTTTATGGACGGTAACGACCTTCACGGCCTTTTCATCGCTTTCAAGCCGAATCTGGTCTTCATCGGATCGCGCAGCTTCGGAACTCCTTTGCTTTATGAGCCACCTCAGGAGTGCCATCGGTCCCAGCCTCTTTCCTAAAGATTCGCGCTGAAGCAGTTCCGACAGATGAAGAACGTTGGTCAGGCGTCGCTCGCCGTCAGGATACCGAAGAAGACGCTCTTTGACGTGTTCTGCAGCCATGAATTGCCTGAACATCCTGATAAAGCCGTGCGTATGCCAGATTTCATGGTAATTCCAGAATCGCTCGATCCATATCCTCCATTCGTTTTCGTCCTTCGTGAACCTGTCCAGGTCGTTGCCATTTTCACCCATCATATCAGAAGTTAGTGCTCCTCTTAAAAGTCCGCCGCGATCCGGAGAGGCAATTCCCTTCAATACCCTTTCCATTTCCATTGCTTCACGGGAATCAAAGATGTTTTCCTTCATATGGAGAACACAGGAAATGCCTATTTCAGAGAGAGAGTCTTGAATCAGAAGGGCTTCCCTGTTCGTTCTTACCAGGACGGCGATATCGCCTTCATGTATGGGTTCCTTTCCGATGAGCGCCTCCCCTTCCCCGCCCAACTCCAGCAGCCGCGCTATCTCCGATGCCACGGCACGGCAAATCAGCGACCTCGCCCTGCCCTTCGCCAGGCCTTTTGCGGCAGCCGCATGTCTTTCTGCCGGGATGATCCACAGGTGTAACGGCGCTTCCTGCTTGCCTTTTACTTTCAGATATCTGTGTTCTTTGCCGGAGGCTGCCTCAGCCGGTTGAAAAGAAATCCCGTCATAGACGAAAGCCTTATGCCTGTGTGAGAAGAGAGTGTTGACAGCCTTCACCAATCCGGGTTCAGACCGCCAGTTCTCGCTGAGAGCGTATTGCGTTTCCACGAAGGACGCGGCCTTCATGTAGGCAAACACATCCGCGCCCCGGAAGTCGAATATGGTCTGTTTAGGATCGCCAATAAGGAAAAGGTCCCCTCCTTCCTTTCCAAAAATGGCGTGGAAAATCGCGTACTGGATCGTATCCGTATCCTGAAATTCGTCGATTATCGCAGATCTGTATTTGCGCCTGATCGCTGTTGCAAGGGCCTCACCCCCCGCTCCTTCCAGCGCTGACCGCATTTTCAACAGGAGGTCATCGTAAAACATGATATTCCGCAGGCCCTTCCGGGCCGTGATTTCTCTCCTGGCAGTTCTGATCATCTCCGTCTTGAGAAATAGAAGATGTCTTTCCATGAGATCTCTCACCGCACGGGCCATGGCGGCAGCGTTCTGGCACACAGCGAAAAACTCGTGCCTCGGCGGTTCGGCGCCCTTTTTTAATGATTCGCTGATTTTTGCCTGTGTGAATTTTTCAAAATCTTTAAACAGCATCAAGTGTTGCCCGTCGGATGCAAGAAAGTTTTGCATGGCCTCTATCATCGCAGTCACTCTGCCGCCGTAAATATTAGCCTTGAGACCCGGGCTTTTCAGCATTTCCAGGATTTCTCCCTGCGAATGCGTCCACATCTCCCGAAGCCTGTTCAGTTCCCCTTCGAAGAGCGTCAGCAAGTCGGCAATTGCGGCAATGTCCGGGGGCTCCGCTTCCGGAACGATTCGGACATCAGGGTTCATGGCGTTATTGTCCAACAATTTGAGAAAATATCCTGGGCTGAAACCCCGATTTATTGCGCACTCCACGATCTCAGGGAGGGCGTCGTAAAAATATCTTCTCCAGAAATCCTCCACTATCTCCTCTCTTAAGTCTTCCTGATTCGTTACCATTTCCACATCAAACAGGGCGCCGCTCTCGAAGGCGTTTTCATAGAGCATCCTCTGGCAGAAGCCGTGAATGGTAAAAATTGCAGCCTCATCAAAATCCCTCACTGCAGCGGTGAGCCTTTCCACTGCTATCTTCCGTTCTGCTTCGTCAGGATATCTTTCCAGAAGCCCTCTTAAGAATAATTCGTCACTTTGCCCCTGCGTAAATGAATCCAGGGCATCCTTGAGTATTTTTCGAATCCTGTCCTTCAACTCTTCGGTAGCCGCAACGGTAAAGGTAACCACGAGGACCTCTCTGACAGACAGCCTCTTCTCGATTATGAGGCGGACAAAAAGGCACGTGACAGCGTAAGTTTTCCCCGTGCCTGCCGCGGCCTCAATGAGATTTTTCCCGTCAAGGGGACTGTTAATCGGATCAAATGTTTTCATGTGTCTCGAATTGTCCCGTTTGCTGCCGTTCCATTACGGCAGTAGATTTTTCTGATGCGCAAGCAAGGGCGCAAATATATCATCCGCAATCCCCTGAAACTCCGCGTCAAGGGGATCTGTATTACGGAAGCAGAGGCTTAAATATGGGTCCTCGCGTTCGCCCGGCCTTTCACTGAAATCGCTCCCCTCCCAAACCCTTTTTGCCTCCTCTACTCCCGCTTCTTTCGGTTTCCCCTTGATAAGCACCGCTTGCACGTACGCCCATGAACTATCAGGAAAAAATTTGAGCGGCTTAGATAGGCCCGCCCCATATGCCTTGAGCAACCTCTGAAGGATCTCCTTAGGCTCATCGACCGGCATATATTCGTACGATCCGTCGCTCCCAAAGAGAAAGCTCCTGCGCGGATAGGCGTCATTCCCCATGGCATTCATGACGAGTTGTCGCAGCCATGCCTGCAGGAAGTCACTTCCCTTAAGCCTTGCATACCGAAAATGTGTCATACCGCCCGTATAAATGGAATCGATACGGCCCGTCAGCATGAATCCGGAAATCTCCATGTTAATATCCAGTGGCGCCAGTTTCTCAGTCAGAATATGGGGACTCACCCGAGCGGCAAATCCCGCTGCGCCTCTAGCCACACTACTGTAGATATAAGACCCAACCGCGCCAAAGGGAAGCTGCCCGGCTGCATTGGCAACGGAAAAGTAGTCTTCGAGGTTCCATCCTGCAAGGGCCTTCTCAACAAGGGTCTGTTCAAGGCCGTATTTCGCGAGACCCGTGAGATCGAATAATTCCTGTTCACGCAGTATCTCTGCCTCATCTTCAAGCGTCACGCCCAAGCGTCTCTGCAGGATGAATCTCGCCGGGTTTCTGAAGAAGCTCATTAGATCTCTCAAATCAACTGTTTTCCATTCATCTCCCGGTTCGGAGAGCACGTCGTCTATGAATACAGGAGGAGATACACTCGGAGTTAAGAGACTGTGTGCGGCTCTGCAGTCCTCCTCGGAATAGCTGAACAGCTTCGGATCGCCCCTGAAATATTGAGGGTTGAATGCCTGCAGGCGATGCCTCGTTATGACGTGTTCAGAAATATCTTTCCCGCAAATTACAAATCCCTGCTTTATGTAATCCAGAAGTTCACTGACAAGCACAGAAGGCGGGATAACGCTGTTGTCCTCGATACTCTGCCCGACGTAGCTGATGTATAACCGTCCTCTCGCCGACAGAATGGCCTCCAGGAAGAGATAACGGTCATCGTTTCGCCGCGACGGATCACCAGGCCTCGGTGATTTTAACATAACGTCAAAGCCCAATGACCTCGACTGCCGGGGAAAACTGTTATTATTCATGCCCAGAATGCATATGACCTTAAAGGGTATGCTCCGCATGGGCAGCATTGCGCAGAACGTTATGCCGCCTGTCAGGAAACCGGCGCCAAGAGTTTCTTCTCCAAGGACATGCCTCAAATGGTACTTTATTACATCGATCCCCACAGCCCCGGAGAATCCTGAATTAACCTGCACACCATCCAGTCCCCTGAGCTTCTGTCTGAAAACATGGAGGCCCCCTCCCGATTCCATATCATCATCAGTTTGAAAAAATTTATCCAGAATGCCAACGAGTGTCCGGGACCAATCACCAATAGACATCAAGCGGCCTAGGTCGCCTGCCTCCTTAAATAGCTCATCGGCAAAAGTCAGGAACCTGCCCATAACCGCAGCCTCACCTCCTTCAATATTATCGTAAGGCAGAAGTCCCTCAAAGAGTCGATCATCCTTCTGGGGCATGGCATAACCCAGGAGCAGACGCTCCAGTCCTGCCTCCCAGGTATTTTCTGAAAAACCCGGAAGTCCGATGTGCCGGCGATTTTCTCCGTCGATCCCCCAGTAAATGCGCGCATCTCCAACCCACCATCTGATCATGGCTACATCCTTCTCTGAGAGATCGAACTTTCTTCCGACGTAAGTCGATTCGAGAATGGAAATGATGCGCGTAACTTCAAAACGGCTCCCGAAGAGGTCTAATATCTCGAAGAAGGTGTCAGTGATTTCGACTTCTGTCTTCACACTGATATCGGCTATGCTGAAGGGGATGCGCTGTCTCTCAGTCGATTCCCTGCTTTCAGGAATATCGAATACGGCCTGAATGAAGGGTGCATACGCTTCAATATCCGGTGTCATGACCAGGATATCTTTGGGCATCAGCGAGGGATCTTCTTCGAACATGGCCAGAACATTGTCATAGAGTACCTCGACCTCCCGCATTCTGCTGTGACACGAATGGATTTGTATCGACGAGTCGTCATGGGAAATGCTTAACTGCGGGTCATCCTCCTTCCTGCCCCTGTCCCGTAAATTGAGCATGTCCGATTGTACGGCTGAAAGTATGTTCTTCTCGCCGCCGTCCTCAAAGGAATCGTAATACTCAGCTTGAAAATCAGACATGCTGCCAAAAAATTCCCTTCCGAGAGAACCCAGTGATGAGAGCAGGCTGTTGCCCCTTTCCAGATATAATGCTTCTTCGGTAGGGCTCTGCCGCCCCGTTTTCTCCCTAACCCTTGATAGCTCCCGCCTCATCTCCCTGTCAGAGCGTATATCAAGCCAGAATTCCTGTGACGGGCTCATGAGGAAAAAATTGACTTCCATTGACTTGGCAAGCGCACGAATAATCTCTAAATGAAAGCGCGGCAGCGAAGAGATGCCGAAGACTGAAATCCGTTCAGGCAGGAGGTCTGCGTCGATACTCTGATACTGCATTTTTTTAAGGAAGTCGTCTCTGAGCCTCGCAGGGTGATAAAAAAAATCTCCCCTCATCAATGCACGCCATATCTGCGCCTGCCACTCCTCATCTTTCTCACCCGTCCTTCCCTCCTCCCAGGACATCACCATCTCAGGCCGGAAAATCATATACTGATCAAAAACATGTGCTATTCGCTCTGCAAGCTGGAAAAGCTTCAGGTTAAAGGGCAATCCCTTCTCTTCGCCAACTGCATCGCTGCCGTTCAAATAGACATCGATAGTTTCGAAGCCGGGGCTCTTGACAAATGACGGAAGCAATCCCAGGATATTCCATGTCATTGTGTCTGGATCGGTGGCTCGATTCTGCTGAAATTCCGGCATCACAGCGGACATAACACGTGCGACAAATGCTTTGGGAAAGTCAAAGGAGATATTTGCTGAGATGCCCAGATGATGAGCCAGCCGCATCGAGACCCAGCGTTCCATCCCACGGCTCTGCACAATAATCACCTCTTTGTCCAAAGGCGAAGAAAGAGGCACCTTGAGAACTTCACTCAGATTCTCTGCCAGGGTTTCCAATCTGTTGCTGCTAAATATTCTCAGAGCCACTTCATGCCTCGCTTGCCCCTACGCATGCTCGAATATAGCTCAATCCATATCCGTGAGGTACGAGAGAAATCTTTTTCAATGAAAAACCACTTTGAGTTTGATAGGCTTATTGAAGACATCCTTTGATGGTCTGAAGTATAGGAAAAGCCCTCCCGAGTGTCAATGAGATTTACTATGCGAAAGAGACTCATCCTAATAACAGGCCCTCCGGGCATCGGCAAGACGACGCTTATCAAGAGAATCTCTCATGAATTGCAGAATCTTAATCCTGCCGGTTTCTACACGGAGGAGATGCGAGTGAAAGGGATCCGCAAGGGATTTTCTTTAGTCAGCTTTGACGGCACGAGGGGAATGCTTTCCCATACCGATATCACAAGTCGTTACAGAGTGGGCAAGTATGGGGTTGATATTGCCGCTTTTGAGGATTTTCTCGACCATATCGCTTTTTTTAATCCAGATATCGGCGTGATTATAATCGACGAAATAGGTAAGATGGAAAGTATTTCCGACAAATTTAGTAAATTATTAAAGACACTTCTGGAGCAGGAAAGACCAGTCATTGCCACCATCGCAAGCAAGGGAGAAGGCATTATTGAAGAGATAAAGAAACGTGATGATGTTGATCTTTTCGTGATGGCGCATAACAACAGAAATTCGCTGCTGCCGGAAATATTAAAACTCGTTCTTTCCTAAGAACGATATTCGTTGCCTTGAACGTATTCCTTGCACACGGCGGACTTCATTCCTCGACTGTGTTCCCGCGCGGAATGTGGTAAAGCTTTCTCAGCACCTCATCAAAGTAGTCAGGCAGGTAACGGTTCCACAGCTTGATAGGCAAGTCACCCAGTTCATGCTGTGTGGAATAAGGAAAGACAAACAGATACTCCATGAGGTATTCTATATTCTTTGCGAGGTGCCCGCTGTACGGCTGCCGCAAGCGCTGCTCAATGATCCGGTCTTCATGCATGCACCGGCCTATTTCACTCTCCAGCATTTCTTCATAATCGGAAACTATTATTTCTAAATAGATATGATCCTCCCCGGACCTGACGAATTCTGCAAACTCTCGATTGGAATCACCCGGCCTTGAGCCTCTAATGTCCATTACGTCAATGATCTTCTCGCTCAAAGGCTGACCAAGAATCTCTTCACGGGGCGGACTGTAACATACGATCACATTAGTGGCGTTGTACTTCCCTGTATGTCGCTCCTCCTCAACAACATCGCATCCCTCCATATGTCGGAGCACACTAAGCAACTCACCCTGCCGCGCATCTTCGAGTATCACTTTCATACCCGCCACATCATTTATTATCATATCTTCAACATCATGAATCTCCCGTTTCTGTCGGAAATCTTCGAGCAACCGGTTTTCCGCCTTGAGGAATTCTTCGATCATCTCTTCCTGTGATGTCGCCAGCTGATCCCTGGGAATGCCAAGGGTTCGGGCGCGATCATCTGCAAGCTGATCCGCGCGTTTCCTTATGGCATTGAACATCCAGTCGATAATCCGCCGGGCAGATTTCTCCGCCATCCTGTGCACACGCTTTTTCCTGCTTGACCCGAGATATTGGTCTGCAGAGTCGCGTTTCCCGAAAAATAACGTCGCGTGGAAAGGAGTCTCCCTGTAAAAACGTCCCGGCTCAGCATGGTAGTCAGCAATTAGTCTATCTATCCGCTCGTTGCGATAAGGCGGCTTGGCAACAATTATGTCCTTAAGGTCACTTTTTATGTAGGCGGGTCTGCAGTAGAGTTCACATTTATGCAGTTCCTGAAAAACTTTTTCTGAAAAAACCTTCAGATACCTGGAAAGGTATATATTATTGAAATGAACCAGGCGGGTAATCAAATCTGCATCTGAGGGATATACATCGCAGTACATCCATCTCCGTATGAAATCTTTCAAATCATTTCGATGCAGGAAACTGTTAATAGTGATCATGATTTCTTAGCTCCCTGCAAGCCTCTTCTATATGCTGAAAAGCGTCTCTTAAGGTCCGGCATCTCAACCCTTTCCGCATTTACAAAAATATGTTTTAATGCTAAAGATTAATAATATATGAAGCCAAAATCTTTGCTAAATTTAATACATAAAACGCATAATGACAACGCATTTTCCCCTTTTGCCAATAATTTATCTAGTTTGAAATTGCAGTAATTTACGAACGAAGTGCAAGAAACATGAAAAAGCGTCTCATTATCTTGTCGGGCCCATCGTGTGTAGGGAAATCGCCTCTGATCAAATCCCTCAAGAAAGTGCACCCGGAAATATCGTTCCAGATGCCCATCCTTTACACCAGCCGACCACCCAGATCTATTGAAACGGAAGGCGTCGATTATTATTTTCGTTCCGATGAGGCTATAAGGTCTTTTCCGCCCGAGCGTTTCATCATCGGTCAAATACGAAAAATCTGGCAGGCTATAGACCTAAGGGAAATGCAAGGGCTATTTCTCCATAGCAGCCTGATTATCCTCGAAATATATCCTACCTTTGGCAAACTATTTCGAGATCATCCACTGATAAAGCAGTTAACTTCTGATTTTGAGGTTTATACCGTCTTTATCAGTCCCGCTTCTGAAGACGAAATTCATGCACTCCAGATTAATATGGGTTTTGCTTCACCGGAGAAAACCACAGCCGCCATCATGCTGCCCAAACTTATCGGCCGCACGCAACAGCAGGGGAAGCTCCTTTCCCCTGAAGTGTTGGAGGATCTTGAAATACGGGCATCCATGGCCTACGGAGAGATGAAGATGGGTGAGAATTATGCCTATCGGATTGTCAATCATGACGGCGAAGATTCGAATAACTGGCGCTACACGCCCCCTATCGGTGACGCAGGTGTGACACTGAGGTGTTTCGTAGATATCATTCGCAAATAGAAACGATTCTCCGGGAGACCGTTCCTGAAACCATGGAAAAGCGGGAGAAAAACGAGACATCCACTGTGACCTGCAAGCGATGCGGGAAGTGCTGCATGTCCGCTTACGTGCCTGCAAATCATGAAGACATGGAAAGATGGATGCGTGAAGATAAAAGGGAAATACTTCGTGCCATGGAACATTCAAAAGCACTGTGGGCGGGAGACGTCGTCGTATCGTCTGAAGACGGGAGAATATTGTTCAACTGTCCGTTCCTCAGGCTGGAGGAGTATTACTATTCCTGCACAATTTACGAAGACAGGCCCAAGACATGCAGGAAATTCAAACCGGGCTCTTCCGAACTATGTTCACAGTTCAAAGGATCAAATTAAACCATTCGAGGTGAAATTCGTATGAATATATTCATCTGGCGGCACAGCAAGAAATTCTCCAGCTGGTCGATGTTCGATGAGCCGCATATCTACAGGGATACTTATATGCAGGCGGAGGTTGTCGTCCTGGCCAATTCTAAAGAGGAAGCCCTGGATCTCTTAAGTGAGGACGACAAATGGGATATCGAAGAGTTAAAAAGAATTCAACCGATAACAGTTCCCTTAGAGCGGCCCTGTGTAGTAAGCAAACTGATTTATTTTGGCTGATTCATCCGCTGTTGATTTATATAATCTATTATGATAACATTTAGCATATATCTAGCTAACTTAGAAACACATCTTGCACTATTTACCGGGCAATTCGATATCTGAAAAATGGCAATTACGTTCTTATGAAAATTTTATTTGTCTGTACGGCCAATATAGTCAGAAGCTTTATGGCAGAAAGGATTCTCATAGAAAGACTGAAAAAAGACAAAAAAACCGGTATCGACGTTTCTTCTGCCGCCGTTACCGACATGAATGGCATACCTGCCGATCCCGCAGCTGTTGAAATACTGCATGAGCACGGCCTCGATGACGCCGGTCACCATTCAAAGCTATTGACAGAAGACATAGTCTCCCAGGCAGATATGATCATTGTCATGGAGGGTATCCATAAGAAGATAATTCTTGACAAGTACCCCGAAGCAGAGGGTAAGATTCAGCTCCTCAAATCATTTTCTGCGGATTATAATGAAGCATACGGGGACATCAAGGATCCCTACAAACTTTCAATATTTCAATACAGGCTCTGTTTTTCAGAAATCTATATGGCAATCGAGGGGCTGATGAAATGTATTTAGAATACTGGGGCTTCAAGAAATTTCCGTTTGAAAATGTACCTGATCCGGAGTTCATGTACTATTCCCATGAACACGTGGAGGCTCTCGCCAGGCTGGTCTATGCCGTGAAAAGAAGAAAAGGAGCAGCCCTGCTTACAGGCGATATAGGAAGCGGGAAGACTCTCCTCAGCAGGGTCTTCATCCAGCAGCTTCCTGAAAAGGATTTTGAGATTGGATTGATAACAAACCCGTCGCTTGAGCCGCTGGACTTCTTGAAGGAGGTGCTCTATCAAATAGGCCTGAATGTCAAGACAAATTCCAAGACAGAGCTTCTCGCCGTATTGAATACGCGGCTGCTTGAAAATGTGAGGAAAAACAGGAGCACCCTGCTCATTATCGACGAGGCGCAGCTGATCCCCACCGAAACCTTCGAGGAAATCCGATTGCTGCTGAACTTCCAGTTGAACGACAAATTCCTGATGACATTTGTCCTCATAGGGCAACCGGAGCTGAAGGATTTGATAAGACAATTCAAACAGCTCGATCAGAGGATCGCCATCAGATTCCATCTAAACCCTCTTAATGCTGATGAGACGGCAAAGTATATAGCGTATAGAATGGAAAAAGCCGGCCTGACCAACGGAATATTTCCTCCCGACTCTATTGAAGAGATCTATCAGTATTCCGAAGGCGTACCGAGAAAGATAAACAATGTCTGTGATCTGGCTCTTTTGATTGCCTCCAGCACGAAGCAAAAGATCGTTGGTGCGGACCTTGTTAAAAAAGTGATAAAAGACTCACTATAATCAGGATAGTCGCCGTCTGAACGCATCCTTTAGGGGGAATTTGTCGTGGATACATCGAGAAGAAATTTTATTTCCGTGTTGTTCGGCACAGGTATCATTCTGCCTGCTACAGGCTCTGTGCGGTCCTTTGGCATGTTGGACTATTTGCGATACACTTGGACTTCAATGGAAGTGAAGGAAATCCTGAGCGCCAGTCCTGTCAGAAATCCTGATATCTCGTTGAGAAAAGAAGACAGTTATGCGATTCTTGCGGATACAAGAAAGAACAGCGACATGCTGAAGTTAAACGCCGTTGCTGCTGATATCTGGAGCCTCTGCAACGGCGCCAACAGTGTCAATAATATGGTACAGGAAATTACCGATCATTTTGATGTGGAGCCGGATGCCGCAAAGCGGGACATCATTCTGACCATCATGGCCTTTAAAAGAAAGGGACTGATCTCTTTATCATGAAGAACTGTCTTTCGGCTCCATTGGATGTTTTCATCGCCATTACCAACAAGTGCAACCTCGCCTGTAAACATTGCAACGTTTATCCGACACGTAATTCAACGAGCGACCTGACAACAGATGAGTGGATAAAGTTCATCAGGAGACTTGCCGAATTGAAGGTTTTTACCCTCTGGATCAGCGGAGGCGAGCCCTTCATGAAGGATGATGTATTTTCCATTTTGCATGAAATCGAAAAACACCACTTCCATTACGGTTTGAACACGAATGCAACCCTCATTGATGAAAACACATCCCAACGGATTTCAGCGTTGAAGAAACTGTTCAGCGTTGTTGTCAGTCTCGACGGATCCACACCCGCGATACACGACAAACAAAGGGGAAAGGGAAGTTTTGATCGTACAATTCGAGGAATCGAGAACCTTTTGAAGCATAACAGACACGTCTCCACCTATACCACGGTCACCAGATACAACTATCATGACATGGAGAAGATTATTATTCTCGGGAAGAGCCTCGGACTGGCGGCTGTGAAATTTAATGAACTCCTTCCCCTTGGCAACGCCGTGTGTCATCTTCCCAACCTGATCCTGTCAAATTCTCAGAGAAGAGCCATGACAAGAGAAATCGAGAGATTGAGAGATACATACGAAAATTTTGTTATTGGAACCATTCTGGAGATGAGCTGCTTTTTTAAAAACTTCGAAGCTCAGAATACAATACAAGAAAGTAAGTATCCGAAAGTCGTAAATGGACTCTTCGGCTGCGGTGGTGGCATTCAAAAATGTACAATCAGACCGGATGGCTGGGTTGTCCCCTGTGACCGACTATGGGAATTTAAAGCCGGAAATATTCGGGAAACTGATTTTCAAGATATTTGGAATTCATCATCGATTTTTTCCGAAATGAGAAAAAGGTCTTCTGTTTCTCTGGACGAAATTGAGTCCTGCAACGGATGTGAGTACAAATCACTCTGTGTTGGGGGCTGCCCTGCCGTTTCTTATGAACTATCAGGTTCTGTTTTTAACGCTGATCCCATGTCCTGTTACAGGATTTATAAAGACAAGGGATTCCCATATAAGTTAGATATAACGAATTCGCAAAAGGAAATGGAGGGATATGCACGTGAAATCCAAATTCAAACTCCCCTATGAACCTCCCCAGATTCTTGATCTTGGCGCCGGGGTCGCTTACGCTCAGCCAGCCGCCGCCTGTTCGTCAGGAGGATCTCCCGGTAACAACAACTGTGCTGCTGGGTCACATGCTGCTAACGCTCAATGCCGCAATGGCGCTATTCCACGTAAAAACCAATGTCACACGGGCAGTACCCCTTAGGGAAAATTCAACACGGGAAGTGCCGACTCTTAAGATAAGGCAGTTGTACCTCGCGACGCTCCGTTTAGAGCATCCCAGAATTTATCATTCTTCTGAAAATAGAGATCATAGGCGGGAATAGAACGACATAAATCATAACAAAAGTTAAATGCACTGATTCTTAATTCCCTATTCAGCAACTCAAATGAGTGCACGTGTGACTTTAACATTTGCATCATAGCTGTATGACGTTCCCTCGGTAACACTCTAAGCTCATCCGCCTTAATTAAAAACAGAAGTCTCCTCAATTGAACCTTCTTACGGAAGTAATCGCTTGATCTTTCCTCAAACATGTTAACTTGGCTGAAAGGTGACGAGAATATGTAGAAAATACCATCTTCCGTGCCGAGTACGGGAGCGTCATCCGAAAGAACTGCGTCCATACCGGCAAAACTCGCAACGGTTGTTTTTCCCGTGCCTGAATCCCCCAGGAAGAGAAAGCCTCCCTCGCCATGTTTATCCTCTAATCCCGCGCCATGCACCAAGAATCTGTTTTTTTCACCTAAGACGAAGGAAAAAAAGATGAATAGCATTTTATGAAGAGTTGCCACGAAATTGTTTTGATCATGTGACCCAAAGAGCAGGAGATAGGCTTCATTGGATGATAGATTATAGGCGAGACATCCATTCAAATACCCAACGACGATAGAATGCCTTGATATCGGGTAAACTTTCCCAATCTGATTAATCAATTCCTTGCCTGCCGGGCAGTTCTCCGCATGCAAATCAGCAGTCATGTCTTTAAAGTTCGGGTATGTCCGGAGATGATCATAAGATACATTTAGAAAGGCGGCTGGTTCACTGGCATTACTTAGAAATCCGCTGAAGAGTGTAGTTAAAGGCGCTAAGAATCCTTCCAGGTGCTTCTCCACACGAACAGCTATGCGAATGTCCGCTATGGAGAGAATCAGTTGTTCCATTTAGCTTGGCAATTCCTCTTCCGATATGCCGCCGAGAATATTCAAGACGGTATTTACCTTCAAGTCTATAATCTTTTCTTCGGTTACTTTATCCCCATGGCCGTCAAAGAGGATTTTGATTATCGGCTTCATCGGCTGGTCTTTATTTGTATCAACAACCAGTCCTATGGCATTGTTATTTAATTTTACGTAACTTCCTATCGGATACAATGATAGCTCCTCAAGAAATGCTCGCAGTATTTTTGTGGGAAATAAGAGGTCCTTTGTCTCGATCAATTCCCTTACTGAGGCAAACTGCATAATTGCCTTCTTATGGGGGCGGTTGTGTGTCATAGCCTCATACGAATCGCATATGCCTATAATCTTCGCGTACTCTGCAATGTCATCCCCTTTGATTCCCCGGGGGTAACCCTGGCCGTTTTCTCTTTCCTGATGTTCATGAACAGCGCGAGCAAGCCAGGGGAATTCATCTTTAAACTTGAACAGAAGATTTTTCCCCAGTTCAGGGTGTCTTCTTATCAGAGCTACTTCAGATTCGGTCAACGAGCCCTCCTTAGCAATAATATTTTCAGGAATCATAAACATCCCAACGTCGTGAAGAAGGGCCGCCAGCGCAAGATCGTTAAGTTTCTCACGGGTGTATCCCATACGCAACCCAATCTTTATGGCATATACCATCGTATTTACGGGATGAGAGATATAGTAGTCTTTTCCATGGTAAAATGTATTGGTTAACTGATAAACTCTTTCCGTCGTCCTTCTTGATGCTGTAATCTGCTGAATTAGTGGAAATGCCGTCTCTAGTTCAATGGGCTTATTGGCCTTAACCTTCTCCCTGACCTCGCGCATATAGTTCTGGAGGCCGACATATAGCAGCTCGGCATTTTCAATCTGTTTCTCATCCTGCGAGGAACGCGCCTCCGGAGTCTCGTATGATTTGCCTTCTTCAGACTTTAGATTCTCAATGTCACTCAGGCGAAGAGGCTCATCTCCCTCTTCCTTATTATCCTTAATCAAGTCATAGCTGCGAGTCATTTTATACCTCAATTGATAATTCTTGATTCCAAAAACAGACCTTTTTCGTATGCCTCATGGCACACAAAGAAAGGACTATTAAGACTTCCTGTCAAGCCGTATGCACAGGCCCTGCACGCCCCGCGGCATCTGAACTTAAATATGCAGCGGCCGCATATGCCCTCTAAATTGTGCGGTATGTCCATTCTCAGTTTCTGCAAGATGGGATTATTTGCCCATACTTCACGTATATCGTCTACTGCAATATTCCCCATATTAAGAGCTGTCTCCGTCTGGCCGATACCGCACAGGGAAATTGTGCCATCGGACAGGATGCCAATTATATTGAGAATGTTACACTCAAATAATTGTCTGGTTCTTATGCATTTAAGCGACTTGAGACCTATGGGGATATCAAAGTGTATATCAACATTATATTTTGACAATAATTCTTCTTCGATCCATCTGTCAATCTTTATTAGATCATCGAACTGTACATTTTCATTGTTTTTAAAAAACTTTACGCCGCGCCCCGTAGGCATGACCGGATTTATCTTAAGCGATTCGACACCCATCTGGGAAGAAAGATCAACCAATCTTTCGATCTCGGACACATTGTCTTTATAAAGGGTCATTATGATCTGGGTATTGATGCCGCCTTCTGCCAATAATGACAGGCCTCTCATGGCATCGTTATAACACCCTTTGACCCCGCGAAAGGTTTCATACTGCTCTGCCGTCATGCTGTCGAGGCTGACGGATACCTGATTAACGCTATTATCTCTTAGAACTTCGACAATTTCCTTGTTTACGAGGGTGCCGTTTGTCTCTATATCCACTGTTATGTTTTGCGCATGAAGATATTCGATGATATCAATTATGTCTTTTCTCAAAAAAGGTTCGCCTCCGGTCACTTTCACACGGTTCAGACCAATCTCTCTTGCATCTTCAATTGCCTTTTTGAGATATTTGAGGTTGAATTCATTATTGTTATTATCTTCACAATCTTCACAATATAGAGGTTCAATCCAGCAATGCTTACACCTCAGGTTACACCTGTCTGTGACGTAAAGATAAATGGAGTTTAGAGGATACCTTGCGTTCTTATCGGTCATGCTGAGTTTCTTCTCTTCTTAAAAACTCCATTTCTACGAGCGACTTTAAAAAAACCTTGATATCCTCTTCGATCTGTTTACTTGATATGTCTCCATAATTTTCAATGACTAACGAGGTAATATCTCCCACAGTCATTCTGCCATCACAGAGTTGATAGATATTAACTCCCATGTTATTGATAAACTTTAGGTTCCCCGTTTCAGGATCAAACAGAAATGCCCCATCCTCTTCTTCCCTGAAGATACAATCCCTATTTTGTGACAAACGGTCGATATTCTTCAAATACTCTTCCATGCATCCATTCTCATAACCTATTTACTTCTTGCATCTAATTTATTATAATATAATGTAATTCAAAATGAAACTTATTTTGATAGACACTACTTTCTTAAGGGTACTCCTTCTCACATGAGTGAGAAGGAGTACCTATGTTTACGAGAATCCGTGACTTTAGAGTGCGGAGCTTTGCCATTAACTGCCGAAACTGCGACAGACTAATCCTAAGTCTCCTTTTTAATTCGCCAAAATGCGCGTCTCAGAACGTTGATTTCAGGGATCAATCCGTCCGCTTGTTTGCAAATGATGCCGCTCAATACGATTGGGACTATATTGTCACGAAGATGAGGCAGGAGGGCGTTGCCGAAGCAATATTTCACAACCTAAGAAAGAACCACACGGAACATCTGGTGCCACCGGCCACCTATACTGCTCTATCGGACCAGTATTACACGAATCTGAGAAGAAATCTTTCTGTCATCTGTAAATTGAAGGGCATTCTCCTTCTTCTTAAAGAATCAGAAATTCCCTGCATCGTTCTTAAAGGCATTGCCCTTGCGGAGCATATCTATCCCGGCATTGCCATAAGGGGAATGTCAGATATAGATATTCTGGTCAAGAAAAGTGACCTCTACGCTGTCGATGAGTTGCTATCGTCTCAGGGATATACCGCAAGGGACAGCTCCGTTTCGAGCGCCATAAACAATCCTGAAGGCTACCTTGCCAGCCTCGAATACCGGAAAGAAAATGGGTCTCTCTTGAATCTTCATATTCACTGGCACATTGTGAACAGCTCGGTACCGGCAACGATGTTTGTAAAGCATGTAGATATTGAGCGTATATGGGAAAAGGCTGTTGCCGCTAGGGTGGCAGATGCCGATGTGTATATATTATGCCCCGAACACCTTATCATATATCTCTGTGAACACGCCCTCAGGATCGGCCATTCCTTCGATCGACTCATACTCATAACGGACATATTCTATGCCCTTAAAGCCTATGAAAAAGATATTGATTGGAATTTCCTTGTCGAAGAAAGCCGCCGTTTTAACCTTGATAAATTAGTCTATTTCAGTCTCTCCGTCGTCAATTCCTATGCATCATCCAATATACCTGAAGAATGCCTGGGGCGTTTGAAACCGCCTTATATATCTCTGGGCGAAAGATTTTTTCAGAGACTTCAGTTCAATAACCGCCGGATAAGAGGCAGCAGTTATTTTATTTACTTGGCAATGAATAGGACATTCTCCGATAAGATGAAATTTTTATTCAGGACATTTTTCCCGCCTCGTCAAATCCTTCTTCAAAGACTTTGTATCAGGGACGGGGTAACTATAACATCGCACTATACGGCGCGAGTAAGGGAGGTACTATCCCACATTTTCAGTTTTTTCCCGATACCGGAAAAAATGTTAAAAAAGCCTTGACTTAAGCTATTATTTTAGTGAAATTAATGAATTAAATTATGATGAGGAATCTTTAAGATCCCTCTCATCAGAGAGGGAAAAGATTTCTCCTTTCAGTTGAAATGACAAGAAGGGGTCGAATTTGGCAAAAAAGAGATTTACGACACAGTCTCGCACTCGAGATGACAAGCTGATATTTCATCAAGGTTATTAGATTGCGATCCTACTGAACCAGGAGCAAAATAGAATGTTCTGCCCAAGTGATACTAAATTACCCCTTTATATTTTGTGCATCGCAATTCTCTTCCTTTCAGCCTGCACATTTGAGGCCCGCGGCATATCGGTCAAAGATTTTCCCGAAACATCCGGGATTGTCACTCCTGCGCAGCGTCTAACGGAGCAAAAGGAAGCAGAAGAAATCCTAAAGATGAGCCAGACTAAGGAAAACAGCGTCTTTACGGAAAAAAATGGCATACCGGAATATATCATAGGGCCGGGTGATATCCTCACGATCAACTACTGGATTCCCTACACAATGACAGCCCACACCGAAGAGGGCTTCAAACAGAACACCTACACGGTCGTGGTGAGGCAGGAAGGCAAGATTTCCTATATCTTCGGTGACGATATTCCCGTGGCGGGCCACACAGTCAAGGAGGTTAGAGAAATCCTGACGGAACAGGTAAAGAAATATATCAGAAATCCCAGAATTGAAGTGACCGTAAAGGAGTACAAAAGCAAGAGCGCCCTGCTCTTTGGTCAGATCAATGTCCTTTCGACGGGAATTTCTGGTCCCGGTAAGTACCCTCTTACAGGAAGGACCACAATCCTTGATCTCATCGTTTCCGCGGGCGGCCCGATAACAGGCAAGGACGCTGGTATCGGCGGCGTTAGCCCGGGAAATGCGGATCTAAGAGCAGTAGAGATTATCAGAAAAGGGAAAAAATACACCGTCAATCTCTACAATGCCATGTTCAGAGCGGACGCTTCCCAGAATGTACTCATAGACGATGGTGATGTGGTTACTGTTCCTGAACTGCCTTACTACGGTGAAAGAATATATGTTTTCGGCGAAGTCAACAAGCCGGGAATATATAGGTTGAAGGATGCGCCTGACCTCCTGGCAGCGATCGCCAACGCCGGAAGTTACACCCTGATAGCAATAAAACCAGACATAAAAATAGTAAGAGAATATAGGGAACGGAGAGGAAAACCGATTATCTTATCCGCCAATCTGGATCAGATCTTAATGCAAGGGGACTTATCCCAAAACATAAAGCTTCAAGACGGCGATCTTGTCTACGTGCCGAGAAGGGTCATCGGCGATATCAATGAGTTCATCATAAATACGACACCTCTTTTGCAATACTTGTATGCATATCCTGCCCCCCTCAGGGATCAGTGGTTTAAAAACCCTTCCGCTCTGCAGTTTTAGGAGAATTCCACAAAATGGCCCAATATGACCTTAACCTGAGAGATTACTGGCGCACCATCAGAAAGCGAAAGTTCATTATCCTTTTTACCGTGGTCTCAATGGGATTTTTCAGCCTTGTCTGGGCTGTATTAGGGCAGCCTACTCCTATATATAAAACAAGTGTCAGTATTAAAATTGAAAAGATCGGTTCACTAACCGGCTTTTACTCACAGGCCTTCTCATGGTCTTCCACTAACTATCTGGAGACGCAGGCCGCTGTCATCAAGAGTTACATTATTCTGGAAGCAGTTGCCAAAAAACTCAATTTAATACCGGCCAATCTTTCTTCCGAACAGATAGGCCGCAGTAGAGAATATCTCAAAATTATACTGGATCTTAAAAGCAAAGTCGAAACAGAACAGGAAGGCAATACCGATATCATCACTATTAATGTGACATCTGAAGACCCCAAGTTTGCCCAGAGTTTCGCGAATGCAATTGCTCAGGTTTACAAAGAAGAACATGCGCTCGATATCAACAGGAGGACCGTCGAAGCTAAGAAATTTATAGAAAGCCAATTAAGTATCGTCAAGGAAAAGGTCGCAAAGTCGGAAGATGCCGTACGTGATTACAGGGAAAACAGCAAATTGATATCCCTTGATGCGCAGTCCGCGGCCTCACTTAACGAGGCTTCCAAACTCCAGGCAGCATACGACATTGATTCCTCAATCCTTAAGAAAATCGATGCGGTGGAGAGAGTTCTTGCCACAGCGGAAGATAAACCTCTCACATCAAAGACCTCTTTCTACTTTGACGAAGCGACGCCGATCTACAAGAATTTGAATGACCGATTGGTTCAGCTCATGCTGGAGAGAGACACCCTTCTTATTACATACACAGAAAACTTTCCACAGATTCAGGATATCAAGAGTCAGACCCATGAAATAATAACAAGCATGAAGTCACAATTGTCCTCCCAACGAAAGAATCTCGAGTCAAACGTCAGGAATCTAAAGCAGCAGATCAATGTGACCGACGAGCAGCTCAGGAAACTGCCGGAAAAAGGTTTGGAATTACTCAGATTGGAAAGAGAGGCAGGCGTTAACAGAGAGGTGTACACTCTTCTAGAAAAGAAGTATCAGGAAGCTTTGATTCAAGATGCGGAAAAGATAGAAGAGGTGAACATCGTAAGGCCCGCTCTTGAGCCGACAACACCGACCAATCCCCCCAAAACTGTTGCAAATACCGCCATAGGAACTATGATTGGATTGATTATGGGTATTGTTTTTGCCTTCATAATAGAAACCTTTGATACTTCGTTCGAAGCCATTGAAGAAGTTGAAGCATTCCTGGGTGTCCGCGTCCTCGGTATTATACCCCAGGTCAATTATGATGAGCTCAAAGTGACTCTTCAGGAAAAGTACTCTAAAGCTGTAGATGACGAAACAATAAAAAAAACTAACAGACTTATATCACACTTCATGCCCACATCGACATCGGCTGAAAATTACAGGGCCCTCAGAACAAACCTGAATTTCCTAAATCTCGACAAAAGCATTAAGACAATAGTTTTTACGAGCTCATCGCCTGAGGAAGGCAAGACTACGGTAGCTGTTAACCTGGCCATAACCATGGCACAGGGAGGCAACAAGGTACTTCTTCTTGAGGGAGACCTCAGGAGAGCTGTCATAGCCAAGTTATTTGGCATCGAACCAATACCAGGACTCGCCGATGTAATTTTAGGCAATTACGAGTGGAGAAGCGTTGTAAGAACGATTACAGATTTTATTACAGGCAAGATGAGCATGGACGAGGTTATGCAAACGCCCGGTATGGATAATCTCCATATCATTACCGGTGGATCGACTGCTCCAAATCCGGCCGAGCTTGTCAATTCAAAACTCATGCCTGATCTTATCAAGCAGGCCTCTTCTGAATATGACATTATACTGGTCGATGCTCCACCTGTTCTCGCTGCTACAGAGGCAGCAATATGGAGTTCCCTTGCAGATGGCGCGATTATTGTGTATCAGGTGGGAAAAATTGCCAGAGGCGCCCTCAAACGGGCGAAAGCACAGCTTGACCATGTCGGAGCACGAATTTTCGGTGTTGTCCTCAATGGTTTGAAAGCTGAGATCAGCCCTGATTTTGCCTACCGCGATAAGAAGTATTACTATTACTACGGTGATAGAAAGCCGGGGGGGCCTACATTTAAGGATAGGATATTAGCGGTCCCTGAAACTTTAACACGTTACCTTAAATCAATTATTATATCTAAAGAATCTGTCAAGAGGGAAGCGACTGCACCTATAGCTGCTCCTGCAATTGAAGCTGAAGCGGAACCAATACAGCAGGATGATGCGCAGAAGGTGACGGCAGAAAAGCCTGAAGTCAAAATTTCAAGATCGAAAATTGTAATTCTATTATTTGCTCTCCTATTCATGATTCTCGGCATACTTTATCAGACTGGTACCATTCAATATGATCTTGAAAATATTTTCCCCTGGCTTGAATCTCTAAAACCCGCCATGCAGGAAAAGAAAGCTCCTACAGAAAACATTCAACCTCCGGCAAGCGCGATACAAACAATGCCTCAAGAGAAATCAATATCCATAGACGAAAAGAAACCTGCTACGGAGAGTATCCAACCTCCGACAGGTACCACGCAATCAACGCCTCCAAAAGAGTCTATACCAACAACTGCAGCAGTCCCTAAGGCTGCTACTGACTGGGGCGTTGTCCTCTACGCAAAGGATAGGACTAATATAAGGGCAGACCGTTCAATCAATTCCGGGGTCAGAGGAAAGATTGAACCCGGCCAGAAGGTCAAGGCAGATTTCCTGGAGGATGAATGGTACGCGGTATTTAAGGTTAAAGAAACAGAGCGGGATATAAAGAGCGCACTCGGTTATGTATATTCTCCCCGGTTATCTCCTCCTGAAGCCATACAAGCGCAGCAGGCAACGGGTCCTCAGTCTGCTAAGGATTGGGGCGTTATCCTTTACGCAAAAGACAGAACTAACATCAGGGCACACCGTTCAATCAATTCCGAGGTCAGAGGGAAGATTGAACCCGGCCAGAAGGTCAAGGCAGATTTCCTGGAGGATGAATGGTACGCGGTATTTAAGGTTAAAGAAACAAAGCGAGATATAAAGAGGGCACTTGGTTATGTATACTCTCCCCGGTTATTCCCTATTGAGGCAGCAGGGAAGAATTAAATCCGCTCATCTCCACACCTAACGACAGAAGATGTCTTTTCCTGATACCATTCAGAAATAAAGTGACCAATATGACTGAACCGAAATTGAGAAAGAGAACCGCCTTTTCAAGGCTCAAACGACGTGCCAGGCGATACTTTACAAAAAGAACCCTGTTTTGGTTGGTCATAATAGCGCTTTGTTCATCTATTATGAGCGCCTTCATCTACGCCACCTCTTCATTCATTGAAAAATTCTACAATTTTGTGGATACAAGTTATCGCCCGATGGATATGATGGGTGGGATGACATATGAACAAATAAAGAAAAAACTTGTAGAGAAACATCTGAACAAATAAAGAAAAAACTTGTGGATAAAAAGTGAGGGTCTGTTTCATCTCTATCATTTCGACTCCTTCGTTTCTACTCAGGGTAAGCTCCGGGAGGTGAAATGCCATTTCGAACCCCCTTCTGTCATTCTGAAACTAATGTGAGGAATGACATTTTCCCCTATTACGAAACAGTCTCGTAAGCGGGAGTCCACTGTCCCCCGTTCATTTCCGCCCCCGATAGGTACATTCGAGTGCAGGCTCCGGCGTGAATCCATCCACCTCTGTCATTCCCGCGCAGGCGGGAATCTAATTTGGTGACTTCCAAACAGCAAACAATCACATTCCACCGATATGAATAGACTAAGTCACGTAGAAATCGATGCCAAAGCAATATTCTTACTGGCAATGGTCGTTGCAATAACGCTCGGGGGAGGCCTCCTCATTACAAAGGCTTCCACAGGCGTCGCTTTTGCGGTTGTCGGCGCTGTTGTTATTGGTATCGTCAGTTTCATTAATACAGAGATCGCCCTCTATATCCTGATCGCTTCCATGCTCCTTGGACCACAGTTTATTGTGGGAGAACCAACAGAACTGGCCGGCCGCGGGCGTCCGTTCACCATGCGAATGGACGACATCCTTCTTGTTATCATAGGATTGAGCTGGTTTTTAAGAACCGCTATCAAAAAAGAATTAGGGCTCTTTATACGAACACCATTAAACGGACCCATTACATACTATTTTGTCGTCTGCCTGATTTCAACACTCCTTGGATATATGATGGGGAGAGTAAAAGGAATCTCAGGATTCTTTTTTCTTTTGAAATACTTTGAATATTTTATCATATACTTCATAGCCGTAAACCATCTCAGGGAAAAAAAACAGATTGAGCGGTTCCTGTTTACCATCCTGGTTGTCTGCTTTGTCGTTTGCATAATTGCTATCTCTCAAGTACCAGTCGGTGGCCGGGTCTCCGCGCCATTTGAAGGCTCAGAAGGTGAACCCAATACGCTTGGAGGCTATCTTGTTCTCATGCTCTCCATCGTCCTGGGTCTTTTGCTGGGCTATGGCGGCTCCAGAAAACAAAAAATCTTTTTGGGCACGCTCTCCTTTTTCATCGTGATTTCAATTTCTTTGACGCTTTCCAGAGCCTCCTGGGTTTCACTTGTTCCCATGGTTATGACGCTCCTCTATTTTAGTAGAAGAAAGTGGCCCATTATTGTGGCATTAATCATTATTGTTTTGATATCCCCGTTTATCTTGCCCAAGAGTGTTAAAGAAAGGGCGGCTTTTACTTTTACTCAACCGAAGGAAAGAGGACAAGTCACCGTTGGCAAAACAACGCTTGACACCTCAACATCCGCCAGGTTTTTGGCATGGAAAAATACTCTTGAAAAGGATTTCGTCACTCAGCCAATACTTGGCTATGGCATTACGGGATATCGTTTTCTTGATGCGCAATATCCGCGCGTCCTTGCCGAGACGGGACTTTTGGGGGGTATCACTTTTTTTATTCTTCTTTTTTCCATCTATATGAATGCCTTACATACATACAAAGCCACCACAGACCCGCTTTTTAGTGGTCTTTCTCTCGGCTATCTTGCCGGGTTTATTGCCATGGTTACACATGGTATTGGAACCAACACCTTCATCATCGTCCGCATCATGGAACCGTTCTGGTTTTTAACGGCGATGATTATAATGATTCCAGAAATCGAAAAGACGGCGGCAAAAGGACCATTGAAAATTGATCCCCTTGCAACATAAAACTTCTCAAACCTTTTTTTGTAAGGGGAATATCAAGCTTTGAAATTAAATCACTTTTGTCCAAGTCAACTTTATTAAAGATTGAATAGTACGACCAAAAACCAGTCCTATGGCCAGATCCTGCAATCCACCGCACTGGTAGGTGGATCGCAGGTAATCAAGATCCTAATCGGCATCATTCGTACCAAGATTCTGGCTGTGCTTCTAGGGCCTGCAGGGATCGGCCTCATGGGAATGTATGATGCCGTGACCAGAACTGTCGGCGCCATAACAGGCATGGGAATCGGGTCGAGTGGTGTGCGTCAGATTGCCGAGGCGGAAGGGACAGGTGATCAGCGGAAGATCGTACGCACCATCGTTACCCTCAGGAGAGCTGCTCTTGTCCTCGGTGCTTTGGGAATGCTCCTGACGATCATCCTCTCTGAACCCCTTTCGCTGCTCACCTTTGGCGATGCCACGCATTCCGGGCAGATCGCCGTGCTATCGGTTACTATTTTTCTTGCCGCCGTCTCCGCAGGACAGGTTGCACTCGTCCAAGGGATGCGAAGGATCGCCGATTTGGCGATTCTGAGCGTACTTGAAGCCCTCCTGGGAACCGTGGTTGGCATTCCCATGATCTTTCTCTGGGGCAAAGAAGGGATCGTGCCCCTTCTTATCACTGTCGGCGCCATGACCATCCTGACCTCCTGGTGGTACGCCCGCAAGATCCCTGTAGCACGAATCGCCATTGGATGGAGGGAAATTCTTCGGGAACTGAGGGCATTGCTTGCCCTTGGTTTGGTCATCATGGCCGTGGGTCTGATGAGTACCGCAGCGATGTACCTAATACAGATCCTGGTAGTCCGGCAGATCGGTCTTGATGGTGTGGGTCTGTATCTGGCGGCTGCCACCCTATCCGGACTCTACATCGATGTTATTCTCAGTGCCATGGGCAGAGACTTCTATCCGCGCCTCACTGCCGTGGCCGTAGATAATGAAGCATGCAATCGAATGGTGAACGAGCAGACGGAAGTAGGGCTGCTCGTGGCGGCGCCGGGCATCCTGGCGACGTTGACCTTTGCACCCCTGATTATCCCACTCTTTTATTCTGCCAGTTTTATCCCCGCCTATTACGTTCTGCGATGGCAGATCCTGGGGATTTTCCTGCGCGTCGTCGCTTGGCCGCTAAGTTATATTCTTTTAGCCAAAGGAGAGGGGAAGATATATTTCTGGACACATCTGACGGCAAATACTGTCCATGTGACTCTGGCATGGATAGGCGTTGTGTATTTCGGACTTGAAGGAATTGGCATAGCCTTTTTTGCTCTTCATGTTTTTTTCACGGTAATGATGATGGCGGTGGTCAATCATCTCTCCGGATTTCGCTGGTCTACCACCAGCCTACGCTTCATTGTCGTAGGTTCTGTCGGCGTGGCTCTGACTTTCCTGATTCCGCGGTTTGCGGCTCAAAATATCGCGTTGGTTTTGGGCAGCCTTTTGACTCTGATTTCCGCAATCTACTCCCTGCGGACACTATACCGAATCGTAGGCCCTGATTGGATAATTGAATTTCGCGAAAAACTGAAATCCCGCTTGGGATGGAGCAAGATAAAATAGAGTGATGTAGAGATGACGGCACACGAAAGACCGCTCATTACTTTTGCACTCCTCGCCTATAACCAGGAACGCTTAATACGAGAAGCTGTGGAGCACGCTTTCTCACAAACCTATTCCCCTATTGAAAAAATTCCTGAAAGGGAACTGGGATGGATATTATAAGGATGGCCAAAGATGCATAAAGAATAACCAAATATTTACATCGTCGATAAAAGAAACACCTTAAATAAAAATACCGGAAAAAACTCAATTCAAGGAAAAGTTGTAATGCAAATGCAAAGCTAAAAAATACACGGAGTTGATATATTGTTGGTTTCTTCAAGTAAAAGCTTTCATATTTGTGTCTTATCAGCGACAGGGATATCTAAAGAGTCGCGTCACATGGGTGGCGTTCAAACTCATACAAAGAACCTTGTTTTCCTGCTTCTTCAAGAAGGATATGCCGTATCGCTTATTACAAGAGAAGGAGAAGAAATAAGAAACGGTGCACTTACTGTTATACCTGCTCTCGGCAAATGCACTGATATAAATGATAAAACCTGGTACAAAGAATCCAACAAAGCCTTTTTAAGACTTCATAACAAGAAACCCGTCGATTGTACTTTTTCAGAAGGCGAAGCGGTATGGGGCGCAATGAAATTGATAATGGATTGTAAAATTCCGATAGTTGCAATTGTACATAGTTTGCGTTTCAGACACTTTTACGATATGTTCCAAGAAGTTGATGGTTTGAGGCCATTGGGAAGCTACATTTGTAAGTCTGTTCCTAAGCTCCTTTATGGAATACTTACACTTGAAATCCCCTTCCTCAGCAAATGTCAAAGGATTGTATCTGTATCGCCGACTGTTGCCAGAGGGATGGAAAGTTTATATCGAATTCCTCACGAACGTATAACTCTTATTCACAACTGGCTGTCACCGAAAGACGGGTTTATGCTCGATGAAGTGGCCCGACATAATGTCAGAAGTCAATTTGGTATATTCGAAAATGATATCATTTTTTTGTTAGTCGGATCTCTTTGGAGACCCAAAGGCTTTCACACTGTTCTGGATGCTTTTGAGGAGGTCGTAATAAAGGTACCCAATGCACACCTTTTTATAGCAGGAGAAGGGGAAGGCCCTGATCGATTATACTTTGAAAATCATTTGAAGCAGTCAAAAGTCTTAAAGAACCACGTTAAATTACTTGGGCTTTATCCGAGGATAGAAATGCCTTCTCTTCTCTCCGCAGCAGATATATTCATCATGCCCTCTTTGGCTAAAGAAGCTTTCCCCTTCACTCTTCTTGAGGCAATGTCAATGGAGCTGCCAATTATCGCTACAGATATTGATGCTCACAGAGAGTTGCTTGGCAGTGAAGGATTTTTCGTTAAACGCAGAGACGTCAAATCCTTAGTACAGGCAATGATATCATTTGCATCAAATCTATCTCACAGAAGAGCAGAAGCAATTCAAAACAAAAAAAGAGTGGATGAATATTTTTCTTATGACCTGGCAGTAACAAAAATTAATAGCGTAATTAATGATGTTATAGCTGCGAAAAAATTTCAATAAGAACAATTAATATATGGCATGACTACACGATATTCATTAGAACAGATAAAAGAGGCGTATATACAAAAGAAGAAATGGGAAAAGCAATTCCCTCTCACTTACTTCTTTGTTCGTCCAATCTCATTTTATATAACTTACGTAATTCTAAAAATTACAACGAAGGCCGAACGAATCTCGTATTTCGGAGCTTTATTGGGAATATTCGGATGTTTTTTCCTTGCATACTCTTTCCGATGGTCCATCTGGCCCGGAATCATTTTTATCGCATTATACTCTATTTCTGATGCTGTCGATGGTAATATGGCAAGAACCACAAAAGATGTCACCCTTTGGGGGATTTACCTGGATGGCCTAATCGGAACTCTTATTGACACAAATTATCTATTCTTTCTGGGAACTGGATTATATCTTTCCGGAGCTGGCATTGCTGACCCGATTATTTCATCATTTTTACAAGAACATGCTCATTATGCGCCCTTCCTCTTCGGTTCACTAATTACAATATTCAAATTATGGGCTATGTTCTTCGAAAATTCATACGACACATTTAAATTACGCAAGGAGGGTGTTCCGGCTTATACTGAATCACAAGCAAAGAGAATAATTGGCACATCCCGATTCAGCACAAATTGGTGCTTCTTAATATTTATCAACCTTGATTCCTTAAACAACCAATTGTTGCTGTTGACTATATCTGCGATGTTCAAATTGGAAATCTGGTTTTTAGCATTTTTAACATTCTATTTTGCTGCCAAGGCACTACTTTACCTTATCTATTATTCTAAAAAAACAAATGAAACTATCCAATGATTCCCTGCGTCTATTTTTGTAGCAGGTCTTACAAAATTATGCAAAGGTCTCTAGGTGTCTCTAAGCATATATCAAATCTAGTTCGACAAAGACTCACTTAATCATCAATAAATCTCTTAAATCTGGAGGTGATAATGATTGATATTTCTCAAGTACCAATTCTCATTTTATGCGGTGGTTTAGGTACACGATTTAAAGAAGAAACTGATTTTCGTCCCAAACCAATGATACCTATCGGTAATTATCCGATTCTTTGGCATATTATGAAATATTATAATAGACATGGATTCAGAAAATTTATTTTATGTACGGGCTTCAAATCAGAAGTAATAAAGTCATATTTCTTAAACTATGCTTCCATGAACAGTGACTTTACTGTCAATCTGGATAGTAATACCTGCTCCGTTCATTCTATAGATCACGATGAAGATTGGGAGGTCACAATTGCATACACCGGCGAATTTACAATGACGGGTGCGCGCATCGCCATTGCAGCAGAAAAGTATCTTGGTGAAGCAGAAAATTTTGCGGTAACCTATGGCGATGGTTTAACTGATGTCAACTTAATTGAGGAATTTGAATTTCATCTTTCTCATAAAAAAATTGGAACGATGCTTGGTGTAAATCCGCCTTCACGTTTTGGCGAATTAAAATTATCAGGCAATCAAGTAATAAGATTCGAAGAAAAGCCTGAATTCAGTGAAAGATGGATCAATGGTGGGTACTTCTTTTTCAAAAGAGACTTTGTAAAATATTTATCAAAAGATGAGTCATGTGTACTTGAAAAAAATCCCTTGACAAGCCTTGCCTTTGATAATGAACTATTCATTTTTAAACACAATGGTTTCTGGGCCTGCATGGATACTCAAAGGGATCTGGACCAGCTCAACAAATTATGGCTCTCGGGAAAAGCCCTTTGGAGAAGATAACTCAGGGAGGAGTCAAGTAATGAAAGTTTTTTGTTACAGGTTATTGTGGTTATATAGGAGTTCATCTTGTTGATCTTCTAAAGTTACATGGGCATTACGTAACTGGCTGAGATTTAAAGTCTTAGATGGTTGTGAATGGGAGACATTCACACGCCCTGACAAAAAATTGATCAACAATGTTAGACAATTAATTGAAAAAGATATTGAAGGACATGACTGCGTAATGCATTTAGCCACAATATCCAATGGGTGCTTTGAATCCAGAAATTACTTATAGCATTGATCGCGATGGATCAATCAATTCGGCAAAATCTGCAAAACGTACGGGTGTAGTTTGTACGTTTAAGAAAATTAGAAAAGCGATTAACCCTTATTTATTGTAAACGAAAAGGGGGCTCGAAATGATATTCACAGAAACGCCTTTAAAGGGAGCCTATCTTATTGACCTAGAAAAACGAGGTGATGATCGCGGTTTTTTTGCACGGTTTTTTTGCGCCAATGAGTACGACAATTTGAGATTAGATCGCAATATTGTACAAGTAAACAATTCCTTAAGCCTTTATAAGGGAACCCTGAGAGGTATGCATTATCAATTACCTCCAAAGGCTGAAACTAAGATTGTTCGCTGTGTAAAGGGCGCTTTATATGACGTTATTATCGATTTACGTAAAAGTTCTCCTACTTTTAGTCAACACTTTGGCGCGGAATTGTCAGCAGAAAATAGAAAAATGATGTACGTTCCAAAAGAATTCGCACACGGTTTTTTAACTCTAGAAGATAATACCGAAACCTTATACTTGGTAACTGAATTTTATGCACCAGATCTAGAACGTTGCATTCGTTGGAATGATCCTAAATTTAATATCCAGTGGCCATTACAGCCATCCGTCATATCTGACAAAGATAAAAATCAATTTGATTTTGATCCGAAATCTTGCCTTAATCATTGAGAAACGCGCTATGAAAATCCTATTCACTGGCAGCAGTTCATTTACCGGATATTGGTTCATCAAATCCTTAACCGAAACAGGACACGAGGTTATTGCGACATTCAAAGGCTCACTTGACAAATACGAAGGTATTCGGAAAACTCGTGTCGCTGAACTCATAAAAATGGCGCATTGTGTCTTTGATTGCAGTTTTGGATCTGACAAATTTATTAAATTAATTGAAAATCAAAATGAAATCCATCTCTTGTGTCATCATGACGCGCATGCGATAAATTATAGAAGTATGGATTTTGATGTAGTAGCGGCATTACAAGACAACACTTTAAACATCAAAAACGTTTTAAAGATATTAAAAGAGAAAGATAGTAACCATTTGTTGCTTACTGGCAGTATATTTGAGCATAATGAAGGGGTGGGATCTGATGGATTGCGCGCATTTTCACCTTATGGATTATCGAAAGGATTAACGTCTGATTTTTTTAAGTATTATGCAGATTATTTTGGCATCAAATTGGGCAAATTTGTTATCCCCAACCCCTTTGGTCCTTATGAAGAACCTCGATTCACAACCTATCTTATCAAAATGTGGTATGAGCGTAAAACACCTCAAGTTGCAACTCCGGATTACGTGCGCGATAATATTCATGTGTCATTGCTTTCAAAAGCATACACATGGTTTGCGGAAAATTTAGTAAAAACTGAATTCGCTAAAACATTTCATCCCAGCGGTTATGCTGAAAGCCAAGGGGCGTTTGCTAAAAGATTTGCAAAAGAAATGTCAGACCGTATTGCCCTTCCCTGTTCACTGGATTTCGCAGAGCAATTGGATTTTCCTGAACCGAGAGTCAGAATCAATACGGACCCTGTTAAATCTCTTTTCCCTGATTGGAGTGAAAAAAAAACATGGGATGATTTAGCTGACTATTATGTTGAAACTCTCGGTCAATAAGTCTTATCATGCCATCTGTGTTGAAAGAACCAGTCGGTGTCGCAATTATCACATATAAGGACAAACGACTGAGGCCGGAAAACTGAGGACGTAACTGGTACAGTTTTTTGGGAGACCTCAAAATGGCAGAATTCTAACTTAACATGTGGTAAATGTTCTGGGGGCAGGCCACTACAGGTTGAAATACTTGAAAGGAGTATGGCTGAAAACAGATTATATTTCAAGTGGAATCGATGTGTTATCTTTGATAAACGGCTTTATTTAACCGTAAAAAAGGAAGTCCTTATCAATAATACCTCGGCCCTAATCACCGGCCATGCCGGCATCAATTCTTTTTGGCTGAGTATTTAGATCCACCAACTTGGTGTTTCGATCATTTTTAAGCAGGGAAGAAGTTCAAACAAATGAAAACTGCTCAAGACGTCATTAATACCGATTTGGACTATATCTGCGGTAATCTCAAAGCTGAGTTTTCCCAGATGGCAGGGAAAAATTTATTGATCACAGGAGGAGCTGGATTTCTGGGTTATTACCTGGTTCAATCGATTCTGCAATGGAACAAAATTGGTGGCACAGCTTCTATCAAGTTAACGGTCTACGACAACTATATCCGAGGGATGCCCAATTGGCTCACTGGCTCAGAAGATGATCCCAACCTAACCCTCGTTGATCACGATATAACCCATCCATTGCCCACAGATATTGCTGATTTCAATTACATAATCCACGCTGCGTCGATTGCTTCCCCCACGTATTATCGAAAATTTCCGATCGAAACAATGGATGCCAACGTGAACGGTGTCAGATTGTTGCTGGAGTATAGCAAACAGCAAAAGCAAGTAGGTAAATCAATTAACGGCTTCCTATTTTATTCCACGAGTGAAGTTTACGGTGATCCGACACCGGAAAACATCCCTACGCCTGAAACCTATCGAGGCAATGTGTCCTTCACTGGCCCTCGTGCCTGTTATGATGAATCGAAACGGTACGGTGAAACTCTTTGCGTTAACTTTGCACAGCAGTACGAGATACCCGTAAAAATTGCACGTCCTTTCAATAATTACGGTCCTGGCTTGAAGATCAGCGATCGCCGCGTGTTGCCAGACTTTGCACGGGATGTGTTTGCTGGACGTGATATCGTAATGCTCTCCGATGGTTTCCCAACTCGCACATTTTGCTACATTGCGGATGCAATCGTTGGCTATTACAAAATCTTGGTCAATGGTCGTCCCAGTGAAGCATATAACATCGGAATTGAGAAACCGGAAGTATCAATGACAACGCTGGCGGAAAAATTTGTGGAGCTCTCTAAAGAATTATTAGGCTATAAAGGAAAAGTTGTCAGACAGCAAAGTAATGATAAAGCCTATCTGGCAGACAATCCTAATAGGCGATGCCCAGTGATCGAGAAAGCAAGGAGAGAGGTGGGTTATGACCCGAAAATTTTATTTGAAGAAGGCTTGCGCCGTTCCATTATTTGGTACCGCGATAATCAGATAGCTGAGGATGCGTAAATGAATGTTTCTATAGTCGGAACTGGGTATGTTGGTTTGGTCTCGGGTGTTTGCTTGGCAGAGAAAGGACACAAAGTTATCTGTGTGGACATTGATCAAGCCAAAGTAGAAAAAATAAATAAAGGTATTCCTCCCATCTATGAACCTGGTTTATCGGAACTTTTGCGAAAGAATATTTATATTAATTTGACTGCTACCACAGATCTCCGCCACGCTGTAATGGATACGGACCTATCTTTAATTGCTGTGGAGACCCCCTTTGATGGTACTGAGATTGATCTGAAGTATGTCAAGAAAGTGGCGGAACAGATCGGGGCTGTGCTTAAGGAGAAGGCTGGCTACCACCTTGTTGTCGTCAAGAGTACGGTCGTTCCGGGCACAACCGAGAATGTAGTGGTGCCGATTTTAGAACAGGCGTCAGGCAAAAAGGCAGGAGAAGACTTTGGTGTCGGGATGAATCCTGAGTTTCTCAAGGAAGGAGAAGCTATTTTCGACTTTATGAATCCCGATCGTATAGTTTTAGGTGGTATTGATGAACGGTCGATTAATATTCTGAATGATCTTTATGGCGCTTTCGGAAACGTGGACAAGGTCCGTACCAATTCCAGAACCGCAGAATTGATTAAGTATGCCAGCAATTCTCTTTTGGCACTGCTGATTTCCTTCTCCAACGAAATCGGCAATCTGTGCGCCGCCGTGGGGGTTGATGTAGTAGAAGCAATGCAAGGAGTTCACTTTGACAGACGTTTCACTCCTATGCTACCCAGTGGTGAACGAATTTTCCCTTCAATGCTAACTTATCTGGTTGCTGGTTGCGGCTTCGGTGGAAGCTGTTTCCCGAAGGATGTGAATGCTTTGATCGCCTATGGAAAAAAAATGGGGGTTCCAATGAACCTAATGGAGGCTGTAATTGCGGTAAACACCAGACAGCCCCAGAAAATGATTGAAATGTTGAAAAAGCACTACCCAAACTTGAAAGGGTTGAAAGTAGCTGTGCTGGGGATGGCATTCAAGCCAGGGACTGATGATATCCGTGAATCTCCCTCTATTACGGTTACAAAAATATTGCTTGACGAAAATGCCGTTGTCAAAGTCTATGATCCGATCGCACGGCATGAAGCAGAAAAGGTATTCGGCAGTTCAGTTGACTTTCAAGATGAGTTAAGGAATACGATTGTAGGGGTGTCAGCAATACTGATTATGACTCGTTGGCAACATTTTCATGAAATTCCGAATCTGCTCGCTGGGAGGCAAGAACAGCCACTGGTCATTGATGGTCGTCGAATGCTGGATAAGAAAAGCGTTCTGAGGTACGAGGGCATTGGCCTGTAAATATAAACCAGGGATATTCAATACGACTGGAGCTTAAGCAAATGAAAGTTATCCTTTTGGCCGACAGTTTTGGCAGTCGTCTCTCCGAATACACTGGCTGTACCTGAACACATGCTGACGGTCGGCGGTAGGTCTATCCTGGGGCACATCATGCGAACCTTCGCCCATTACGGACACAAGGATTTCTTTGTAACCCTCGGCTACAAGGCGAAATTTGTTAAAGATTACTTTCTCCACTACCGTTCGCTCAACGCAAACTTTACTGTCAACTTGGAGACCGGCGGACTGAAATTTTGACAGTTTCCTGTTTTTCTTTCATTTTCTTTCTACTATTCCATTATACAGACAAATTCCCTTTTAACAGAAAGCCTCCCGTTCATAATAATCATCTTCCCTGTTTTCTCCGGCAGGTGATCATTACCAGAAAGACGTGAAATGTTTTTTGAGACCTCTTATTTGTTGCTTACAAGAAGTGCGTTAATAGTTCAATTGACAGTCAACAACTGGTTATAACGAACAGGTTTTTAATACACTGCAATGTGCAGAAGTCCGGGCGAGGACAATAAGAAACTATATTAGATTAGAAAAATGCAGGTGAACGAGTAATCTTAGTCCAGGCCCACCTCAAGTAAATCTGCAAATTATCCGATCATAATAGCAAGACCCCATATCACGACCAGCGTTTATGATTACAGAATTCTTTAGACAGATAAAATATATCTTAACAATTACAAAACCAAAACATATTTATAATGCTGTGAAAGCCCCTCATCACACTATAAAGGTATTTAAATACCACTATCGCAGAGTTTCTGAAAAAGCATTTGTCGAATTCTTCGCAGGACAATGGGGATGTTCATCGGGGGAGATTAATACAGCATACGGAGACTTGACTGGAAATATCAAATTCTGGGAAGAGATTTCAGAATCGCTCAGCAAGTACAAGAATAGCTATGCGTTACAAATGACCCAGCGAGAATTATCTGTGCTTTACGTCCTTACAAGATTGTTAAAACCTGCATGCATAGTTGAAACGGGGGTATCTGCTGGAGTTTCATCCGCATACATTTTGCGCGCTCTCGAAGACAATCAAAAGGGAAAACTGTATTCTATTGATCTGCCGCCAGATACTTTATTGTCCGGTAAGACAAGTGGTTGGATCGTCCCTCAATATCTCAGAGATAGATGGTCATTGCACATGGGCGATTCAAAGGAACTTTTGGGGCCACTATTGGATAGTGTTGGAGAAATTGATTGTTTCATACACGATAGCCTTCATACATATGAGCACATGACGTGGGAATTTAGAACAGTATGGAAGCACTTGAAATCAGGAGGTTTGCTTTTGTCTCATGATGTCGGTGGAAATGACGCATTCTTTGATCTCATGCAGGAAAAGGCCATTTCTTGGAGAGCTTACAGAGTTTTTCATCTCTTAGGTGGTTTTCGGAAGGAAAATCGTTGATAGAAAAACCTATCAGGATATTAATGTTAAATGTCTCTTTAGGTGTTACTGGAATACACCGCATCCTGGCGGATACTGATCGTTAAATTAATGATGCAACATACCAAAGGTCAATTATCGAAACGCCTCCCCTACCCCAGCAGTCTCCTACTTGATATTCACAGTTATTGCAATGCGCGTTGCCGGATCTGCCCATACTCCCAACTAAGCAAGGTGAACCCCATGGGTTTTATGTCATGGGACTTATACACAAAAATTATAGATGATTATAAAGGCTTGATGGATCGACACAATTTCACAGGCGTCCTAGCATATTGCCAAATGGGCGAGCCTTTTATTTTAAAGGACATTGCAAAGTGGGCCAAGTATGCCATGGACCGGAATATACATATCTATTTCAATACCAACGCGTCGCTTCTGGTTCCTGCCATTGTGGATTCTCTCGTTGAAATTGGTTTTAACGGATTTTTCAATATCAGTTTTCATGGAATAAGCCGCAAGACATACGAAAGCATTATGCGCCTTGATTATGATACAACCATGAACAATATAGACTATCTATTAAAGAAATTTCCCACAAACAGAATCCGTATAAATGCTGTTTCCTTTCATTGGGCCTCTGATGAAGAAGAAAAGATGCGCTCTTTCTGGCAATCCAGGAATGTAACTGTAATCATAGATAGGGCTTTGTCAAGGGCTGGACTAGTCAGCGAGGTGAATACAGTCTCAAAAAAAAGGATTGCCGGATGCCAGACAGAAAGACCATTCTATGAAATGGTGATATCTTTTAACGGCGATGTTCTTCTATGCTGCCATGACATGGCGCGAGAGGTCATATTAGGCAATTTAAGCAACTCTACCATAGATGAAGTATGGAATGGCGACCGATTCGTCGAGAATCTGCAAAAAATTTACGATGGCCGAAATTTGCCGCCTAATTTTTTATGCAACCGTTGCGAGGAAAGTGAAGAATATTGGTCTGTAAGAAGAATCATCAAGCGCTTTATGCCGTCACGTATTTTACGCGTAATCCAAGAGACAAAAGATGAAAAGTGGCTCGCTAAAAAAATGAAGGATTTATAGAGAAACCGTTAGGAGACTATGAAAGAATCGGCACCTGAATCATTGCACGATCGGAACTGGCATAGTTCATTGAACGAAATTGAGAAGTATAATAATCTTCCCAGGCTTAAAATCGCCCGAAATTGGGTCTCAGTTCACCAACCACAGAGTTTGTTGGATATTGGATGCGGCACCGGGTACCTGGCCAGAGTGATCAAAAATGACCATCCACAAATTGAAATTCACGGTTTAGATTTTTCAAAGACAGCAATTGATCGTGCATCAAGTTTTTTAGATAAATCATGGCGATTGAATATAGATATTGAAGACATCCCCGCTGCGGACGGGTATTATGATGCAGTAATATGCATGGAATTCCTTGAACATGTCTACGACTTCACTCATGTTCTAAAAGAAATCAGAAGGGTTCTTAAATTTGGCGGCAAGGCGCTGATCTCCGTTCCCAATTTGGCGTACTGGCGCTTTCGTCTTCAATTACTTATCGGAGTATTACCCCACCCGGAGGTCTTTAACCCTGAACACATCCACGCCTTTTGTTTTTCAAGCCTGCAGGAAAAACTAGCCCAATCAGGTTTATTTATCAGTCACTACTGGGGGTACGGAAACCGTATTAAAATTCTTGCTGAAAAATATCCTCAACTTTTTAGCAGTACTATCTTCGTTGAATGTCATTCATGAAATGTTGAATATCTGTTTTCTATCTTGTCTCGAGAACTTTGCAAAACTATGCCTAATGTCATTGTGAAGAGTTTTAGCGACGTGAACATTTTATGCTTTATCAATAGATTTCTCCCTTCGGTCGAAATGACAGAAAGAGCGTCGAAATGATAAAATGAATATTTTTTAAAGGTCATTTGTTACATACGGGAACGGGCCGAGAAGTGAAAAATTTGAGACAAAGAACTCCTCAAACATACCAGCAATTTAAGATCAGAAATAAACATACTTTATAGAGGTTATGATTCTAATTACCGGTGGTGCGGGTTATGTTGGTTCTCACGCCAACAAACTTTTGAGTCAACATGGTTATGAAACTGTCGTGTTCGATAACCTTGTTTATGGACACCGCGAGTTCATAAAATGGGGTAAATTCTTTCTTGGCGATTTGGCCAACAAAGAACAGCTAAGGAACTGCTTTAGGACGTACTCCATCAAGGCTGTCATGCATTTCAGTGGTTATGCCTATGTCGGCGAATCGGTGGTTGATCCATCCAAATATTATCACAATAATGTCGCAAACACTCTGAATCTCCTCGACGTCATGAGAGAATTTGACGTGAAGCACTGCATTTTTTCATCTTCTTGCGTCACCTATGGCATCCCACAGCAAATTCCCATAACGGAAGACCATCCACAACATCCCATAAACCCCTATGGCAAGAGCAAACTGATGGTTGAACAGATCTTGAAGGACTTTGACAGCGCATACGGCCTTAAGCAATTAAACCTCCGGTACTTCAATGCAGCCGGGGCTGATCCCGATGGTGAAATCGGTGAGAGCCACAACCCCGAAACCCACCTCATCCCTTTAGTCTTAGACGCCGCCCGGGGCAAGAGTGAAGATGTTAAGATATTCGGTACGGACTACGATACACCAGATGGAACATGTATCCGGGACTATATCCATGTCACAGACCTGGCAGATGCTCATTTAAAAGGGTTAGTCTATTTAATGAATGGCGGGAAAAGCGACTCATTTAACTTGGGCAATGGAAACGGCTTCTCCGTCAGAGAAGTCATTGAAACTGCAAGGCTGGTCACGGGGAAGGACATCAAGGCCACCTCCGCGGAAAGGAGGGCCGGTGATCCGCCGGTTCTCATCGGAAGTTCAGATAAGGCAACGCAGATTTTAAACTGGAAGCCTCACTATAACGATCTATCGACTATTATAGAAACCGCCTGGAATTGGCACAAAAAAATATAGACATGGAGATAACGCTGAAAAGGATACACTTCATATCCGACTCCCTCGTGAAGAGTTCATATGCTGCTTCGCGTTATATCCATTGCTACTGCGAGGTTCTCATAAAACAATGAATATCTGTTTTTTTTCATCTGTCACATACTGGCATGGACTCAGAGGAGGCATGGATATTTTTGGCAAATTACTCCTTGAAGGTCTGGCAAGGCGTGGTCATAAAATTACAGTTATCTCTTCCCGTCATCCGTCAGGAATAACCTATGAAGAGAAAGGTAATATTCAGATATATTATCTGCCAAACACGGAATTTGGTTCAGTAAGAAAGGGCTGGAGAACGGAATGTCAGAAGAAGTTTAATGCTCTAAACGACACAACTCGATTTGATATCATTTGTTCGCAGCAACCTATTTTCCCCCCTATCTCAATGGAAGTCAGGTCAACTACTCCCATCATCACGCTCATTCAGGCGCACGAAGGATGGGTGATGCTATCCGAGCTAAATAGATTCTTGAATTTTAAGCATGATGCGACGATCTTAATCAAGAGCATAACATCCTTCCTTTACCATTATCTGATGTGGGAGCTTCCTAATTTTCGACTAAGCGATATGATCATCACACCTGCAGATGAAGTTACTTCTTCTCTGCGAAAATGGTTTTTCTTGAAACCAAACAGGATCAAGACTATCTATAACGGTGTTGACACAGACCATTTTAAGCCGGACGCAAAAGCGAAGCAGCGTCTACTCGAGAAATACCCCCAATTATCCGGTCAAAAGATAGTTTTGTTCATGAGTCACGTAACGCCTCAAAAAGGCCTCCACCTATTGCTTGAGGTTTTACCTTCTCTTGCTCCGCAGGAAAATAACGTGAGTCTCCTCGTTGTCGGCGGCGGCGATTTCCTTGAAGAAGCAAAAGAAATGGCCTTTCATCTGGGTATAAACAACCGCGTAACGTTCACAGGTATGCTGGCCATTGAATCGCTGCCTGACTATATAAATGCAGCCGACATGTTTGTCTTGCCCACATTGAGAAAAGAAGGTTTGCCCCTTTCCATCCTCGAAGTGATGGCCTGCAAGATACCGGTCATCACAACTGATATAGGTGGAAATGCAACCGTAGTGAAGAACAGATTCAATGGCCTTCTGGTTCCACCTGGAGATATCACTAAACTTGGAGAGAGCATAAGCCTACTGCTTCACAACAGCGACTTTTCCCACCAACTGGCTGATAATGGCTATCATTTTGTGCAACAGAAATTCAGCGCGCTGATGATGATAGATCATTACGAATCACTAATGATTGAACAAATTGAAATGAAGCGACAATCTTCACAATTAACCTAAAGACAGCAAGAATAAATGCTCTCATTATTTAAGCAAATATTTTATCGATATATTTCCTCAGCACATGTAAGCGCTTATATACGCCTTTTGTATTTCAGGAAGTATTTAAAAAAAGCGGAATTTGATGAAGCACTTGATGCCGGTTGTGGCTCGGGACTTTTTACCTTTTTCGCAGCAAAACATTTACCAAGGGCTCGCATAACCGGATATGATATTTCTCAAGCAGATATAGACGGCTGTGTTAAAAAAGTAATTTCAGATAAAATCAATAACGTCTTTTTTTTTCAATCTGACATAAGAATGCCCCTTCAAAGAGAGCGGTATGATTTTATATTTTCCATAGATGTTTTGGAACACATCCAGGACAATTTTAAGGTTTTAGAAAATGTTTACCAGGGGCTCAAATCAAGCGGCATTTTCTATTTGGCAATGCCTTACGAGCCAGGTCATAATTTTTTATTTCCAAAAAAGTTGTTTGGGGATTATATTGCCTGGGCAGAAAAAGAACATATAGGGGAGCAATATGATTTAGAAACTGTATCCGAAATTCTTCGTAAATTAGGATTCAAGATTGAAGATATATGTTATACGTTTGGATTTTGGGGCAAGCTAGCGTGGGAACTTGATGTGCTAACGGAAAAGAACCTTTTTTTGAAACACCTCTTGCAACCTTTACTCTTCATATGGGGATATCTGGATACGTTATGGAAAAATGGTCCAGGATCATATGCTATTAAAGTAATCGCGAGAAAATAGGCAAAACTATCTCAATTACAAATGGTATTTAATCTCCCCTTCACATCAATACTCATCCGGAACATTGTGGTGACATCAGCTGAATAGATAAAAATGGATCCAAACAAAAAAACATATGAGAATAAGGACATAGTTAAGGCATACAAGAAAGCCTGCTATTTGGACAAAGCAGAACTTCTATTATTATGTAAATTAGAAGACAAATTAAAATCAATGAAAATGTTAGACATAGGAGTAGGTGGAGGAAGAACAACTTATTTCTTTGCCAGTCGCGTGGCCAGCTATACTGGCATAGATTATTCGGAAAGCATGATCAAAGCATGTAAGGAAAGATTTCCCAAAGAAAAGTTCCTGATATGTGACGTTAGAAATATGAATGTATTTGACGATAACTCTTTTGATTTAGTATTGTTTAGTTTTAACGGGCTTGATTACCTTCCCCATGAAGACAGGCTCAAAGCCTTAAAAGAGATAAAACGCGTCTGTAGGCAGGATGGGATATTCTTTTTTTCCAGCCACAACCTGAAGCATACAGATGAGGCATTTAGATTTAGGTGGTCAATAAGCTTAATTTTAACATTGTCAAATATCAGGAAGTATATACTTTTGAGAATGAAAAATAATAAAAAAAGATTAATCAACACGAAATATGCCATTCTAATTGACGGCACACATAACTTCAAAATAGCCACTCACTATATCTTGGCTGATGCGCAGGTTAATCAGTTATCAGATATTGGATTTAAAAATATAAAAATATTTTCATCAATTCATGGCTTAGAGATGGAGGACAATTTTGATGACACAAAAGAGCCGTGGCTTTACTATTTATGCACGAATTAGAATTTACACCTTAATTCGTCCTCCTCTCCCCCAAGATTAATCGAAGACAAATGGTACTTAATCTCCCCTCCACATCAATATTCATCCCCACATATAATGATCAATCTGATCTGCTTCCTTGTTTGGAGTCAATACGACGTACGGATTATCCGAAGGAAAAAATTGAAATTGTAATCTGGGATAATGCATCCACGGATGGTACCGTACAAATGGTTCAAGATCAGTTTAATGACATGAAAGAGGAAGGATGGCTAGGACTGTCACTGATTCAAAGCGATAAAAACGAAGGCAGCTATATACCCTATAACATGGTGTTTCCAAAACTCTCACAGCAAACGCAATATATATTAGGTCTTGACGCTGATGTAGAGTTGGCGCCTGAAACAATTAATACTCTTGTCGAAGCAGCGCAGGAAAATGAGGTTGCTGTAGTAGGAGCACGTTCAGTTTTTTACAATTATCCGGAAATGACTTCGCATGGCGCCGGATTTGTCAATCGATGGACAGCTTCTTACGGTGAAACAGATGCCAGAGAACGGATTAAATGTGATTATGTTATCGGTTGCTGCTGGTTGTTGAAAAAGAGTGTGTTCGATGAATTAGGTGGTTTTGATCCGGAATACTACATCAATCACTGGGAAGTTGATTACTGTCTGCATGCCCGTTCCGAGAGATACTATATAATCTATGAACCAAAAGCTGTGGTCAAACATAAAATCCCCATTGGCGGTACGATTAGTAAATCGAGACTATACTATCTTTACCGAAATAAGGTCATTTTGATAAAGAAGCTTTTTCCTGTACCTCAGAGATGGATTGCCTTGAATTTTTTTGCTTTGTTTTCAATACCGACGAGCGTATTCGCATCCATTATAAGAAACAGAGGACTGAATTTCGAGGAATTAAGAATCATTTGCAAATCATTTGTGGACGGTCTCAGGAACATAAAAGGTAAGACTGTATAAATGATGTTAAAGCTGCTTTTTGTCATTGATAATCTGGAATTTGGTGGTGGAGAACGGGTCTTCGCCCAGATCATCAACGGATTGTCACCCGAAGACTACGGAATTTGTTTGGCTTCTAATCCGGGCAGAGAGCTATACCAGTCTCTGACTAACAAAGAGGTTTGCTGTATTCCATTAAACTTTTCAAAAAGAATTAACCCCTCAATAATATTTAAATTGATAAGGATAATTAAAGACAAAGAAATTGATATTGTCCATGGTCAGGGTGCGAGAGCAGAATTTTACGCTCGAATTGCAACCAAGTTTGCACGTTCATCGAAGTATGTGTCGACTATCGCCATGCCTGTTGAGGGGTACGATGTAAGGCCATTGAGAAAATCAATTTATTTTGTATTGGACAGAGCCACGGACAAGTATGTTGATAGATTCATTGTTGTATCTGATGTTCTAAGAAACGCATTGATTACTAAGCGCCACATCCCACCTGAAAAGGTTACAAAGATTTACAACGGTATTGAAATCGACCATTATGATCCCATAACTACAGCCTCGCACCGTATCAAAATCAGGGACGGACTCGGTGTGAACAAAGATAATATTCTACTGGGCGCCATTGGCAGAATGGTGTGGCAAAAAGGATTCGAATTCCTGATTAAATGCATTCAAGATGTTTTGAAAGCCCACGGAGAAATCAAGGTCATAATAGTTGGAGAGGGACCGTTGAAAAGAGATCTGGAAAACCTTTGCCGACAATTGAAGGTAGAAGGCAAAACAATATTCCCTGGGTTTAGAAGTGACATAAAAGAAATCCTTTCTGCTGTCGATATCGTGGTGATTCCATCTCTCTTAGAAGGATTCCCAATGCTTACTTTAGAGGCCATGGCGATGGCAAAGCCTATCGTAGCTACCCGGATTGACGGAATAACAGAGCAGATAACAGATGGAGTGGAAGGAATCCTTGTCCCGCCGAGGAAACCGATTGCTCTTGCTGCCGCAATAAATAAAGTAATTGAAAATAGGGAATTTGCCCGTTCTTTAGGATTGGCGGCGAGGAAACGAGTGGAAAAAGAATTTACGGTCGAAAAAATGATCAACGAAACTGAAGATGTGTATCATTCATTGCTGGATTAATGGATATATTCAAATCATCTAAAAGATCATGCCCATATTGCCATTCTGTTGCCGAATTCGATTTTAGTGTTCATGGAAGACAGTACTTTCATTGTAAGAGCTGTGATCTCATGTTTAAAGCCAAGCAGGAAAGCGACAATGAGAAAGAGCTTACACAGTATTTTCAGGATTGGTATTTCTCAGAATCTGCTTGGGATCAATTGAATGGATCTCGTAACGCGATATATTCTCACGTTTTGGACCTTATCGAGAGCGAGACCGGCGTTGGCAAAGTTCTGGACGTCGGATGCGGCTGCGGTTTCTTTCTGAAAGAGGCCAAGAATCGGGGTTGGGATATAACGGGTATTGATCTTTCGAAAGAATCCATAGACTTCTCCGAAAGGTTATTAGGCACGACTTTTACTCACCAGGGAACTTTAAAAGATTTATCACAAGAAAATGAATTTGACGTGGTCACGATGATTGACGCAATAGGCTTCTTTTCAGAACCATGGGCGGATATAGAGAAAGCCAGGACTTTACTTAAAGAGGGAGGCTTACTCTATCTTCGTTTTTCCAATGGACTTTTGCATTCCGCTCTTTTCAAAATTTCCATAAAATGCAAGATCGATTACTTAATAAATACTTTTCTTGTGTGTCATATGTATACTTTAACCCCCAGATTCATAAGAAGGTTGTTAAGTGATTATGGTTATTCAATGGTTGCTATACAAAATGCCAGGTTTTCCGAAGAGGGATTCATTAATCGCCTCTTAAAAAAAGCAGTTGGTATAGCCGTTAACTCATTGTCATTTATCAGCCGCGGAAGGATTATTATTGGTCCTTCACTGGAAGTAATTGCGCGCAAAGCTTAGGATAACCATTTTAATGTTCTGTACGTATCAGATGTTTCTCCATTAGTGATCTTACCGGTGGGGCGGAAAGGGTTCTTTGTCATACAAGCCATGTCCTCAACCCAAATTCCAATTTTTCCAAACCTGATTGTAAAAGCAAGCACCCATTTATTAACTTCAAGAATGATCGGGAAAGAGGACATTAAATGAAAGAAAGGATCATAGAATGGTTATTATGTCCATCTTGCGGCCATGAACTTCAACTCGAAATTGATGTTAAGGACCAGGCAGAGATTATCGAAGGCAAGCTGAAATGCATCTGTTCTCAGATATTTCCTATCATAAAAGGTATCCCCAGATTACTCTTGGGATCATTGCGAAATGATTTGACATTACTATATGAGGATTATTTTGAACGCTATCCGGAGACATTGAATGTAAATGAAAAATCTGCAGTGGATACTTTAATACCCAAGAAACAAGTCACAATGAATCGTTTTAGCTATGAGTGGACATACTTTTCCGATTACGATTGCGACAACTTTTCATCTTTTATCCAACCCCTCGACAAAGATTTTTTTAAAGGAAAACTCGGGCTTGATGTTGGATGCGGCGCAGGCCGGCATTCAAGCGCAGCCAGTCAGAAAGGCGCTGAAATCATTGCTATCGACATCTCACAAGCAGTCGATGCAGCCTACCAAAACAACAAAGAAAATGAGAGTGTCCATGTTGTTCAAGCAGACATATATAATCTGCCTTTCAGGCCGAATACTTTCCAGTTCATTTACAGTTTAGGAGTTCTGCAACACCTCCCTGAGCCCGAAAGTGGCTATCTGGCTTTAATACCGTTCCTAAAGGATGGCGGCGCTTTGTTCATCTGGGTTTACGCGTATGCTCTGCGTAAGGTTGCCTTGGAATTCTTGCGGGCCCTCTCTCAGCGGCTCTCGAACGATAACATCAGACGCATGGCATACCTTTGTAATCTCCTTGATTACGGGATTTTCGTAAACCTTTACCGATTCCTTGCCCATTCGGCAATTTTCAGCAGACTGGCAGAGCGCTGGTTTCCTCAGCGGTTCAAGGAGTATGCTGCACATGGGTACCGCGTCGCGTACACGGACTGGTTCGACCGATTATCGGCACCCATCACAAATTATTATAGGAAAGAAGAATTGATGACATGGTTGACGAAGAGTGAGTTGCACAATACAAAGATACTCCCCGTCAACGATTCATGGTGGTGGCTTTATGGTGAGAGGGGACGGACGTCAGTTTGAACATATTATTCATCGACCCAATTTTCTTGCACAAACAAGATGCAAAATAGGATGATAAAGAGCATCAAATCACCAATCCTGATTGTATTAATCGCCGGCATCGGTGACTTGGTACTCGCTTCTGAAAGCATGAGAGCTTTAAGAACCGGTTTCCCGGATGCGGATATTCATCTTTTAACTAGTACAGATGCATCAAGCCTCGCTAAGAATTATAAATTCTTAAATCATGTCTGGGCTTTTCCTATAAGAGAATTAAGGCACAATAAATTATATCTGTTCAACATACTCACGCTCATAAAGAACCTCAGAAAAACTGCTTTCTTTTCAGTCATAAACCTTTACATGGTGAACTCCACGGCTGGCGCAATAAAGATGGGGTTATTGTTTCTTTTACTGAAAAGTAAAATAAAAATTGGCCATGGCAACAAAGGATTTTCTTTGTTCTTAACGAAAAAAGCCCCCCGTGAAACATTTCAAAATCGTCACCTTGCAGATGCGATGCTGGATATTGCCCTTTTGAGCGGAGGCATAGCCGATAATAAGACTATAGAAGTTTTTTGGGATAAGAACTGCGAGGGCAAATGGAATAATTTTTTTCATAATATAATGTCGAAGAAAATAATTGGTATAAATCCAGGAGGTGACCGTAGAAACAGGAGATGGGATTCAGAACGATACGCTGTTGTTGCCGATCGACTGCTTGAAAAATTTGACTCAAGCATTATTATTCTCGGTGGCCATGGCGAAGAGGAAATTTCCCTTAGTATTCAAAATAGAATGAAAAATAAATCCACTAACCTGGCAGGCAAATTATCACTTGATGACCTTGCTTATATAATCAGTCGTCTTGATTTACTAATTACCAATGACAGTGGGCCTATGCATATAGGAGCCGCTACCAAGACACCCGTCGTGGCTATCTTTGGTCCAGAAGATCCTCTAATGACACGTCCGTATACATCATCTGACTTGTATAGGCTGATCAGTGAACCAGTCCATTGTCGCCCATGCAACAAGGATGAATGTGACAATCTTGTTTGTCTGGATTTAATTACGACCGAAATAGTTTTTGAAAAATGTGCAGAGCTCTTGCAAAACAAGAACCAGAGAACGTGAACAAGTAAATTGCTAATAGACGAAACCTCATGAGAGAAATACCGGTTCTTCTCTACCACAATGTTGGTAATTACCCGATAGACATGATGGAAGATGGCCTATCGCCTGAAACATTTGCGTTTCAAATGCGCTTTCTTTCTGAAAACGGCTACAACGTCGTTGCCCTTGACCGGGCCGTGGATCATCTGATTCGAAAAATAAAATTGCCTCCCAAGTCAATAGCAATTACGATTGACGGTGGCTATCAAGATGCCCTCACCAACGCGTTGCCCGTCTTGAAAAAACATCAATTTCCGGCCACATTCTTTATTACGCCTGAATTTATAGGCAGCGAGCAATTAATCAATGGGCAGCCTATCCAATGCCTGAATTGGGATGGAGTTAGGGAAATTCTTCGGAGTGGTTATGAAATAGGCCTTTTGGCATATGAGGGCAGAGACATCAGAAACCAAAATGATGAAGCATCCATTAAGGAAAGCATTGTAAAGTCATTAAAACTTATTAAAAGTAGCCTCAATGTGCAAGTCAGGTATTGCGCATTTAAAGAAGGTGTTCCTCAACGATCCTTATCGAATTTTCTGCAAGGACTTGATTTTCAAGCAGTCTTTACACAGTGCCCTACGAATCAAGCGCCGACGCCTGTCGGCATAGGCCGCATACAGATCGACGATGATGATCACAATATCTTTCTTACGAAGATCTCAGACACATACCTCTTCTTCAAAGATAGACCCTCCTGGAAGTATATTCGCAGGTACAACATCGATCAATTAGCCCACCATATTTCCGAAGCATGGAACCACATTACGGGAAGCCATTAGTCTCATGTGCGGGATCTGCGGCAAACTGACAACAGATGGAAAACCTGTGGACGAAGGCATACTTCGAAAGATGACTTCCGTCTTATCGCATCGCGGGCCTGATGATGAGGGCGTGTACATAAGCGCCCAGCATGCAGCTATAAGTTCACATGTAAATATAGGGCTGGGACACAGAAGGCTCAGTATCATTGATTTATCCGAGGCCGGCAGGCAACCAATGTCCAATGAGGATAAGACCATCTGGATGGTCTTTAACGGTGAAATTTACAATTTTCAATCCCTACGAGCTGAACTTGAGAGCAAGGGCCATCGATTTCATTCACATACGGACACCGAGGCAATCATCCACCTTTATGAGGAAGAAGGAATAGATGCAGTGAGAAGGCTTGTCGGGATGTTTGCCTTTGCCCTCTGGGACGATAAGAAACAATCCCTGATCCTCTGTAGGGATCATATTGGCATCAAACCTATCGTTTACTCCTGGGATGGGAATTCTCTAGTCTTTGCCTCAGAGATTAAAGGGATTCTCCAGGATCCTGATGTAAAGAGAGAGATGGACTGGGATGCTCTGAGTCTTTATCTGACATTCAATTATATTCCCGCGCCACATACGATTTTCAAGAACATAAAAAAACTCAAACCCGGGCACATTCTCGTTTATCAGAACAGCGGAGTGCGGGAAGACGCCTACTGGAATATCCAACCGCGTCTCCATAGAAAAAGTGTTGAAGATTTCGCTGTCCGGAAACAGGAGCTGTTCAAAACCATGGAAGAGGCGGTCCGCATGCAGATGATCGCCGACGTGCCCCTAGGCGCATTCCTCAGTGGCGGCATTGATTCGAGCATTGTCGTTGGGCTCATGGCTAGGAATTCCCGCCGGCCCGTCGAGACATATGCCATCGGCTACAAGGACATGCCCCTGTTTGATGAAACTGATTACGCCAGGGATGTTGCACTATTCAACCAAACCGATCACCACGAAATTAAGCTGGGCGCCGGAGATATTATGGAAGCGATTCCCCAGGTGCTTGCTTCGTTCGATGAACCTTTCGGTGATTCTTCCGCGGTGCCCACCTTTGTAGTATCAAGAGAAACACGAAAAGGGGTTAAGGTTGCCCTTTCCGGCGACGGGGGCGACGAGCTTTTTGCAGGCTATAGAATGTATAAAGGTGAAGAATGGTACGGAAGATATCGCTTGATTCCTTCATTCATCAGAAAAAACCTCATAGAACCTTTTTTGATGTCTCTTTCCGATTCACGTGATGAAAAACTTTCCGAATATATCAGAAGGTCAAAGAAATTCATCAGAGGGGCTAAGGACACTTTCGCCGAGCGCTTCTTCACCTGGAATGAAATCTTCAACAGAGATCTGAGAAAAGAGATTCTCAGTGGTTCCAAAACTATGGACCAGGAACTTGGCATAAAGTTAATGGCATCGAGATTGAACGAATTGCAGGATGATCACATAAACAGCATGCTTTATGCCGATCTGAAAGAATCCCTGCCCGGCGACATGCTGAAGAAGGTGGATGCCATGAGCATGTTTCATTCTCTCGAAGTCCGTGTTCCCATTTTAGACCACAGGGTATGTGAACTGGCCTTTTCCATGAGGGGGGACTGGAAACTCAGAGACGGCAAGAGCAAATATGTCTTAGTAGAAACCTTCAAGGATATTCTACCCCCTTCCCTGCATAACCGCCCCAAATGGGGATTTGAGATGCCTATAAGCAAATGGCTCAAGACGGACTTGAGATATCTAATCGAAGAATATCTGTCCAAGGAAGTTATTACGCGGCAGGGCATCTTCAATTACGCCGTCATCCAGGACCTTATAAACAATCTGATGTCAAACAGGGTTGATACATCTTGGCAGATATGGAACCTCATCGTCTTCCAGGTCTGGTACGGGCAGTATGGGAAAAATTAAGGTCATACACGTCATCACCCGCTTTGATAAAGGCGGGGCCGCTGAAAATACCTATCTCACCATTAAGGGCCTCGACAAAAACAGATATGAGGTCATCCTGATCAGAGGCCTTTCATATGAATCTAATATGGGGACGTCAGAAACAAGAGCCGTGGAAAGTAGCCTGGAAGAAGCCGGCAGGAACGGAGTTAAAATATTCACGATTCCCGAACTTGTGAGAAGAATAGATCCTTTTAATGATTTTAAGACCTTTCTCAAGTTAATAAGAATTTTCAGGCAGGAGAGGCCGCACATCGTCCACACGCATACCTCCAAATCAGGCATCCTCGGCAGGTGGGCAGCCCTTGTGGTAGGAGTTCCTGTCATCATTCATACGCCCCACGGGCATGTCTTCTGGGGCTATTTCAACAGATGGAAGACAAAGTTATACGTTCTCTTAGAGAGGCTGACGGCAACCGTTACGAACAAAATCGTTACACTGACAGAGCAAGAGAAAAAGGATCACGTCCGGTACCGTATCGCTGGTGAAAACAAGTTTGCAGTTATTCATAGCGGCGTTGACCTGAGCAAATTTTCAAATGTCCAGGAACATGGCACCGAAATGAAAAAAAAGCTGGGAATACCCGAACAAACATTTGTCGTGGGGACCGTGGGGAGACTGACTGCGATCAAGGGTCATAAATATTTAATTGAGGCGGCAGCAAGGATTCTTCCTAAAATACCTCAGATAGTTTTCGTATTTCTAGGTGACGGCGAACTCATGAATGAACTGAAAATGCAGGCCGCGTTAGCAGGCATTGGTGACAAAGTCAAATTTTTAGGCTGGCTTCCGAATATCGCGGAATTTATGTCCACCTTTGATATTTTCGTACTTCCTTCCCTGAACGAAGGCATGGGAAAAGTTCTTGTGGAAGCAATGGCTGCCCGGAAACCGATCATTGCCAGTGACATCGGGGGCATTTCCGATCTTGTGATTCACGGAAAGAATGGATTGCTCGTCGCTCCTATGAATTCAGATGCTCTTGCCAATAGTATCGAATTGGTTCTTAGAAACTCCCAGACGAGAACGAATATGGGTGAAGAAGGGCAAAGGTTATCACAAAAATACGATGTGAACTCGATGATAAGTAAAATAGATGGCTTATACCTTCAATTACTCACATTGAAGCACTGACCAAGTTTTTATCTTCGTTTCTGTGTACGAAAAATGACAAGCAAAAGTCTCATTCTGGCAATCTTCCTGGCAGGAGCTTTGTGGAAGATTTTTCTCTTCGTCGGGCTGCGCGGCTACGACGATTTCGCCTATACCAACATAGCGCTGGATATGTTAGACGGACGGTTTCATTTCCTGACTGCAGACAATCGCTATGCGTGGCGTTTCCTCCTCACGGCGCCCACGGCTGTGGCGTTTTGGTTGTGCGGTGTGCGGGAGTGGTCGGCTGTATTCCTCCCCTTTTTGTGCTCTTTGGGAAACATCATCGTTGTGTGGATGATCGGCCGCGAGCTTTTCAACGAAAATGTGGGGCTTCTCGCGGCGGCGCTGGTTGCTATTTTCCCCAACAGTGTCGTCTACGGCACCATGCTGTATCCCGAGGAGATCCTGTCATTTTTCGCCGGTATGGCTTTTCTTTTTTTTCTTTGGGCAGAATCAGAACGTATAAAGCCTGCCCAAGGTTATTTACTCGCCGGTGTCTTCATCGCCTTTGCCTTTGCCGCCCGCGAAACTGGAGCTTTTCTGATGCCTCTCTTCTTTCTGATGAGCAAAAGAAAAATGTCGCTGCCGATTTTATTGCTATTCCTTCCCATGATGGTCTATTTATCAGCCGAAATGATAGTCAGTTTGTGGGCGACGGGTGATCCCTTGCACCATTATTCCCGAATGCAGCAAAGCTTTCAAATTCAATTCGCCGAGCATCAACAAACTTACGCCGCAGACACCTATATTGTGAGCCTCTTCGGCGGAAATTTTTATGGACTGGCCCACTTTGGGCTCTATTACCCCTTTTTTGTTTTGTCCGTTTTATATTTGACAGTAAAGAAGAAAATCGCGCCCGTTGCGCCGCTCCTTATCTGGATGGCGGTCTATTTTCTCTATTATCAATTCGGAAGTGCCAGCCTAACCCATTATGTTCCCCTCCCGAAGGTGCTCCGATACATTTCTATTTTGACGATACCCCTTCTTTTGATTTTATCGTACTCTCTGCTTGAGATTTATGCCGACGGTCCATGGAGAAAAAGGGTTGTCGTCTTGATTTTGGCCGTAATCATGGCAACGTCTCTCATTGGTGCAGCCAAGGCGTCTGCGAAACATAGGCAATATTTTCAGGAAGAAGGTGGGGTGGAGAAATATTACCGAATCGTCGACGATATTGGGACCAAACAGCCAAGACGGGTTGTAACTGATACAGTCAGAGAAAAGAATCGGCTAAGTTATTTCTGGGCCGCTTTTCGCGGAAGGGAAACACGACCGGAAATATATTACGTGGGCGAGCGGCCTGCGGCTGCGAAAGAGGACGTGATGCTCTATGATGACAGATAGGACGTCTCTCCGCTCTTTCCTGTCGTTGCAGTTAGGAGATAATCCGTCCAAGTTGGCAGAAACGCTGGGAATAATTCACCAGCGATGGAGAGTTGGCAGCGTTGATTTTGTCGGCCTTCTTTGATACCGTTCGTAGCACATCATCACTCGTTCGAAACACCTTATAAATTAAATAGGGACATATATGAAACTTTCAATTATCATCCCCTGCTACAACGAGAAAAAATTCCTACCGAAAGTGATTGCTCTCGTCAAGGACTCCCCCGTGCAGGAAAAGGAAATCATCCTTGTGGATGACGGCTCAACTGACGGAACAACCGACCTGATAAAGAACGAACTTGAACAAGAAGTTGATAAAGTAATTTATCACCCAATAAATTTAGGAAAGGGAGCAGCAATAAGATCTGGATTAGAACATGTTTCAGGTGACTTGGTGATTATTCAGGACGCCGATTTGGAATATGATCCCAAAGAATATCCGAAACTGATGGCGCCAATCATAGAGGGAAAGGCAGATGTGGTGTATGGATCTCGTTTTAAAGGAGAAGGACCACACAGAGTTCATTTATTCTGGCATTATGTCGCGAACACAGTTTTGACAATTCTTTCAAATATGGTTACTAATTTAAATCTTTCTGACATGGAAACATGTTACAAACTCTTCAAGACCGATATAATTAAAAAAATTAATATTGAACAAAACGGCTTCGGCATAGAACCGGAAATCACGGCAAAAATGGCAAAAACCAAATGTCGCGTTTATGAAGTAGGAATATCTTATTATGGTCGATCATATAGTGAAGGCAAAAAAATAAAATGGCAGGATGCTTTCAAAGCAATTATTAGTATTATTAGATATGGAATATTAGATAGAAAATAAATATACGTCTAAACACTCAACAACAAAACATTAATACAAGAATGAAGATAACTTCTTTAAAAAAATTAATATCATCTGTCTCTATCATCCTTCTTTTTTTCATTTTTTACATCGCTGAGTCTTACGGAACAGATTACCAGCAAATTGTAGGCCTGATGGATCTCCGCACAACGTTCAGTGACGGGGCATATGATATGGAGCAGCTTGTGCTCCTGGCGAAGAAAAAGGGCTTCAGCGTGCTTTTCATCAATGACCATGACAGGGTCGCCATGGAGTATGGCCTGCCCCCTTTCCGGAATCTTATCAGGAAAAAGGTCGAGTTGAACTCCATCAACAGTGGCGGAGCTGATAAATTCATTCAGCAAATAAGGGAAATTCGGCAGAAGTATCCCGATATGATCATCATTCCGGGCTCCGAAACTGCCAGCTTTTATTACTGGACGGGAAGCCCGCTGAAAGGGAATCTTACCGCACACGACCATGAGAAGCGTATCTTAACCGTCGGAATGGAGAGTCCGGACGATTACGGAAACCTGCCGATTCTTCATAACAATCTTTCCATGAATTATTTCACGAAAGCCCTGCCGCAAGTTGTTCTGTTTTCTCTTTCCCTGATAGCATCTCTCCTTCTGCTTCGATGGAGGGGATATCTGCGTGTCACCGGCATTATTATTTTGATTTTATCCGTGGCTTTTATTATAAACAGTAATCCTTTCAGGAGTTCTCCTTTCGATCCTTACCACGGTGATCAGAAGATGGCGCCCTATCAGCTCGTAATCGATTACGTTAATGCAAGAGGGGGATTGACTTTCTGGAATTATCCCCAAACAGAATCCGGCGTCAGAGAAATGGGCCCCATTCATGTGAGCACCCTCCCCTACCCGTACGTTTTGTCAGAATCGAAAAATTATACAGGCTTTGCCTCTGTTTATGGAGACAATATCACTTTGACGGAGCCTGGAAATATCTGGGATACCACTCTAAAAGAATATTGTATGGGCTACAGGGATCGGCCTCCCTGGGGAATCGCAACGGCAGATTTTCATCAGGAAGGAGAAAGTGGAGAGCTGTTGGGGACGTACCAAACCGTTTTTCTTGTAGAACAGAGAACAAGGGATGCTGTCTTGACGGCGCTGAGGACCGGCAAGATGTACGCGTGCCAGGTCAAGTATCCGCAGACTTTGAAGCTCGATGACTTTTCTGTCTCATCATCAGAAAATCAGGTAAAAAGCATCTCCGGGGACGAGATCACACTGAAGGAGTATCCGCGTATCAGAATATCTATTTCGACTTCCGTGCCTTCATCGGATAAGGTAAAGATACGCTTGATACGGTCCGGGGAGATGATTTATCTTTTCGAAGAAAAACTGCCGCTGATGATCGATTACGTGGACCCGTACTATAAGCCGGGCCAAAGGATTTATTACAGGATGGATATGCACGGGAACGGGACAATTGTTTCCAATCCTGTGTTTGTGAAGTTTGAATAAGAATAAAGGGATTTGTCCGTTATGTAAAATTCCCATGTCTTACCCTTTAAAAAAGGGGGACATGCTAAGATGTAGGAATTGGAGATTCTAAGAGATGATTGTATCTGTCCATCAACCCCAGTATCTGCCGTGGCTTGGCTACTTCGACAAAATCGATAAGGCCGACGTATTTGTTCTGCTCGATAACGTACAGTTCAAGAAAAATGAAGTGCAGAACAGAAATAAGATAAAGACCGCCGCTGGCGGGCAGTGGCTTACAGTCCCGGTCATGTACCATTTCCCGCAGCTAATCAATGAAGTAGAAATCAACAATAGAGAGCGGTGGCAGAATAAACAGCAGCAGGCCCTCATATCCAATTATAAAAAAGCGCCACACTGGAATGCTTTGGAACCTTTCTTCACGGACTTGTTCCAATCACAGTGGCAGACCATTTCTCAATTGAATATTTATGTCGTCAAGAAACTTGTGGAAATACTCGGCATCAAGACTCCCCTGCATATTGCTTCGGAGATGGGTAAATTCCCAGAAGACCCGGATGAAAGACTGATTGCCATTACAAAGTATTTTGGCACCGATACCTATTTAGCCGGAAGCGGCGGCCGGAATTATATGGATATGGATAGGTATGACAGGAATTCCATAAAAGTTTTATTTCAGGATTACAGACACCCCGTATACGAACAGCTCTTTGGCGACTTTTTACCTTATATGTCGGTAATTGATCTCATCTTTAATCACGGAGACGAAAGTCTCAGAATACTGAGGGGGAACTCATGAAGGTGCTTGCGATAGGGGCTCATCCCGATGATATCGAAGTAGGCTGTGCCGGTACGCTCATGAAATACTCAAAATATGGTCATGAAATCTTTCTCCTGATTATGACGGAAGGTCACAAGGGCGGCGATGCAAAACTGAGAAGAGAGGAGCAATATAACGCCGCGGAAATCCTGAAGCCAAAGGAAGTCATGTGGGCAGGATATAAAGATACAGAGCTTTCCCCCAATATGAATGAACTGATTCATGATATTGAAATAGTCTTAAATAAAATCAAGCCAGACTTTATCTTCGCCAACTATGGTGACGATACGCACCAGGATCACAGGGCTCTTTGCAGGGCAACGGTATCGGCCACACGCTACATAAGGAACGCTCTTTTCTATGAAACACCCACCACCCATGATTTTTCCCCTACTGTTTTCGTGGATATCAAAGAGACCATACAAGAAAAATATTCTATGCTTCTGGCTCATCAATCTCAGGTCATGAAGACTAATATTGAAGGACTGTCAATTGTGGATGTCGTAAGGTCAACCGCTATTTTCAGAGGAATACAAGGACGTGTTCAATACGCTGAAGCATTTATACCGTTACGATTATTTATAAATATATGAATCTGTGCGCAGCGCCCTCCTCAGGACTCCCCCTTTTGCGAGGAGAATCGAGGGATATTTTACATAGAACATCAAATTTCCCTCCCTTTTCTGAAAGGAGACTGTGTCATAATTACTTTCTCGTCATTTCACTCCGCAGAGTTTGCCCTGAGTAAATACGAAGGGATCAAAATGACAATAAGAACACTTTTTCAAAGGCCTCCAAATATGGTTGAGATATGATTCCCCATTCCAGACCCACATTTGACCAGAATGATTTCGACGGCGCTCTTCAAGTCCTTAAATCAGGGCAGATTGTTCAAGGTAAACAGACTGCCAGATTTGAAGAAAACCTTTCCTCTTTGATTGGTGTAAGAGGCGGTGTTGCCGTCAGTTCCGGCACTGCTGCGCTTCACCTTGCCCTGATCAGCCTCGGTATAGGCAAAGGCGATGAGGTTATTTTGCCCAGCTTCGTTTGTACCGCCCCTCTCAATGCCATATATTATGTGGGCGCAACCCCCGTGATTGCCGAGGTTGACCGGTTTACATTTAACGTCGCTGTCAATGATCTGAAGAAACGGATTACAAAAAAAACGAAGGCCGTTATCGTTCCCCACATGTTTGGCCTGCCGGCGGATATAGCAGATATCGTATCCCTCGGCGTTCCTATTATTGAGGACTGTGCACATTCGATAGGCAGCAGGTATAAGGATAATTATACTGGCAGTTTCGGCGTACTTTCGATTTTTTCTTTTTACGCTACGAAAGTAATCGCTGCCGGAGAGGGAGGCATGGTTCTTTCAGATAATGAGCAATTAATCTCTATAATCAGGCATTTGCGGGACTACGACGAAAAAGACGATTTTGCCGTCAGGTATAATTACAAAATGACCGATATCCAGGCGGCATTGGGCATAAGTCAACTAAAAAAACTTTCTTTATTTATTCAAAAAAGAAAAGAAATTGCCGATAAATACGGTAGGATATTTGATGATTTGCGTATTCCCGCTCCTTTTGTGCCGAAAGGCAGGGAGCATATCTACTACAGGTATGTAGTCCTTCTCGAAAATGCGCAGCGGTTCATGGACTCGATGATGAAAAGAAGGGTGGCTTGCAGGAGACCCGTTTTCAAACCTCTGCATAGATACTTGGGATTACCAGGCTACGCGACGACGGATCTGGTATGGGAAAGGGCCGTCTCTATTCCTATCTATCCCTCCCTTACCGACGAAGAAGTGGGGCTAATAACAGACTCTGTAAAATTAGCTTTAAGTTAAAAAGCAGATGCGCATTAATATCTTGATGAGTATTGCATAAAATGCAGAAATCAAGCTTTGCCATATTTAATTCCGATTCGAAAAAGGTATCTCCTTTACGAATCTTTTGGCTTTGCACAGTTATCGCTTTTTTACTCCTCTTCCTGCCGATTGTGCGTTATCCCTTTTTTGAGTACCTCGGCAGGTGGCTCTACGTCCTTGTTTTCGCTATCTCACTGTCTGCAGCTTTAACGCCTGTCATGAGGACAATTGCACTCAAACTGAATATCGTAGACCTGCCTGAAGACAGGAAAGTCCATAAGAGCAGCACCCCTCTTCTTGGCGGAGTGGCCATTATTATCGCGTTCATAGCAGCCCTCGCCGCAAACATGATCCTTGACAGGTCATCCATAGCCTTGCTAGCGTGCGCAGTTTTTGTCGCCGCAGTGAGCCTAATCGACGATTGTAAAGGGCTATCCGCCCGGCTGAAGCTGCTGGCACAGATCATAGCCGTACTTGTATTGATTTACTATGGCATCATTCTGCGTCTATTTCCCGGAAATACATTTTGGGGATATGGACTTAATCTCATTCTCACAGTTTTCTGGGTCGTCGGAATCACGAATTCCCTAAATTTTTTCGACGGCATGGACGGACTGGCAACGGGAATCAGCGTCATCATCGCCTTCTTTCTGGGTATTGTCGCATTCCAGACAAATCAACCTTATATGGGATGGATCGCTGTCGCGATGGTGGGAAGCTGCCTTGGTTTCCTGCCCTACAATTTCCGATTCAAGAAACCTGCTTCCGTTTTTCTGGGTGATACGGGAAGCATTTTCTTGGGCTTCACCTTAGCTGCCTTGGCGGTGAAAGGTAACTGGTCCCTTAGTAGCCCCATCGTCTCCTTTGCAGCTCACGTCCTGATCTTCTGGATTCTGATATTCGACATGACCTATATAACTATTGAAAGGATTTTAACCGGCAAAGTAAAAAGTTTCAAAGATTGGATAGAGTACGTGGGGAAGGACCACCTGCATCACAGATTGTACGCGCTGCTCGGAGACAAAAGAAAAGCTGTGCTCTTCATCTATTTCCTCTGCGCAACCCTCGGCATCAGCGCTATCGCCCTCAGAAACGCAAGGCCCATCGACGGGGTGCTCCTAATAAGTCAGGCTCTTCTCATAACAGTGGCCGTATCTATATTGGAATATTCCGGACGACAAAGGCATTAGGGACGGCATTGACCAATCAGTAATTTATTGACAATGAATGCCTTTTTTGAATAGATATAAGTAAGTTTTTGCAATTTTCAGTTTAGAATACATGCATTGCAGGCAGGCACAAAATGAGTGACAAGAGCGCGATACGTCGGCAGATTGAAAAAAATGGGCTTTTATTAATCGCTATTGTCATGATGCTGATCTACTGGGTCCTCGATTCCCTCACATCGGACCAGATACTATCGCGCACACTTATTGTGCTCTTTGTGCTCGTATACGGGCTATTCACCCAATCATTGATCAATTCGCGTAGAGAAGCTCTTGAAGAAAAGGATAGGACTCAACAGCGGTTGATTCAGACGGAAAGTATAGCCGCCATTGGACAGCTTGTTGCCGGAATAGCTCATGAACTCAATAATCCCCTGGCAAGCACATCAAGCCTGATCCAAACAAACATTGAGATCCTCAACGAAAAAAAAGACAAGGTCGATGGTGATAATGAACTGATAAAGGACCTTGAATTCTCATTAAAAGAGCTCAAACGGGCGGAGAACATTGTGAAAAGCGTTCTGGGATTGTCGCGCCAGACACAGATCTACGTCGAGGATGTTGACATTAATGCAAATATAGAGGATGCTTTACGTTTATTACACAACCAGTATAAAGATTCCGGGGTGATTATCGAAAAAGATTTTGCTAAGAATTTGCCGAGAGTAAATGGTAACTTTGCCAATCTCGGTCAAGTTTTTATAAATATAATAAAAAATGCAATTCAGGCATTGCCTGACGGCAATGGAGCCATATTTCTGAAAACAAGATATAAAAAAGATACAAATACTGTTACCATAGAGTGCCGGGACACGGGCACGGGAATTCCTGATGATATCGCTAAGGATATATTCAAGCCATTTTTTACCACTAAGGCCGTCGGCAGTGGGGTAGGCCTTGGTCTTTACATTTCCCACGAAATTATCAAGAAGCATGAGGGGCTGATCTCAGTAAACAGCAAGCCAGGTCAGGGAACTACATTTACTATAGACCTTCCGGTGAAACAGGGGGCATCATGATAAAGATACTAATCGTAGACGATGAAGAGGGCGTCCGAAGATCCTTGAAAAAGCTTCTTCTAAGGGACGGTTATGACATTCTCCTGGCCGAAAACGGTACGGAGGCTATCGATATCATTCGGCAACATATCAATGAAATTGAAACAGTGATATGCGATTTTAAGATGCCGGGCCTCGACGGTTTGGAAACGCTAATGGAAATTAACAATATCAATCCTGAAATCATCAAGATAATTCTCACCGGCTACGCGACCCTCGATCGCGCTATTGAAAGTGTAAACTTAGGCATTGATGGTTTTTTAACAAAACCCTTTGACAACAAAGAAATCAGGCTGAAGCTGAAGGAATTTCACTTCAAGAAAAGATTGAAGCAATTCGTGCCGGCTCAGGTTCTCGAAGAATTGCAGAAGTTCGGGGAGAACCTGGAACCCAGAAACCAGAAAGTAAGCATCCTTTTTACTGACATCCGCGGTTTCTCAAAAATATCCGAAACGCTGACGCCTTCTGAGCTGTCGCAGCTTCTGAATCTTAATTATTTTTATCCTCTCGACAACATTATTTTTAAACATAACGGCACCCTCGATAAACACATCGGTGACGGCATCATGGGGATCTTCGGAGCACCGATTACCCAGAATAGTGATGCTAAGAGGGCCGTTGCATGCGCACTTGAGATGCGAAATAAAATTGCTGAAATAAACACGGAGATCAGCACCAAGAATATGAAAATTCCTGTTGGCTTTGGAATCAGCACAGGCGAATCTATGGTCGGAATTTTTGGCTCTGCAATCAGAAAAGAATATACGGCCATGGGCAATCCGGTAAATCTGGCTGCAAGGCTCGAAAGGATAGCCAAAGAAAACCAAATCCTCATATGCAACGATACATATGAAGCGGTGAAGGATTACTTTAAGGTCGAGAAGATAAGAAGCGTAAAATTAAAAGGAATGGACGAAGAAACTCCTGTATATAATGTTATTGATGAGTTTTGATAAAAAGTGGCATCAATCAAAATCAATAGCCAGTTATGCGGCTCGATAGCCCTTCCCTATTTACCGCCTGAAGAACTGATTTCACCGTAATTGATAAATAAGTTCCCTCTATATCCCGCCAAATAAATCCTTTTTTTATCCCACCTTAAAATCTTTTTTAACACCATTAAAAACTGTACAGACTGCACAGGTTGACACGTCTCTGAATGAAGATGGAGTGAATCGAAATTTAGGCAGTTTTGAAAGACCACCAACCTGTCATTTCCACCCTTTCGTCTCTAATAATGGTAAGCTTCAGGAGGTGAAATGTCATTTCGGTGACATTGTGTGTGGATTTTTCAATTGCTAAAAGATAGAAGAGGCAACATTCAAAAAAGGGGAAGGAAACATCCATCTATAATGTTAATGATACACTTCGGATAATCATTTCAAGAAATACATTGCAAATCTATATATGCCTATACCTGCTGTTACCTGGCTCGTGGCTGCAGTCCAGCCAAAATAAAACTGACTGAATTTCTGATGGTATGTAGGACTCAATGTGAATGTTCTGCTCAAAGTAGGAGAATCAGCAGTATAACCGATCTTTGTATTGGCGTAGTTCGAGCCGTCAAGATATGCGAGACAGGCATAATCATTATACTGACACGGTTTTATCCAAGTATTTACAGTATAGCTATAGTTGCCGGTTACTGGATCAGGCAGTGTGTTGCGTGTCACTTCCACACGCACCGCATAGGTATTTGTAGGGCTGTTGCTCAACAACCAGTTCGCTGGCCAGCCATATTCAATTCCTCTAAAGTAACTTGTGGTATCAATCCCTGACGGATCAAGTTCACTTCTTCCATTCTGCGGATCCTCTTGACCCCCGGTTCCTGCACCATGCCTGTTATCATCGAACGTATTTGCTCCTACACTCGACCCACAATTTGAGTTTTGATCATTCGTGCCCCAAAATACGTAAGCCATATGATTTGTTGAACCGTCACCCCTCTGGTCAGTATCAAGCGTACCACCAGTACAAATATCACCAAATCCGCTATTGGCAAGTGTATCAAACTCGATGGCCACTTTAGGTGGCTGAATACCTCTTCCCCCTTGACAACCTAAAGAACAACTAAGCGGTGGCTGAGTACTGCAACACCCCTTGTTTGTCCGCATATCTAAGTCAACGAAGCCTGTCATCGCAGAAGCACTTCGTGAATCGCCGGCATAGCCCATTAATTCACCCCATCCGTTACCTCCTCCAACGGAATAAATGTCATTCGTATTTGGATCTGCATTAAAGATAGTGAAGGTAAAACCGTCTCCAGAATAACCCGCAGGAATTTCAAACACAAAAAAAGCCCGAAAGCCACTTCCAAAAGAGCATTGGTTACTCGTTGGGCCACCGGTACAAATACTCTGCTGAATAGCACCTCCTCCATTATACCAAACTGCACCGAAGGCAGAGGGACTAGTCATATCGCTTTTTCCTATGATAACGGTTGCCCCACCGGGGGGACTCGTGTCAATGAATCCTTGCTGTGATCCAATATTAACAAATGACGTAGTACCACTTGCAGAACTGATATCCGCCTGCGAACTAAATCCGACTTTTTTTATAGAAATTTGCCTTCGTGTTTCAAACGGCGTCCCCGCATTGACGATCCCTGTTGATGTAATTATGTTTCCAATGATATCAAGCTGAAATTTATCATTACTTGGCAGTATCTGACCAGACTGGTTTTGTAATGTAAATATTCTACCACTTGTATCCCCTAAGTTAATAATCAGGGCATAATCTTTACCTGCCATGGCAAGGGAATAAGCTCTATTTAAATTGTTCGCCGCCAGCTCGCCTAAAGCAGAGGATGAAGTCATGTAGAGTGCCCCGACAGCCAATGCGGCAATCGTGGTCATGGCAATAACGACGTAGGCAATTACATTTCCCTTTTGATTTGCAAACAACACGGATTATCCTCCCGTTTCGAGGTAGAGATTAACTCGATCAGTAAAATTCATCGGGGAATTTTCTGCACCCGTTAGTTGAAGTGTTATTTCGATGACAGATGTCTTGGACGAATAGGATAAATTTGTGAATTTGAAAGGGTCACCGCTTGCCGGATTAAACTCATAATACGCTAAATTAAACGAGGTCACTGGACTAACCAACGTATCGCCATCTATCAAAAGAGGGCTGCTACCACCAGCCCAGAAGATTGTATGGCTCTGGCGCGGGGGGGTATCTGAGTTTCGTGTATATGTAATGGATGGAGGTGTTATCGTAACGGAAGTGACCGACATAATATTACCGATCTCTTTTTTGAGTCTCGCCATGGCTATTTGGCCCTGCTGTGTGGTGACGGAGTTCTTCTTGGAAAATACATAACCTTTAGACATTGCTACAAGACCAACACCGGAGATGACGGTAATAATTGCCATAACGACGATCGAAACTATTATCTCTATGAGTGTAAAGCCCTTTTGATTATTCGAGACCTTTGAAAATATGTGTTTTGTGTCATTCCGAGAAGCGAAGCGACGAGGGGTCTTGTGCATAATCATCGGTTGTAAGATTTCTCCTTTCAGTCGAAATGACAAACTAACCATCTTCATGCCTTCTTCTTGAACAACTGGAGTATGAAGTTTTAGTTTGATATAAATAGGGCTGTTAGAGTTCCGCCCTGATCATTCTTTATTGTCACTTTCAGGATATTGCTCCCCCCGGGAGTTTCCGCATCAGACACAAATTGAATAAAATTATTGTACACGATATCATAGATCCCGTAATTCTTGTTGTTAATGTTGTTTTGTAGATTTGCAAGAGTCAGCAAGGAGCCATTTTCAGCGGTCTCTGTCCATGTAATGTCAGCACCATCACTTATTGTGCCACCTGGAGTGACAGGCCAGACAGGTTCAGTCACATCACTTGTGCATAACGCTACACACGAACACTTATAATAGTGCCCATTTTTGATCGTGGGAACAACATAATCGCCGACTGTATATGTTGTTACACTTCTCCATTTGGGGTAGCGGTTATAATCAGCAGTTATATTTGCCATAACCATATGAAGATTCGACGATGCCCTTACCGATTTCACCGGATCGCTACTTTTTATAAGAGAATCTGAAAGAAAAGTGATGATCATAGCGCCCAAAATCGCCACAATAAGGACCGTAACTATGATTTCGATCAGAGTGAACCCTGCCTTATTAACTTTATTTTTGCCTGTCACGGTATAAATCCTGTATTCTCGGTAATGTTAACAGTGCTAGTTTGGGTACCCTGAGTAAGTGCGATGGATATATTTGATGATCCCGGACTACCCCAATCATCAAATATTATTACCAGACCGACACCTGCAGTTAGCGTTACTCCTGGTGGTAGGCCATGCGTAGGTGAGGGTGACAACTCACCGGGAAGATTGACAGGGACCCTGACACCGTCATCCCCGCGCCTGTAAAGCGCATACGACGTCGCATTAGTTAGTTCGAATTCCCAGCGGGGATTGCTATTTGGTTGTAATGTATCGCTCAAGGCCTTGATCTGCGCATAGCGGAGGCTTGCTTTTAAACCGTCCGTCTCAACAATCAATTCGTTCGTGCCGGTCGTCGCGTATCGACTGATGACAACACCAGACACAATGAAAAGCACAACCAGGACGACCACCATTTCGATCATGGTGAATCCCCGATTCTTATTGGTATCTCTTCCAAGTAGTCTCATGATTATTAAATATTCTGAAACGTTGAAAACTTCAAGGGAAAATTGATTGACGTGCGAGGCTAAAGCATAGCTGCTTACGGGCGCTTGCTGATAGTGCCCCCTGTTATGATTTCCTCTGTTTGCGACATAAGAGTTCGCTTCATTATTAATAACATCCTATTTGTATCGATTTTGTGATCAAACGAAAACCTGTCACTCGCAAATTGACGCACGAACTCCTCAAGTTTCCTATATCCCTTCAGATAGCGCTGCTTCGTTATCCGCACAACGTGATATTTGATGTCATAGACAGTATGGCTGGATTTCTGGTAATGCTCCATACTGAAAGATTACTAAAGTCTTCGCCTGAAGGGGAGGGTTTTTCTCACAATCCCCGAAGGGGACAATAATGCTGATGAGTGAAATATTATAGAGATTACGATTGAAATAATTGATCCACAACGATTTAAGTTAGCGGCGGCTGCAAGCGATCAACTGGAGTGATTGTTAGACGATATTTTTCTCTCTTTAAAATTTAATAATCAAGTGTGCGCCGATGTCGATCACATCAGCAATCAATGCCGCAATTGATTTCTCCAGGACAAGTCGATGCAAATCCCTTCGGCAATTGAGAAGGGATTTGCATAACACCGAAACGGCGATGTCCTATTGTATGTTAAAAACAACTAAAAATCTGAACGTTATTGTACCTGTACCGTCCAGTAATAGGGTTCATTGACCCCGGCAATAGGCAACTCATTTGGAGCATTTCTGGTGAAAACTACCGTTTTGCCTTGAAAAGCAATCTTGTCTCCAGAGTTAATGATCGCCCCATTATTCCAATCCGCTCCCAAGGAACTCGTAGCTGGGGTCATAGCAGCAGTATTAGGATCACACAGAGTCGCATCACCCGTTGAATTCAGGTCCGGATAGACGCCAGTGCAACCTTTCAGCTTCCATGCCGCCAGTGTCAACCTTTCACGGGCGTTCAATTCGCTATTGGCGCCCTGCGCTGCTTTTAGAACAGCATCTGCTCTCATATCCATATATTTCGGAATGGCGATCGCAGCTAGAATCCCCAAAATAACGAGAACAGCTATGATCTCGATAAGGGTAAACCCTTTTTCATTTTTTAACATTGTTTTTCTCATTTTAACTGCCTCCTTTTTAAAATCTCCTTTTTATTTGTATACCATTATATACCGTAAATTTTGTCTCGATCAACAGCATCTTTCGTGCCACTTTCTACGATAATTAGGACAATAATTGCAAAACGCCGTTACAGATTGCTAAATAGCTGTCCTCACTCATAAAACAGGAATGGAATATGGACGCGTATTTTTTTTATTCAGTTTAGTCCTCCATATACACAGCGTATACTACAACTATTGATGTATTATCTACATTTTTTGTAGCTTCTTGAAGGATTCAGTGTCTATCCCATATTTCCTGATTCGATGCCAGAGACTCCGCTGATTGATGCCGAGGAGCTCAGCTGCCTTTACCTGGACGCCACCGGTGCGAGTCAAGGCTTCTATAATCAAACCCTTTTCAATCTCCTCCAGGCGCTTATCAATAGTCAGAGAATTATTTGTTTGCGAAGTTTGAAAGATATGATTTTCCATTAAACTCGTCACATTTGCAGGCAGATTCGCCGGTTCAATCAGCCCTGTTTCTGTTAGAACTACTGCCCTTTCGATGGTATTCATCAGCTCCCTGACGTTACCCGGCCACGAATACCCAGCGATCATCTGGGTGGCCTCGTGAGAAAGCTTAATTGGCTTATGTTTTTTTTCAAGAATATATTCTATAAGCTGGGGAATATCTTCCTTCCGCTCTCTCAAAGGGGGCAGGTAGATGGAAAACACATTTATGCGATAATAGAGATCTTCCCTGAATAGACCCTGCTTGACCATCTCGGCGAGGTTCTTGTTCGTTGCTATAACAAACCGCACATCAACCTTGATAGTCGCCGTACCTCCAACCCGCTCGAACTCTTTCTCCTGGAGCACGCGCAAGATCTTCGCCTGTGTCGCCAACGTCATGTCACCAATCTCATCCAGAAAAAGAGTGCCGCTGTTTGCCACTTCAAATTTGCCAACCGTCTGAGACGTGGCGCCGGTAAATGCCCCTTTCTCATGACCGAAAAGTTCACTCTCCAGGAGGCTCTCCGGTATGGCCACACAATTAATCTTCACAAAGGGCTTTCCCCTACGCATGCTGTGTTCATAGATACCGGAAGCCACAAGTTCTTTTCCCGTTCCGCTTTCTCCCATTATGAGCACTGTAGAATCCGTGGGCGCCACCTTTATTACCTGTGCAAATACCTCCCGCATGATTCTGCTTTGCCCCACGATGCCGGGGAAAAGCTCTTGCGCTTCAACTTTGCTCAAAACAGTTGCAATCCGGTCGAATACCCTCGCGTAACGTTCTACTTCGTCCTTTGCCTTTTCGTCGCTGTCTGTCTGCTCGGCGAATGCCGGGAGATTCTCAGCCTTTCTGACCAACGCCATAACCGGTTTGAGTAATATCCGCGTAATCAGGAGACCTATCAGGTATGTCAATAGGAAAACCGTCATGACCCACATCACGAACGACCATGCATGACTCCGCAGTGTCTTCACATAATATTGAACGAAGTTGTCGGTCAGGATGACCCACAGTATGGAGATGGCGCTGAAGGTAAAAGGAATGAGTATATAGAGGCTGACTTGGATATATTTTTTCTTCATTTGATTGTGTGAGCTGCTTTTGTCAAATCCCACATGGGCAAAAATACGGCAAGTGCGAAAAACAGGACAACGACTGCAAGTCCCACAACCAGAACCGGACCGATGAGATCAGACAGCCTTTTCACAACATAGCTGACCTCATCATCGTAGTGCGCTGATACCTGGCGGAGCATCTCTTCGATGTTGCCCGATTCCTCTCCTATGGCGATCATGTCCACAACCATGGGCGGAAAATACTTCGCAGATCTGAGAGGCGAAGCTATACCACGCCCCTCGTGCATCCTTTCTCTGACAAGTTCAAATTCACGGGCAATGGCCGCATTGCCGATAACGCCTGACAAAACCCTCATGGCGGTTATAACCGGAACACCGGCAGCCTGCAGCATTCCAAGAATGCTGGCAAAGCGTGACATGGCAGCCTTCACGAATAACTGTCCTATAATGGGTAGGCGGAGGATAAGCGTGTCTTTCTCATATTGCCCCTTTTCCGTCTTTATATAGTGTCTCAACCCGATGGCAAGCGCGATGGTGCCAACGATTAACAGATACCAATAGTTTGCCAAAAAATTATAAAGCATGATGGCGATTTTCGTCGGCAAGGGAAGAACAATGCCAGCCTTGGAAAACATATCCGCAAATTTGGGAATGACAAAAGTCAGAAGTACAAAAAAAGCAACGGCAAGAGCAACAGTCACCATAATAGGATACTGCAATGCTGATTTTATATCTGCCTTGATTTTCGCTTCATGTTCGATGATATAGATCAGGTGCTCAAGCGATTCCGTGACGGTACCGCTCGTTTCGCCTGCTCTTACCATGCTCACATATAGAGGCGAGAATATCGTCCCGTGTCTTTCCATAGCCCCGTAGAGAGAAGATCCCTGCTTGATGTTTTCAGACATGGACTCGATGGCTTCTTTCAAATTGCTATTTTGTGTTTGTGCCCCCAGTACCTGAAACGTCCTGATTATAGGCACCCCCGCCTTGAACAGTGAATTAAACTGTTTAGTGAATATTATGATATCCGCAGGCTTGACAGGGTTCTTGAGCCGCCTTCTTGCCCACTGGCTGAAGACGAAACCAGTCTTTTTCTCATTGACTTGCGACGGGATATACCCCTTCTCAGCCAGCATGGTTAAGGCTCTGTCGCGTGACTCAGCCTCGATATCACCCTTTATGGTCGCTCCCTGCTCATTTATGGCTTTATATGAATAACTCGGCATGACTATCTTAACTCGCGCTCCCTGTCCGGCCTTCTCCTACATCATGACTGCGGAACTGGCTTCTTCGAGGGTGGTGATACCTTTGATTACCTTGTTGCCGGCATCATATTTCAGAGTTTTGAGGTTACCTGTTTCTACAGCTTTACGCACAATATCATGGGCCGATTTTCTCTTAATGATCATATCCTGAATCATCTCATCATTAACAAGCACCTCAAACAAACCCGTACGCCCCTTATATCCGGTGTTAAAACAGTGACTGCATCCTCTGCCGCGCTGAAAATTAGCGGAATCCCAGTGATCCAGGCCCCATGACGCAAGTACCTTTTCCGGCGGATTATATGGTTCTTTGCAATAGGGACAGACAGTCCGCACTAAGCGTTGCGCAATGGATACCAGAAGTGTCGAAGAAAGAAGAAAAGGTTCAATTCCCATATCGATAAATCTTGTTATGGCCCCCACGGCATCATTGGTATGTACGGTGCTGAGAACCCTGTGGCCGGTCTGCGCCGCCTGCACCGCGATAGCGGCTGTTTCGGCATCACGAATTTCTCCTACCATTATAATATCAGGGTCCTGACGAAGTATGGATCTGAGACCTCCGGCAAAAGTCATTCCCGCTTTACGGTTCAGTTGAATCTGTCTGATGTTTTCTACGCGGTATTCAACAGGATCTTCAAGAGTCATGATATTGATATCCGGCCTGTTGAGTTCATTCAAAACAGAATATAGGCTTGTACTTTTCCCGCATCCCGTAGGTCCCGTGGTTAATATCATCCCGTAAGGTTTCTGTATGATAGCCCTTACTTTTTCTATGTCTATTTTGACCATGCCAAGAAGGTCGAGGGCATAGATACCGCTGCTCGTATCCAGAAGTCGTAGGACAACATTCTCACCATGAATCGTTGGTATGGAGGATACTCGGACATTTATTTCCTTATTTTCCATCTTAAGGGTAAACCGCCCGTCCTGAGGCACTCTTGATACCGTAATATCCATATTGGCGAGGATCTTTATCCTGGCAACAATAGGCCAAAAAAGCGTTTTGGGGGGAGAGGGCACCTCATGGAGCTTGCCATCTATACGGAACCGAACTTGAATGCTGTTCTTCTGAGGGCTGATATGCACGTCACTGGCTCCCTCACGAACCGCCTGAGCAAAGACAGAGTTTACAAGTATGACAATAGGCGCCTCTCCAGCCATATTCTGAAGCGACGCCACCTGAAGGTCTGCAACCTCTTCTTCTTCTCTGGCCGGCTGGGCTTCGATATCCATACTGTCCAAGATGTCTCCCAGACCCGTATGTGCACCATATACGCTGCTTATCAGTTGATTAACTTCACGTTCTGTGCAAACCACGGCCTCCACTTCGCAATTTGTAATTATCTCTAGGACGTCCAAGGTAGTTATGTCCAGAGGATCCACCATTGCGAGGGTCAGGAGTCGACCCTTTCTCATTAAGGGTACTACCTGATATTTCTGGGCATCCTCTAAAGAAACTAAATTTGCCAGTTCAATGTCGAAGGGAAAGTTGTCAGGATGATATCTCTTCAGTCTCAACTGCCTGCATAAAGCATCTGCTATTTGTTGATCGCTGACCATCCCCTGTCGGAAAAGATACTGACCCAGCTTTAGGCCTTCTTTCCCCTGTCCGGAAAGAGCCTTACTTAGTTGCTCTTCTGTCAGCAGTTCCTCCTCAAGGAGCATCTCGCCCAATTTCTTTTTGCTTGTCACGTTCCCTCCTACTTCAGAGAATAGGGATTGGGGGATAGGAATCGCAAAGTACCTCTAATCTCTGCCTCCTATTTCTTGAAAAAAATCGTATCATCACTCACTTTTGCAAAAACCTCTGCATTTCCCGCGAGTGGCTGAGGCAACCGCCGGGCCGCACTCAGAGCATCTTCCATGCTCGAGAAACCGTCTTTCAAAACAATGGTAAATGCGAGACCCTCTCTGCTATTCCAGTATGAAAGAAAGTTTAGAGACGGCAAAATGGGATGATAATTCTTGTATAATTCATAAATCTCATCAATTTTTCCACTTCTTGCTACGCGTACCCAACATTTCCCCGACGCTAGGGGATTCGACTTGGCGGGAATGGCGGGCAATTCAATTATCTCACCCGCGCTTACCCTGCTCAGATTCTTGATATGTGGATTGGCACGGGCAACCTTTCTCAGTTGCTCCCTGTCGAAATCTCCGTAAAAGTCATTGAGCAGCCGCCAAATGGTTCTTCCACTTTTCAATTCCACATTTCCCAGAAGGTCCGGCATTGTCTTATTAGTTAACTTTATCTCATCCTGGTCTATTGCTTTCCCCTCTATAGTGGTCACCGGTGCAGTCTGACCTGAATGGCCGGGAGAAAAATATCCCGGTGGGGATACGGCCTCAGTTCTTTTTATCCCCAATGTCTCATTACCAGGCCAGATTTCAAATAATACCATAGGGTAAAATCCTGCTACTGCTGCGAAAACAATAATGGCAGTGAGAGCTGTTGCAGTAACCCATTTTAAAAATTTTTTTCGATCAGGAGAAACCCTGCGACTGCACGAACGGACGAGGAACCAACCGGCTTTCGATCTGTTCTGAATGATCAGTGCAAGTACAATCTGATGACAAAGGGTCACAATCTTTCTCGGATAGCCGCCCGTCGCCAGATACAATGCCCATAACCCCGGATACGAGAAAAGGGATAGAGTCTTATCCGTGTCGCTCGCCTTCGCTATGCGGAATTTTACCATGCCTTGGGTCTCCAGAAAATTGAGAGGCCCGAGAAGATAGTAGAAGTTGACCCGATCGGCAAAATTATTCTGTTTCTTAAGAATATGCTCAAATTCCTTCTGTGCAAATATGACTATTTGGAGCAATTTAAATTCATTTGTTTCGTAGTTGAGAAATTCACGCAGCGATTCGAGACAAAAGTCAGGAAGTTTTTGCCCTTCGTCTATGATGAGGACAACAATCTTCCCCTCATCAACACCTTTGCCAAAAAGATAATTCTTGATGTTTTCTTTGAGTTGCCATTCGCTGGTCCCGCTGCCGGAATTGGCTACGCCAAACGTCATCGCAACTGTTGACAAGAATTCGAGGGGGTTTGTGAACGATGGATCCAGGATGAGATGCGTTTCGATCTGCTTTCTATCTTCTTCAGATGCAGCAAACTTCAAGATGAGCTGGCGGCACAGGGTAGTTTTTCCCGTCCCCACTTCCCCTACCACAACGCTTAATCCCCGGCGGAGACGCACGGCCAGTTCTAACTTTTGCAGGCAACCCACATGTTTGACCGACTGGAAGAAAAACTCCGGTTCCGGAGAGTTGGAAAAGGGCTCCTTATTCAGGTTTAGAATCTTGAAATAATCCATAACTCTTTCATTGCGCTGGCATGTCCGGAGATGGCTGCGCGGGTGATTCCTCAGTTCCTTTTACGGGTTTCCCGGAAATAGCAGCAGCCGTTTGGACCGGCAGTATCGTTGGAGTAATGAAAATGAGAACTTCCTCCATGATATCGCTCTTGCTCATTGACTTGAAAAGCCATCCCAGAACCGGTACATCTTTAAGCCCGGGTAGTCCGCTTTCCCCTTCTTGCCTTGTCTGCTTGGTCAACCCTGAGATGACTATTGTTTCCCCGTCTTTGACGATGAGATTGGTGCTTGTCTCTTTCTTTAAGATGCCCGGGTTCCCCAAAACGTTCAGAGATGTATCTATTTCATTCTTCTTCACAACAACCTTCATCTTGAGATTTTGCCCGTCAATAACATGGGGTGTAATCTCCAGACGGAGAACAACGTCCTCAAATGTCACCGTGTTCGTCACAACACCCTGGCTTACTGACTGTGTAACATATGGCACGCGCTCCCCGTTTTCCGTATAAGCCATCTGATTGTCCATGGTGGTAATCGACGGGGTGGAGAGGATATTCAATTTTCCATCCTGCTGAAGGGCATTCAATTGCAATTCAAGAATATTTCCGCCAATTGTTCCGAACATGAGTCCCAAAGAACCTGCGCCACCGGCGGCAGTCATCGCCGTTGAAGATGCGGGGAAATTCACACCGAAACCATAACCACTGAGGCCGGGGGCGCCATAGACCGGTACGGCAGGCTGACCAGCAGTGGGTACTGTTCCGCCCGGCGTCACATAAAAATTACCTGTATTATACCACCCACCCCACTGGATCCCCAAGTTTCTCGCCGTATTTTTCGTGGTCTCTACAATGTTGGCCTTGATTAAAATTTGATGAGTAGGTTTATCGATCTGTTCAATGATGGGAATTATTTTTTCCAAATCACTGCGTATCGCATTGAGAAGCAGACTATGGCTGTGTTCATCCACTCTTATTGATCCGCGCGGCTTGCCATCCTTATCTTTTGTGAGCAAATCATTAAGATTTTCTCTCAGGTCTTTGGTGCCTGCATAGTCAATCGGAATGAACACTGTGATGAGAGGTTCCACCAGCCTCTCGTCCTTATCCTGGGTTTTCCGCTTCAGATCCTGTTCCTTATCAGCTATTGTCATCACCCTGATAATGTTGCCTTCCCACTCATATGCCAGACCCTGATTCTTGAGAATACTGCTGAATGCCTGATTCCAGGGAGTATTTTTGAAATCAATACTTACTTCTCCCTTTATATCATCTCTAATCAATACGTTCTGATTTACAATTCGCGCCAAGGATCGAAGGACGACTTTTACATCAGCCTGGCGGATCTTCAGACTGATCGGTGTCTCAGGCAGCCCTCCTAGGCTAGCACCTCCCTTTTCCGCCTTCAAGCGTTCCTGCTCCAATTTCACTAACTCTCGAATTTTTTCACGAGACCTGGGCGCAGGAGTGTGACCCGTTGATATGTCAGCCATCTTTTCCCATTTCTCGAAGAAAGGATCCTTCTGTGTCATTTTGTCGCCCGCACAACCAACAACGATAAACATCCCGAAGAAAAGGATAACGGTCAAGCAGCGAAATTTCTCTCTATAGTGAAAAGAAGTCAATGCCTATCCCTCCTCCCATCAACTTGGTTATTCCTCCAAAGGAACATCAAATTTTGCTCCGCTCTTTTCGTTAACAATTACGACTTTGCCTGGATAAATCCTTTTCAGGACGTATCCCTCTATTTCCAGCGGATCACCGGCTTCGTACTCTACACCATTTATAATTGCCAAGTTTCTATTATTTACCTTTAAATATCCGGAATAGGTAAGGCTAACCTTTTGTGAAATTCCTCCTCCGGCTTTGGCCCGTTCCTTGCGCTTCTCCCATTCCCGTAAGGATTTTCTCTCATAAAATGGATCATGCACCCATGCTGACTCGGCGCGGTTAAGTACATAAGCATCAGCGGCATTTAGTGACCCTTTTGGCAGCCTTGAAGTAATATTAGTCAAAAATGCATCCAAATCGGTCATTTTTTTCCCAACATCGATTAGTTCCGATTTTGAGGACCTCGCAATGAAGAAATCATATACCCCAAAAAATATGACGATTATCATTACTGAAAGTATGATGATTTGTTGTCTTGTCAGCTTCGGCATTTCAATCTTTCATCCTTGAACCAACTTTCCTAAGTACATCATTTTATTATTAAGGTATCATATCGACCGAAGGGAGATATCTTTCAGTTTTTGCCCCCCACTAAGATTTCTCACTATACTCGAAATGACAATAGTACATAAAAATTTCTGAACTGTGGCATAAAATACGCAACCGAATTTATTAACCAGTGCACTACGCGATGGCAAGCCAGATTTTCATCTTGAATTCCATGCCATCCTCATTTTGCTGGATGTGGATTTCCTCAATACCCTCCAGACAGGGCACTCCCCCGAGGCCGATGAGAAACTTACGAAAATTCAAAAAATCTCCCTTGAGAGTAGCATTAACCAGAAGAAATTTTTGCTCACCGCCTAACGTATATAGGTCTGGAAAGGCTGAAACCATATCGATACGCGCCTTCCGCGCCTCCTCTCTTATAATCGAGGAGACTGTATCTACCTTCGTTCGCGAAATGGGAGTCTTTGCAGGTAACGGCAAACCCTTGATCCTCCCGGACTTGGGGGCAGTTTGCAGTACTTTATAATAAGGCTGAAGCTTCTTTTGCTCCTCGATCTCAAATTGAAGACTTGCAATCCTATTATCTAAGCGCGCTACAGACCTTTGTTGCGGGACGATTCCGGCAAGAACGATGAGAACCACACCTGATAGGCATGCAAAGAAGACTCCGATGCTTCGCTTCGGAATTATTGCGTATATCTTTTCCACGATTGAATCCTAAACCAGTTTCATTTCAATAACAAAATTAAGAACCTCATCTTTTCTGAGACGCTCTATGCTGTTTCTCTGTACGCTGACATTACTGAACATAGGTGATGATTTCAACTTCATTATGTATCCTGCCAATGATGACTCCAGTGTTTTGCGATCGCCAAAGACAATCCCTTCAACTGTAACGTTTTTTCCTTCTTCCTTTGGAGCAGTGGCCCCCTTCTTAGGCTCTTTCGCCGACATCTTGCCCGATTGAACACCTCCTGTACGCAACTTCAGATCAATGAGACGGATATTTGCCGGTGTCAACAATGACAACTCACTGATAACAGCCATGCCAAGATATCTGTCGACGTAAGTCTTGGAGAGCTGCTGCTGCCTGCTCGAACTTGAGAGTATTTCCAATATCAGGTTCTGGTCAACTCTGGGCGTGTAATGCGACAATTGCTGTTCAAGTTGGGCTATTGTTTTTTTTCGTTCATAGGCCTTTTCAATTTCAAAAAGCAAGAAACCAGAACAAACAAACAGGGCAACAAGAAATACGATGAATATGACTCGATTTGCCCGCTTTATGTTGGCTTCTCTTTCCTTGTCATTGAATCTGAATATCAGATTCGGCGTGTAAGCATTATCGGAAAGGGCAAGTCCAAGGGCTGGAATAAGGTCAAGCATTTCGGAGACACTGGCTTGTTCCATTCTCTTGCCTATATTGGCTATTTTAGATTTTAGGGGATTCAGTATATCGCTTTTGATGCCTAATTGATTACCCACATAGTTTATGACAGGCTGAGAAATATTCATGACGCTCGATACATAGATTCTGGCGACCATGTCATAATTGTGACCGCCAGAATAATTTTCAAAGGTCCTCTCTACCTGTCTTACCACCCTCTCTAAGGCAGGTAGAATGGTCTCGAATTTTTCTTCGTCTGTAAGCCCGAAGCCGATATCGTTCTCCGTTAAGGGGGGGGAATCCGGACTGAGACTGGACAGCACCTTCTTCGCCTGCTCGAAGCTCGCGGTGGAAGCGCTGCCCTCCTCTTGTGACGTTTCCTTGCTTATTGCCGAAAGCCTTTCCATTAATGACTCAGCCATGCTGTTTATGCCGGCCTTTATGCCACGGGTCATAATAAGCTTCCCATTAACAAAAATATCGATGCGGGAAAAATCATTACCAATAAAAAGGCTTGCGACTGTACCTTCAACAGCGGGAGCAATCCATTCCGTCTTGAATAAGTTCTGGATCGCAAAGGGTGTGATGGATACACCGGTCAACGGTAACCCAATTTGGAAAAAAAGCCCCTTTAGTTCTTCAATTTCCTCCCTCGGGGCAGTGTAAACCATAGTTAGCCATTTGATCACACCCTGCTCGGTGACTTCTCTCTGAATTTCAAAATCGAGCACCGTATCCTTATCATCAAAAGGCGTTTCTTTTTTAATCGTCCAATAAACGGCATTCGCAATCTCTTTTTTGGCCACCTTCGGGATATTGATATGGCGCACATTTACCCTTGCCGCGGACATAATAGCCCACAGATTCGCATCTTTGATGCTGCCGCAAAATTTGTTCAATTCGGAGCTCAAAAATTTGCCGAAATTAGGCGATTTCCTCGTAGTTATATTGGCGTATGGCACACTCTTGTAATCGAGCAATTCCCACTTACCGGCTAATATTGTCGTTTTTACCATTCTCAGATATTCATGGCCGATATCGATGCCAATAGTTACGGGCTTCTTGCCGGAAGCAATTCTTGGGCGAGTGAATCTGATTAGTTTTCTGGGCGGGTCAATCTTAGATGTATCCAGACGTTCAGTCTTGATTTCATCCTTTTTATTGCGAATGATGTTAAGAAGTCGTTCTGTGGAAGTAATCTCTTTCAAACGGGCCAAGGGAGGCCTCCTCTTTAAGTTAATTCAATCCGCCTGCAAAGCGCATCATGATGCAGGGACAGTGTCTCTCTTACCGCCTTTTCTCGTTCTTGGTGTTTCGGTAATTATCTAAATGAACTTTGGCCAAATCTATGTAATCAATAGGGAAATGTTTCAATATCCGCACACCGTACTTAATTTCCGGCGGTTCTGGAATAATACCCCTATGAATATAATCCCTGATAGTTTTGGCTGAGACACCCAACCGTTCAGCAGCATCAACAATCGTATAATGCGTTTTCCCCTTTACTATAATCATATCCACGCCCCCAAACGCGCAACTTTCAGTAAATTATTTTTGCAACTCCTTCAAAAAAGATGATCGACAGAATTGAACGGCTTCTCAAAAAACAAGTGTTGCAAAGTGCTTCCTTTAACAAGCAGGAAATTTAAGTAACAAGGATAATGAAATCTAAACAGATACATGCCCTGCACCTGCAAAAAGATATACACAACTACGCTTAATATTCTGGACTGCGTAGGCAGCCGTCAGTAATGTCACTTAGGTGCGAACATATCACACCTCTCGCACCTATACAACATTTTCTGATGAAATTTTTGCAAAAGCATCTAATTTTTCTCAAAATTAGACAAATTGTTTGGTGAAATGTAAAAGTCATAACAGTAGGATATGAATTCCTCCAACTTGTGATGCTTACCTCTCCCTGAAGCGAGAGGCTTCCCGCTTCTCAGGCCGCAGCTTCCAGTTCGGAAGTCTTACGCAGGCCTCTGCGGACAGAGACGGTACAACCAGCCGCCTTTAACTCTAAAATCGTTTGATACTTTATGTTTATAGCAGCGTTATGATCGCGATCGTGAACAGTCTTACATACAGGGCATGTCCAGACCCGAACCTTGAGGGGCAATTCATCCATTATGTTTGTGCACTGATTACATGTCTTGCTGGACGGGTAAAACGTATCAATTTTCACGAACCGTTTCCCCATCCGCAAGCACTTGTAACGCACTTTAATCATGAAGCTGCCCCATCCGGCATCTCCGATCGCTTTTGCCAGCCTTCTATTCTTCAACATGTTCTTCACTCTCAGGCTTTCCATGCCCACCGCTTGGTTTTCGCCGGCGAGATGGTACGAGAGCTTATGCTGAAAATCCGATCTGGCATTCGCTGCTTTCTCATGCGCCTTTGCCACTTTTATTCGTGCCTTGTTACGGTTATTGGATCCTTTCTTTTTCCGGGAAAGGAACTTCTGCTTTTTTCTGAGATTATTGGCCGCCCTTTTCAGGAAACGGGGATTTGCGATCTTGTTCCCGTTACTGTCAGTATAGAAATTCTCGAGGCCCAGGTCCACCGCTTCAACTTCATCGGCTTTGAGGTGTTTCACTGGCGCCGGAACCGCAACGCCGTCATCCATCAGGATAGACGCGAAGTATTTGCCTGTGGGAGCGAGGGATACCGTTACGGTTTTAATCGTGCTTTCGACGGGCCTGTGTATCATAGCCTCTACCCATCCCACTTTGGGGAGGTATATTTTGTCGGCTTCAATCTTGACCCGTTGCGGATACTGGTACGACTGGTTTCTATTGTGTTTCTTCTTCTTTTGAGGAAACCTGGCCCGTTTCTCGAAGAAGTTGACATATGCACGTTGAAGATGCAGGATCGACTGCTGCAGTGCCTGGGAATCTGCCTCTCCCAACCAGGGGAATTCTGTCTTGAGTTGAGGAAGGCGTGTGATCAGGTCATGAAAAGATACGTTCTGCCCGGTTTCTTTATAGACGGACTGTTTATATTCCAGGGCGTTGTTATAGACGAACCTGGCACAGCCGAACTGGACGGCAAGGCCCGTTCGTTGTTCATCTGTCGGATATATTCTGACCTTGATCGCTTTCAACATATGTTTTTAGTGTATTATTCCGTTACATATTTAATATTGTTCATTATTTTACATGTCAGTCTCATTATTGTCAATGGGAAAATGTATCGAACATCAAAAAAAAGGAAGCAGGGATTAGATGCTACTACATCCCCTGGCTGAAGCGAGGCGTCTTACAGCACTTTTTTGATAACTTAAAAAGGGGCTAACCTGAAATGGATAACCCCTCAATCTTATTTGGAGGCGGCAATCGGATTCAAACCGATGAATAACGGTTTTGCAGTTACAGGTAAAGGACTCAGGGTTTTTAGTGTTTGTTGGTGATTAGTAGATTTTATTAGATAAATTCCAAAGACACGGTTAACATCTTACGGGTTGTTACTCCTTGTTCTGTTTTATCAGGCTCACAACTACTTCACAGTCAAAATCAACTTTATATCTACAACGGTGTGAGTCAGGTCACCAGAGCAGTTCATTGATAACGTATAGATATATGTAACAATAAAAAAGAGCTTTTCTTGTTCTTCAATGCTTGCGTACATCTTCCTTAAAGTCGACATTGTCATCTTTGATTTTCATTGTAGATTTTAAATAGGAATCGTGATAATCAAAACACATATATAAATTCAAAGATTAAATTTCATAACCCCTTAAACCTTGCGTGTGGGTAATATGGTCTGATTACTAAACCCCGTTTCTCAAAAGAGAGCGGGGTTTTGTGTTTTTGCAATCAAACTAATTACGGAAAAAGAAGACACACCAAAAAAGTCAAAGTGATAAACAACCAGAAGCAGACCATTGGGGGGGAAAGTCATCCTATCTTCATGACCGGGCAAGATCTTAATAAATATTATAAAATTCTTGATGTAACTCCTGACACACCCTGGGAGGATATCAAACGCGCCTATCATGATATGATGAAGATTTGGCATCCGGACAGATTTGCCGGTGACCGACGTTTGCAGAAAATTGTGGAAGAGAAAACGAAAGAACTGACGCACGCTTTTAAGAAAATTGAGGAAGATTATCATAGCATAAAGTTCTATTATGATCCCCTGGATGAAGCCAAAGAATCTTCGATAGAAACAAAGACGAAACAGCAAACTGAACCGCCAGTGAAAGAAGTAAAACCGAAATCATCATGTTACACTCCGAAACAGGAGGCTGAAGAATGGCTGAAAAAGGCTAATGAAACAGGTGATTATCGTCTTGTCGTTGACTATTTGAATAAAGCAATCGATTTAGACCCCTATCTCGAAGAGGCGTATCTCGAACGCGCTGAAACCCATGTAATGTTGGGCAATCATGAACAGGCGTTAGAAGATTTTAGTGAAGTGATCAAACTGAATTCCAAGTCGTTTAAAGGATTCCGTGGCCGCGCCAACACCTATTCTGAATTGGACAATCACTCACAAGCGATCACGGATTTTACAAGCGCCATCGAACTGGAGCCCGTGAATTATCCGGAATTGTACTATCTCCGGGGAAAATCTCATGAAAAACTGGGAAACCGGGATGAAGCAGGAGAGGATTTTAAGAATGCGAAAGTACTCAGAATCCTGAGCAGCGAGTCACATGGATCGCAGACATCTTCTGAATTGGATGATGAATGGAAAATTGAAGAAAAACGAAAGATGTCATTCAAACAAGTCCGCTTGCATGTCACGGCAATCATATGTGTGTTGGTCGGTATTATTGCCTTGCTTCCGATTTTTCTCTCTAAAAACAATGAGAAAGGTGAACCAAAGAAAGAAATGACAAAAGGTATTGAAGTTCCCGCTTCTCCATCCAATATCCTTGAAAAAGCTATACCGGACAAAGAATCTGAATTGATAACATCCTTTTTTGAAAGAAAAAAACCGATCAAGAAAAAAGTCCCTGCCAGTACACTGGATGCAGACGATCGTTACAAAGGTGCCACAAGATTAGGGGAAAAGCATCAGCAACCGGAAGAAGAAGAGAAGCAGTTTGCCTTGGGGAAGAGCCCTTTCGTTTCTGCGTCCAAAGAGACCAGAAGGGACAGCCGCTTCATTGCCTATGACGATGGAACCGTCTTGGATACAAAGACGAATCTGATGTGGGCGGCCAAGGATAACGGAAGCAATATAAACTGGACGAATGCAAAGTCCTATTGCGAGAATTATCGAGGGGGCGGATATACTGACTGGCGTATGCCGACTCAGGATGAACTCGCGGTGTTGTATGATTACAACAAATCCCAAAAAGTAGAATGTGTCATTTACCCCACCCATGTTGCCACAGACTTATAAGCCAGTCCATAATAGAGCATACATATGATTAAGCGGCATATAGAGTAGCGGGTGTATGGAAGAACCCACGAATTTTATCGGGACGATTGGCCAAATGACGAAGAGCTCCCAGAGCTT
>Ga0187854_10000142_pt1 | contig 107881 bp, 100 predicted proteins | sample June2016WEW_6_15_FD_132445 | JGI IMG/M metagenome (GOLD analysis project Ga0187854, IMG submission 132445) | Peatland microbial communities from SPRUCE experiment site at the Marcell Experimental Forest, Minnesota, USA - June2016WEW_6_150 | ecosystem: Environmental > Terrestrial > Soil >... | reverse complement strand
GCGTATGCCGATGCTAAATCTTTCCTGCAAAAAGCAGATACGATGCTTTACGAAGACAAGAAAGGAAAGGGTACCAGGTGTGCTGGGTGAAAAGCAGTTGTGCCAGCGATTAAGTATGACAGTTTACCGCGAATATTGCACACAGATTATTGACTATTGAAGTCGAGATTCATGCTCAATTAGTCTATGTAGCACCTTTCATCCCGAAATGGTCAAGCCTGATCACATCAAATCCATATTATACTGCAAACTGAGAACACCTTCGGTGGGGATTGTTCATCGGAGCTGAAAATTACGGATTGAAATGGCGTAAAGTTTGAGCTAACCCGAGAGCGCCTTGTTACTGCTGCTCCAACTTAAATGTTCCGCCTCCCCAGTATACAAGGAAGTTATACTGCTTTCCTGCTTCTGTACGAATGTTGAGGGGTATTGGATTGGACGCAGCTAAGAACGCCGGGACGATCTGTAACACGAAATCACCGGCAGGGCGCTGCCAGATTAAATATTTACCGGGAGAAATCGCTCCAACCACCTTCCCATTATCAGAGATCTCAAGGGATCGACCAGAGCAGATAAAATCGTTTCTTCGCTCGACTTTTATCAGGGCGTTGCCCGCAGAAAGATTTTCAAGGCTGGCGAGAGGCAAGTATTGTTGAGTTGTGGAACATGCAGTCAGAAATAGAACAACAGTCAAAAGGAGGGCACACTTTTTCATCGGTATTTTTCTCCTATTCAGACTTCTCCTTTTTTTGTTCAGCGGTCAGGGACTTTTTATTCGTATAGTTCAGGACTCGTGATTTAACTTTATCAGATATTTCATCTTCCGCTCTTAATAGCATTTCTTTTGTAATGTCATCATCACTACTTGTTGAACGACGAGCATTAATCAAATCTCCCATAGCAGCAGGATAAACTGTCGTAGCTGGAATTTTATTTATTATACCAACGACCGTTGGGTTCTCTCCCCATTGTGCTGTATCCTCAGTTTGAAATTGCAACCGATCTTCTAAGACAAGCTTGTTCTTAAGAGCATCATAGACAAGAATATTGAGCACCATCTGACCAACTACCTTCTCAGAATATACGTCACATTGGTAGTATTGGACTTTGTACCTTCCATAAGCCGAATACTCATTCAGTCCGACTGCGAACGCACTTTCTCTATTAAAGTCCCAACGGAAAGACACTGTTTTCATGCTGGGAGATTGTCTTTGAACTTTGAAAGATTTAACTCTTGGGATAATAAGATAACGAATATTGTTTTGGAATTTTACATTTAATAATTTCTGTTTCTTTAAATAGCTATAACATCCATCAGAATCGGCACACATACTTTTCAATTTTTCTATTCCTTCATCATGTATCATTACCTCGACAAGATTCTCCGCGTCATCAATTTTTGATTTCATGTGAGTCAGGAATTCTTGATTATCAATTTTTATAATTTCATCAGTGCCATTTTCAATTTCCAATACTGCAAGCATCGTTATGAGTTCGTTTCTTAATCTGCTTATCCAATTTGTCACATCCTCATTTCCTTTATCTAATTCTAATAAGAATGAAAATGTCTTCAATGCTTTCATTTTCTGTTCACCGGCCGCATCTTTCTTTGCGACCTTATATAAAATGTCGAAAATCGTTTTTTTAGTATCGTCTTTCAACAATGCTAAGTTTTTTCTCGTAAAGTCAGTTCCGACATCGTATCTATTTTGACCAAAATAGAGCAAGGACAGTCCATTTATAAGTTCAACGAAATCATTATTCGCAGGCAATTGTAGTTCCTTATATTTTTCAATCTGCCTTCCCAGTTCGTCAGCATTTTTCTTTGCATATAAATCATTCATGCTTCGAGTAATTTTCTTCGAAAATTCTTCATAGTTCATTAGCTCATCCACGTTAATTATAATATTTGCCGTGAAATTATATGAAATCAAGCTGGACTGAACCATCTGTAGATTATCGACTCTCCCTTTGTATCTTTCTAATTCATAGAGATCACGTGGGGGATTGTCTCTCAGACTCTTTGCTTCACGGTTTATTGCACTCACATGAATTTGTTTGACCAACTGTATACAATCATCGTTTTTGCTATCATTTTTCAAGCACTCAATAGCACTTATGAGAGCACTGTAAGAATCACCTTTCTTATAAAAATCCGATGCTACTTGCATATTTTGTTTAGCACGCTCTCTCTGCCAATTTCCAGAAGTGGCACAGGAAAGTAAAGAAGAAATTACGAGAAAGGAAACAATGAGTTTTAAATAATATAATTTCTTGTCCATGATTCCTCCTTTTTTGAGTTGAGGAAAACGCGTTCTCCCCCGAAACTGCAGATTGATTCTCGTTTTGTCCAAAAAAAACAAGCCCCGCTCTCTTCTGAGTAACGGGGTTTCAATAATCCGTCCATAGCACCCTCACGCAATGTTATTGGGTTTATGAATCTTAATCTCTGACTTTTATATGTGTTGTTATTATCACGATTTCCATGTGAAATCTACAATGATAATCAAAGATGGCAGTTTGTGGACTTTAGGAAGTTACAAACGCCCTCTGTCATCCGAAAAACAGCCTTCCATAAATTGCAGGTTTCAACCTGACATCGAGGCCGATTATTTTGTGATAACCGTCAAAAAAAGTAAAAAAACATTCGAGGAAGTAATATATCTAAAATTTTTATAAATCCCGCCATTTGAGAAGTAATATATATTCAAGGAAGGGCAAATATTATCTGCAAATAACACCCTCCCAGTCCGAGAAAGTTCCGTTCCCATTGACCGGCTTGAATTTAAAACCATTTTCGAATTCACACAGAAGTAGGAAGATTAATATGCAAGCTTAACTGGCGCAATATATTCATCGCAATCATATTAATTTTTGCGCTGGTTTATCTACCCGCCATTGTTCATAATGTTTCTACGGTTGTATCATCATTTGCTGGTGCATTCGACGGCGTCTTTAGCGGATGCCATAGCGGGAACCATAATTCTCAGACCTATGATCTCGCCAGGCTCTGTGTTTAAGGCTTATAATGAGATGGAGACGTTAATAAATCGTCACGGAATGGGCTTGTAATTGTATGGCAAATAAAAACCGAATAGATAAAGAAATGCAGAAGGTGCAAGGACTTCACAATCCCATGATGGAGGATCAGCTTGGCCGGGTACTACGTCCAGAAGATATGGCTCGTTATATTGGACTTGACGTAAAAACGGTCAGAGCGTATTATGCATCCTTAGGTGGAGTACGCTTGGGACGCCGTATACTGTTCTTTGAAAAGGAGGTTATCAATGCCATACAAAAAAGGTCAAAATTGGGTGGCCCAAGTGAGAATCAACGAGAAGCGGAAGGAGAAGATCTTTCCGAGCAAGAAGGAAGCCATAGCATGGGAAAGCAAGGCCCGATCAAATCCAGAGGAGATATGGCCAGAGAAGATAAACACGGTATCCTTGTTTGATTGGTCGCAGGCATATCTGAACATTGCCAAGGTCCAGTTTGCTGGAGCGACCTACGATGAAAAGAAATTCGTGTTCAAAAGGTTCCTTGCAGAGTTGGATCCCAATCTTCCGGTTTCCGAACTGACGTCTGGTCATATTGAGGCTTATATCACGAAGCAGATGGTGGAGCGATCTGGTTATGCAGCCAATAAGGACAGGAAGAATTTGGTCGCAGCGTGGAACTGGGGAATGGAATATATGAACCCAAAGCTACCAGAACCCAATCCTTGTCAGGTTAAAAAAATGTCCGAGATCAGGAGCCCCCGTTATGTGCCCCCGGAAGGCGACTTCTGGAAGGTATATAATCTGGCAAGCGATCAGGACAGAGTAATGCTCCTATCTTTCCTTCATCTGGCAGCAAGGCGTGGAGAGATTTTCCGGCTAACTTGGGATGATGTCGACTTCAACGGCGCTGGACGAGTTCGATTATGGACACGGAAACGGCGTGGCGGTAACCTTGAGTTTGATTGGATACCGATGACAAAAATATTGAAAGAGGCACTCCTGTGGTGGCAAGAAAACAGACCGTTCAAGGATGCTGCCCATGTGTTCCTGTGTTTAGAAAAGGAGAACTTCTGCTTAGAAAGCTATGGCAAACCTTTTAAGCACAGACAGCATTTCATGAGGACTTTTTGTGAACGGGCTGAAGTAAAACCTTTTGGTTTTCACGCAATTCGTCATCTGACAGCATCAACTCTCTACAAGCTGGGTTATGCGGTTGCCGACATTCAGACTGTTTTGAGGCATGAGAGTGCAAATACCACGGCAAAATACATCAAGTCATTGGGACTTGAAAGCATGCGTTCAGCACTGGAAGCTTTATCTCGGCAAAAGGGTAGGGTGTTGGTTTTTAAACCACGGGATGTAACTGAGGGGAAAAAGCCTTCACAAAAAGAAAAAGCCGTCTCAGGAGCCGTCAACTCCCGGAACGGCAAATCAATAATGGTTGGGTAATTTGTAACTGATTAAAATGATGTAATATTTCTGGCGTCCCCACCGGGATTCGAACCCGGGTTACCGGCGTGAAAGGCCGGTGTCCTAGGCCTCTAGACGATGGGGACGTGCGGTGCAGAAGAAATTGCTTAAGAAGCGTGCCTCTTATCCTATTGTTGACGAAAAAGTCAAGCAACAAATAATCGTGTATCGAATATTGTAAGAATAACCGCCCTTATTCAAAGATAACCGGTTCCCTAAGAATTGATTCTCTCGCCTTGGCTGCAAGCGCCGCCACTTGCGGATGCGTCTCTCTCAGATTCCTGAGCTGCCATAAGTTGTCCGCTGTCCGGAGGACAAGCATTGCCATGTCTCCATCAGAGATCCCGGCAGTTTCGATAACTTCGTCCCAGTCAACGCCTCTTGCCCAATCGTATATGATTGAAGATGTCCATAGATAGAGCGGGGATACTCGAAACCCCGCGGCCTTCATGCGCTCTGCGAGCGGCTGCAACGTTGTAACTATCCGGCTGTAACACCGTGAAAGTTTACGTGGCATTGTCTTACCCGTCATTCTTATATTATCGTCACCGTCGTAAACAAACGGAGCGAGCGCCGCCGCGAGGAGATGCTCATCATCCTTCGGTAATATATTTCGCTTCAGAGATTCAGCAATCAGGATGGGTTGATCCAGCCTCAGCTTGGATGCCCAGACGCCGTTTTCCGTGAGCCTGTCATTCTCATCAACGAATCTTTCCGCCTTGAGAAAGTTTAAATGCCTCTGGAAGTCTTCCCACAGGCCTGAGCTGTGGTCCTGCGGGCTTGTCCCTTTCTTCATGCGCGCGTGCTGATACATGGCCAGGGAATTTTCAAAGATCTTCCTTATATCTTCCGGGGTTTGGGAGAGAAGGAGATTCAAGACCATGGAAAAATCATTCTTTATCTGGCTCAAGATATCTTCCGGCCTCTTGAAGAGAAGTCGCCTGATGTGCTCCAGATCCATGAATCTTCCGGGAACGACAAGCAGGAAGCCGATCTTGTCCACGCCCCGTCTTCCGGCCCTTCCCGTCATCTGGTGGAATTCGGTGCCCTTCAAAGGGTTGAAGTCACGGCCGTTGAAAAGATCTGAATTGAAAAGTACGATGGTCCTTGCTGGGAAATTAACACCAGCCGCTACAGTGGAGGTGGCGAAGATAGCCTGGAGGTTCCCGCTTTTCATCATCGTCTCTACAAGGAATTTCCAGGAGGGGAGTTGTCCTGCATGATGGGAAGCAACCCTTGCGGACGCAAGATAGTGGAGCTGCTTATGATTTGCCAGATAGGGGAAACGGGAGATAGTTTCTCCCAGGGTATAGTCGAAAGAATCATCTCTGTCATTGTCCGGGAGCCTCCCGCAGGCTTTCAGGGCTGCATCGCACTCAGATCTGGACTTAAGAAAGAAGATGGCCGGCAGGAGCTGGTATTTTCCGAGTATCCTGATGATCTCGCCGAATGGGGGAGATTGCCCCCGATGCGGCATTCTTCTTTGCTTATCTTTGAAAAAATCGTTGACCTTGCCGTAGAGTCTTTTTTTTTCCAGGTAGGGCATGATGCGCCCGGAAGGGTGGAAAAAAAGCGGATAGAGAGGGACTGGTCTTTTCTCTTCCCTGATGACAACGCATTCCTTCCCCCTTATCGTGGAGAGCCATTGGGCAATCTCGTCGCCGTTGCCTATAGTAGCGGAGAGGAGAAGAAGGTTTATCCTAGCAGGGAGGTAAATCATAATCTCCTCCCAAACAACACCCCGGTCTGCATCTCCGAGGAAGTGGGCCTCGTCGAGAATGACGAGATCACAATTCAAGTCTTCCCCACTATGCATCACATCATAGAGCTGGTTTCTCAAGATTTCGGTAGTCCCGACCATTATCGGGGCGGCAGTGTTTTCTTTGGTATCACCCGTCAGGATGCCGACGTTTTGGCTCTCGAACTGAAGTCCGAATTCCACCCATTTGGCATTGGTCAGCGCCTTCAGGGGAGAAGCATACCAGCATCTTCCGCCGCCGCTGAAGACAGACATAATCGCCTGTTCGGCGACCCAAGTCTTCCCGGAGCCGGTCGGCGCGATTACGAGACAGTCGGTCCTCCTCACTGCTTCTAGTGCGCGGAGCTGAAAGAGGTCCGGCGCAAACGGAGTGGAGACGGGTCTTCCGATTTTTGCAAATATGACTTTCAGAGCCGGCTCGGCATCCGCCTGTAATCTTACATGTTCACGAGGTTTGTTTTTTTTGCAAAACTTATTTTTTTTGTCGAACCGTTTCGGGTGACGATGCCGCATAGAGATCAGTCGCTTTCTCCATTTAGGACTCTGCCTTGTTTGTACCATGAATAGACCGTATGGTAAAGGACTGCTTCACTGGCCCAGAAGACACTCGGCAAGCCCCGCCTTCCAGGCACTTAGTGTATCATTTTATTATTAAGGTGTCATATCGATCTAAGAGAGATATCTTTTAATTCTACGCCATACCAAGATTTCTCGCTACGTGGGAAATGACAATAGTAAATGGAAATGTCCGAACTGGGGCATAAAATACGTAACCGCATCTATGAACTAGTATGCTTAGCTTCCAATTCGAAAGTGATTGTTAGATACAGGAATTCATGGTAGTTTGCGCTGTAAAGAATGAAGGGGTTTAAAACCCATTTGGGGATGCCGGAAGAATGGCAGGACGTGCATTTGAGCAAAGAGATATATCCATCATCGAAGATGTAGGCAGGATCATCAGCGGTTCAAGCGGCCCGGCGGACACGCTTCGCGCAATCGTTAGGCTTATCGCCGATAAATTCGGTGTCGATGTCTGTTCCATCTATATATTTGACGCAGCTAAGAATCGCCTGTCTTTGGCGGCAACGGTCGGTTTGAGCGAGGATATGGTTGGCAAGATATACATGGGCCTCGATGAAGGCCTTACGGGACTTGTTCTCAATCGGATGAGACCTCTTTTCGTGCAAGATCCTGCCCGCCATCCCAGATATAAATATTTCGAAGGTAGCGGCGAAGAGAGGTATCACAGTTTCCTCGGCCTTCCCCTTATCTACCACGGCGAGGCACTGGGAGTCCTAGTTATTCAAACTGCGGATGAGGAAGCCATAGACGAATCCGATACTGTCATATTTTCCACGGTCGCATCCCAGATAGCGGGGGTGGCGGCGTATGCCAATCTCTTGAGGGATATTAAAGAGAAGACTGGGCAAGCAGACAAGGCAGCGAATGTGGTTTCAGGCCCGGAGCAGGGAATGGTAAAGAGCGCTGCCAAAAAGGATATAATAAGGGGTGTACCTGTATCCGCCGGAGTCGGAGACGGACATGCACACTACCTCCGGGAGTCAATAGTATTCTCTGATGTATATTATCGTGAAGCCGATGATGTGGATCATGAAATCAGCAGGTTTGAAAATGCCCTCAAACGTTCAGAAGTGCAGGTTGAGCGTTTGTGCAGCGATGTAAGATCCGATGTTTCCCCTGGGGATGAAGACATCTTGCGCACATATCTCAAGTATCTCCACGACCTCGGTCTGAAAAACAAAATCATAGCCCAAATTAGGCAGAAGAATGCAGCCGAGTGTGCACTGAAGGAAGTGATCTTGGACTACGTGAGGCAATTTTCCAGGATGGAGGATCCCTACCTCCGCGAGAGAGGGTTTGATATTGAAAACGTGGGGAAAAGGATATTGCGAAATCTTCTTGGCTTCGAAGACGAGGACCCCAAGAGATTTGCAGAAAAGACAATCGTCATTGCATCAAGCATATCTCCCGGTGAATTAATCAATCTCAGGCAGGAGAATCTAAAAGGCATCATCGTGTCCAAGGGCGGTGCGGCATCCCACGTGTCAATTTTGGCAAGGTCCTTCGAGATGCCGATGGTCATTGTTTCCAGGGCGCTCCTCAGGGAAATACAGGAGAATGACTTATTGATTATCGATGGCATGTCGGGCGTCATCTATCACGAGCCGTCGGAACTTATCGTACGGGAATATCAGCGGCTCGAAGATGAAAAGGCAAGGCAGTATGGAAGGCTTGAAGCGATAAGGACGGCGAAGGCGCAGACGCCGGATGGTTTTGAAGTCAGGCTCGGCGCTAACATCAGTCTTCTTTCCGACTTTGAACTTGTGGAAAAATACGGTGCAGACCATATCGGTCTTTACAGAACTGAGTTTCCCTTTCTTGTGAGGGAGCGCTTTCCCTCGGAAAATGAACAGGTGGACCTTTACCGGCGCGTGCTTACAGCAGCCAAGGGGAAAGATGTTACTATGCGCACCCTCGATGTGGGGGGCGATAAATTCCTGTCCTATCTGGACTACCCAAGAGAGGATAACCCCTTCTTGGGTTGGAGGTCTATCCGGGTGTCCCTTGAGCTCAGGGATGTTTTCAAAGAACAGATACGCGCCATTTTGCGGGCATCCGCATTTGGTCATTTAAAAATCCTTTTTCCCATGATCTCTTCAGTGAAAGAAATAAAGGATGCTCTCTCAATCATAGACGAAGAAAAGTCAGACTTGCGGGAAAAAGGAATACACTTTGATGACAGAATCAAAGTGGGTCTCCTCCTTGAAGTGCCGGCAGCCGCAGTTATTCTGGAAAAACTGCTCAAATATGTGGATTTCGTCAGCGTCGGTACCAACGATCTCATCCAGTTTGTTCTTGCCGTGGACAGAAATAATCAAAAAGTTGCGCCCATATATAACCCTCTCCATCCGGCCGTGATTTCCATCATCCGGGATATTGCTTCCGTCTGCAGGAAAAATGATAAGCCGATGGTCATTTGCGGGGAAGCGGCGTCAAATCCGAAATGTGCTTACCTTTACCTGGCGATGGGCATCAATCAGCTAAGCATGAATGCGCCCTCAGTGCCGATTATCAAGCATCTCATAAGACGCGTGAGGTTTGCAGATGCGAGAGATGTCTTGGCGGTCGCATTGTCTATGGAGGACGCTGAGGAAATAGAGGAACTGGTGAATGAGCGCGTTTCTCTGGTATTAAATGACTTGAATGCAGATGCTCCCGTAAGAAGCCGCAGCACAGCGTGAGAATGCAGGGATTGATAAAATTATATTGGTCCTGACTTCCGCCTTGAACCGGCTTGGCTTCCCGCCATCCCTCTACTGCTTTGAAGCTTCCTTTTCGCAGGTCATGAAGTTTGACAGGCAATCAGATACATTGGAGACCAGTTTTTCAAGCAGTCCCGTATCCATGCCCGGCTGGTAGCGCAGATTGGAATGGTCTCCCAGGTTTATGCTGCCGATAATCTCGTTGTTGACGATTATGGGAGCAATGGCGACAGACTTGATGAAGAATTTCTTCTTGCGCGGGAGAAGCTTATAAAAAGGCTTGAGATCATTGTTGACGAGTATCGGTTTTGTGCTTTCTCCGATGACATTCAAGAACGTAACACGGTCTATTATATTGAGACGTTCCTTGATAATATGCGATGCTCTCAGTAAATGGATCAAGCTTGCAAGGTCGGTTTCCGTGGCAACCGAGATCCACACGAATGGGATGCTGAATTCTTCTTCAATCTGTATGAGAAGCTTTTCAAAGAGGTCTTTGGCGTTGAGGAAGGAAGGGAGGAGTTTTTCGATTTTGTTTATCTTTTTTGCGATTTCTTCGTTTGTCTTCAAGATGTCGGCATGTTCGTCCATGTATCTTTTCTCCTTCTTCATAACTTGAATTCAGCGACAACAATCGTATGATCCGATGGTTTTTCCGCAAGTCTCGCCTTCATGTCAATTCTGCAGTCCGTTGATTTTCCAGCCAGGGGCGGAGTTGCCAAGATGTGGTCTACCCGCCAGCCCAGGCCCCGCTCGACGGATTTCGGCACCCGGTAATCGAAGAACGTATAATGACTCCCTTCACCGGGGTGGAATTTTCTGAAGAGATCGAGAAAGCCCCATGACTTCACGAGACTAAAAGCCTCCCGCACCTCCGGTGCAAAACAGACATGGCCCACGAGCCTCTTGGGATCATGTACGTCCATGGCTTCCGGCGCTACGTTGAGGTCTCCACACCAGATCAAGGGCTTTGCGGATGAATAAGATTTTTTAAGAAGCGCCGTGAGCCGTCTGAACCATTTAAGCTTGTATGCGAAGTGTTCACTTTCCAGATCGCGGCCTTGAGGAACATAAGTGTTTAACACGGATATGCCGGAAAACACGCCCCGGATCAGACGGTCGTAATCAGGCGTGTCGCCATCATCAAGACCGAAGTGGACTTCCTCCGGTTTCTCCAGGGACGCCACGGCCACACCGTTATAGCGTTTAGCTCCCCTGAAGATTACATGGTAGCCCGCATTTTCAAACTCGCCAGTGGGAAAATTCTTGTCGTCAACCTTGGTTTCCTGCATACAAAAAACGTCTGGGCGATTTGCCGTAAGCCACGGTATAACGATGTGGAGGCGGGAGCGGATGGAATTCACGTTGAAGGTGGCTATTCTGAAGCTTCTCATGGCATATATAAGGATAAGTTAGTGTTTAAACAACTATAAGAAAAACGCCTTTAACTGTCAATATGAAACGGATCGTATCTATCTTGCCGGGGCCCTTTACTGGCTGGCCCTGTGATAACCGGCTTTGATGGCTTCCTTTTCTGAGTCAAATGTTACTCGGTGATGCTCCAGTACTTTGTCATAGAATTTCATTCCCGGAAGATGATAGCGCTTGCTGTCCCGATTCCCTATTACCTTGACCTTATCTTCATCTGTAGTGTGTGCGGCTGCCTCGGACGTTACGACTTCTACCTTACCCCATGTCTTTCTTGGATTCAGCGCATAGGCTTTGCTCTTATCCTTTATGGCTTGTTTACGGTTTCCCAGTTTATGATAGGCAATGCCGCGATGGTAATAAGCGACGGCCAATTTGGGGTTCAGTTCAATGGCCTTGGTGCAGTCTTCAATTTCCTGCTCAAACTTGCCCAGTTCCCCGTAGGCAACCCCACGATTATTGAAGGCCACGGCGTCTTTAGGATTTATCTGCAGGGCCTTGGTGCTGTCCTCAATCTGCTGTTTGTAGTTTCCTGTCTGGCCATAGGCGGCGCCTCTGTTATTGTATGCGACTGCATCCTTGGGATTCAGTTCTATGGCCTTGTTGAACGCTTCTATTGCTTCGTTATACTTTCCCTCTATCACGAGGGCCACGCCCTTTTCCACCCAGCTTGGAGTCTTAACGTCTGCGACCGAGGACGTCGCGTAAATAAGACAGATGCTGCAAATGATGTATATAACCATCCTCTTCATGGAATCCCCCTCCAAGCCCAGTTGGTTTATGCGATTGCCCAACATAACCTGCATTATCCCTCATTTCGCATGCAAAGTATCAGTAATGTGCGCGCAACGCAGAGGATAGAGCACGCGCATGTCACGTGCGATCAATGTCTCGTCATCGCTTTCCTGTATTCGTCGACGAGGTACTGTTTATCGATTCGGTGGTCAATAAAGTCCCACGGTAAAAATTCACCTACATCTTTGTGGCGATATACGTAAAAATCCGGATTAACATTGACTTCCTTAAAGGCCTTCGGCCAATTGCCTTTGTTTGCATGAGCTGAAAGAAGTATGCCGCTGACTCGTCTGTCTCCAAGGGAGAGCAGGGCCTGTATGTAGTTCCATTTCGGGAGGTCGTGGATTACCTTTACAGAGGGCTCCTTGCGAATCGCATTCTCAATCTTCCTCATCCTCTTTCTTACGGCGTTGATGTCTTCGAGGGGCAACCACTGAAAGGGCGTAACAGGTTTGGGGATGAACTGATTAATGCTGAGGGTAATGCGTTTGAACCTTTTTCTTCCCTCAGATATCTTCATTATGTGATGCCTTATCTTCTTGACCATGTCGATGATGGCATCTATGTCAGCGTCTGTCTCCGTAGGCAGGCCCACCATGAAATAAAGCCTTATATTGGCGATACCGTGTTCGATGAGCAACTCGACGGCATGGAAAATATCTTCTTCCGTTATGCCTTTGTGGATCACGTCTCTCAAACGTTGACTACCCGCCTCCGGCGCCAGGGACACAGTTTCAACACGCGATTTCTGGAGCAGAGATACTAATTCGCTGTCAATACGGTCCAGCCTGAAGGAGCCGAGTGCGACTTCTCCGTTCTGGTCCATGATGAAGCGGCACAGCGCCGGCAAATCAGGATGGTCGGAAATCGCCGTACCGAGGAGACCGATCTTTTTTCGTCCGCCCATTCCGCGGATAAATGACGGTTCGAGCGTCTCTAGGCTCCTAAATCTTGCGGGCCGGTATAAGAATCCTGCCGCGCAGAAGCGACATCCGCGCCGACATCCGCGGCTTACTTCGGTTAAGAATATTTCCTTGAATTGGTGAGAGGGGGTGCTGATGCATTGATCGGTCGTAAAGGTGTTGATGTCGGAAACATGTCTTGTCTTTATCTTTACAGGCAGTGAGGCATCTACAGGCCGCATATCATCTATGAGATGGTCTGCCTTGTAATTTACGGTATAATATTTTGGAACATAAGCCCCTTCGACGTCTCTCTGTGTGCGGAAAAGGATCTCGTTTCGGTTTAGACCGAGACGGCAGGAATTTTCAAAGACATGGAGAAATTCAGGGAGCAGCACTTCTGCCTCTCCCAGGAGAAATAGGTCGAAAAAATCCGCCAGCGGTTCCGGATTCAGGGTTACCGATACGCCGCCGCCAATAATTAAAGGCTCCTTTTCTTTTCTTTCTCCGGCGAAGAGCGTAATTCCCGCCATGCTTAACATCTTCAAAATGCCGGGGTAATCATTTTCAAAGGGGATGGAGAAGGCGATGATATCGAATTCCGTGAGGGCCTTCTGTGACTCTAGACTGAACAGAGGGATTGATCCAGAAGCAAACGCCGCTTCGTCCTCAGGGTCAGGAAGAAAAACTCTTTCACACAGAAACGATTTTTCACGATTTATTAAAGAATAGACGGTTTGGAATCCAAGGTTGGGCATTCCCGTGCGATAGTAATTCGGGTAGGCAAGGCAAACTTTGAGGAGTTCTCCCCAGATCTTCTTCTGATATCCTTCTTCATCGGCTAAGACATCATTATATTTTTTTTTGAGTTTCCAGGACATAAAATCCAAAATCCTAATTTCTAAATCCTAAACAAATTCGAATATCGAAATTCTAAACGAGTTGGTCATTCGGATTCTGATATTGTTTAGATTTCGGATTTAGAATTTCGTATTTGCTCCTCACTTAGTGGCAGAGCGAATTAAATTCTTTAGGATTTTGCATTTACTGCTTGAAATTTTCTCCTCTAATCTGCCTGTCTTCTTAAAAATGTAGGTATCTCCAGATCGAGATGGTCCACATCATCCACCATTCCCATCTTCACCACATTGACATTCTCGATGGGCTTTTCATGCCTTATATAGGCGGGCATAGAGAGATCCTCCCTCTTGTGGGCGCCCATGCGTGATACATTTTTCATGAGTTGGTCCTGCTTCTGCGGCAAGTTAAAACCGGTGGCTATGACCGTGATGCGTATTTCGTCTCCCATGTCTTCATCCACTACGGTGCCGAAGATGATATTCGCGTCCTCATGGGCTTCCGACTGGATGAGAGAGGATGCTTCGTTTATTTCAAAAAGGGTCATATTAGGACCGCCCGTGATATTCAGTAGGATACCATGTGCGCCTTGGATGGTATTGTCTTCGAGGAGTGGAGAAGATATCGCCCTCTGCGCAGCTTCCACGGCTCTGCAATCACCGCTGGCGACTCCAGTTCCCATCAGTGCCATCCCCATCTCCGACATTATACTTCTGACGTCTGCGAAATCGAGGTTAATCAGACCGGGCACCATAATCAAATCGGAGATTCCCTTTACCGCATGATAAAGGATATCATCCGCCTTCTTGAACGCCTCCAGAAGCGAAAGGGTTTTCCCCCCCAGACTGAGGAGTCTTTGGTTGGGAACGACGATAAGGGTATCCACGATCTTCCTCAGCTCTTCAATGCCTTCTTCCGCCTGCTGATTCCTTTTCTTTCCTTCGAAGAGGAACGGCTTTGTGACGACGGCAACGGTCAGAATTTCCATTTCTTTGGAAATTTCCGCCACGATGGGTGCGCCGCCGGTGCCAGTGCCGCCGCCGAGGCCGGCGGTGATGAACACCATGTCCGCACCTTCGACGGAGTTCCTCAGTAGATCCTTTGTTTCAATGGCTGATTTTCTCCCCACGTCAGGGTTTGAACCAGCACCAAGTCCCTTAGTTACCTCAGCGCCGATCTGAATCTTGATGGGGGAACTGGATGCTCCCAGGGCCTGGGCATCTGTGTTTGCCGCGATGAAATTGACGCCTTTTAAGTTGTACGAAATCATCGTATTGACGGCATTGCCTCCCGCTCCACCTATGCCGATTACCTTGATCTTCGCTGAGCTCACGTTATTTGGCTCCATCAATTGAAACATAATCTTCCCTCCCCTCTAAAAAAATTCTAGAAACCATTTTTTCATATTGCTCATTGTTTTGCTGAATATGTTTGTTTCAAACCTTTTCAGGGCATCCTTCGACAAGGTTTTACTTCCGTAAATAACGAGTCCCACACCCGTTGCATACATGGGGGAGTTTACCACATCTATCAGCCCTCCCACGCCGATCGGACAGCCTCGTCTGACGGGCATATTAAAGACGTGCTCGGCCAACTGCGTGATGCCGTCCATGATGGCCGTGCCCCCCGTTAAGACAACGCCGGCGGCAAGTATGTCTTCATATCCTGATTTGATAATTTCCTTGTAGGCGAGATTCAGGATTTCCTCTGTTCTCGGTTCGATGATCCTGCCGAGAATCTGACGGGTAACTTCTCTTGGATCCCGGCCACCCACACTGGGAACCTCTATTACTTCGTCCTTTGGGATGATGGGTGTGAAGGAACATCCGTACTTCAGTTTGATCTTTTCCGCTTCTGTAAGCGGCGTTCTCAAGCCGGTTGCTATATCACTGGTAATGTAATTGCCGCCAACGGGCAATACAGCCGTATGTTTTATACTGCCCTCAGAAAAAACTGCGATATCCGTGGTGCCTCCACCGATATCCAGGAGGACCACCCCTAAGTCCTTTTCATCAGGACTGAGAACAGCTTCACATGACGCCAGCTGTTCGAGGACAATATCGTCTATCTCCAGTCCCACGCGGTTAACCGATTTCACTATATTCTGCACGGATGTAACGGAACCTGTCACAATGTGAACCTTGGCCTCGAGGCGGACGCCGGACATGCCGATGGGGTCCCTGATTCCGTTCTGGTCGTCAACTACAAAGTTTTGGGGCAGGGTGTGCAGAATCTCTCTATCCAGCGGAATGGCAATGGCTTTTGACGCCTCAATTGCCCTCTGCACATCGTCCTCGTCAACCTCGCGGCCTTTGACGGCCACAATGCCGATGCTGTTCTGTCCTTTTATATGTCCGCCGGCAATGCCCACATGAACAGAGCTTATTTCGCAACCGGACATGTTCTCAGCCTCTTCAACAGCCTTTCTGATGGCATCCACGGTACTCTCAATATTGACGACTACGCCCTTCCTCATACCCTCCGAGGGATGAGAGCCTATGCCTATGATGTCGATACCAGTATCGGTGACTTCAGCCACTATGGCGCAAGTCTTAGTGGTGCCCAAATCCAGGCCGACAATTACATGTCCCTTCTTGACCATCCTTGATCCGCCTTTCCTCATCTTTACTGGACCGTAACCGCTAATAAGTTAATTACAAATTCCTCCTATTTCCATCAGCCTGCAACTGCTGTCTCTCATGTCCTCAATCCCTTCTTTGGCGCTATCGGAATTGCGTGGCTTAATACATTTTTTTTCTGAACGGCGATTTTAGCCGGATCGTTGAGATCGATGAGCAGAAATCCTAATTTCATGTTTCTCCTTTCCAGGTCAGCCATAACGGTGTTCAGTCGCTTTAATTTATTTTCGTAACTGTCAAAACCAAGCCTGATACATAAACCGCTTTCAGTGAAAAGAGAGAGCCCGAAAACTTCATGGCCGTGAATTTCCGCAACGTTTCTTATCGTGGGGAACTCTTTCGAAGCCGACAGGTATCTCAAGAGTTCGAGAGATTTTACAAAAAGCGCAGAATCAGTATCATCGGAATAATATACGTTAAGCACCGGGATATCGACTTCGTCGTTTTTCTCAAGCTTCTTAAAAACCACGCCGTCAATATCCAACAGGTTAAAACCGTTATCACGCTTAACCAATGCGACCGCCGTTCTTTCCTGGAGATCAATAATCAAACGGTTGGGAAATTCTCTGCCAATGGATACTTCCTTGACCCACGGGTTTGATTCAATCCTGCGGGCGATTGTGCCTAGATTAACAGCCAGGAGATTCTGGGAGGGCTTGATGGCGGCAGATGACAGAATTTCTTTTTCCGTGAGTTCCTTGCAGCCGCGAACGATAACCTCTTTGATCTGAAAGTAGGGAGAACTGATGGTAAAGTTATACCCGAAGATCATGAGAGCGCCGACTATCGAAATTACGCCCAGCAACAAGGCTGTCTTCAACAATTCGTGCAGGATGTGTTTTGAACGTCTTTGCAGTCTGTACTTTTTGGCTTCCAGCCTTGATTTAACGGGACTTTTCATCCATCTTCCCCGATGATCATGACCTCTGTCTGTAATATTATGCCGCGCTCTTTGTCGGCTTTCGCCTTTATCATATCAATCAGAGCAATGATGTCGCTTGCTTTTGCGTTTCCTAAATTGACAATGAAGTTGCCGTGTTTTTCTGAGATTTTTGCATTGCCTATCTGCATGCCCTTAAGGCCCAATTCATCAATGATCCGACCTGCAGGAATATCTCCATTCGGGTTCTTGAAAATGGAGCCCGCGTTGCGATATTCAAGAGGGTGCTTATTCTTTCGTTTCCCGAGAATCTCATTAATCCGGGCATGGATTTTTTCTTCAATCCCCTTTGCTAGGAGAAATGATGCGCCAACGATAATCGTGCCCTCCGAAATAGCGAAATTCCTGTATGTGAATTCAAGGTCGTCCTTCCTGGATTCCAGTATCTCGCCGCTGATAATCATCAATTCAACCGTTTCAACGATATCCTTTATCTCGCTGCCATAGGCGCCGGCATTCATCCTGACTGCTCCTCCGACACTGCCGGGAATACCGGCACAGAATTCCATGCCTGAAAGAGACCTCTTTTCAGTGAGCAGAACTATTTCGGAGAGGGTGGCCCCTGCACCCGCATGGAGCAGTACCTGCTCGGGGCCTCTCTCGACTAAGCTGATACTGTTTATGCCCAGCATGGAAATTACAGCGCCCCTATAACCGCCGTCTTTCACGATCAGATTCGTTCCGTTGCCGATAGCAATAAATGGTATTTGAAACTGCCACAAAAAATGGATAATCCGGCTTAGCTCTTCGCTTCGTTCCGGCCAAACTATCGCATCAGCAATACCGCCGACACCGATCGACGTATAGCGGGACATGGGCTCAGCGAACAGAACGTTGCCGGAAACCATGTCCCTCAGCTTTTGTCGGAGTGTCGCGTCCATGAGCAGTTTGTCTTTTCCGGGCACATCATTTCTGAGAGGCCTTTTTCAAAAAATCCTCGCCGATCTTCCAAACACTGCCGGCTCCCTGCGTGATTATGACGTCTGATGGTTCCGCAATAGAAAGAAGATGATCCACAATTGCGTCAAAGTCGCGCATATAGAGCACGTCGGGGTGGCCCTTGCTGTGGAGGCCTTCACAGAGTGTCGCCGCATTCACGCCATTTATGGGGGTCTCGCTTGCTGCGTAGATATCCGTCACGATGAGGGTATCCGCGTCCGGGAAGGCCGCCAGAAATTCATGGAAAAGGGCTTTGGTCCTCGTATAGCGATGCGGCTGGAATACGACGATGATTTTCTTTTTCCATACCTGCTTCGCTGCCCTCAAAGTCTCCCTGATTTCCGTCGGGTGATGACCATAATCATCCACGACAGTGATCCCGTTCACTTTTCCCTTAACCTCGAGCCGGCGCTGAACGCCCGCAAAACCCGTCAATCCTTCCTTGATGGTCTCATATTCCATGTCCAGTTCCCTGGCGACGGCAATCGCAGCCAAAGAATTGTAAATATTGAAAAGGCCGGGAACGTTCAGCGTCACTGTTCCGCAGGCCCTCTCTTTGTAATGGAGAGCGTAACTGGAAGAAGATCCGGAGAATGATATCGCACTTGCCATGTAATCGGCAGGCGCTGCAAGGCCGTACGTCACGGTCTTTCTCTTTATCTTGGGCAGGATGTCTTTTGCATTATCATCGTCGAGGCAGAGGATCGTGGAGCCATAGAAGGGAACGATGTTGGCGAACTGCAGGAAAGCATCCTTGATGTCATCAATGTCCCTGTAGTGATCAAGGTGTTCGCGGTCGATATTTGTTATCACAGCCAAGGATGGGGCAAGTTTCAGGAAGGATCCGTCACTTTCATCGGCCTCAGCGACAATGACCTCTCCATCCCCCAGCTTTGCATTGCTGCCGATGCTGGCCAATTTGCCACCGATCACCATAGTCGGATCAAGTCCCCCGGATGCGAGAACTGTTGCTACCATTGAGGTGGTTGTTGTTTTTCCGTGACTTCCCGATACGGCAATGGAAAACTTCATTTTAAGCAGTTCTGCGAGCATTTCAGCCCGTGGTATGACGGGGATGTTTTTCCTGTGTGCCTCCATGACCTCAGGGTTATCGGGCTTAACTGCCGTTGAGGTGACTACCACGTCCGTATCGCCAAGCTGTGAGGCATTATGACCTGCATAAATTTTTGCGCCCAGCGATGACAGCTTGTGCGTCAGATCGGACTGGCTGAGGTCCGATCCGCTGACCGTGTAACCCAGGTTGAGGAGTACCTCCGCGATGCCACTCATGCCGATGCCGCCTATGCCGACAAAGTGGATGCGTTTAACTTTTCTGCGCATGGTGTCTCTTCTGATACCGTTATTCATTACTTGACCCGCTCAACCTGCAATACCTCTTGTCAAAATATAAGTCCTTTTACTGTATATTGTATAACGTTTGTCTGTATATACCATATCTTGTATTAAATCTACAAAAAATTTACAAATTTCTTAAAGTTACCAGCCCTATGCAAGCATCTACGATGTCGGCTGCCGCCCTGACATTACCGAGGCTCGCTGATCTGGCTTCCATCTCTCTTATTAATTCCGGATGGCGATAAAATTTTTCGATGGTTTCAGCCAATGTTTTGCCATTGATATCCTTTTCGGGTATCATCACGGCTGCCTCCGCCTTGACCAGCGCCTCGGCATTCTTCGTCTGGTGGTCATTTACGGCATGGGGGAAAGGTATCAGTATGGCCGCCTTGCCGCTGGCCGTAATTTCGGCGATTGATGTGGCACCGGCCCTGCAGATAATCAGATCCGCAGACCTGAACGCATGGGCCATGTCCATGATGAAAGGGAGGACCTCTGCATCCATCCCGCGCGACCGGTAATGCGCCGAGAGGGAATCAACATCTGTGCCGCCTGTCTGGTGGATAAGCTTCAACTTGTCTTTGATCTTCGTGAGATAAGGAAGAGAATCTAGGACTGCCATATTTATGCCGCGGGCACCCTGGCTTCCGCCAAAAATAAGAAGTGTAAACTTGCCCGCTCTTTCCTCCGCTTTCTGCATTCCTGTGAGAAAGGCGGCCCTGACAGGGTTTCCGGAGGCTATGATCTTCTTTTCAGGGAACCATTTTTTTGTTTCCGGAAAGGTCAGAAATATCCTGTCAACGAATCTTCCAAGGATCCGGTTGGTGATGCCGGGAAGGGCGTTCTGCTCTGCAATGGCTGTCTTGATGCCCATGAGACGGGCCGTCATCACGGCCGGACCGGAGGCATAGCCTCCCACTCCGATGACGATGTCCGGGCAAAATGCGCGGATCAGCCTGTAGGACTCTACCAAACTGCGGGGAATCTTCAGGAGAGCGCCAAGAGTCCTTATGATTCCCCTTCCTTTAATTCCTTCCACATCAAGGGTCTGCAGATTAAATCCCATATTGCCAAGCACCCTCTGTTCCAATCCCTTCTTCGTTCCTACGAAAATGATGCCGCTCGTCTGATCCTTTCTCAGAAATTCCTCAGCTATGGCAATTCCCGGGAAAAGGTGTCCTCCCGTTCCGCCGCCAGCTATGATAATTTTCATATGCCGTCCCCGTATCTTCTCATTTTTGATAGGAGGAGATATTAAGCAGTATACCGACCGTTGCTAAGGACATGATCAATGATGTGCCGCCATAACTCACGAGCGGAAGCGCCAGTCCTTTGAGGGGGATCAAGCCCATAACGCCGGCGATATTGATAAATGCTTCAAGGGCAATAACCATGGTCAATCCTGCGGCAAGAAGGGTGCTGAAAAGGTCCGGCGCCCTGAAGGATATCAGGAGTCCCCTGATAATAAGGATAGCGAAGAGGAATAAGACGATGAGGACGCCGATAAAACCGCTTTCTTCGGCAATGATGGACAGGATAAAGTCTGTGTGTGGTTCGGGAAGATAAAAAAGTTTCTGCATCCCGTCTCCTATTCCTACGCCGAAGGTGCCTCCTGAACCGAAGGAAAGAAGAGATTGAATAATTTGAAACCCGGAACGCTGAGGATCTTTCCAGGGGTCAAGGAAGCTCATCAATCTTACCAACCGGTAGCTCTTGTGAAGAAGGAGCCAGATAGCGGCGGGCGCAAAAAGCGCCACTATGCCTGTAAGATGAAGAATCCTGCAGCCCGCAAGGTAGAACATCAACATCATTATCAGGCTTATGATGACCGCTGTACCAAAGTCCGGCTCCAGAAGAATCAGTCCCACGATGAACAGTATGACGAGCAGAGGCAGCAGGACTGCGCGTTTAAAATCGGTTATCTGGCCATATTTTTTCGTGAGGAAATGGGCAAGAAAGAGCACCATTGATACCTTGACCATTTCCGTGACCTGGAACGAAAAGAAGCCTACCTTAAGCCACCTGGTAGCGCCCCCGGCGCGGATTCCGATATGGGGTATGAGGAGCAGAAACAGGAGAATCGCGGAAAGAAGAACGCCAGGATAGGCAAATTTCTTTAGCCGGTCGTAAGGAATCTTTGTGATCAGCACCATGATACCTAAACCAAGGAGTACGAAGAATATCTGCTTCTTGAGAAAGTACTGCCCGTCGTTAAACTTCTTCATGGCAAGTATCGAGCTTGAACTGTAGATCATTACGGTACCTATGGTCACGAGGATCAGCGTGACCAGCAGGAGAATGATGTCCATTGCCTTTTCCTGCGGAGGCATTTTGAATGACTTAGAGACCCTTGACCACATCTTTAAAAAACCTTCCCCGTTCTTTATAGTTGGAAAACTCATCAAAGCTTGCGCAGCCGGGAGAAAGCAAGATGACATCGCCCGGTGAAGAATGCCGATGGGCCAACTCAATCGCCTCTTTGAGTGTTATCGTTTTTGACGTCTTGACCACGCTGCCGATCAGGTTATGTATCTTGTTTCTCGCCTCACCGAAAAGGACCAGTTCCTTGACCTTCGATTTTATAAGGGGAGACAGGGTTCCAAAATCGCCCTCCTTGTCCCTTCCTCCCATAAGAAGGATGATGGGCCGGGAAAATGTTTCCATTGCACGTGCCACGGCTCCCACGTTGGTCCCTTTCGAATCGTCATAAAATGCCACACCATTTTTTTCTTCCGTGAATTCTATCCTGTGCGGCATGCCTTTGAAATCCCCGACGGTGCCGATAATATTCCCGGGTGAGCATCCGCAATACCGTGCGGCCATTATGGAGGCCATCACGTTTTCTATATTGTGAAGGCCGGGTATCTTGATCATGTCGAGAGGGTACTCTTCTCGATCACCATGGACAGTGAAATGAACAAGTGTCTTGTGGCTGAGGAAGATGCCCTTTTTCACCTCAGTCTTGGTGCTGAAGAACTGGACATTCGCGGCCATGTTTTTTTCCAGAAGAAAGGATCTCGGTTCATCGGCGTTCAGAATGGCAAGATCAGAGTCTTTCTGATTCTCAAATATCCTTTCTTTGGTCGCACGGTATGCCTCAAAAGAGCCGTGATAATCGGCATGGTCGCAGGTCGTATTGAGAAGGATGGAAACAAAGGGGTGGAAAGATTGAATCCACTGTAACTGGAAACTGCTCACCTCGACAACCGCATAATCATCATCCTGCTTTCCGTCAAGGTAGCCGATCAGGGGATTTCCGATGTTCCCTCCTACAAAGACCCTTCTCCCCGCTCTTGCCAGGATATGTCCTATCAGGGTGGTTGTGGTCGTCTTCCCATTTGTACCGGTAATTGCGATGAGCGGCGGCCTTAGGAATCTATAGGCGAGTTCAATCTCACTTAGGATCGGTATTTTTCTGCTCAGCGCTGCGGCGAGGATAATATTGGCAGGGGGCACGCCGGGGGAGGGCACAATCATATCGACTCGAGACAAGATATCAGTGTTATACTCGCAGAATTCCAGGTCCGCAGACAGGCTGCCAAGCTCACGAACGGCATCCTTCAATTCTGATTGAGGCTTCTCATCGGTCGCTGTGACTTTGGCGCCTTGCCCCATAAGAAACCGAACTGAAGCGATTCCCGTCTTTCCCAGTCCTATGACTAATATCCTTTGCCCTTTAAGATTCATAAGATTTGTCTCATCTCAATTTCAGGGTACTGATTGCCACGAGGGCCAAAAGAATTGAAATTATCCAGAAGCGGACAATGACTTTCGGTTCAGCCCAGCCCTTGAGCTCAAAGTGATGGTGAAGCGGCGCCATTCTGAAGATGCGCTTGCCGTTGGACACTTTGAACCAGCCAACCTGAAAGATAACGGAAAAGGTCTCCAGCACAAATATTCCGCCCACTATGGCAAGAAGAATTTCCTGTTTCGTAAGTATCGCGAGTGTGCCAAGGGTGCCGCCCAGGGCGAGAGAGCCCACGTCTCCCATAAATACCTGTGCGGGGTAGGAATTGTACCAGAGAAAGCCAAGGCCGGCCCCCACTGTGGCGCCGCACAATATGGCAAGCTCCCCCGTACCTGCGACATAGGGGATTTGCAGGTAGCCTGCAATCCTCACGTTGCCGGCAAAGTAGGCAAAGAGAAGATACGTCATGAAACATGTAATCGCAGGACCAATGGCAAGGCCGTCGAGGCCGTCTGTCAGGTTTACCGCGTTGGCGGCGCCGACGATTATAAATGTCGAGAGTACTACATATCCCCATCCAATATCGGGCAGCGCCGTCTTGAAAAAGGGAATCGTCACATTGGAAGTGAAACCCGGCTTGATATAGAGAATGGTGCTGACAAACAGTGCTATGGCGATTTCGCCTGCGAGTCTCACTTTTCCTGGAATTCCCCGGCTGTTCTGGCGTGTGAGTTTCTTATAGTCATCCATGAATCCTATGAGTCCATAGCCGACGATGACCATGATAACAAGCCAGACGTAATCGACCGTCAGGTTAGCCCAGAGGAGGGTGGAAATGACGATAGAGAAAATGATAAGGATGCCTCCCATGGTAGGAGTTCCCTTTTTCGCAAGATGTGTGTCCGGTCCATCGTTCCTTATGGGCTGGCCGATTTGCAGGGACTGGAGTTTCCTGATCAGCCAGGGACCGATGATAAAGGAGATCAGCAGTGCCGTAACCGTAGCATATATAGTTCTGAACGTGATGTACCGAAAGACATTGAAATAGGAGAATTTGTCGTGCAAGGGGTATAAGAGATGATAGATCATTTTACAGTTCCTCTCATTTCTTTCCTCCGCTTTCCTCAATGCCGAAGGCTTCAATAATCTTCCCTACAGCCTGTTCCATCCTTGTCTGCCTCGATCCTTTAACGAGAATCCAGTCATCTTTCTTTACGTGAGAGGCCAGACGGGGTATGATTTCATCCGGGGTTTCAAAAAAAACTATCTGACCCGTTGACATTTTTCTTTTCAACGCCCCCGCTGCCGTCGCCGGGGAGAGCCTTCCTCTGAGGTAGATGGTGTCCACCCCAGTGTCTGCCATAAGACTCCCGATACCTTCATGCATCGCCTCCGCCTGGTCGCCAAGCTCAAGCATGTCACCCATTATTACTGAGCTATTCTGATTTCCTTTCAAGTCTCTCAGAGTCTTGAGGGCTTCCCCGAACGATGCAGGGTTGGCATTGTATGTATCATCTATAATAAATGTTCCATTTTTCAACCGATGTATCTCCATCCGCCCGGAGATAGGTTGAAATGCCGTTAATCCCTGACAGATCGTAGGGAAGTCAATACCCAGAGCCCAGGATGATGCAGCGGCAGCAAGGGCATTATAGACATTGTGATTGCCTGCAGTTGACATGGTTATTCCCTGTCCGAAACTATCTATTCTAATGGTAAAGCCCACCCCGTTCATTCCCTTTGTCTTGATGTCCTCCGCATATACGTCGGCGTCTTTTCTGAGGCCGAAGGTTACCCTTTTCCCGCGCCAATCTTTGTCGGTTACGAGCAGTCTCTCGTCGTCGAGATTTATGATGGCAACTCCGGCTTTCGGCATGTTCCGAAAGAGATCCATTTTCTCCTCTCGTACCATCTCAATTGATTTGAAGCCTTCGAGATGGGCTGGACCTATATTGGTGATCAGCCCGATGTCAGGTTCTGCGATTTCAGTCAACCTGCCGATTTCTCCCCTTGTGTTTGTGCCCATCTCCAGGATGGCCAGTTCATGTTCGGCGTTGATCCGGAGAACGGTCAGAGGAAGACCAATAAGGTTATTGTAATTTCCCTGTGCCTTGATAATCTTTTTCGTGAGTCCGGCAATGCTTGCCAGCATTTCCTTCGTCGTTGTTTTTCCAGAACTGCCTGTGATGGCGGCTACGGTGGCTCCAAATTTCTTTCGCCAGAAATGTGCTATATCCCCGAGCGCTTTCAGGGTATCCCCAACACGGATGATGGTTGCATTTTCAAACTTCTCTCTTATTTTATTTTCATATCCCTTCTGCACCAAAAAGCCGGAAGCTCCATCTCTTATCGCATCGACGATAAAGTCATGACCGTCAAATTTTTCTCCCGCGAGGGGGATAAACAAGCTTCCCCGCAGTATGTGTCTTGAATCCGTAGATACTCCCGTAAACATCGTCTCCATCCCGCCGACTACTAAGGTGCCGCCTGTGGCATTTACAACTTCATTACCGTTCAGCGCAGGAATTGATGGCTCTGGTCTCAATGTTTTCCCTCATGCCGTTTATTCATCAAGGCTTCTATGGCGACATGCCTGTCGTCAAAAGGGATCCTCTTTTCTCCGATGATCTGATAATCCTCATGTCCTTTGCCGGCGATGAGAATGATGTCTGATATGTCGGCAAGGGCAACTGCCGTTTCGATCGCCTCTCTGCGATCGGGAATCACTACATAACTTTTTCCATTTGTATTTTCTTTAAGTTCCCCCGGAAGAATCTTTCTGGTAGAGTTTTCGCCCATCCCCTTTTCTATTTCCGCGATAATGGAGAGAGGGTCTTCCGTTCTTGGATTGTCCGAGGTCAAAATGGCAAAGTCGCTCCAGGCAGTGACGGCTTTTCCCATAAGGGGTCTCTTCCCGCGATCCCTGTCGCCGCCGCAGCCGAATACCGTGATGATGCGCCCCTTCTTGAACGGGGATAGATTCTGCAACACCCGCTGCAGGGCATCTTCAGTATGCGCATAGTCGACAAAGACCTCAGGTTCGCCGGGAACACTTACCTTTTCAAGCCGCCCCGGCACATTTCTTAAATTTTCCACACCGGTGCGAATGAAACTCTCAGGTACACCAAGCAAGGAGGCCGCTGTTACGGAGGCCAGTATATTATGCAAATTGAATTTTCCGATGAGCGGTGAAAATATGACAATATGGCTGCCGCCTGCGTTTATTTCAGCCCTCGTCCCTTCCAAAGAAAATGCGTATTTCTCGGCGGTAATATCGCATTTGTTATCAATGCAGAATGTACGGTAAGGAAGTTTTGAACCTACCTCACCAACGATTCTCTGCCCCCAAGGGTCATCTCCGTTAATGATCATCCTGTATGGATATTTTTTCCCCCCTGCCGGGATAATCTCGGAAAAGAAGCGTTTTTTCGCCTGGAAATAACTCTCCAAAGTCTTATGATAATCCAGATGGTCCTGCGAGAGGTTCGTGAAGATGCCCATATCGAAGGAGCATTCATCGACCCTTCGTAGATCAAGTGCGTGAGAAGAAACCTCCATAACAACGTGGGTGACGCCTTGATCGACCATAATTCTCAATATGTTTTGCAGTTCATATGACTCCGGTGTCGTATGCGGGGCAGGCATCTCTTTATTATTAAACCGGTAGTTGACCGTTCCCACTACGCCGACGGAGAATCCCACAGCCTTAAGTATGGCCTCCAGTAAATAGGTCACCGTTGTCTTCCCGTTTGTTCCCGTGACGCCTATGAGACAGAGGCGGGAAGAAGGGTCGCTGTAAAAATTCTTTCCAAGGACACCGAGGATCGCGCGGCTATTGGAAACCCTGATGGACGTTACTCCGGGCGGCGGGGTATAATCTTTTTCGTGAACGATGAATTTCGCGCCTCGGTCAACTGCTTCTTCTATATAGGCATGACCGTCTAGCTTCAGACCGCTTATAGCCACAAACAGGCTGTCTTTATGGCATTTTCTTGAATCATAGCAAATGGCTGAAACTTCTCCTGAAAGGATTCCAGAGACCTGGATGATATCGATATCCTTTATCACAACCTGTATTTGCACATTTGTTCCTCAGTAGCCCGTGCTGAAAGAAACAGCGCAGGACCGATGATTACGTATGGGTATGCCGGGCTTAGGCTCCTGACTTACCGCCCAGCCAGTCCCTGTTGCTTTCACATCAAGCCCTTTTTCCCTTGCCTTTTTTAGAACATCCCTCATGGTCAGGCCGGTGAAATCCGGCATGAACGGCTCATCCATGTCATTTTCCATGTCGTTGTGCCTGCTTATTATTTGAGGTGCAGACACGAGCTTTAATTTAATGCCGTTCGTTTTTTCTTCTTCAAGAACGGGGAAGGGAGCTTCCCTAATATCTGTTTTAAAACATGTCAAGATCTGTTCGCCAATATTTTTAAAAACGGGGGCTGCGGCCAATCCGCCCCACTTATCCCTCTGCGGCTCGTCGAGTGTCACCAGAATGGCGACCTGCGGATCTTCGGTAGGGAAGAATCCCATAAAGGAGGTCCGGACTCTTTCAGAAGAATAGACACGTCGGGAAAAATCAAACTTTTGAGAAGTTCCCGTTTTGCCTGCCACGGCAATGTTTGGAATTTGGGCTTTCTTGCCGGTTCCATCATCATCTCCGACTACATCCTTCAGGATGGCCGTGAGTCTCTTTGCCGTCTTCGGCGATATGACCTGCCTTACAGGAGTGGGCATGACTTTCTTGATAATCTGTCCCTGCTTGTTGACGACTGCGCGCACGATATGAGGCTTCATCAGCATGCCTTCATTTGCTATGGCAGAAAGGGCCGTAATAAGCTGAATGGCAGTGACAGAGACGCCCTGCCCGAAGGCAATGGTCGACGTATCAACCCTTGTCCAGTTTTGCTGCGGCCTCAATAATCCGCTGACCTCGCCAGGAAGATCGATCCCCGTCTTTGAGCCGAAGCCAAATTGTGTAATATAATAATAAAATTTTTCTTTCTTCAGCCTTTCGGAAATCTTCACGCATCCGATGTTGCTCGAATACTTCAGCACATCGTGAAAAGTAAGAGACCCGTACCTCTTTTTGTTTGCCTCATGGAAAGTCCTGTCTGACACCACATATGTCCCGTTTTCACAGTTGAATCTGTCAGTTTCCTTGACTATGCCTTCCTCGAGGGCGCCCGCCGCAAGAAAAGGCTTGAAGGTTGAACCCGGATCGAAACAATCGGTAATGACCTTATTTTTTCCTTTGCCGAGATTGTAGGTGGAAAATTTGTTTGGATCGAAACCCGGTTGATCGGCAAGCGCCAGTATTTCGCCGGTCTTGGGGTCCATGACGACGACGAAGCCGCCCTTTGCGCTTTTCGCCGTAATCGCTTCCTGCAGATTCGTTTCAACAATGTGCTGGATGCGGCTGTCGATTGTCAAAATGAGATTATATCCTTCTTCCTTTTGCACGACGGGTTTTTCAATTCGCGGATACAACCGGTTTCCCCTTGCATCCCGCGCCCAGATTAGCTTTTCCGGCGTTGCCTTCAAGTAGTTATCATATTTGAGTTCCAGTCCCTCGAGGCCCGTGTAGTCCAATCCTACGAAGCCGATAAGATGGCCGGCCAGCTCCCCGTTTGGATAAAAGCGTTTCGGCTCCTTAATCAAGAAGACGTTATCGATATTCAGGGCCTCTATCCTGCTCGCCTGGTCGGCAGGGATTTTTCTCGCTAACCAGCAGAAATTTTTTGAGCCGGAAAGCTTTTTTGTAATAGTTTCCTTATCTGTATTGAGAATCGGGGCCAATAAATCGGCGACTTCAGAGGAATTGCTTATCTTCGATGGGTCAGCAAAGACTGAGCTAACCATAGTGCTCGCGGCAAGCTTCTCGCCGTTGCGGTCGAAGATAATGCCCCTCTCAGGTTCAATCTGCAGTGTCTTTATGTGTTGCCTCTCCGCAAGGGTTTTCAGGATTTTTCCGGAAAGTACCTGAATCTGGAACGCCCTCGAAATGAGGGCAATAAAAAGCACCAAGAAAAATACCAGTACCGTAACAATCCTGAACCTCAGCCATTTCTTTGATTCACCCGTCATTGCTGCACTCCCTGATTATTGGTAACCCGTTTTATTAGTGCTTGCCGTATCATCGTTGTTGAGGATTATTACCTGATCCCTTGCAGGATAAGTCATCTGTAATTGCTCTCTCGCTATTGCCTCAAGTCGCTGCGGTGATTTCAAGGTTGCGATCTCAACCTTCAACTTCGTTTGTTCCTCGACAAGTTTTTCCTTTATGCTCATTTCCGCTGCAACCATGTACTCCAGCTCTGTCATATGGATATGCGACCACACATAGAAAAGGGCAACTGCCATGAGCACTAAAGTGACAAAGATAAAATTCGAATATTTTATCTGAGCGGAAACCTTTTCCACTTCGCAGACGTTTCCATGAATGACTTCTTCTGTCTGCATTTTTTAAATCCTCTCGGCCGTTCTTAGCTTGGCGCTTCTTGCCTGCGGATTACATTCAATTTCAGAAGCCGCGGGTGTTATCGGTTTTCTTGTCAGTATCTTCAGCTTGGCTTTTCTATGACAGGCGCACACGGGCAAGGACGGGGGGCAGATACACCCCTTCTCCCATGAGCGGAAGCCGTCTTTAACAATCCTGTCTTCCAAGGAGTGAAACGATATGATGGAAAAACGCCCCGACGTCCTGAGTACATCCACTCCTCGATTCACGGCATTATGAAGATTTAGAAGCTCGTTATTGACGTATATCCTGATTGCCTGGAAAGTTCGGGTTGCGGGATGAATTTTCCTTATCTTGAATGTGGACGGTAAGGCCTTGACAACAACATCGGCAAGTTCGGCCGTCGTTTCGATGGGGGATGTCTTTCTTCGCACGGAGATCCTCTTTACAATCCTTTGCGCCATCATCTCCTCGCCATAGTCCTTAATGATCATCTTCAGTTCTTCTTCAGGAAATGTGTTGATAACATCGTAAGCAGAGAGCCCTCGGCTTTGATCCATTCGCATATCAAGGGCAGAATTCAGGGAAAAGCTGAAACCCCTGTTTGCTGTTTTCAGCTGATGAGCAGAAACCCCCAAGTCGAGCAGGATGCCATCAACTTCCCTCACGTTCAAAGAGGCCAATATGGTATCTATATCTGCGAAATTGCCCTTTGCCAGGATCTTTCTGCTGCCAAAGGGTCTTAATCGTTCTTCCGATTCTCGCAAGGCATCATCATCCACGTCCAGGCCTATCAATAAGCCGTCTGGTGCGCTATGGCGAAGAATCTCGCAGGCGTGTCCTCCTCCCCCTACGGTCCCATCAACATAGATTCCCCCCGGTCCGCAACGAAGGGACTCAATAATCTCTCTCTGCATGACCGGTATATGAAAGGAGGACATTCCATGGGCCTTTTTCTATATTCCCAGATCCGCCATGTACTTACTGAAGCTATCGATATCGATGGCGCTTCTCTTCAACTCGTCATCGAAACGTTCTTTACTCCATATCTCTATGACTTTAATCATGCCTGCCAGAACTATATCTTTCTCAAGTCCCGCATATTCACGGAGGTTGGGAGGAATGAGGACCCTGCCTTGACTGTCGAAGGAGCAATCAACGGCGCCGGACATGAAAAAACGCTGAAAGGCCCGGATTTCCTTTCTGAATAGAGACTGATGGCTGATTTTCTCCTCGAGGATTCGCCATTCGTCGTAGGGAAAGACCATCAGGTAATTATCCCAGTTTGTAATCACCAGTCTGCTGTCGTATTTCTCAGTGAAAACTTCCCGAAGTCTTGCAGGAAAGATGATCCGGCCCTTGGCATCTATGGAATGATGATACTGACCCCTGAACACGGACATGAGAAACTTCCCTCCACAATAAGCCACTTTACTCCACTTGGCTTAACTATAAGGAGGGAAAATTTGTTTGTCAAGAAAAAAATCACTCTTTTTTTCTGTTAATTTGATATTTTAAGACTGCTCTATTATGAGCAGAGAGGCTGGATGAAAAGTTGTGAGAGCCATCGTTATTGGAAACGAAGTACAGGTAATTGACGGAGGCAGGGTAGAGGGCTGCCTGCAGTGAATCAACGGCTGGATTCGCTATGGGGCCGGGAGGCAATCCATTGATCACGTATGTATTATACGGCGTGTTTCTCTGAAGGTGCTTTCTCTTTATGACCCTTGTGACGGATTTGAGATCATAAACGGCCGTAGGATCACTTTGCAGTTTCATTCTTTTTTTCAGCCTATTGTGAAAAACAGCTGAAACTAAGGCTTTTTCATCTTTAAACCCAGATTCTTTGCCAATTATGGAAGCGAGTGTCACAATCTGAGGTATCGTCATGCCGAGTTCTTCTGCCCTTTCTTGCATCTCATGGGTAAATGTTTTCCTGAATTGATTAACCATGATCTTGATTATGTCTTTTGCACCCATCGATTTGTCAAATAGGTATGTATCGGGATACAAATATCCTTCGGCGCTTCTGCCCTCTATGCCCAGCGAGGCAATGAACATCTCGTCTCCGGCGAGTGAGACAAACGCTTTCTCGTCGACCAATTTGAAAGAGGCCAGACGAGCCGCAATCTCCGCTACCGTGAAATCCTCGGGTATGGTAACTTCATAGAATATAATATCGCCCTTCACCAGCTTATTGATGATATCCAGCGGTGACATAGACGTTGATAGTTCATACTCACCTGCCCTGATGTTGCCTTGCGCATTTCTTGCAATCACTAATGCATAAAACAGATATTTGTTCTTTATGAGTCCCGCGTTTTCAAGAAGATCGACTGAACGGAGGAAACTCGTCCCTCTCGGAATATCTACTGTGACAATCTCATTACGGCGGTCTATGGGGCTTAACGCGTAGTAGAGACCTGCAAGCAGAATAATAAAGACCAAAACCGTGAAAAGAACGGCTGAGTTTTTTCTATGTTTACGAGTATTAGTTCGGATTTTCATATAATTGGTCCGTCTGATAACTACCGAGACTTGTCGCGGCGTTCCTGGGCATCCAGATATCCCTGAAGAATCAAACTGGCGGCGAGCTTATCCACTATATTCTTTCTCTTGATTCTGGCCACGTTAGCCCGAATGAGGATTTCTTCCGCCTCCTTTGTTGAAAGCGTTTCATCCCATTTGATGACAGGGAGGGAGAACGTGGATTCCAAGAGAGAAGCAAATTTGCTGACTTTTTCGCACTGTATGCCCTCGGTACCATCGAGTCTTATTGGATAGCCGATCACAATTTTCTCCACATTATAAGCCCTGAGGAATCCGTCGATCTCTTCCAGATCCTGCCTGCGATTTTTCCGGGCAATGGTGGCGAGCCCCTGGGCCGTCATTCCAAGCTCATCACAAACAGCAACGCCTATTCTTTTGCCGCCGTAATCAAGACCAAGTATTCTCATAGAACCTGTGATCCTTCTAAGAAGGAGTTAATGCTAACAAATTTAATCTGCTCATTTCAAGCGGAGAATTATCGTCCCGCCTTGATTGAAAAGCCAAGGTATTGAAATATCAAAGATGAGCGGTCACTGGAAAAGCGTGCTTTCCACATGGATAGGATTAAAAAGTCGAGGATGAGATCAATCCCCCACTGGTTGGTGGTGGTTAAGGTCCGAAACGGCCCTTGCACCCACATAAGTTGATGAGCGCCGTCGCATGTTACGTTAAAACTGTCGCTGTATTTTGCACCAAAAGGCCGGCAAATGCTACTTAGGATGAAGCCTCTTGCTGGCTGAAACTGCCATATGCTTTCCTCTATTATTGTCTTTGACTACGGTTCCAATTTCGTTGCAGACAATATAGAAGGAAGATATCGGCCATGTCAACGTAATTTCGACAAGAAATATAGTGAGTGACGATACCGGACTTGACGCGAGTCGCAAAACTTATTTTCAGGATGACTGCGCGGAGGCTGTGCTAGTGAAGATTGCCCGCTTTGCGGGGCATAACGCAAAAATTTGGTATTGTTAAACATCAGGTAGTTTGTTATTTAAGTCCCATGAAGCATTTCATTATAGGCACAGCCGGCCATGTCGATCATGGCAAGACAGCCCTTATAAAGGCCATCACCGGAATTGACACGGACAGGCTCAAGGAAGAGAAGGAGCGAGGGATCAGCATTGAGCTTGGCTTTGCCTCTCTAACCCTTCCGGACGGTAGAACATTCGGTATCGTGGACGTTCCCGGCCATGAAAGGTTCATAAGGAATATGGTGTCCGGCGCCTCCGGCATCGATATGGTGATTATGGTAATCGCGGCAGACGAGGGCGTCATGCCCCAGACAAGGGAACACCTTCATATATGCTCGCTCCTCGGCATTAAGAAAGGTCTTGTTGCCCTTACCAAGGTCGATATGGTTGCAGGGGAATGGCTCGATCTGGTGAAAGACGATGTCCGTGAATTCCTGAAAGGGACTTTTCTGGAGGCATCTCCCGTTATCCCCGTCTCTTCAATCGCGGGTACAGGGCTCAAGGAATTGCTGGACGCGCTCGGCAGAGTGGCGTCGGAAATAGAGGGAGAATCGGAGGAAGGTCCCTTCCGGTTGCCTGTAGATAGGGCATTTACCATGAAGGGATTCGGGACAGTCGTTACAGGAACCCTGATTTCCGGAGATATAAAGTTGGGCGAAGAAGTGGAAATACTGCCGCCGGGAATCACTGCCAAGGTGCGGGGCATACAGATCCATAATCAAAGCGCAACCATTGCTGAGGCGGGCCAGCGGACTGCCATAAATCTGCAGGGTGTTGAAAGGAATACAATCGTCAGAGGAGTGGTGCTCGCCAGACCCCGGACGTTTAAGCCCTCGATCCGCTTGGACGTTTGCCTGGAATATTTGTCAAACAACAATAGGAGACTGAAAAACAGGAACCTGGTGCGGTTTCATGTGGGAACGAATGAAGTAATCGGCAGGATAATACTACTGGACCGCGAGGACGTGGAACCTGGAGCTAAGGCTTCTACACAAATAGTCCTTGAGTCTCCCATTGTTGCTATGGCAAGAGACCGGTTTGTCATCAGGAGCTACTCGCCCGTAACGACGATCGGTGGCGGGATGATCGTTGACCCTTTGCCTAAGAAGCATAAGAGAAGTTCTGAAAAGGTAAATCATGAAATTAATATCCTGCATGATGGTACTGATAGGGAGAGGACGGCGATTATTATTGAGCGGTCAGGAATTGATGGCATTGGCATATCTGAGCTTGAAATGAGAACTGGAATTCATCAGAATATCCTGAAGGACATTCTCGGAACTCTGTCTTTAAAAAAGCAGGTTGTCGTTTTAGATGTTGATGAATCCAGGATCGTATCTTCCTCTATTTATCAGAACCTCCAGGACAGGATTCTCCTGGAAATGCGGGCGTATCATGAGAGGTATCCTCTGAAGGAAGGTATTTCGAAAGAAGAGTTGAGGAGTACAGCCGGACAGTTCGCCAGGCAAAGGCTCTTTAATATGGCCGTGAGAGAGCTTGAAAAAAGAGGGGAAATAGTCGTCGAGAAGGAGAACATCCGCCTGTCGGGACACCGTGTGGATCTGAAGGGAGAGCTGGAGGATCTGCGAAGCAAGATTGCACAGACCTACACGAATGCAGGGCTTACCCCTCCTTCAATCAAGGAACTTATGGAAAAATTTGCGGGCCAAAGAAGCCTGGCTGAAAGTGTCATCAATGTGATGCTCAAAGAAGGTTCTCTGATAAAGATAAATGAAGATCTCTACTTTCATAAAGAAGTCTTATCGAGGCTGCGGGAAGATTATAAAACCCTTCTTGTGAGGGACGGAAAGGCTACACCGGCAAGCATGAAAGAGTTGACAGGTCTTTCAAGAAAATACATCATACCGTTGATGGAGTACTTTGACATAACAAAGCTGACTATCAGGGCGGGTGATCATCGCATCTTGAGAGAGAAGTGAGTAAACGGCGATAAGTAACGGCAGGTGCTAATATGAAGAGTAAGAGTGTTTATATCAAAGATATAAAGCCGGGTGAAAAAGTAAACGAGTCATTTCTAGTGACGGAGAAGAATCTTGCTTTTTCTCAGAAGGGAACGCCTTATCTGAACGTTCGTCTTAAGGATAAGACAGGGGAGGTTGACGGAAAAATCTGGGAGAATGCAATCGAGTGGGACAAAGCCTTCAGTAAGGGGGACGTGATTAAGGCACAAGCAGGGGCTGTCAGCTTCAGAAGCACTGTGCAACTCTCCATAACGGGCGTCAGGAAGGTTGATGACTCTGCCGTCGACCTGGCCGAATATCTGCCTGCTGCAAAAGAAGACATAGATGTCATGTTCACTGATCTAATGGCTTTTGTCGAGCAAATCGAAACACCCTTCTTGAGGGAGCTGTTACACTCATTTTTCCATGACGAGGAGGTGGCGAAATTATTCAAAAAAGCCCCCGCTGCAAAAAGTTTTCATCATGTTTACATCGGAGGTCTCCTTGAACATACGCTCTCAGTCATACGCCTGCTCGATCTCGTAACAAAGCATTACCAGGGTATCAACAGAGACCTTGTCATATCCGGTGGGATCCTTCATGATATAGGCAAGATTTATGAATATACCTACGACAGGATGTTTGACTACAGCGATGAGGGCAGACTGATTGGGCATATCGTGATCGGTCTGGAGATGCTCGATGCGAGGATTGCCACCGTAGAAGGCTTTCCGGAGCAACTCGCCATGGAGCTCCGCCATCTGATATTGAGCCATCACGGCGCTCAGGAGTTCGGTTCGCCAAAGCGTCCGAAGACTCCGGAAGCATTAGTCGTGCATTTTGTAGACGATCTTGATGCCAAGGTTAATGCCTTCCAGGAATTCATCCAGTCATCCGCTGACGATTCGCACTGGACACCTTTTCACAAATTGTTTGAAAGGTTTATATATAAGGGCTGATTAGATTTCTGACAGAGTGTCCCTTACTTTGTTAGACCCACCGGTTCTTTTGCATCACGGCCTTCTGCTCATTCTCCGGCAACAGGCATCCGGATAGACAATCTGCATTACATCTGCCGTCGCAGGGCTCGATGTGAACAGTGACACTCGTATTGAGGAAATGATTTTCTATGCTTCTGGATAACTCATCGGTGATCTTGTGAGAGTCCTCGACAGACATGGAAGGATCAACTTTTATGTGGAAGTCAACGAATCGGTAATTTCCCGCCTTACGCGTGCGTAATAGATGAAAGCCGTGTATCGCAGGCTTGTGTGTCATTATCAGTTGGCGGATCCATGTTTCCTCTTCTGCGGGAAGTTTCACATCCATCAGATCCTGCGCAGCTTGGAGAGTCAGCCTGTAGGCAGCGCCCATAATAAACAAGGCCACCGCTATTGCAGCGACAGGGTCCAGCCAGTATAGAATGGTGGCAGGTGAAATAAGATGACCCAGCCAGATCAGGGCAAGGCTTGCCATCACACCGGCAGAGGTATATACATCGGTGCGCAGATGCCAGCCGTCTGCTGCAAGTGCAACAGAGTCAGTCTCTCTTGCGACTTTGAAAAGCATTCTTGACACGACCATATTAACCATAGCTGAAATTGACATCACCCCCACACCCCAACTGACGCATTCAATTGGCTCCGGATTAAGGAGTTTCCTGATGGCCTCATAGACTATCCAGATGGCCGCCAGAAAGATGAGCAGCGCCTCGATAGTGCCGGAAATATTTTCCACTTTTCCATGGCCAAAGGGATGCTCGACATCGGCAGGTATGCTGGATTTGCTGACGGAGAATGTCGTGATTAAAGAAGCAAGAAGGTCCACTCCGGAATGGATCGCTTCAGAAATTATAGACACCGATCCAATCAGGAGCCCGACAGAGATCTTCATGACCACAAGAGCGCTATTTGACAGCACGGAAAGCCGTGCAACATTTACTTTGCTATCCTGCAAATCCATATGGGAAGAATCTTCAAGATGAATGGAGACGTTATGCTTATCGTTTCAATAACGAAATACAGCCGCGATCGGTTTATCATCAGGCATTTTCTCCTGCGGAAGCGAAAAAACAGTGCCGCCATTCAACAGCGTCTGGATTGCAGAAAAATCTAAAAGATCCTCACTGCCAGGTTCCATCTTTTGGTGTAATTGAACATCTTTCGAATCCGGATCAAAAATACCCCCTTGCTTATGGCCTGTGGCGATAAAGAGCAAACCAACCCGCCCGTCACACGCCGCACGGACAATTTCTTTAATGTCACCGGAAGTTAATCCCGTGCCGGAAGATTGCCTGTATTGGGCAATTGCGTCATTTTCAGCCTTTTGGAAATAAGGTCTGACAATCTCAAGCGCCAGTTTATGCAACTGTTCTGTGCTTATTCCTTTGGGATTTCCAGGGATCCCGTCTTCCATGAGATAAGGGTACGTATTTACTTCCCTGTAAATTGGAAATAGATAATCGACGCCGGCAAGCACCAGTGGCACCCTTTCGTCTCTCAGGAGGTCATGTAAGCCCCTATCGATCTGGCGGAAATATTTTGAAATGTTTTCCTTCGCATCGTCCAGTTCAGCACCGCCCCCTGACATCATAGATCCGCGTTCCCCTCCACGCGGCGTCCCCCTGTGGAAGCGGATTTGCTTTTCCAACTCATCGTACTGGAGGGCCTCGGCAAGATTCTTGGGTATCGTTTCAATTCGGATTTCTCTGATGTCCTGTTTTGTTCCCTCATAAAGTCGGCTCCCTTTTTGACTCAACGTCAAAATGTAGTAATGTCCGTCGCCGCTCAGGGCCGGCAGAAGAGGTTTAACGTGAAAACGGTCAGCAACAACAATCAATTCATCAAAATTTATGGGTAGGCCGTAGTGACGGAATACATCTGAAGATATGAATACGGCGAGACCGCCGCTCTGCTCTCGCCAGAAAGGTATATTGCCTGAAAGTCCCTGCGCAGGTTCGAGCAATGCCTTCGCCTCTGGGGCGCGGCAGCCATTGGCAATCAATTTCTCTTCGGCTTCACGAAGAAGATTTCTGAATCTGATTTGATTTTGCTGGATTTCAGCGCCAGCACGATAAGCGGGCATAAACAGTGAAACGCAAGGACCGTTCTGTTTGCTCATCAAAGTTTTCAGTTCATCCTTCGATAACGACTTCATAGACTGGTCTCCTTTATAAAATATTTCCTGTTATGACTGGTAAAAGGAATCGCGAAAGATAAGGCATGTGAGTCTCCCCGTTGACCGCACTGCAGCTCGGCACCGGAGCGTCGTTCTTGGTCTTGAACAAAGAAATCTATGCTAAAGCCAGTACCCAGGGCTCAAAAAATGTCTCGGGCCGGCAAAAGAGCATCTCTTTATTATTTTCCTTCTGATTCTTTCTTGCTCATAGAAATGGCATCACTGGCCTATTTAATGAATTTTTCTGCTTGCTCGTATAGTCACATTGAACAACACCTGCACATGCGGTGATGTTCTCCGTTTTCCCTCTTCTGCAGCCGCTTGCAAGTGCTTTGGGCAACATTGTCCACCTTGCGTTTTCCTCTCTTTTCTCCTGTTCTAGTACATCCCCCGTTGTTTTCTGATAGCCCGTGCTGCGACTCCGCGATTAATATCGCTTTAGATTAATGTGTTTTAATTATTACCTATTTCTGAATAATATGCAATGTCTAATAAGTATCGCAGTAGGTTCTTTGATACCCGAAAGACCCACTGAAATGCCGCGCGGCAACAGCTCTTTGGCACGTAATTCCGAATACGTTAATTTCATTGGCTGTATCAGTTTTGAATTAATCATTTCTCAGCATAGCAGCTCAAGGCAGAATATCAAGAACGGCGAAACTTTATGCCGAGTGCTGATTCTCAAACTATTATCGCTTAATGACAACTTTCAGGATTCTAATTTGTAATAATCAATGTTTGATGCTATAAAATTACGAATAACGGAAGGCAACTTTTCGATAAACTCTAATTGAAGCATTGTGAACCATGGAATCGAGAAACCGTACCATCTCCATAAGCCCGTGGCGAGGAGTCTCGTCAAGGGAGTGGCATGACTGGGAGTGGCAATACAGGAATCGGATACGCAGTATTCCTCACTTGGCCGGAGTCCTCAGGGGGGCGCCGGCAGTCTTCAAGACATATCAAACCGTGACAAGGTCTTATCCCTTTAGCGTCACTCCGTATTATTTTTCTCTAATGAATGCAGCGGATGAAAACGACCCCCTTCGTCGGCAGTGTTTTCCCGATGAAAGGGAGATAAATTTCTCGCTCGGTGGTGTGACCGACCCTCTGGAAGAAGAACGGGACATGCCTGTTTCAGGGCTCGTGCATCGTTATCGTGATCGCTGCGTCGCAATCGTCACGCATATGTGTGCAACATATTGCCGGCACTGCAATCGCAAGCGGATGTGGAGGAACGGCGGGATCAAAGAGACCAGAGGGTACATGGAATGCATGGTTGATTATGTGTCCAAGACTAAGCATATTCGGGAAGTCATCGTTTCGGGAGGCGATCCACTAACCATGAAAGAAGGTATCCTCGATTGGTTTCTTGGATCATTACGTTCTATTCCCCATGTGGAGGTGTTGCGTATAGGAAGCCGCGTTCCCGTGGTCATGCCCATGCGGATTAATCGTGAACTGTGTCACACGTTGCGTAAACATCGTCCTCTTTGGTTCAATACACAATTTAATCATCCGAATGAAATTACACCGGAAGCGGCTCATGCCTGTGAAATGATACTTGAGGCGGGGATCCCGGTATCAAATCAATCCGTACTGCTTCGGGGTATCAACGATAACTACGAAACGCTGCGAGATCTATTCTATGGCCTTCAACGGATATCTGTCAGGCCTTATTATTTATTTCAATGTGATCCGGTAAAAGGTACGGATCATTTTCGCACCGAAGTGCGGTCAGGAATAAAAATCATGGAGAAAATATGGGGAAATATATCAGGGCTTTGTGTGCCGCAATATGTATTTGATATCCCGGGAGGTAAAGGGAAATATCCTCTTTATCCCGGGTCTCCTTTTCGCACAACGGCCCGTGAGACAGGAGAATATATTTTTGATAGGACAGCAGAAGTGAATTAGTAAATCCATGATTTAGAATGAAAGGAGAGAAGATGTTACATGTATAGTGCAAGTGATTTGAAGAAAGGTTTGCGGATCAAGATCGACAATGAGCCTTATATCGTTACCGAGTTCAACTTTGTCAAACCCGGAAAGGGCCAAGCTCTATATAGGTCCAAATTACGCAACATGATTACGGGGGCGCAGTTTGAACGGACATTCCGTTCCGTGGATAATTTTGAACCGGCAGATCTCCAGCGGAAAAAAATGCAGTACCTGTATCAGGAACAGGGGAAATACTGCTTCATGGATAACGAAAGTTACGAGCAGGTCTTTCTCACTGAAGATCAAGTTGGGGAGGCAAAAAATTTCCTTATTGATAACCTGGAAGTAGAAATCCTGTTTTTCGAGGATAAGCCTCTGGAAGTGAGCGTGCCGAATTTTGTTGATCTTATTGTCATACGAGCCGACCCATGGGCTAAGGGTGATTCGGTGTCAGGCAAGACGAAGCCGGTGACTCTGCAAACAGGTTATCAGATTCAGGTTCCCCCTTTCATTGAAGAAAATGAGAAGATCAGAGTCGATACACGAAGCGGCGAATATCTTACAAGGGTCAAGGATTGAAACTCCTATGGAACAAGGCGGGAGACTGGCAAATAAGCGGGAAACTTCATGGAAGCGTGCCAGGATGATCAATGCGATCCGAGCTTTTTTTACGAGCAGGGATTATTTAGAGGTAGAGACTCCCCATATGATTCCGGCCGTTATTCCGGAAACCCATATTGATGCCGTCTCCTGTGGCGATTGGTTTTTACACACATCTCCCGAGCTCCATATGAAGCGACTTCTTGCGGCTGGTTATCCAAGGATATTTCAAATATGCAAGTGTTTCCGTTACGGCGAACGAGGTTCATGCCATCTCCCTGAGTTTACCATGCTGGAATGGTATTGCCGTGGCATGGACTATCGCCAGCTCATGAAAGAATGTGAGGAGCTGATTGTCTCTGTGGCCAGTAATCTCGGTTATGAGGATGTAATTAACTACCAGGGCAGGGCAATAGGGTTGCAAAGACCGTGGGAGAGGATATCTGTGAGAGAGGCTTTTGCCTGCTATGCACCGATGTCAATGGATAAAGCAGTAACGGAAAATTGCTTCGATGAGATTATCGTCTCCTCTATCGAACCTCGCTTGGGGCTCACGCAGCCCACCTTTATCTATGATTATCCGGTTTCTGGGTCAGCCCTCGCGAAACAGAAAAAAGATGATTCCGCGTTGGCCGAACGTTTTGAGTTGTATATGGGAGGGAAAGAGATAGCCAACGCATGTTCTGAGCTGACTGATCTGCAAGAACATAACAGACGATTTCTAAATGTGAACAATTATCGTTTTTCTGCGGGTAAATCGATTTACCCTATGCCGGAGCGTTTTCTTGAGGACATGACTTCCATGCCGCACGCAGCAGGAATTGCCCTAGGCGTGGATAGATTGGCCATGATTTTTTGTGATTCATCTACCATTGATGACGTTGTATCTTTTGTGCCGGAATTTTTGTAATGATTCTTGCCAGTCAGCTTTTCGGGCTTGGCAATTTTTGGGAAATTTATTCCGCATTTGAATACTTGTCATCCTAAATCTATTGACAAGGCCTTTTTTTTCCATTACACGTAATGACCCGTAGTAAGTCGTAGACTCAGATATTACAGTAAATAAGTGATCTAGGAGTGAAAAAGTGAAAGAGATTTCTTCTGTCGCCGCTGTTGGTCTTGGAGGACATTTTCATGGTAGTATTCTCAAGATGATTCTTGATGCGGGACTGATGGTTCAGCTTATCCTGCTGTTGCTCCTTGTCTTTTCCGTTGTGTCGTGGGCTATTATTCTGATGAAATACAGGAGCATCAAAAAAGTAAAAAGGGAGAATAATATGTTTTTGGACTCCTATATGAACAGTAATAAGCTCTCCGATATTTTCCCTGAAGCGAAAAAATACAAAAATTCAACCATGGCTGAGGTATTTCAAGCCGGCTATTCGGAACTGGTGAAGATAACCAAGGTCCTAAGGGGGGCGTCATCTGCCAAGGAATCCGATGAATCGACTCTGCCTCAACTGGAGATGAAGGGTATAGATAATGTGGAACGGGCATTGAACAGAGCATGCAGTACTGAGGCAACAAGACTTGAAAGCACACTCAGTTTCCTGGCAACAACGGGGAGCGCATCGCCATTCATTGGGTTATTCGGAACAGTCTGGGGTATTATGGATACATTCAGGGGTATAGGCACAAGAGGCTCGGCAACCCTTGCTGTTGTGGCGCCGGGTATTTCAGAGGCGCTTATTGCTACTGCCGCCGGCCTTGCTGCTGCCATACCTGCTGTCATTTTCTATAACTATTATCTCAATGTTGTAAGGAACATGTCCACGGAGATGGACAATTTCGCTTCTGAAATACTAAATATCATTGAAAGAAATTATGTGAGAAAATAAAAATTTTTATGAGGCCCGGAAGAAAAAGAAATGGCGGCAGCAAGCTGTTGGCCGAAATCAACGTAACACCTCTGGTTGACGTCGTTTTGGTCTTGCTGATAATTTTCATGGTGACGGCTCCCATGCTTCAGATGGGCATAGACGTCAACCTGCCGCGGGTTAAATCGAAGAGTATCGATGTGACAGAGGAAAAACTTGTGCTGACGATTAACAGTGCGAAAGAGATATTTATAAACAAGAATAAGGTCCCTGTCACCGGTCTCAGTGAAAAGCTGGAAAACATCTTTGCCAACAGGATCGATAGAGAGGTTTTTATGCGGGCTGACAAGAACGTTCCTTATGGGTTTGTCGTGGAAGTGATGTCCGAAGTCAGAAAAGCCGGTGTCGATAGGCTGGGGATGATCACAGAGGCGCCCGAGGAATCAAGGTGATGTTCCGCAGGATGATACAGGATGCAAAAGGAGCGAGATGAAAATGATATCAGCTTCAACAGGATGATTTTTATATCTCTATTAATTCATACTGTTGTGCTGTCTGTCATTTTCTTTGCACCATCTCTTCCCTCTCCAAGATGGACCTTCGGTCCCGTCTATTCCGTTAATCTTGTAAGTCTGTCCGAAGTTCTTCAGGAAAGGAAGGCGCAATCGGCAATCTCGAGAGAGATCAATCAAACAATTTCCGGTGAGTATCCGTCTATCTTGAAAAAGCGCCTTGATTCCGTCCCCGCTGTCCCCATCAGGAGGCTGGATTCCCAAAGAAAGCAGGTTAGCGGCGTTGATAGGGCAATCGAAGATATTAGAAAAAAAGTGAATACGGAAGCGAGCCCGCCTGCCCCTGCGAGCCAGATGGATAATGCTCAATCCAACGCAAAGATGAATGTCTATTACAGCATAATCTGGTCCAGGATCAGGGGAAAATGGACGCTGCCTCAGGGAATATTACCGAGGGAGAATATCGAGGCGATTGTCCAGGCGAAGATACTGAAGAACGGCACAGTTGCAGATTTGAGTTTTGAGAAACACTCAGGAAATCGATATTTCGATGAGTCAGCGATGAAGGCCATTAAGAAGGCAAGCCCTTTTCCTCCTTTTCCGGATTCAATAAGAGATAACAATATCGACGTCGGCATCAGGTTCCATTCAATGGAATTTAGATAGAAGAGGGGAATCTCTTGACGAAGGGCCTATGGTTTCATTCATGAATTACTGCTGCGTTAGATATTTTCTAAAATTAGTTGCGCTCATGGTAGTCATACTATCCATTTTATGTCTGCCTCATAGCGCCTTGTGTAAAGTCTACATTGACATCGATTCTCCCGCCTTCCAAAAGTTTCCCATCGCCATTACGGATTTCAGAAAAATAAGTCAACAGGGTTATCAGGGAGAGCTGTCGAGCTGGTTTTCAGATACTCTGGCAAAGTACCTGGAGATGACGGGATTCTTTAACATCATCAGCAAGAAGGCTTTTCTTGAAGATCAAAAACAGGCGGGCTTAACGGTGGAAAGTATCAGGTTTGCCGACTGGTCTGTAATTGGCGCTGAGTACCTGGTGAAGGGGGCTTTCCAGTCCAATGGCAGGGATCTCACTTCCGAATTCCATCTTTTCGATGTAATAAAGGGAGAGGTCATTACCGCAAAACAGTACACCGGAAAAATCGAAGACAAGAACGAGATGGTGCGCAAATTTGCAGGTGAGATTCTTTCTGCCCTTACGGGGGACGAAGGCGTATTCGGCACTAAGATCGCCTTTGTATTGAAGAAAGGCCAGGATTCAGATATCTACAAGATTAATTTTGATGGAACTGATTTTTCCCGAGTTACGAACTTCCAGTCATTAACTCTATCGCCTCGCTGGTCTCCTGACGGAAAATTTATTTCCTTCACATCTTATAGAGATGGGAATCCCGATCTCTATATAAAGTCGATGAACGATGCAAGGGTTGAGAAGATTGCAAATTTTGATGGCATCAATCTGGCTGGCTCCTGGTCCAGGGATGGCAGGAAGCTCTTGCTGACCCTGAGCAAGGATGGTAACGAAGAGATATATGCGATGGATCTCAGCAGCAGAAATCTTGAACGTCTCACCTATAATTTTGCGATTGACGTATCGCCCACTTGGTCGCCTGATAATAAAAGAATCGCTTTTGTTTCAAACCGTTCCGGTTCACCGCAAATATTTACGATGGATGCGGATGGAAGTAATGTGAAAAGACTTACCTATGACGGAAGTTATAATACATCCCCATCCTGGTCACCGAGGGGCAACAGAATTGCGTACGAAGGATTGGCGAACGGCCGTTTCCAGATATTTTCCTCAAATGAAGATGGCAGTAGCCCTTTGCAGCTGACCTTTGACAACATTGACCATGAATCCCCTTCCTGGTCCCCGGATAGCAGGTACTTGGTATTTAGCACGAGGGGCAACGGCAAACACAGAATTTGCGTGATGAATGCTAACGGGTTAAACGTGAGGACATTGTACGAGAATGTGGGCGGCTGCATGAGCCCATCTTGGTCGCCAAAAATAAAATGATCTTCCGAAAATATATTTATCAGAGAATCTGTCGACAAAGCGCCGGGTGGGAAGGATATTAGACAAATAACTAAGGGTAGAGAAAGCAAGATTTGAAATTTTTGTGGTTGACCTTTAGGGTGGATTGTGGTTTAGAAGACTTCAAGTCGGCAAGTAACCAATTTCCTTAAACCAACCAAGAGAGGAGAGAACACAATGAAGAAGAGCCTTGCAATACTAGGGATTATTGGATTGATAGTGTGCCTTTCATTTATAGTTATGACAGGATGCGCAAAAAAATCCGCAGTAAAAGAGCAGGCAGTTTCAGCTGAAGATAAAGCTGCTGCGGATAGGGCAGCGGAGCAAGCGAAGGCCAAGGCGGAAGCGGATGCAAAGGCGCGGGCTGATCAAGAGGCCCGCCTGGCTGCCGAACAGAGGGCGAAAGAAGAGGCGGAAGCAAAGGTGGCCCCTAAGGCAGAGGCTGCTGCGGTAAAAGAAGAAATGACATTTAAGGATGCACTTTTTGATTTTGATAAATTCAGTCTCAAACCCGAAAGCAGGGACATTCTCAAACAGCTTGCAGAATGGCTGGCCAATAACAAGAATAACAATGTTCTCATTGAAGGTAACTGTGATGAAAGGGGAACGACCGAATATAACCTTGCCCTGGGGGAAAGACGTGCCAAGGAAGCCATGAAATACCTCGTTGAATTTGGGGTTGATGGCAAGAGGATAAAAACAATCAGTTATGGCAAAGAAAGACCCTTGGATCCCGGACATACTGAAGAGGCTTGGGCAAAAAACAGGCGAGATCACTTTGTCATCACAACAAAGTAGTAGCGTTATAATGGGGAGGTCTGCCGATTGAAGACATTTGTATTCCTGCTCTTATTCGCATCTCTGATCTGTACCGCGGGTTGTGCAACGACCAAAGATCTGCAGCGCGTTCACGGGGATCTTGATAGGCAAATCTTGGCTTTAAGAGAGGAAGATGCAGGCATACGAAAAGATATTGCCATGATTAAGGAGGCTCAAGCGTCTTTACAAAAGAGCCAGGCAGAAATGCGTGCAGACATCACTGAGATGAGAGATGGTATTCAAAGTCTGAGGGGTATAACTGAAGGATTAAGAAAGGAAATGGCAGCAATAGCAGCAATAAGGGAAAGACTTGATAATGTATCTCTGAAAATAAATTTTATAGAAGACTTTCTTGACATTGGAAAGAGAGAAAACGATTCGGAGGGAGGTAAAGCGGGAAAGGCCTCTCTAAAAAATGCCATAAAAGGGAAAACGGACAAGGAATCGGCATATGCATTGGCCTATGAAACTTTTAAGGAAGGAAAATATGAAAAAGCCAGGGGAGAGTTCCAGAATTTTTTGAAGCAGTACCCTGACTCGGAATATTCCGATAATGCCCAATTCTGGATAGGGGAAAGTTTCTATTTCGAGAAGAAATATGAAAAGGCCATACTCGAATATGAGAAAGTGGTTAAAAACTATCCCAAGGGCAGTAAGGTTCCATACGCCCTGTTGAAACAGGGGCTTTCTTTCTTGAATCTCGGCGACAAAGCGAGTGCGATACTGATTCTGCAGCAGATAATAAAAAAATATCCCAACACGAACCAGGCAAGAATAGCAAGGGCGAAACTGGTAGAAATTAATAAGTAGAACAGTAAACGATTAACCCCTTCCTTTCACATCTATTTCATCGATCCAGGGAAATAGGCATGACTCCGGGAGGGGGTTTGAGATCAAAGATCGTCGCATCAATTCCCTTGGCCGGCCCGATATCAACATAGCGGATGACGATGTCGGGCTTGTCATTGTCTCTATATGCAATCGTAACGTTCAAGGGCAGTGTCATATCTTCAATGCAGTCCCGCCCTATGAACCTGGCGCTGTACAATCGGGAGTTGTCGCCTGCAAATAAATCGACCCTGACGAGCTGATCCACTTCCGGATCTATCCAGAGAGATTGAATTTTTCTATTTTCAGAAAGGATATCAACCCTGTAGAGGGTACCATCGGGAGAACCGTCTAAGGTAATGGTTTTTCCTTTTACTTCAGGATGCATACCCAGCAGGATAGACGTCATGTCTTCTATCCTGAGCACTGTGGCAGCAACAGGAATAAAATGCGCCAGATTTCTTGTCGTTGCCTTCCCTATATAGAATTTTCCATTCTGTGGCACAAAAACTTTCAGGACATTCTCGTGGACGGTCAAGAAGAGATCTGCTGGGCCTATGAGAGGCATTGATTCTAATCTCAATGATGACGGCTTTTGCAACACTAAAGCCGCTTTCAGGGGATACCGGCCCTCAGGAGTATTAACTTCGATACGCGCAATGGCCTTAACGCCATATTTGAATTGATTGTCTGAGTCGATCTTTTCCAGAACAACGAGGGGAGAGGAGAAATCCTGTTTCGATCCTCCGCCGATTTTCTGTATTTTGGTGACGGCACATGCGGAAAAAATGAGGAAGAATGATATGATGAAAAAAAACGACGGCAATCTTTTCCGCATCAGGGCTTTTTCCCTTTGATGAGTTCATTGAGCTTTTGTTGCAGATCACCATTGGCAGGTTTTAATTTCAATGCCTGTTTGTATATTTCGACGGCATCACTTATCCTGCCTGCCTTTGTATAGGCGTCTCCCAAGTGTTCAGCGATAGTTGCATCAGTAGGTAGGCTATCCGATGCTTCTTTGAGGTATTTTATGGCCAGATCCATTCTGTTTTGTCTGAAATATACCCAGCCGAGACTGTCAATCATATAGACATTCCCGGGCTTCAAGGTGAGAGCCTTCTTGATCATCTTTTCAGCTTCATCAAGACGGATGCCCCTATCCGCAAACGTGTAGCCTATAAAGTTGAGCGTGTCTGCATTCTCCGGGTCGATTTTCAGAACCGACTCCATTTCATCTATACTCTCGTGAAAGCGGTTTGTCTTTTCGTAGAGGACACCGAGACTATAATGAAGGTCGATGCTCTCTGGCAATGCAGAAAGACCTTCCTTTAATATTTCCTCGGCAGATGATAATTTTTTGTCCTCCTCATAGAGGGATGAGAGATAAGCATAGAGTCCCGGCATATCTCGATTATTACGAATGGCTCTTTTCATTACTTCTATGGCCTCAGCAATCTTACCCTCCTTTTTCAGAATGATTCCCATATTAATCTGCGCGTTTCCGTAAAACTCTGAATCCGGGGGGATCATTTTAAATCCCTCAATCGCCTTGCCGTTCATCTTCTTCTCTTCATACGCTGCGGCGAGCAAATACCTGGCCCTGTGATCATTCGGATTTCCATTCAGTAAAATGGTAAACTCGCCAATAGCATCATCAAACCTGCCCTTTTCGAGGTAAAGGAGACCGAGTTCCAGTCGCGCTCCCCTATTGCTATTATCTAAATCCAGAATTCGCTTGAATTCCCTCTCTGCATCGTCTAATTTGTGCTCCCTGAGAAAAAGTTCTCCCAGTTTTATTCTTACGTTTGTGCCTGGCGGATAAAGATCAATAAAACTTTTAAACAATTCTACCGCCTGCTCGGCCTTCTTTTCCTTTTCATAAAGGAGTCCTAAATCAATCAACGCCGGTTCAAAAGTGGGTTTTATGGTCAGAGTCTTCTTGAAGCTTTGTTCGGCTTCTTCATAGCGTTTCATATCCGCTAATATCTTTGCGAGATAGTAGTTACCTGTGAGATGGTCCGGACTAGTTCTGATTAGATCTTGGAAAGTCTTCAAGGCCTTCTCGTAGTTCTTGGTTTCCGCATAGATGGTGCCTAAGTATATGCGGGAAAATGTATTCGTCGGATCCAGCTCGATTACCTTTTCATATTCTTCTACGGCGTTTCTATAATCCTTCCCGTTCAGGTACAGTCCGCCCAAGAGAAGATGGGCGTTTGCATTATTCGGATGTTCCGCGAGATATTTCTTACTGAGAGTGACGGCCTCTTGTATCTCGCCTCGTTCAATATATAGGGATATAAGTTCTGTCTTGAGGTAGGAGGATTGAGGATCGAAGCTCAGGGCCTTTTCATATTCATTTATAGCTCTGTCAAGGTCGTCATCAAGGATATGCAACACGCCGAGGGAATAATGATACGTCGAATCGAATGACGGTCGCTCCGTGCCCTCCGAGATGGTCGAAATACTGCTTTTCACAGGCGAAGATGCACACCCGGCGAGGCAGCATGAGATCACGATTAGAAGATACCTATTGCACAAATAATTTCGCATGTTAATAAAGTCATACCATCTCAATTGTCTCCAAAAAACCCACACATCTGTAAAGAAGCAGCTGTCGGTCGTTTCTGGAGATCATTGAACGAGTGCGGATACAGGAACGATATCGATGCCGCGAGCTTTTAAAATCGGTATTGCCTCCTTGAGGGCTTGAATAGTTTTCACGCGGGGATGTCCTATCATTACCACCGCTTCTGATTTATGGTCAAATTCCCTGTAGATCCGGGTCGTCAAGTTTCGAAAGATCGTCATGTAGTCATGGTCATCATCAATAAATATTTTTCTTGAGACAAATCGAAGTCCTAACTGTCTGGCAATTTCCGGACCCTTGGAGAGCGGGGTCGTCCGGCTATCGACAAAAAAAAGATTCCTTTTTTTAAGTTGTGTAAATACAACGTTAAGTTTTGCTTCATCCTCCATGAACTTCGATCCCATATGATTGTTTACGCCTGATATATAGGGAATTGCATCGAGATCTTTGTCAACCTCCTCCTTGATTTGCCGATCACTCATGCTCATAAGAAGGGCTCCCATTCCCGGGTTTTCATCAGGGAAGGCATGAGGTTCCATCGGGAGGTGGAGAAGGATTTCCCTTTTCGCCCGGTGCAAAATATTTGCCGCATCGACTGAATGTGCATAGTGAGGAAGGATGGCAAAGGTCAGAGAGGCATCAATCTTAAGGAGTTCATAAAGCGGTGAAAGATCATAACCAATGTCATCGATTAGAATGGCGATCCGTCTTCTCGCATGGCTAATTATATCTTTAGGGGCGGCGCTATCTGTCCTGTATTTCTCCTGTAAGTCTCGTATAGGCGTTTCCGCGAGAGTCTTCCTTTGCTCACTTCTCGGGGTATATTTTGGCTCTTTCACCTCCTGCTTTCCGGCATGGTACAGGTATAGCGCCATGACAGAAATGATTACTGCTGAGATTATGAAAAATGCCGTCCAGCCACATTTTCGCCTCATGATCATTATTAACTTCCGCCGGGTCACATTCTAAGTCAGCTCTTCAGGTTCTTCTTGATTATGTCCCAGCTTTTTATGATGTCCAAGGCGCTCTTTAGCTGATTATCCTGCATTAAATTGTCTTGCTCTTTCTTTGCATCGTTATCTTTGTTTGTATCATTTTCTTTTTTCGGCTCTATGTGACCCTTGAGGTCTCGTTCCCTGATAAAATCATCAGTCATCTCTTTGTCTTCAGAAGGTTTGACATATTTTACAATGATATCCGGTTTTATTCCCTCGGCCTGGATCGATCGCCCACTAGGCGTATAGTATTTCGCCGTGGTCAGTTTCAGGGCAGACCCGTCTTCAAGCGGGATAACAGTCTGTACCGATCCCTTCCCAAAGGTCTGGGTGCCCAGTATCAATGCCCTCCCGTTGTCTTGCAGTGCCCCTGACACGATCTCGGCAGCGCTGGCCGTGCCCTCGTTAACCAAGGCAACGATAGGACACATCGGCTCATCACCGTCGTCTTTCGCTACCGATTTCGTTTCCATGTTTCTTGTTCTGCCCCTAGTTGTGACGATGACTCCCGATTTCAGGAAAACATCGGCGACTGCCACCGCCTGATTCAGTAAGCCGCCGGGGTTATTCCTGAGGTCCAATATAATACCTTCAAGAACGCCATTTTTTGCTTTAATATCGCTGAGTACTTTCTTCAAATCATCGGCCGTTCTTTCCTGGAATGAAGACACCCTAATATAAGCGATGTGATCATCGTAGATCTTCGATTTGACACTTCTTATCTTAATGATGCTGCGGGTTATCACAAAGTCCTTTGGCTTGGTCATATCCTCCCTCATAATGGTAACAGTAACTTTGGAGTCTTTCGGCCCCCGCAGTTTCTTGACTGCTTCCATTATAGTTATGTCCTTCGTTGATTTCCCGTCAATCTGTATAATATAGTCGCCCGCTTTAATACCTGCGTTGTAGGCAGGAGTGTCCTCAATAGGCGAAACAACAGTCAGGATATCTTTCTTCATAGTGATTTCAATACCGATGCCGCCAAAACTCCCCCGTGTTTCCATCTCCAGATCTTTGTACATTTCGGCGGTCATATAGGTACTGTGTGGATCCAGGGACTTCATCATTCCATTAATGGCCCCCTCTAAGAGTTTTTTTGAATCCACATCCTCGACGTAGTTCTTCTGCACCATGTCGAGCACTTCATTGAAAGTCTTGAGATTTTTGTATATGCTCCTTTCCAGTGCAGCTGATACTTGTGAATCTCCCTGAAGTCCAAGCAGGAGAAAGCAGGCAAGCAGGCACAGAGACAAAAGCATTTTCTTGGGCAGAAAGTTTTTCATTCAATCCTCCACTGCTGACATTGATTCAGTCTACATCAGATAATTATCAACGCGACGATAACACTATTCTTATTCATTTTTCCATAACTTTTTAAAATAGCCCGTAAAAGTGGATGCATGATGAGCCTTTCGAGGTTACCGGTCTCATAGCTGAGGCTTCTTGCGAAAAGCAAGAGATATGAGTGCCCGGAACACTGACCCGGGCCGCCTTGCCGAATAGGAACGATGGAGCCGCCCGGCGTCATCTATAGATTCAGATATCTGTCCATGCACGAATCGTTCTCAAAAACCTGTGCACCTCTCGCGGATGCCCTTATGAAGCTGTCCTTTATTTTATAGGGATCACTGCTTGTGCTGAGGTTATCTAGGCTGTTGCTTTAAACAATATCGTGGTTCAATTAAGTGAGGCTGCTCTGGGGACTTTCTGCTGATATGAATTTGACGACGCCATTTATGATTCCGCCTTCATCAATAACTAAGTTGCGGCATCTGATATTACCTCTCACATCCGCCGATTTCAAAAGCGTAAGGGTGCCTGTGACTTCAATATCCCCTTCGAAATATCCCGCTATGGTCAGGGAAGTTGCGCTTATCTTCGCTGTTACATTGCTGCCTTTTTCCGTGAAAACGGTTTCAGCAAGGAGCGTCCCTTCTATGATTCCTTCGACAATCAGGTGCCCTCTGAAATGCAGAATCCCTTCAATCTTGCAGTCCCTGTTTACTATAGAAATATTGTTGTTTCTTGCGTTCACCTTCAGGTGTTCCCCTCATTCTTATCTCTCATCAAGTTTTCAAATTGAAAATCTCTTTTAATACAAGTTTGCCGTCGTCTGAAAAGACAAATATTGAGGCGTAACCATAAACATGTTGTATGGAGATGTCCTTCGCTATGACTTTATGTCTAGTGATGGAAAAGGGATCGCCCTCCTTGAAATTTTGTGGTACTCCATTTGACAGGTTAGTTTGGGGATCAGCGAGCCAATCTTCTGCCCCCAAACCGTCTGATTTCAGAATGAGGAAGATATACCCTGACGCCGGGGCATTTTTCGAAGTCTTGTTTTTCAGGAGAAACGAATAGCGGAATAATTTTCTTGAAAGGTCGAAGTTTGCTTCGAAATTTTCTATAGACAAGTTGTAAGATTGCGTAACGGCGATTACCGGTGCCGAATCGGCTGACGCCGCGCTCTTCCCTGTATCGAGGGGTTTAGTGTGAGTTCCAATATTGGCTGTGAGCTCTTCTTTAAAACCCCCCATCCGGTTGTGGAGGAGAACTGCGGTGAAGGAGATAATGCATAGGCCAATGACTGTCACGAGGGAGATTGTTAAGAGGTTCGCCGGAAGCTTAAAAGAACACAGTCGCCTCTCGTCGCGGATTACAATGATGGTAAACTTCTTTTGTCTCTTGTCTAAGTGCATTTAAGGGAGGTTTCACGAAGAAATTCTTCTAAGTCCGCCTGCCGGGAATCAATCTTCTTTCTTACAGTGTCCTGTTCCCGCTTCTTACGGAAAAATTGAACCATCTCAGTTGCGAAAAAAAGAGATTTTAAGGCATCGGTAATTTATCTGATGTAATTATCATCTTATATTTATAATGACTTACATAAAAGTTGTCAAGGCGAAAGACTGATGAGGCAAAATACTGATGAGAATCATTTGTCACCGAAATCCTTTCGTCATCCGGCAGTACTCTAAGACAACCTCGTCAGTCTGCCTCAGTAAAGACGCTAGAAAAATCATTGATTACGCAGGTGAAATCCTGTATGAGCAAACTCATGGAAACTTTCCTGGAGGCAACAAGGAAAAAGGGACGAGGATGAAAAGATTAGTCAATTTCTGTGGCAGAAAATTCTGCGTGTCTATCATTATTTTCGTTTTTCTCTTTATGGGTGCCGCGGCAAACCATGTGGGTGACTCCGGCCAGTCTTTGTGGTTTCTCACCCCGGCGCTTGCCCAGTCTCGTCCGAGTGAGGCGGCAGCCCCCAGAGAAGAGACCAATGTTCCATCTGTGCAGGAGAGCAATCTCATGCATAATTTACTGGAAAAACAGAAAGAACTTGATAACCGAGAGAAGACCTTAAAAGAGGAAGAACTAAAAATCGAAGCCTTAAAAAAGGATGTTGCGGAAAAGATGGAGGCCCTCAGGATTCTCGAGGAAAGAATGTCGCCGTCACTGGAAAGTCAAAAGGCCGAGAAGGACAAAAAATATCAGTCGCTGGCAAAAATATACGAAGTCGCTCCTCCTGAAAAAGCGGCAGCCATATTCGAAAAAATGGATACAAAAATGGCGGCTGAAATCATGTTGCGCATGAACAGCAAGAAAGCCGGCGCCATTTGGGCGCATATAAATCATGAGACAGGCGTACAGATTGCGAAAGAGATAACCTCCTCGCAGAGTGTGGACACCGCTAAAGCTGCAAAGATTGCAAAAGAAATCACTAGAGGCGAAGCGATTAAACAGGAGGCCGTGCAAAGCCCTGATGCCGGTGCTGCGACGTCTGCCGAAGAAATCAAGGGGGCGGAAGCGGTTAAACCGGACGCAGGGCAACGTCCTGACAGTGCAAGTGCGCCACGGACTGCTAAAGAAGCTGTCGCGGAGGGAGTAGTTAAACCTGAGGCTTCGCAAAAAGAAGCGGCGAAGGGCGCCGCTAAAAAAGAAATAAAGATTGCCAAAGCGAAGAAGGCAAGGTTAAAGAATGCCCATCCCCAAGCATTGAAGCCATTTGCCATACAGATCAAGGCTGTTCGCGGCATCGAGATGGCTACAGAGTTTACGAAGGTGCTCAAAGATGAAGGCGTTGATGCCTACTGGTCTGAAATGAATGCGAAAGACGGCGGAACTTTGTACAGAATTTTGGTCGGTCGTTTTGCAAGCCGCGAGGAAGCCATGACGTACATGAAAAAAAAACGTATCGATATCAACTATCCCGGCAGTTATATTCAGAAGAGCGAACAGGCAATTCCACCAATAAAGGAAAAGAAAAGATAACGGTAGCGTCTCAGTAAATGAAATCGGCTGTGCCCAGATATCAACATTTGCTTCCCTCTCATCATTTCCGGTAGTTCAATTGAAGCTCGCAAGTCTTTCTGCAGCCCAGAACGTCATGTGGCGACAGGCCAAGAGGCACGACCCGCGTGTCACAAGGTGACCCGAACCGATAATACGCGGTTGAATCATGCATGCCCATTACCATAGTGTTTCCGGCGGGTGTGAGTCGAATGTATCTTGTGGGAAACTGGCGGGTGCTATATTTCCTGCCGCGTACTCTCTTCATGCTTGAGTTGCAATGCATCCTTAGGCATAGTGCCGTGTTGCTGCCGCGCATTTTACAATACTGCCAGAGGCCTAACTTTTCAGGGAGTGGGAAGGTGTATTAAGATTGCAAGGGTGATCTATTCTTGAGAGACTGGCTATACATACTGCCCGTTGTCAGACAGAAATCCGCGGGGCGAAAGGGTTGATTCCCGACGCAGAGTACTTATAAAACATTCCACGATTTCTTTGTCAAACTGACGATCAACATTTCTTTTCAATTCGGCGACAGCTGCATCTATGTCCATTGCTTTTCGATATGGTCGGTTATTAGTCATGGCGTCAAACGCATCTGCGACCGCCAGCATCCTGGAGAAAAAGGGGATATTGGAATCCTGGAGGCCATCGGGATAACCATTACCGTCCCACCGTTCGTGGTGGTGGCGGATTATTAGTCTTTCCGTATCCAAGATGGGAAGGGGCTTTAAAATATTTTCTCCAATCACAGGGTGCTTCTTTATAACATCGAATTCGTAAGTAGTGAGTCGGCCAGGTTTAAGCAGGATGTCATCAGGTATGGAAATCTTTCCTATGTCATGCAGAGTTGCAGCTATCTTCAGCGATTCTATTTCACTGGGGGAGCAACTCATTGCTGCTGCTGTTCTGATAACAATGTCCGTCACCCTCATGGAGTGCTCTTCCGTGTAGTAATCGCGGGCTTGAATTGAAGCAACCAGTGATTGAAACGTACTCAAGAGATTCGTATACAGACTTTCGTACAGAAGTCTGTTCTCGATATTGAGAGACGCCCTGTTCGCGATGCTCTGGATATAGTAAAGATCTCTTTCCGTATATACATGTTCGTTGCTTTTTCCAGAAAGAGTCATGATGCCGAAGACCTGGTCCCTAATTTTCAAGGGCGAACAGATGACAGATGAATATGCCGTGTTCTTGATAAGGTTTCGCAGCAAAGGCTCTTTCCTGCGGACGGTATCTCTGAGTATAGAATATAGAGATGTTATTATTACGCTTTTGAAGAAAGTTTGTGACACTCCTTTTACAACAACAGCATCAAAATCCTGGGATTCCTTATCGTACAAGAGTATAGAGCATGCCTCGCCGCCGACGACCTTCAGAGCAAGATCAACCATTTCCTGAAAGATTTCGTCGTTGTTCTTCGTGAGTTCGATCTTGTCATATATGTAGCTGCGTGTAGATAAGTCACTTATCTTGGTATTTAAGGAAGTGGCTGTTGTCTGCTTGTCGTATTCACTCAGAATGGTTTTTGCCCTTAAATAGACATCAACCTTGTATAATAGATCGTCAATATTGAATGGTTTTGCCAGTAAGTCTACAGCGCCGGTCTTCATTGCTGAAACGGTCAGTCCGATGGTCGGGTAGGCTGTAATAAGAATCACGTGCGTCGTCGGTTTGATTTCCCTTATCTTGTCCAAGAGATCCATGCCATTCATTCCCGGCATCATGACATCGCATATAACCATATCAAAATGGTTTTTCCCCAGCTTTTCCAGGCCTTCCATACCATCGGACGCCTCGGTAACTGCATAAGCGCCCACTTGACATATCGCATCGACAACAAGTGATCTGGTGCCGATGTCGTCATCGACTACCAGTATGGATTTTTTTTCTGAAGTGATTTCATTCATGCTTAACATACGTGCTCTGTCGTCGGTATTGTCTGCGGAAAAAGGTAAATAATCCCGCTCAGTCATTATTCTTCTTGGATTTAAGGAGAATATCCATCAAGCTGTATGAAATTTTATCGTAAGCAGCTGTTTTATTGCCAGAGTCCAGAGTGACTACGTCGGCATACTTCGCGCCTTTGGTCATGTCAGGTTGAAGCGATGTTCCGACCTTGATCTTGTTCTGCTTACTATATGCCTTGAGAATATTATCAATTTGATAAGATGAAATCGTCATCGTTCAACTCCACCATATGTATTCTCGCCCCTCATTTGTTCTATCGGAAGAAAACAGTAAAACTTTAACTCTTTTTTAGGCAATGCGTGAATATTATAAAATCTCAATCATAAATGCCTATTATGCTAATATTCATGTGCTAATATTCTATTTGACTATTGTTTAATTTTTGTTAACATTAACCTCCTTTAAGTCCAGCTGCATCTTATATCGTCACAACTGAGGATCGTCTTGAATAATCTATTATGAAGAATGCAAAGATATTAATTGCTGAGGACAATGAACTAAGTAGGGAGAATCTCTCTGAACTTCTGAAAAGCCATGGCTGCGAAGTTACGGCTGTCGAAGACGGCAGGCAGGCTAGGGATGCCTTTATCGAAGATAAATACGACCTCGTGATAACTGATTTGAAGATGCCAAATTTAGATGGTCTTCAGCTTCTGGAGTTTATCCAAGAAATTAGTCCGGAGAATATAGTAATCATAATTACCGGCCACGGTACTATCAATACGGCTGTAGCGGCAATAAAGCTCGGCGCTTTTGACTATATAACCAAACCGCTAAAAGATGATCTTGTGAAACTGACGATCGAAAGAGCATTATCCTATGCGAAACTTAGGCAAGAGAATATAGCCCTCAAGAGAAGTTTGAAAAAAAGATATGATTTCGACAATATGATCGGCTACAGCGATGGGATGAAAAGGATATTTGATACGATTGAAAAAGTCGCTACTTCGGATAGTACGGTCATGATCTACGGCGAAAGCGGCACAGGCAAAGAATTGGTTGCTAAGGCAGTACATTTCAACAGTGAGAGAATCAATTTTCCCCTTGTAGCGGTAAACTGCGGGGCTATTCCCGAAGAGCTGCTTGAAAGTGAGTTATTCGGCCATGAGAAAGGTGCTTTTACAGGAGCCCTCCGCACAAGAATCGGCAGATTTGAATTAGCCAATGGCGGGACGATATTTCTGGATGAGATTGGTGATATGAGTCCTGCGCTGCAGGTGAAGGTGTTAAGAGTGCTTCAGGAGAAGCAATTTGAGCGTATCGGAGGAGTGAAGACACTGCAGGTAGATGTAAGAATTATTGCAGCAACCAACCAAGATTTGGAAAAGGCGATAGAGGAAAAAAGATTTCGGGAAGATCTGTTTTACCGTATAAACGTCATACCTATTCATCTGCCGCCTCTGAGGGAACGAAAGGTTGATATCCCGATATTGGCTAACCATTTCCTGTCGAAATTCAACAAATTGAAAAGAAAAGGGGTGGTTCGAATCACCCCGGAAGTGATGGAGTACATGCTCAAGTACGCATGGCCTGGAAACGTCAGAGAACTCGAAAATTTAATCGAGATGCTCGTTGTCTTGAAGGAGGAAGGCGAAATAGAGGTTGCAGACCTTCCGGAAAAAATAGCAATGGCACCCTCCCGTGGCGTTGTCAAGAGCGGTGTAGAAATAACGGATGAGGGAATCAATTATAATGCCTACGTTGATCAGCTTGAAAAGGACTTGCTTTCCAGAGCATTGGAAAAGGCTGGAGGAGCAAAAAACAAGGCTGCAAAATTACTGAACTTAAATAGAACAACTTTTGTTGAGAAATTGAAGAGATTCAAAATTGGTCAGTAGCTATTGCCGATTGTGCGAGTAAGTATTTTTCCCAGGCGCAGGCATTGATTGCTACGGTATTTGGCCCTTTATCCCTGCTTATCAGTTCACCACAGAAAGAATTTCCAGCGCTTGCGTGACGCTGAGAAACATTCTCACAATAATTCACTAATAACTTGTTAATTTTTCCTGTTGCAAATCAGTTCATCCCCTTGTCACTTTCCCAAAGAATAGCCCTAGAAATCGACAGAGCCCGCCTTCAGTTCAAAACATTCGTGCCAAAGAGATGAACACATATGACAAGGATGCATTTTAAGATACACTTGGCGATCTGGTCAAAAAATTGGCCGGCATGGTGACTATTTGACGTAAGTGATACTCAGACGGTGACATAATATGCCTGGAAAATATCCTCAAGTTTTCGTTTATTAAGAGAAATACTGAGGCTTAGATAGGTGGTATGTAAATTGCTGAGGTAATGAAACTGAAGCGCTATAAAAAACTATCTCAGTGCAGCGCAGGAACACCTCCGATAGGTGCAGGCGGAAGAAAGCCCGGTGACAAATGTGATTCCTTCGCACACGCGTTATTTGGAGATGACAATTAACGAGAGAATTGAAGTGCGGGAGCGAATGGCTGTCAAAACGTTTGAATTTTAGAAGAATGAAGAAATTCATAATCTCAACTGCCTTAATATTAATACTCATAATCCAGCTCAACGGATCGACTCACGGCAGCAACGGCAATGAGCAAGATCAAAAAACAGACCAACCGAATGCGGTGGCGACCGCCAGTCACAGCGCAGAATCTAACAAATCGCTTTATGATCAGGCCGTGGGAGATTTTCAACGGGGAGTTTATGTGGAAGCCCTGGAGAAGTTCAGAATTATCCTGCAGCAGGAGTCTGGAGAATCCCCCCAAAAGGAACAGGTTATGAGATCCATGGCGGAATGCCATTATTTCTTGGGAATAAAAGGGAATAAGAATAATCTCTTAAGTGCAGTCGATCTTTACAAGAATATCGTGCAGAAATATCCCGATTCCCGCGATAACAATGCCATTGCCTTATACAGAATAGCGAATGCATATGCTGCTTTAGACTTTTATTATGAAGCGAAGCGGGAATTTGAAGATCTTTACGTGAAATATCCTGACTCTCATTACGTTCCAGAGATTACGTTCAGGATCGGTGAAATGCTTTACAAAGCAAGAAAATTTAGCGAGAGCGCCCTGAAGTTCGAAGAATATATCCGCAAGTTCCCGGCAGGAGAATACATCAAGACGGCTTACTTTAACTTGGGCGATTGTTACTCGCAGACACATCAGGAGGAAATCGCCGACAAATGGTATGGCGATGCCTTGAACAAGTGGCCTGAATTGGGGAGCATCCCTGAAGATGTCCTTCTAAACGTGGGGTATCATTACTTCCGGAGCATGAAATATCGCGATGCACTGAAGATATTTTTCTTCTATGTAAATGTATTCCCGGACAAGGAGAGCAACAAAGAAGTTCTTTTTGCCATTGCCCGTTCCTTTATGGAACTTGATCAAATTCCCCTTTCGCTGAAGATTTTCAGTCTTTTGATAGAAAAATTTCCCAGCAGCCGTGAAGCAATGGAAAGCGCAATTATCATGGCCAATCTAGGTGTAAAGAAGCCAGGGATGAGATTGCCGTCATATTTTCAGGGAATGCGGAATTACAAGGACCCACTTAAGACTTATAATGACCTACTGGCAGGTTCCCCTTCGGGTGACTATGTGGAGGAGCTCCTGTTTCAAAAAGGTTACTTCTTGTACAAAAATGGCAGGCACAAGGAGAGCTTTGATACCTACGGTCTCTTACTGAGACGCTTTCCCAATGGAAGATACAAGGAAGAAGTCATAAAGTATTTCATGATATCTACCGATCGGATCGTAGACGATAATTATGCGAATGGGGATTATCTGGCGGTTTCAGAGATATATTTTAAGTCTCGAGAACACGGTCTGATCACAGGAGACAATTTCAAAGCAGCATATTCTATGGGTGACAGTCTCAGGCGGGTTGGTTTCTATGAGGAAGCGGCCGAAGTATTTGAGAAACTTCTAAAGACCTCCGGGAGTGTTGCCGATAGAAATAAGATTTTACTCGCTATGGCTGATATCGACTGTGAGAGACGGAATTATGAAAATGTCGAAAGGATACTGCAGCGGCTGTCTGTGGCGCCGCAGGAAAAAGACCTAAAATTGACCATTGAGAACCGCCGAACTAAATCTCAGAACAAGACAATGGTTAAACCTGCATCGTCGGACGGGTATATCCAACTGCACGTAAACAGAATCCTGGGAAATGTTTACTTCAAGAAAGGTCTGTTTGATAAGGCAGTCTTGGCTTATGCCAGGGTCTTCGCTTATGGAGGAGGCATTGAGGGTATGGCCGAGGTCTATCGGAAAAATGCTGACTGCCTGAAGGCTATGAATTCTCTGGAAGCGGCGATGACCAGTTATCGAAAGGCCATCGAGGTCTACAACAAGGAAAGTCAAAAATACTCCGTTGACGTTGTAATTGCCTCCTATAGGGGGCTTGGCGATTGCCTGTTTGAGAAAAAGGAATACCAAGAGGCTATATCTATGTACAAGCAATCGGCGTCATATCTTGGCGGGCGTACCGACGACTTATGGTCACTCTATGGAATCGGGAAGGGGTACGCAGAATTGAAAAATTCAGAGATGGCGGATAAGACTTTTTCAGAAATGAAGAATAAAGGTGGCGAAGGTTTCTGGTCGCATCTCGCCGATTACGGGCTAAGAGAATACAACTGGAATGATAAGTATGACTCTGATCGTCAGTAGAGCATGAATGTTTACAGGGATCGGGCGTTATCATGAATGATTCAGAAATGGCAGAAGACCAGTATCTATTCTTACAAAAATCCTTTAATGAATTTAATCTGGCCACCGAACGGCTTCAGAATTCCTTTGCCAATCTTGAACTGAGGTTTCAGGAGATAAACAGGGAATTGGAACTGAGAAATGAGGAACTCAAGCGAACAATCACGGAAAAAGAGGAGGTAAAGAACTATCTCCGAAATATACTTGAAAGCCTAACCACGGGCGTTATTGTTACAGATAACGCCGGATGGATAACAACACTAAACAAGTGGACCGAGATGTTTTTCAATATCGCGCAGGATGAGGTCACGGGGAAACATATAAGGGTTTTATTTGGTGACCTGAAGGATCTGGACAGAAACGCATTTTCCTATGCAGATCATTTTACGGACGCCGGCAAGAAAGTAAATATGAAAGACAGGATCGTGGAGATTTTTGCGTCCCCCATGAGGGCTGAACACGGTGAGATCATAGGGGAAGTTTTTATATTACGCGATATTACGAGAGTCGAGAAGCTGGAGGAAATGGCGAAACGAACGGAAAAGCTCATAGCCATGGGTGAGATGGCGGCAAACATAGCGCATGAGATGAGAAATCCCCTCGGGAGTATTGAGTTATTCGCCTCGTTGTTGATAAAGGATATGAAAGACAAAAGGCATGAGGGAAGATTGTCACAAATTGTCACCTCGGTAAAGAATATGGACAATAAGATTTCCAACCTTCTGCTCTTCACAACGCAGAAGCATCCCATGATCAGGAAGGTTAACCTTCACCGCATAGTGAAGGAAGTGCTTCAATTTTCCGACCCAATTATCAAGCAGGAAGACATATCGCTGTCGGTTAAGTACTCAGGCATTGAGCCCTATGTCAGCGGTGATGCGGAAATGCTCAAACAGGTTTTTCTCAACATTTTGTTGAATGCCATACAGGCGATGACAGATGGTGGGCGTCTTGGAATTGAAACGGTTGTATCTCCTCTATGTTTAGAAGACGGCGTCAGAAGCGTTGAAGTCAGGATCTCGGATACGGGAGTAGGTATCACAAGAGACAATTTAAAAAAGATATTTGATCCTTTCTTCAGCACCAAAGAAAGGGGCTCCGGCCTGGGCCTTGCGATCGTTCACAATATTGTTCACGCCCACAACGGTTCCATCGATGTCGAGAGCAGGGAAAGGGAAGGGACGGTCTTCAGTATTACCTTGCCGCTGTTTCAACAGGCGCGTAAGTCTGAAGTCATTAAATATCAAAACATCTTAGGTGATAGACATGCATGAGAGGCCGGTTTTAGTAGTTGATGATGAACCATCTATGAGGATGGCCTTATCTGAATCTCTCCTGAGCTGCGGGTATCAAGTGGAAGCAGCAGTGGATGGCGCAGATGCCCTGAAGAAATTTAGCAAAGGGCAGTTTGACGTCGTTATCACGGATATGCGAATGCCCAAAGTGGGCGGCATGGAAGTATTGAGAGGTGTCAAGAAGATTTCACCAAGGACGCATGTCATCGTGATAACTGCTTACGGTACCGTTAATACCGCGGTTCAGGCCATGAAGGAGGGGGCTTCTGATTTTATAATGAAGCCCTTTTCCCTTGAAGACCTCGAGTCGGTTGTAAAGAATGTATTATCTAATCACGGAACGAATGAAGGAGAATCGAAAGATAAAGAAGAAGCGCAGTCATCTTCCAAAGAGATTATTACCTGTGATAAAAAAATTATTTCCATACTTGAATTGCTGAAATGTGTGTCAAAAAGCAAATCCAGCGTTCTGATTCAAGGTGAAAGTGGAACAGGCAAGGAGCTATTCGCCAGGTATATTCATCGTCACAGCAATAGAGCACTTATGCCCTTTGTTGCTGTTAACTGTGCCGCCGTTCCTCACACACTTCTGGAAAGCGAAATGTTCGGATACGAGAAGGGAGCTTTCACCGGCGCCGTTCAGAGAAGATTAGGGAAATTCGAACTGGCTGACGGAGGGACCTTGTTGCTGGATGAGATTAGCGAGATGGACATGCAGCTTCAGGCGAAGCTACTCAGGGCCATTCAGGAGGGAGAAATTGACAGGTTGGGAGGAAGAGAAACGATTCCTGTAGATGTGAGGATTATTGCAACAACAAACTCAGATTTGAAAAGAATCATTTCAGAAAAAAAATTCAGGGAGGATCTCTTTTACAGGCTGAATGTCATTCCCGTTAGCGTACCGCCTCTGAGGAGCAGGATGGGCGATATTCCTTTACTGAATGAATATTTTCTGAAGAAATACGGTGAGTTTACGGGAAGAAAAAACCCCCTGCTGTCTGAGGAGGCAGCGGCCTTGTTAAATAACTATGCGTGGCCCGGGAATGTCAGAGAGCTCGAGAACGTTATTGAGAGGGCCGTATTGATGGCCGATAAAGGCCCGATACGGCCGGAACATTTGTGCCTTGAGGGAGATGAGGGGGAACCATTGGAGACTGATTTGTCAAGTGTCCCCCTAAAGGGGCCAACTCTATGGGAGGTGGAGAAGAACCTCATTTTCGACACCCTTAAAGAGGTCAACGGGAATAAGACGAAAGCTTCAAGAATTCTGGGCATAAGTGTTCGTACCATGCGCAATAAGCTTCATGAGTATAAAATGACGAATTTATGATCACGGCAGTCAAAAAAATGCCCCTCCGGGGAATTTCAAGAACTTATGCGTGACGGCGAAAGATCTCTTTTTCGGATGCCGTCGTTGAAAACAGACAACCCAGTCGGAATCGTAGTTCCATAGAATGCGGCCATAGAAAGTAATCTCTTGATCCATCATGCAGGATACCTCTTTGAAATTATTCATAGGTCTTTCTTTAGGAGGCGGGAAAATTTTTCCTGGTTTCTGCAAAGGCGTTGATCATTTGTCAGGTTAAGCATTTTCTACAAGGCATTCGCCTCGATCAATGCATGGCTTCTGACAACGTAAAAGACCGGTAATATGGAATTGCTTCGCAAGAGACTTAATAATCGGGTTAACCGATGATAATACATGTGCACAGAGAGGCAAACTGAACAGCTTCGCCTGAGTCTGCGTAGCGTGACATAGAGTGAAGCGGAGTATTTCTGCTTGTTATGAGCTCATCATGTGTCCATTAAATGGAGAGCTCAGGGCCAAGTCCCCAAAATATTCATTTCATTTCTTTAGAAATGCGCACTTTTGGGGGATGTTTTGGTATATCATTTGCACATATAATCCGAAAATGGTTTTTCTACATTTTTTCACGACGGGTGAAGGTTAGGAGGCTTATGGATTTTCAGTTTGATAAGACAATGAAACTTTTGTCGTCCATGATGGATTTCCAGTCTCGGAGGCACCAGTTAATTACTTCAAATATTGCAAATATCGATACACCAGGATACACAGCCAAGGATTTGCAGTTCAAAGGTATTATTGGGGAAGAGATGCAAAAACAATTAGCTAATACGGACAAGCGACACTTTTCCGGACAGTTTGCAAATGCCGGTTCAATAGACTGTGAGGTCACGGATTCCGGAGAGAAAGTAAATATCGATACGGAGATGGCGAATCTTGCAGAGAATCATCTTATGTATAATACATCTGTTGAACTGTTAAGCAGAAAGCTGCGAAGTATGAAAATCGTATTTGGTGAGGTTAAGTAATATGGATTTTCTTACACCCTTTAAGATATGTGGAGACGGACTTGCGGCCCAGCGGGCGAAAATGGACGTCATTGTAAGCAATCTTGCTAATGTTCATACAACCAGAACGCCGGAAGGAGGGCCTTATAAGAGGCAGGTTGTTGTTTTTTCATCTGAAAATGTCAACGGCAATTTTGACTCTCAACTTAAAGATGCCGTAAAAACGGTAAAGGTCGATGGTGTTCAAGAGGTTCAAGATGCTGAGGCTGTCAAGATGATGCACAATCCCGGTCATCCTGACGCTGATGCAAAGGGCTTTGTGGCCATGCCGAACATAAACACGGTCACGGAAATGGTGGATATGATGCAGGCTAACAGGGCGTATGAGGCATGTGTTACGGCTTTCGATGCATCTAAGAATATGGCACTCAAGACATTGGAAATGGGTAAGTAGTAAACGAGTAAGATACGGGAATTATGCTCTAAAGGGTGGGAGGTAATATAAGAATGAGCGACATATCGATTAGAGGTAATGCACTTCAGCCTTCAACAACCGCCGGTAAGTTAAAGAATGGCGGACAGGGGGGGGAAACAGAATTTAGTACAATCCTCAAGAGCAAAGTTAACGAGATCAACCAGCTTCAGTTGGATGCTGACCAGGCCATTACAAAGGTCGAGATAGGAAATTCCGGAAGCATTCATGATGCAGTGATTGCCTTGGAGAAGGCGGATCTCTCTTTCAGAAAAATGATACAGGTGCGGAATAAGATTTTAGAGGCCTATCAGGAAGTCATGAGAATGCAGGTATGATCTATCATTAAATTATTGTGGTAATTACTATGAATCCTCTCATTCAATTTTTTACCCAGATCTGGAAAGGCTTCAATACATTAGAGCCTTCAAGAAGGTTATCTCTTCTTGTCGTAGCCGCAGTCGCTTTTATCGGAATCGGAACGATGGTCTACTGGATCGGCATGCCCGAGTACCGTGTACTCTTTTCAAATCTTAACTCTGAAGACGCCGGCAATATTGTCACAAGACTTCAAGAAAAAAAGGTGCCATACAAGATGTCCGCCGCAGGTGACTCCATCCTTGTTCCCTCTGAGAAGATTTCCGAAATGAGATTGGAACTGGCATCCTTTGGGCTGCCTCAGGGTGGAGGTGTGGGGTTTGAGATATTTGACAATAAGCCTCTTGGGGCCACAGAGTTTGTACAGCAGTTGAACTACCAAAGGGCTCTTCAAGGTGAGCTCTCCCGCACCATAAACGGGTTGGACGAGATACAGCAAAGCAGGGTGCACTTGGTCATACCGAAGAAATCTCTTTTCATAGAGGACCAGAAAAAGCCCACTGCTTCTGTGATTGTTAAATTGAAGTCGGGAAGAACCTTGCGCCCGCCGCAGATAGAGGGCATTGTTCACCTTGTGGCAAGCAGTGTGGAGGGGATGAATCCCGCTGATGTGATGGTCGTTGATAATAGCGGGAAGGTGCTCTCTAGGATACAAGATGAGTCAAAGCTGGCGAGAATGTCGAATTCTCAGGTTGAGTATCAGAGAAATGTCGAGAAGGACTTAACCAGCAGAGTGCAGTCGATGCTGGAGAAAGTAGTAGGCGAAGGAAGAGCGGTGGTCAGAGTCTCTGCTGATCTTGATTTCCGGATAACGGAAAAGACAGAGGAGAAATATGATCCCGAAGAACCTGTGGTGAGAAGCACGCAGCGCCAGTCGCAGAAGTCAAGTTCTACCGCTGCAACGGGGGGCGGGCAGTCAACAGTCGCTCCTGTCGGCGGAAAACAGGCTGGTACGGCGCAAGCGAAACAGGGAACTGGCAATGAACGCCTGGATGAAGTTGTAAACTATGAAATTAACAAGGTTGTCAGCAAGACTGTGATGCCCACGGGGGATGTGAAAAAACTATCTGTAGCCGTATTGATTGACGGACCCTATGTGAAAAACGATAAAGGTGTCGAGGAGTTCCAACCGCGTTCAAAGAAGGAACTCACCGATCTGGAGGAGCTGGTGAAGAAGGCGGCGGGCTTTGATGCAAAAAGGGGTGACCAGGTTGTCATTACCAACATCCCCTTCAACAAGGGTGAGTTCGAAGCTGGAGCGGCCGGTAAAGAAACATGGCAGGAGAAGGTTACCGCATTTTATCCGGTGGTTTATCCTATAATGAAATATATAGTGATGATTATAGGTCTGATACTCGTGATCATTGCTATACGGCCCCTCATCAAGATGTTAACGGCGAGGGGGAAAATGCCGGACTATATTACCCAGGGATCTGCTGGACCGACCCAGGGTGAACTGGAAGGGCCGGCGAGTCCACTGGCACTGGGAGAAAAAGCAATAGGGACAGAGACTGATCTTGTAAGGCAGATGGCCACTGCAGATGCCAGGCGGTTTGCTGAATTGTTGAGGATTTGGTTACGGTAGAGTAAATGGATCACGAGACATTATGAATGATGAAAAGGTAGCAATATTGCTGTTATCCTTGGACGAGGAAGTGGCCGCAAGGGTAATGAAGAATTTTAGCTCCGCGGAGATTGAACGCATTGGCAAGCATATGAGCAGGCTCGACAGTGTGTCCATGGAGGAAGTTAGTAATGTAGCCAAAGAGTTCTGCAGCTTGGCAAGGCAGAGAGGCGGGGTTCTGCCGGTTCACGGTGATACTTTGCGAAATCTTATCGTTAAGGCCGCCGGAGCAGATATGGCTCACGATATTTTGGTCAATATTGAAAGGACGGCGCCACAAGGCGAATCTTATAATAATCCTTTGATCCGAAAACTGCAGGAAATAGATCCCCAGATACTGATAGATTTTACAAAAACTGAACATCCCCAGACGATTGCCCTGATCCTATCTTATATGGGGACTGAGCAGGCGGCAAACGTGTTGGAAGGTCTTTCGCCTGAGTTGCAGAGCGACATCATAAAAAGGATGGCAACCCTAAAGAGTGTCCCGCATGAGTTCATAGCGGATATTGCGAAAACCCTTGAAAAAGAGATCATCGTCGGTGGTGTAAGCAACCTTCAGCCCGGGGGCATTACCCTTGTGGCCGACATTATGAACAAGATGAACCGGAGCACCGAGAACGCTATAATGAAATCGCTTGATGATAATGTTCCGGAAATTGCGGCGGAGATACGCAAGAAAATGTTTACATTCGAAGACATCCTCAAGTTGGATGATAGGAGTATTCAAGAGTTATTAAGGGAAGTATCCACGGAGGATCTGGGGCGCGCACTTAAGGTTGTAGATGAAGAGATGCGGGTTGTAATCTTCAAGAATATGTCCAAGCGCGGTGCGGAAATGCTGAAAGAGGATATAGAGATGATGCCCCCCATAAGGCTGTCGGAGATAGAAAAGAGCCAGAGAATCATTATCGATGCGACGAAGAAATTAGAAGGAGAAGGCAAGATTGTCATTATCCGCGGCGAGGGGGGGGACCAATTTGTCTGATAAGGTCATCAAATCTGAAAACATCGATCTGGTTAGTTCTGCTCTTGGCAAAAAACGGGAATTCGTAAGATTCTACTCTAAGGGTAAGGGGGATGTCGGTATAAGCGGTGGGAAAAAGGAGAGAGCCGGGAACAATTCAATTCACGCCGAACTTGCAGCGAAGAGTGAGAAGGCGGAGAAAGAAACCTATGCCAAAGGATTTTCTGAAGGTCTAAGAGCAGGTGCTGAGGGTGAGAGAAGGAGGTTGTCTGAGGCCATGGAGGCTCTTGCAAATTCTATGAGGGAACTGGATAGATTAAAGAATGGATGCCTGGAAGGTCATGAAGAAAAGATTTTGAACCTCGTCTTTTCTGTAACGGAAAAGGTCATAAACCGCGAGATTGCCACAAGCAGGGACGTAGTCCACGGTGTTCTGAAGAGTGCAATAAAACAGGTGCTCGATAAGGATGGGATAACTATCAGGCTGAACCCCGAAGACTACCGATATATGATGGAGATAAATCCCGGGATAATTGATGGTTTCGATGAAATAAGGAATATGTCTATCGTTGAGGACAACAGCATCAGACGAGGCGGGGTTGTTATAGATACATCATCTGGCGAAGTAGACGCGAGATTGGATCAACAACTTCATGAGGTCAGGAAGGCCATGTCCGGCAAGAGGTGAAGGCAGAGCGAGAGGCACAAAGAATGAATGAGGCAACAGCCGGCATAGTATTTGATTACGATAGATATCAAAAGTTAATTGCGCAGGCGAACCCTGTCAAGGTTTACGGTAAGGTAAGCCAGGTGATTGGTCTAGTGGTGGAAGGCCGTGGTCCCTGTACGTCAATCGGAGAAATGTGTGAGATTCTTTCGGACGGCAACGACGATCCGCTCAGTGCCGAGGTCGTAGGTTTCAAGACGGGCAAGGTTCTCATGATGCCTCTCGAGGGTATCCGTGGAGTGGGACCAGGCTGCAAGATTGTATCACTTGGGAAGAAGGCGGATGTCAGAGTGGGAAGAGGTCTTCTGGGGCGAGTGATTGACGGCATGGGGAATCCTATTGACGGAAAAGGGCAGATAGAGTTTCAAACAGAATACCCCATTTATTTCAGTCCCATCAATCCACTGTGGAGGAAGAGAGTTACAGAGGTTATGGATCTCGGAATAAGGTCTATAAATAGTCTGCTCTCCTGTGGGAAGGGGCAGAAGATGGGTATTTTCTCCGGGTCGGGTGTTGGTAAAAGTGTCCTCTTGGGGATGATGGCCAAGAACACCAGGGCAGATGTAAATGTCATAGGCCTGATCGGTGAGAGAGGACGGGAAGTTCGGGAGTTCCTCGAGAAGAATCTCGGTAAAGAAGGTCTTGACAGATCGGTCGTTGTTGTCGCTACATCTGATACGCACCCCATCATAAGGATGAGGGCAGCTTACGTAGCCACATCTATTGCAGAGTATTTTCGGGACCAGGGCAGTGACGTGCTCCTTATGGTTGATTCTCTGACAAGATTTGCTATGGCCCAGCGAGAGGTCGGTCTTTCCATCGGCGAGCCGCCGACAACGAAAGGATACACCCCCTCAGTATTCAGTCTTATGCCGAAGCTCCTTGAAAGGGTGGGTGCCGTAGAAGGAAAGGGGAGTATAACGGGTCTGTACGCAATCTTGGTTGAGGGCAATGACTTTGATGAGCCAATAGCGGATGCGGCGAGATCTATTCTGGACGGTCACATTGTACTGTCCCGCAGCCTGGCAGCGAAGAATCATTACCCGGCGGTGGATGTTCTAAACAGTATCAGCAGGGTCATGATTGATATTGTGGATAAGGAACACAAGGTGAAAGCCAATCACATCCTGAATATCCTCGCAACATATAGGAAAGCGGAAGACCTCATAAATATTGGAGCTTATGTCAAGGGCAGCAACCCCGAAGTGGATTATGCGATCGAGATGATTGGCAGAGTAAATGCATTTCTGGTGCAGGCTATTGACGAGAAGGTAGGCTTTGCGGAAAGCAGAAGGGATATGTTTACCCTGTTTGCATAGGTTCGGGCAGTATGTTTCAATTTGATCTGGAGGCGGTATTAGAATACAGGTTACGAATAGAGGAGCAGTGTCAGCTCGCACTGGCCGAGGCAGCAAAACGTCTGCAGCACGCCATGGATGTCTTGGAAGGTTTGCAAAAGGAAAAAAATGATCTAATCCGGCATTTCGCAAAAATGCAGAAAGAAGCCTTAACTTCAGACGTCATAGCGCGGCACTTCACCTTCATAGAATACCTGAAGTCCAAAGAAGAAAGGCAGGAAGCTATTATCATAAACATGAAAGAGGAAGTGAGTTCTAAGAGGCAGGATCTCCTAGAAGCTGCTAAGAAAAGAAAGACGATGGAGGTTCTCCGGGAGAAGAAAATGGAGGCATATGTTTCTGAAATGGCAGCTAAGGACCGTAAAGAACTGGATGATTTTGCAGTAATCAAATTTGGCAATGGTATGAGAAAATGAAAAAGATAATTATCACAATTGAAATTCTCGTTGTATTTCTGTTTATCGCAAAGATTCTTGCCATAGGAGAAATTGTGAAGAGATCGGAAATTCACGACTATCTGTTATGGTCGGTCAAGTCTGCACTCGCTGATTCATCGTCGCAAACAGGTGTTGACTCTCCGTCAAGAGACGTTACCGTAGATACATTGGCTTCAGAAAGAAGCCTGATGTCCAATTTGGCGGATAGGCGGAGGCAATTAGAAAACAGGGAAAATCTTATAAAGTTTGAGGAAAAGAAGATCAATTTACTGAGGAACGAGATTGTAGCAAGAATAGAGATGATCCGAGGTCGGGAAAAGAAAATGACGTCTCCTCAGGAATCTGCCAGATCTGAGGATAACACAAGATTCAGAGAATTGGCCAAGGTGTATGAAGCGACTCCTCCCGATAAGGTCGGTGCTCTATTAGACAAAATGGATAGCAAAACGGCAGCGGGGATTATCATTCAGATGAACGTAAAGAAAGCCGGTGCGGTATGGGGACATCTCAATCCGGAGAAAGCTGTAAAAATCACCGAAGCCATAGCCAGCATATGATACTTTAAAGCTTTCTTTCAATATCATAACAAATTAACTGCGCCTCATCGTTTGATTGCGCGTCAATTTATTTCTGTAGAAAAAAAGCAGACCCCATTTTCCTTATACACTATGGCCTTTCCGCGGTTGTGTGATGCTGGCACGGCCGACCGGAAAGACCATCGTCTTATCGTTCTTTAGGCCGCTCCTGAAGGCCCCTACCCTGAAAAGAGTATTCTTGAAAAAAACAATCTACATTCTGCCTGGCAGCTTATCCAGCGTGCAAGGGGGGACTTGCAACACGTACTCACGTCCGGGCGGTGAAATACTCGCAGCTTTTCTCACGGGTATGCAGGTATTTTTTGTCGATGGCTCCGCGAGAGGTTGGGCAATATTTGCCCTCTTTAAGACTCTGTCAGTTTTATCTTTCTATAACATATCAAAGTTGTTCATTATTTAATTAGAATATGCCATGGCATGTCTCTTGCTCATGCCCACTTTAAAAGATGCCAGAGGATAAAATGGATTCTTCAGTACCCCAGGTGACATTGACAGGAAGCACGAGTGATCAGCCCACTGCTCAGGGCCTGTCCTCTGTCAAAAAAAGGGGAAAGGGAAATGGTAGCCCAGCAGGTCTTATCAACCTGATCGGAGGGCCAGGTTCCTTTGCAATTCTACTCAGTAAGAAAGGCGGTGGCGAGAAAGAAGGCGCCGTTGGCCCGCGGGTTGAATCAGCCACCGGAAATGATGAGGTCGGGAAGGCATCAATTGGAAGTATTGATCGTAGCAGTCAATCTTTCTTCCTCAATAGAGCAATAGGATATGTGGGAACGGAGGCTATTGCACTTGGAGGGGAGATATCATCTGAGAAGAATGCGAAGATTTCTTCCGGAATTCAGTCGACGGGAGAAGTTTCAGAGGCGAAGACGAGTGGAAAATGGAACCCCGAAATGTCAGAAAAAACCCAAATCCTCAAGGGTGAGGAGATCACGGGTGAAGGCGATGCTGCGAATCTGCCGAAGGGATCATATGTTCAGGAAGGAGAGGTTTCAAGCAGTGGATTAGTTCCAGAACAGGGAAAGAGAGTATCATTGAAGCAGGGAATGGGTGAACATGGCAGTGCAGAAAAGGCGCCTTCAGGGGATGCAAAGCTCTTTGATGGTGAAGCAGGCAGTGAGTCAGCAGCTTTATCAACTGGCGGTTTGAAGGGAAACAGTCTTACGGGAAAGAACGCAGCCGATGGAGTGAGAGGCTTTCCCGGTGATGAAATGGAAGATCAGAAATACCGGCACGATCTGGACCTGTCGAAGGGATCAGATGTCAAAGTATCGAGCAACAGCAAAATTTCTCCGGATCCCAAAGGAGGCGAGATGCTCTCGACAAAGGATGGCACCCAATACTCTGCCGATGGTGTGAAAGACAACGTGACGTCCATCCATCAGATACAGACAGAAAGTCAGAAAATAGAGACTTATAAGAATCTTTCCACGGGGGGACTTAGATCAGAAAGATCTCTGGAGAACGCAGCCAATGACATACAGACAGGCAAGTCTGGATCGTCACTGTCAACGGCACAGACTGATTTATCCATGGTGAATGGTGTTTGGAATGATGCGAGGACAGGCACGAATGATAGAATTGCTGCTACTCTTAGTTTCCAGGAAGTTGCAGGTCAAATCATAGACGGTGCCTCAAATATGCTGATGAAAGGTTCCAACAGGATCGTCATCACCTTGGAGCCGCCCAATCTTGGCACATTGAATATGGATGTCAGTGTCCAGCATGATACGGTCAGGATGTCGCTGGTTGCAGATAATTATGAGGTTAAGCAGGTTTTGAATTCTAATCTCGACCAATTGAAAACTGCACTGCAAGGCCAGGGCTTAAACATTGACCGCTTGGATGTACTTGTCCATGAGAGATCATATGATGGCAATCAGGGGTTTCAGGCGGGTGGCGGTGCCCTATTTGATGATGGGCGGGGAGGAAACAACAATACGAAAGAGGATCATCCTGTCCTTCAAATATTACAAGCAGGCGGGAATGAATTGAATGAACCCTCTTCGGGTATTATCAGTTTATTTGTATAACTAATAAATGAAGTAAACGAGGTGAACAGTATGAGTACTTCCACAGTAACAGGTGTTAACAGCGGAACCACGGTTGCCAGTGCGGCAAGTAGTCAAGTGTTGACGCAGGATGATTTCCTCCAAATGCTGATTGCCCAGCTTCAAAATCAGGACCCTCTTAATCCTCTTTCGGGGACGGATTTTGCCGCCCAGCTCGCTCAGTTTTCGAGTCTCGATCAGTTAACGAAGATAAATACGCAGCTCAGTTCTCTGGCTTCTACCCTTTCATCTACGAACAACAGTCAGGTGGTTAGCCTCATCGGAGATGAAGTTGTTACAAGTGGAAACTCTATCACGGTTAGCGGAGCCTCAACAACCCTTGCCTATAATTTGTCGCAGAATGCCCAGCAAGGAACTATCCAGATTTATAACAGTAACGGAACTCTCGTAAACACCCTTACCTTTGGTCAGCAACAATCAGGTAACAACACAGTGAACTGGGACACCTCGAATGTGAATTCGGGCACATATACATTCAAGGTATCTGCTGTGGACAGCAGCGGGAATGCAGTGAGCGCAACCACGATGATGACCGGTACTGTGACAGGAGTTATATTCCAAAACGGTGTACCATACCTTTCAGTGAACGGACAGAATGTCGCTTTAACGGATGTGCAGTACATCACGACGTCGGGTAATTCGGGTAATTGAGGTCATAGATTATGGGTTTCAGTGATTGGACTAGGCTATTCAAAGGCATGCAAATAGACTTATTAAACACACAAATATTGAGTAAACAAACATAAGGAGGTAATTAACATGGGAAGTGCATTATATGCAGGAATTTCGGGCTTGAATGCCAGTTCCACAGAAATGGATGTTATCGCTAACAATATCGCTAACGTCAACACGGTTGGTTATAAGACCCAAACCACATTTTTTGCTGATGTCTTGAGCCAGAGTCTCTCGGGCGGTACGGGGAATATGCAGGTTGGTCGTGGTGTAGAAGTATCGGACGTTAAAACGCAGTTCGGTCCCGGTTCTTTTGAAACCACGTCAAATGCGACGGATTGCGCCATCAACGGGGATGGATTCTTTATAGTTAAAGATCCAAACGGCGCTTCGTATTACACACGGGCAGGATCCTTCAGCCTTAATACTAACGGCGATCTTGTCGATACGAACGGTTACACCGTTCAGGGTTACAATTTCTTTGGCAGCAATCAAAACAGCATTACAGACATAGACCTGAGTAACGTACAGTCGGCCCCCTCGACGACAACCACCCTCGCCGTTGGCGCAAATCTGAACGCCTCAACAACGGCAGGGGGCACCTTTGCGACTACACAGACGGTGTATGATTCCCTGGGGGGTAGTCACACCCTCAGTATCAAATATGAAAAGACGGATACGACTGGTCTATGGGGTGCACAGGCCGCCTTAGATGGGGTGAATGCGAAAAGTCAAACCTATAACGACCTCAAGTTTGACAGTACGGGGAAACTTACGGGAATGTATTCAGTTACCGCAGGTACGGTGGCAGGTGATGGAACAAAAGTAATAGCCGGTGCCCCAGTATTCAACAACTTGGGAGATTTGTATGATCAATCTGCTAGTATCGTACTTACAGAAGGAACCACTCCCGGGACATGGACAGTAACAAATAATGGCGGTTATACCAATTTGTCAGTATCACAAAGTGTTGCAAATACTGTTAATATTGACCTCTATGGTACAGGCGGCATCGATATCAAAGTGCCCTTGACAACAGATGCGGGAAGCGGTACCCTCACTATCCCTAAACCTACTATTTCAACTGTGTCTGCTCCGGCAAACATTCCCATAACCTTTGCCGCGCTTTCCGATGGAGCAACCATCGGCAGCGCCAATACAGTTACCTGGAACCTGACCGGTACCGGGTCCCTGCCGATTACCGATTACTCCAGCACGTCTGTCATTAACTCGACCACTAATGACGGCTATGCTTCCGGTACCTTGCAAAGCGTTTCCGTAAAGTCTGATGGGACAATAAGTGGTTCTTTCACAAATGGGCAAGTAGCAAACGTGGCGCAGCTTGTCCTTGCAAATTTCAGCGACCCTGAAGGCCTGCAAAAAAAGGGGTCCAATCTGTTTGGTGAAACGATAACCTCAGGACAGCCCGTCGTGAACGTTCCCGGTAGTTCCGGTATGGGTACTGTTCAGGCAAACAGCCTTGAAGAGTCAAATGTCGATATCGCTACGGAATTCATCAATATGATAACAGCGCAGAAAGCCTATTCAGCAAACGCCAGGGTAATAACCACTGAGGACCAGATGCTTTCGGATCTGATAAATATCAAGAGGTAATGAAGTAGCCTGTTAATCCGGAAATAAGGGCTGAGAAAGCATTCCCAGCCCTTATTTTTTTGTCAAATTTCTGACTATTTGTCAAAAAAGCCCTTGTGAAAACATCTGCGGCAACACTTCAAGGATTTAATTCAAAATGAGGCGTGAGCGCGTCCCACCTTCCAGATTTGTAAAATATCAGCAATATCAGAGAAATAAGTGATTAATGTAGTCAGGCTTATACACTTGCATTTAGAGCTGTGTGTCGGGCTTTCATCCGGCCATGCGCATCCGTTTTCATCTGGCTGGTATATTATTTGCTACTACAGATACTGAAGATTTGAGGTTAAGTCGTTTCAGGGATGTATGAAAATTTTATTATGATTGCGAGGGGGCGATGGCAAGAGAAGAAAAGGACGAGCAGGCCGTAGAGGATGTTCCGCAAAAGAAAAAACTACCTCTGAAAAAGCTTATTATTATAGGTGTTGCTGTACTGATAGTCGTGGCTGGCGGTACCGTAGGGGCCATCTACTATAAGAAAATGTCCGATAAGAAAGAGCAGGTGCAGCAACAGGCACCCGTGGTAGCCGTATGGCCCATGGAGCCCTTTATAGTGAATATACTGGATCAGGGCTCCGATCGGTATTTGAAAATTGTTGTAGAGTTGGAAATCTCGGATAAGAACTGCATCGCAGAGTTGAACCAGTTAAAGCCAAAAATGAGGGATAATGTCTTGGATCTTCTCTCATCAAAATCTTACAAGGACATTGTCGATATCAATGGCAAGCAGCGCCTGCGTGACGAGATAATGATGCGGCTGAACAGCTTTCTGACAGGAGGAAAAATCGCCAAGGTCTATTTCACGGAATTCGTGGTGCAGTAGTTGATACCGATGGCCATGACGATACATCGCAGCCATATTTTAACACAACGGCATGAAGAAGAGACTGAACAAAATTTGAGGATAAGTTCTTCAAAGAGAGATTTTCTTATAATGACTCGATTACAAAAACCGATAGGAGGCAGGGCACCGGTCATTTAAGAGATAAGGTGCAAGAAAGGGTTTTCTCATGTCCCAAATATTATCACAGGAAGAGGTGGATGCTCTTCTTAAGGGGATATCGGATGGTGATGTAGAGACAGAGACGCAGAAAGAACATGACCCCTCTGTCGCCATTCGCTATGACCTGACCAGTCAGGATCGCATAATCCGGGGGAGAATGCCTACCCTCGAGATGACAAATGAAAAATTCGCCCGCTTCTTCAGGGCCTCTCTTTCGTCATTGCTGAGAAAAATTGTCAGTGTCAGCGCTCTTTCTATTGATACTATAAAGTATGGAGACTTCCTTAAAACATTGCCCGTTCCCACCAGTCTGCATCTTTTCCGGATAGATCCATTGAGAGGAAATGCGATCATCGTTGTTGAGTCGAAAGTAATATTCACCCTAGTAGACATAGTCTTTGGAGGCTCGGGAAGAGAGGCGTTCAAAGTAGAGGGCCGAGAATTCACGGCCATAGAGAGTAACCTGATCAAAAAGGTTGTCTTGAGTGCCCTACTTGACCTGGAAAAGGCATGGAAGACGCTATTAGATGCAAGAATGACCTACCAGAGGTCTGAAATTAATCCTCAGTTCGCTCATATTGTTCCTTTATCTGACGTTGTCATAGTCGTTAACTTTGAGATCGAGATGGATTATACCTCAGGCGTCATGTCTTTGTGTATCCCATACTCTACGTTGGAACCGATCAGGGATAAGTTACAAGCAGGGTTTCAAAGCGATCAACTTGAGGTTGATAAAGATTGGGAAAAACGTTTGAAGGAAGAGCTGATGTCTTCCAGCCTCGAGCTGGTGGCCAAGTTGGGAGGGACCCATCTTTTGACTCGGGAAGTGCGGGATCTTAAAATAGGAGATGTGATCCTGCTCGATCGATATGCATCAGACAGCATAGATGTTTACGTGGATGGCATTCCTAAGTTCAAGGCCTATCCAGGCGTGCACAGGGGCAATCAGGCGTTACAGATCCAACACTTAAATAGCAGAAAAGAGGTTACTCAGTATGGAGCAGAATGAAATAGATAATCTGACGAAGGGGCTGAATTCTGACGATAAAGGGGATGAGAACATTACCTGGGATGACGTCAAGGATGATATGGAGGCATCAAAGAAGCAGACGAAAACCGCGGCAAGTGCGGCAAATTTTGAGGAACTTCAGAATACGGAACTAAAAAATAGGGGAGCCATAGATATTGATTTTATTCTGGACATTCCTCTCACCGTAACAGTTGAATTGGGCAGGTCAAGAATGCTGATCGGAGAGCTTCTGCAGCTGGGACAAGGATCTATCGTTGAGCTGGCAAAGTTCGCCGGGGAACCGATGGATGTCTTTATTAACCAAAGACTGATAGCCAAAGGTGAAGTAGTGGTAGTCAACGAAAAGTTTGGCATTCGCTTGACTGATATTGTCTCGCCTGCGGAGAGAGTAGGCAAGCTCAAATAGGAGAACTCAAATGGGTGCAGTAGATTTTTTTTCGTCACTGCTGAAAATGATATCGGCCCTTGCCGTAGTCTTGGGGATAATGATAGGAGCGATGTTTTTTCTCAGGAAGTTTATAAAAGGCACAGGGACGAACCTCGATGACGGGAACTACATCAAAATAATATCAACCAGATATATAGGACCGAAATGCAGCATAATGCTCATGGATATCTTAAATAACATAGTAGTCGTCGGTATCGCGAATAATCAGATTACCATGCTGACAACAATTTCAGATCCCAAATCCTTGGAGCAACTGAAGGATTCCGAAAGAGAGAAAAAGGGTCCAATCTCCCTTCTCAATAATCTCAGTTCATACAGAAGCCGGTTGCTCGCCCAGGGCCACAAGAGAAAGGGTTCAAGAGAAAATGAATAGGCGGGGCCATAAAAATCGAATGAGGTACGTGGCCTCCTTTCTAGTACTTGCCGGGCTCATGTTCTTAATTGTCCCTTCCGCGTGGTCCGAACCCCTCCCTATTCCCACTATTAATTTGAATATCGGCGGTTCCGGAGAATCAGGCCAGGTTTCGACGGTTCTTAAGCTCCTTCTCCTGCTCACTATATTGGCACTCGCTCCTTCTATCCTTATTATGGTGACTTCATTTACGAGAATCGTTGTTGTGTTCTCTCTTCTGAGGCACGCCTTAGGTACGCAACAGCTGCCTCCCAATCAGGTCATCATCGGGCTTTCACTTTTTCTTACCTTCTTTATTATGACACCTGTCTGGGAAAAGGTGAATACACAGGCTCTCCAGCCGTATTTCAATAATCAGATATCGGGCGAAAGGGCCTTTGAGCTCAGCAGTCAACCGATCAGGGATTTCATGATGAAACAGACGAGGGAAAAGGATCTTGCCCTCTTCGTAAAGATGTCCAAATCGAAAAGACCCGAATCACCGGCAGATATATCCCTGTCCGTATTGATTCCCTCCTTTGTAATCAGTGAGTTAAGAACAGCCTTTCAGATCGGCTTCTTAATATATATGCCGTTTCTGGTACTGGACATGGTTGTTGCCAGTGTACTTCTTTCCATGGGAATGCTTATGCTTCCACCTATCATGGTAAGCCTGCCCTTCAAGTTGCTGCTCTTCGTCCTCGTCGATGGCTGGTATCTGATCGTAGGGTCTTTGGTTCAAAGTTTTGGGCCGTCCTAATTCAACCTCGGAGGATATTAGTGATGTCCAGTGATTTCGTAATAGGTATGGCAGTGGAGACCATAAAAGTGACTCTGTTGATATCGGCTCCGATGCTGCTAATGGGTCTCATTGTCGGACTCGCCATCAGTATCTTCCAGGCTGTTACGCAGATTCAAGAGATGACCTTGGTTTTTGTTCCCAAGATCGTGGCTGTCTTGATTGCTCTTATCATATCATTACCTTGGATGCTGAATATAATGATCACATATACCCAAAGCATATTGTCAAATTTTCCCGCGTATATACGGTGATCTGAAGTGAAGATATTTTTGACACTTGTAGCAAGCATGAAATTCTCCGATTAGTTCATCTTTCGCATATGCCGAACATGTCAGCAGAACAGACGGAAATATTAGTTCTGATTTTTCTTCGCGTCAGTGCGATGATTGTGACAATCCCCATAGTGGGAGACAGTACGGTTCCTTTGAGGGTCAAGGGAGGGTTATCGCTGTTGATTACACTTCTCCTCTTTCCCATCGTTCCCACGGCGGCATGGAAGCTGAGTTATGATATTTTTTCTCTGGTATTCCGCATGGCAGGCGAGATTATGATCGGTGTCATGGTTGGCTTTGTTTCCCGGTTGATTTTTGATGGGATCCAGCTTGCCGGACAGCTAATAGGTTTTCAAATGGGATTCTCCATTGTGAACGTGATCGATCCTATCAATAATGAGCAGGTGTCCATTATATCTCAGTTTCAGTATCTTGTTGCTATCCTGATATTCCTGGTCATGAACGGTCATCACATTTTCTTGTACGCCATAGGAGAAAGTTTCAGAATACTTCCCCCTCTCGGGTTTCATTTTTCGGGAGAGTTGATGCAGCTGATTCTTGGCTTCGTGAAAAATATGTTGGAAGTTGCAGTTAAGACAGGAGCGCCCATAATCGCCGTCTTGTTGTTCATGAGCGTTGGTCTTGGATTGGTGGCAAGGACGGTGCCCCAGATGAACATATTCATAGTCGGGTTTCCCTTGCAGATAGCCATAGGTCTTATCGGTATCGGATTAACGCTGCCAGTCTTTCTACGAGTTGTGGAGAGTTATTTCTCGAATCTTGAGGGAGAGATTATTTCGCTTCTCCGTCTCATGCAATAAATGAAGACAGTTTTTTGACTGGAGTGTCATCAAATATTCAAAAGGCGCGTGCTGTATGCGGCAGCCCTGATAAAATTCTTAACCACTCGAGAGATATCGCAGAGACTAGGTCATGGCAGACAACGATAACGATCAGGAAAAAACACAGCCAGCAACACCCAAAAGACGGGAAGAGGCAAGAAAAAAGGGGCAGGTTGCAAAGAGTCAGGAGGTAGCGTCGGTTGCGATACTGCTTGCCTGCCTTACATATTTTAACTTTGACTCAGCGCGCCTTGTCAAGAAAATGATGGATAATCTAAGCGGATTTCTGAGATCATCCGGGACCCTGCTTATCAACGTCAATAATATTCAATCACTTGCCGTGAAGTGGACATATGAATTCTTTATCCTTATTGCGCCACTCCTGCTGACTGTCCTTATTGCGGGACTCTTGGCCAATTTTGTCCAGGTGGGCTTCTTATTCTCGGCAGAGGCACTTACACCGCGGTTTTCTAAGATCGATCCTTTCAAAGGATTTCAGAGGTTGTTCTCACTGAAATCATTTGCCGCATTGATCAAAAACATAATGAAGCTGTGTATAGTAGGTTATGTCGCCTATGTGACGGTAAAGGGAGAAATAGACGGACTTCCCTCCCTGATGGATAGAAGTATTGGGGATATAACAGTCTATATAGGGGAGATTTCATTCAGAATTATCTTGAGAACGTCTTGGGTGCTGGTCGTCCTGGCAGTCCTGGACTACGCGTATCAGCGTTGGGAACATGAAAAGGGACTCAAGATGTCGAGGCAGGAGATAAAGGATGAATTCAGACAGACGGAGGGAGACCCCCTGATAAAGGCGAGGATAAAGCGGATTCAGAGGGAAATGGCCAGGAAAAGGATGATGGCTAAGGTCCCGAAGGCCGATGTTGTGATCACAAACCCTGACCACATCGCAGTGGCGCTGGAGTATGATCAAATGAAGATGTCTGCCCCTGTTGTTGTTGCCAAAGGAGCGGGTTTTCTTGCTGAAAGAATAAAAGAACTGGCGAGGCAAAACAATGTGCCTGTAATTGAGAACAAGCCTTTGGCACAGGTATTGTATAAAATGGTAAGAGTAGAAGAGGTAATACCGGAAAATTTATACAGAGCCGTAGCTGAGGTATTAGCTTATATTTACGGCTTGAAGGAAAAAAGGGTAGCGGTGTAAAGCAAAATGACGACTGACGCAAGGGCTGATTCTCTTCAAGGGTGGGAAAGAAGCGGGACCGCCATTCTGGGTATTGGCGTTATCGGTGTGCTTATAATCATGATCATACCGTTGCCGACATTCCTCCTCGACTTACTCCTTTCATTCAATATTACCATCTCCATTGTTATTCTGCTTATGTCCATGTATGTTCTGAGACCTTTGGATCTGTCTTCTTTCCCTTCCATCCTGCTCACGGTAACCCTTCTCAGGTTATCCCTGAATGTGGCTTCAACGCGGTTAATTCTGCTTCGCGGCAATGAAGGAACCGCCGCCGCCGGCCAGGTCATCAAGGCATTCGGTACGTTTGTAGTAGGTGGCAATTATCTTGTCGGCCTCATCGTATTCTTCGTTCTTACCCTCATCAACTTTGTTGTCATTACCAAGGGTGCCACGAGAATAGCGGAAGTTGCAGCACGGTTTACATTGGATGCCATGCCGGGCAAGCAGATGAGCATTGACGCAGACCTGAATGCAGGCCTCATCACAGAGGCGGATGCACGAAGGAGAAGGGCCAATACTGAAAAAGAGGCTGATTTCTATGGGGCAATGGATGGAGCAAGCAAGTTTGTCAGGGGCGATGCAATCGCAGGCATCGTCATAATATTGATCAATATCGTAGGTGGGTTGATCATCGGGGTATTGCAGAACGGTATGGACGTGGCAGATGCGGCCCGCACATATACTCTCCTTACCATAGGTGATGGCCTCGTAACGCAGGTACCTGCTCTCATTGTGTCAACTGCTGCGGGTATGCTGGTCACGAGATCGACGGCTTCCTCCAATCTCGGTGCGGACCTTACTGGCCAGCTTTTGGTCCAACCGAAAGCTATAGCAACGGCGTCGGCTATTCTCTTCATATTTGGCCTAATTCCCGGTATGCCTAAAGTTTCTTTTATGATCATTTCTCTTCTCAGCGGTCTCTTGGCATTCAACCTTTTTAAATTTGCAAAGAAAACAAGAGCAATCAAAAAGGAAGTGCCGGTAGCCGTACCTAAAGAATCTGTAGAAAGACTTCTGGCATTGGATCTGATGGAACTGGAAGTTGGCTATGGTTTGATTCCCCTCGTCGATGCAGCGCAGGGCGGGGAACTTCTGCAGCGAATCAAGTCCCTAAGAAAGCAATTGGCTCTGGATATGGGATTCATTATACCGGCCATCCATATCAGGGACAATCTTCAGCTTAAACCCAACGAGTATTCGTTTCTTTTGAAAGGCGTTGAAATAGCAAGGTGTGAATTGATGCCCGGCTACTTTCTTACTATAGCTCCGGAGGGTAGAGGAACAATAATAAAGGGAGTGGAAACGAAAGAGCCGGCATTCGGTCTTGCTGCGTTCTGGGTAAGTGAAAAGGAAAAGGAGAATATCCAGGCGAAGGGTCTTATAGTTGTTGACTGTGCCACTGTAGTGACTACTCATTTGACAGAAATAATTAAATCAAATGCCGACGAGTTACTTGGCAGGGAAGAAGTCCGATCACTTTTGGATAATTTAGCACTCAGTCATCCCAAGGTCGTTGAGGAACTCGTTCCCAGTGTCATTCCTCTGGGAACGGTTCAGAAGGTCTTGCAGAGACTCCTCAGGGAACGGATCTCAATTCGCGACATCCTTACGATATTGGACACTCTGGCAGACTACGTGGCGATCACAAAAAATGTGGATTTGTTAACCAGTTATGTGAGGCAGGCATTAGCGAGGACTATATCAAAACAGTACAAGGACGATAAAGGAAACATCTCTGTTGTGATTGTGTCACCAGAGATTGAAGATCGTATCAACAATGCCATCCAGCATACCGAATATGAATCGTACCTTGTTGCAGATCCCAATTTGATACAGAGAATCGTAAATAATCTGCAGAGATTTGTCACTACCTTTACGACAAGGGGACTCCAGCCGATAGTCCTCTGTTCGCCAAAAACAAGAATTCATTTAAGGAAGGTATTGGAGAGGTTTTTCCCAAATATCGTTATTCTTTCTCACAATGAGATCACACACGACGTGAATATTAATTCGCTGGGCATGGTGGAGTTGTAAAATGCAGATCAAAAGATATGAAGTGAGCAGTATTCAGGAAGCAATGAATAAGATTAAGATGGATTTGGGTGAAGAAGCCGTCATCCTGTCGACAAAAAGATTGAGGGGCGGGAAAGTGCCGCTCTTTGAAGTGACTGCTGCCAGAGACGAAAACAAGAAAAAGGTCGATTCTCATAAGACACGTGAGACGCATGAAAGCGGAGGCCAACATGTGAGTGCCTCAGCCGAGATGGATATGATCAGAAACGATCTTATTGAAATGAAATCTCTCATCAGGGACATAAGAAGAGAAGATCCCATTCGTAGAGAACTCAGCCAATTAAGAGATTATCTGAACAATCTGATGAATGTCCTGGGCGATTGGGAGAAGAATTTATTTCCCGGGCCGCCATCAAAGATCTATTATCATTTGGTGGCAAATGGAGTATCCCGGGAAAGGGCCTACAGGCTGGTCAATACGATAGATAAAATGGATAATTTCGAAAATACATGCAAATCATTGGAATATAAGATCACAAGTTCTATTCCTGTTGCGGATGGAAGGAAGAGAAGAGGTGTTATCGCCTTCGTTGGTCCCACAGGTGTCGGCAAGACGACAACCATGGCTAAACTGGCGGCACGGTATTCAATGAGTGAGAGATTAAGAGTCGGCCTTATATCGACAGATACCTACAGGATAGCTGCGGCCGATCAATTAAAGACCTATGCAAAGATTATGGGGCTTCCTATAAAGGTGGTTTCTGAGAAAGAGGAGTTCAAAGAGGCCCTCAGCAGATTTTCCGACAGAGATGTCGTCATGGTTGATACACCGGGAAAGAGTCGCAAGGATCAAGGCTACATAGAAAAACTGCGCGATTTTCTGAGCGTCGGTGTTCCTGTTGAGACCAATCTCCTTTTGAGCTTGACCGCAAGCAGGGAAAACATGCTAGAGGCCGCTTCCAGGTTCGACACGGTTGATTACGATAATATCATTTTTACAAAAGTGGATGAAGCGAAAGGCTTAGGTTCCATGTATGATGTGATAGATGAAATTGGCAAACCAGTTTCTTATCTGACCGTTGGGCAGAATGTACCTAATGACATAGAAGATGCTAATCCGGGAAGAATTGCGAGACTGATAATGCATCAGTCATAGACTACGGAGGATTAAAGTGGATCAGGCTGCGGTTCTCAGAATGATGAAGGAAACAGACAAAGGGGTTCATAAGATGACGTCAAGAATCAAGCATGAAGGCGATGTAGCCGGTGACGGGGGAAAAGAGAATATCAGGGTCATTGCAGTTACCAGCGGAAAAGGAGGCGTCGGAAAGACGTTCATAACGGCTAATCTTGCCTATATTCTCTCGAGATTGAAGAAGAAAACCTTAATTCTTGATGCAGACATGGGGCTGGCAAATATCGATGTCATCCTGGGAATATCCCCCGAATACAACATGCATCATGTCTTCCTTGGCGAGAAGTCAGTATCGGAAGTAATTGTACCTGGACCGGGCGGCATCAAGATCCTCCCTGCCGCTTCTGGCATCCAGGAGATGGCGGAACTCTCTAAAGGTCAGAAACTTGCACTGGTGGACGAACTGAATGACTTAGACGAGGATTTTGAATTTGTGTTTATCGATACGGCCGCCGGCATAACGGGTAACGTTATATATTTTAATATGGCTGCGAAGGAGATAGTTGTCGTTGTTTCACCTGAACCTACTTCCCTGACGGACGCATATGCCCTGATTAAATTGCTCTATCATGGTCGCGCGGAAAAAAGAATCCTGCTTATTGTGAATATGGTGAAGAATTCCCACGAGGCAAGGGAGGTTTTTACTAAATTAAGTAAGGCTGCGGAACACTTTCTCGATCTTTCAATTGAATATCTTGGTTACATAATTTATGATGATAAGGTGACAGAGGCAGTCAGGCAACAGAGGATGTTCACGGAAATCTACCCTTATGCGCAAGCAACCAAATGTCTGTCATCAATAGCTAAGAAGATGTGCCGTGAAAGACCTGAGAAGTATAATTTCGGAAGCATGAAATTTTTTTCACGGGCCATCGTTGGTGGAGATCATGTATAAGAAAAAGCGTGATGAACTCGTCATGGATAGTAAGAAACGTGACGAATTCATCATGAAATATGCTCCACTCGTGAAAAATATTGTTGAGAGGATTTCTGCAAGGTTGCCGTCGCATTTGAATGTCAAGGAAGACTTGATAAACGTGGGTGTCATAGGTTTAATTTCATCCATCGAAAAGTTTGATAAGAAAAGAAACGTAAAGTTTGAAACATATGCCAGTTTCAGAATCCGGGGTGCCGTGCTCGATGAGCTGAGGGCGAGGGACTGGATGCCGCGCTCGACAAGGAATAAGCATTCAAAGTTAGAAGAGTCCTTTTCATCTCTTCAAAAGATGCTGGGGAGGCCACCGGATGAGGAAGAGATGTGCCGACATCTCAATATTTCCCTCGAGAAATACCATAAGGTTCTTGATGAGGCAAAGGGAATAACTCTTCTCAGCAGCGAGGATCTTCCTCCCGATTATCGTGAGACTTATACGAATTATGATTTTCTCGAGAACATAGAACAGAAAAACCCTTTTTCATTCCTCGCAACCAATGAATTGAAGGGCATATTGAAAAAGGCCATAGATGCTCTGCCTGATAAGGAGAGAGTGATCTTATCTCTTTATTATTATGAAGAACTGACTATGAAAGAGATAGGCAGGGTGGTGAATCTGACAGAGTCAAGGGTCTGCCAGCTTCATACGCAGGCTATCTTGAGACTGAGAGGCACCCTCAAAGAACTCCGAGGGGTGTATAGCTGAAGTCTGTTTTGACACGATAAAGGTTCCGTAATATGGTGCGAAAAGTAGATCTGGATCTCTTGGAAGAACTGGATATTCCCGGTACAGAAGGCCCTCATGAGGAGGGGGAAACGGCAGGAAGAAGGAAATGCTGGAAATGGCTGAAGAGAAAAAAGATTATCGTCACAGCCATTCTTTTCACCTTTTTTTGTGTTATCGGCGTTTCTCTCATGATATCCCCTGCAAGGCATGATTCACATATCGACCCCGAGAGAGAGCTTGTAGAAGTGAGATCGATACCGGAGAATATAGAGACCTTGGATAATTTCATAATTGATCTGAAAGACGAACATGGACATTACAGGGTGCTTGTATGTGATATTACGCTTGTGATGAATCCTGATAAGAGTATCTCGGGAAATAAAATGGACGCGAGAAAGAAGACATATGATGCCTTAAGGAATAAAGGCAAGTATGCACTGATATCGTCACAATCTTACAGCATCATAAGAAAAGAGCTGCGGGATGAATTAGATCGTCTCCTGGGCGGAGGAATAAAAGAAGTATATTTTACAAAATTTGTGTTACTATGAAGCGTCGGCTATATGAAATGATTAAATGCATAAATGTTAATTTACTCAAATAAATGGAAGGAATGACATGACAAAACATATTCTTCTTGCTTTACTATTCATTGCAATGAATACTTTTTTGAGTCCATGCTATGCGTTGACGCCAGATCAGATCATAAAGTTAAAAAAGGCGGGCGTCAGTGACAAGACAATTCAAATGATGCTAGAGCAAGAGAGGGATGCAAGAAATGAGAATCCCTCAGACACGATTGGCGTGAGGGAAGTTAAAGACAAGGAAGGCAACGTTGTTACAATATACTCTACCGGCCCTCCTACAAAAGAAAGACCCGGCGATACTGAAGAGGCGAAGGTGGAGAAGGCATGGAAGATGTTGCAGAACATGATCATCGATAACAGGAAGTGAGATTGTGATTAGCGAAGAGACTAAAGATCAGGGAACAAGAAAAACGAAGCTTGCTGATCAAGAAGATAATAAAAATATTTATTACCAGGATATTCACAGCGTTCTGGAGAAAGCCTTTCAGGATACATTTACTGAAGAACTTGTGCCCGGCATCGTTCACAATTTTGCTAATCCTTTAAATGGCATCATGGGGCGCTCCAGGCTGCTGCAGAGAAAATTAACAGATATCATGAAGACAGCCGATGCAGAAAAGAATACATCTTGTCAGGAGAATAATAAAAAACTGGTCCGTGACGTTGACTCCGTAGCGCGTGAGGCTGATAGACTCTCTGGCCTTCTTCAGACCGTGATGGGGAAATTTTGTGCGATCGGTGATCGGACTGCGCAGAAAGTAAACCTATCAGAGCTTATCGAACTGGAGATGAGGTTTTTCGATTTTTATCTGGATTTCAAGCATAGCGTCAAAAAGACTTTGCAACTCGATAGGGAACTACCGGAAATCAGAGGAACTCCCGCTGACTGTTCCCTGGCCTTTTCTGCATTGATCAGATATGCAACGGTCGCCATGAAGGACAGTGCCACTAAGGAGCTATATGTTTCAACACAACTTGAAAATGGGAAGATATGCGTGAAGATTCAGAATCGGGCGGTTCCCTTTTCCGATGATCTGAAAAGACTGTTGCTTGATGAAACGCAGGGGTATGCTTCTTCTTGGGCAGGAACCGGAGAAGGGGCACTGCTATGCGCCTTTTCGCTGTTAAGGAAATGGGGTGCCGGCTTTGACATAACCAGCGAGAATGGTTTGAATACTATTAGCGTATTGATGCCTTTTTACCAGGCAAAGCATCGATTCGGCGATTAAAGTTAAAAGGCTGTTATGACGATTAATGATATGATGGCACTCCTCCTTGAAAGAAGGAGCTTCCCGCTTCACAGGTCACCGTTTCCGTTTCGGAAATCGTACGTAGGCGTCGACGGGTAGAACCGAGCCAACACATCGGTTATTGAAACACTATATGTTTCTGATGCTTTTTACGGCACTTCCTGAAAGTGCCAACCCCATTTTGAAATTTCAAAGAGCATTGTTACTAAACTGGTTTTAATTTTATACGGCAGACTTGTTATCATCAAGAAAAAATGTATGGAGATGCTGCCATATCCCCTGGCTGAAGCAAGGCGCCTTGCAGAAATTTTTGATAAGTATCATTGTATCATATTGTCGCAGTGAGCCTATTGCAGTTACATGAAGTAAGCTTGGCAGAGGGCAATTCATTTCTTACTGGTTGTGCATCACATTTTCGTGGAGAAAGGGAACGCTGGGCTGGCGAGAAACGCCAATTTCCCTAGGTCGCTGAGGATGAAAAGAGGGAGCTTTTGAGTCATGCTTAGACCCGTAGATTTACAGCAAATATTGACTCAGTCCAATTCCATGGAACGTGTCCAGCAAACGCAGCAGCAGCATCCGGACATGCAGCAAAGGTATTTTAGCGTTCAGTTGAGTGAAGAGACGAAGCATCTGAAAGAGGCAGTAAAGAATTCTGAAGAGACAGAAAAATCCAAAATAAGAGATGAAGAAGAGAAGGAAAAACGCCAGAAGAAGACAAAATCTGAGACAGAAAATACAGGAAAGATGGAAATGAAGCAAGAGCATGGAGATACGGATAACACTGAACAGGGGGGTCGGATTGATATAAAGGTTTGATATGACAGTGAACTTGCTACTTGTCTGCCTGCTAATTGCTGATGTTATCTTGTGTCTTGCAATTATAATTCTGATCGTTATCGTAAACAGGGAGATCAAAAAAAGACGAGGAGGACCTGATGAAAATTCCCTTATTGAATTCAGGAACCTGCTTAACGAGTCTCAGGTCTCTACGAATCATCTCTTGGAAGTGATGAACGATAGCAGGAAGGCGCTAAAAGAGATCGCCTATGTCCTGGATGAAAAAGAAGGCAAGTTGAGAGCTCTAGTTGAAGAATCAAAGGTTGAATATGAAAAGCTCGCAGCCGCTGTTTCTCATACCGATAAGGATAAGTTAGATAAGAGGTATGAGGAGGTCATTGCCATGGTTAAGCAGGGTGTGGCTAAAAGGGAAATTTGTCAGAGATTGGAACTGACAGAAGGGGAGATAGATCTGATCATTGATCTGGATAGGACAAGGCGTGACGGCTCTCCTCCTTGAAAGAAGGAGCTTCCCGCTTCACAGGCCACCGCTTCCGTTTCGGAAATCGTACGTAGGCCTCGACGGGTAGAACCGAGCCGACACATCGGTTATTGAAACACTATATGTTTCTGATGCTTTTTATGGCACTTCCTGAAAGTGCCAACCACATTTTGAAATTTCAAAGAGCATTGTTACTAAACTGGTTTTAATTTTATATGGCAGACTTGTTATCATCAAGAAAAAATGTATGGAGATGCTGCCATATCCCATGGCTGAAGCAAGGGGTCTTGCAGAAATTTTTTGATAAGAATATCTGATGTCTTTCATTTTTGTTCCAACAATTTCCAACCCTAAACTAAATCAAGCACAGTTCCACAGCAAGAATTCCGTTCCTTTTCCGAGCATATCAATTGGTGAAATGCTGGAGGCTGGCGTTATCGAGAAAATGGATAATCAGAAGATGCTGATAACGCTCAAGGGTGTCAGTCTGCAGGCAGATTCCGAAGTTCATTTAAATGCCGGTGATAAGATCCAAGTAAAAGTGGAAACCATTTATCCTCAGTTAGTCTTGCGCATTATTGAAGGAGGTTATTCGGAGGAATCCACTTTCGCAGACTCCCTGAGATGGTACAGGTCAAATCCTGAGGCCTTATCACACATGATGACAGAGGCAATGAGACAATTCAATTCAGCCGACCTTGGCAAGCTCTTGCGTTACCTTCCCGGGGCGAATTTTCAGAAGATATTCACTATTTTGAAATCACTGCTCTTTTCAACGGAGACAAAGGGCAGTAATTTCATTAGGGACTATCTTAGCAACCTTGGCCTCACGTTGGAAAGCCAGTTGAGAAAGGTTATCGAAGGAAGATCTAGTATTGGCAATGGCGATCTTCAAGCTGAAAGCCTTAAGGGTCTGTTGACAGAGCTGTCTTCCGATCTTCACAATCTTCTCATGAACAAGGATTCCCTTAACGGCGAAGAAAGAATAGCACTGGATAGTCTCTCTAAGTATGTTAATTCGTCCATTAAGACAATTGAATCCCATCAGATTATTAATATCATTTTGCAAGAGGCCGAGAACAAGTATCTCTTCCAGATCCCTATTGTCTTCCCGGATGGCGTAAGAACAGGGGACATATTTGTAGAATATGACCGTCATTACAAAAAGGAGGGAGAGAAAGGTCGACATCGCATAATTTTCTTTTTAAGTATGGATATTCTCGGTGACATGATAATCGATGCAGACTTGAAAGGAGATAAGATCAACTGTGTTGTGAAATGTGTGGATCGGGATGCATGCGAATTCATATCCTCCTTCCTCGAAGAACTTCGGGAAAGTCTTTTCGCTCTCGGCTGCAAGATTGACATGGTTAAATGCATTGTGGACGGTAATTTAGTCAAAGAGAGGGTAAATTATTATCAGAATAGTGTATTGTATAACAAGGAGGCAATTGATCTCTTCGCATAAATGACGTAGGGAACTTTCCCGAAATTGGCGTTGTTTTGGCTCAATATTTTTCTTGACTGTGGGAGGGGATGCCCCCTTTTGCGGGGAGTTTCGCAATTGGATTCATACAGGAAATCGCGATGGCAAGAAAAGATGAAAAAATACGTGTGGCTGCGGCTCTAAAGTATGATCCCCAAAAGGACGCGGCCCCAGTGCTTACTGCGAAAGGTCGAGGCTTCGTCGCAGAAAAGATTATTGATATAGCGAAGAAAAACAGGATACCTATCAAAGAAGATCCGAATCTCGTCCATATTTTGAGCAAACTTGAAATTGATGAGCAGATCCCGCCCGTCTTGTACAAGGCTGTTGCTGAGATACTTGCCTTTGTCTATTCTCTCAATGAAAAGCTAAGAGGGGAAAAATTTTCCCGGGCATAACTATTTGCCTACCCTATCGGCTCCAGCGTGATCCACGTTGCCCGATGGCCCGTCCTGCAGCTACGCGTTCCCGATGACATCTAAAAAATATTATTTAATTGCAACAACTTATGATCCATATGGTTTTGTCTTTGCACTTCATGGTCCCGGCGTCCAAGATACGCAGTACTTCGCTCATTGGCATGTGAATTGCAATTTGGAAGCTCAAAAGCAGAAGGGCTAAGAATAATGATCCAAAGCATAGGTCAAATGGCAAATGTTTACCAGCAGAAATTCGATCAGCTGGATTTCATCACAAACAATGTCGTCAACAGTAATACCAATGGATTCAAGTCGGTGAAATTATACTACAGTGCGCCCGATCCGGAAAAAGAAATGGCATCTATTCCTCAGGTCGTCGTCGATTATTCCCCCGGCACGATACATCGGACCGACAATCCCATGGATGTTGCCGTTGATGGTGAGGGATTTTTTGCCATTCAGTCCGAAGAAGGGGTGGCCTACACAAGGCAGGGCAATTTTACAGTCGACAAAGATGGTAATTTAATTACGGGGGAAGGCGATTATGTCCTTGGTAAGTCCGGCAGCAAAATCAAGCTTCCTGATGGCGAAATAAATATAGGCTTAAAAGGTGATGTATCAGTAGCTGGCAATCCTGTTGATACTTTGAAAATAGTGAGTTTCAATAATCCCCAGGCCTTAGCAAAGGTGAAGGGATGTCTTTTCACGGACCCTGGTAATGCCGGCCTTGCGGACAAGAATGATCCCACAATCAGGCAGGGGCATGTTGAACTCTCAAATGTGCACGTCGTAAGAGAGATGACAGATATGATCGATATTAATCGTTCTGTGGAGATATACCAAAAGATTATACAGACAACAGCGGATCAAGACAAGTTAGCGACAAGTCAAATAGGAAAGTTAGCAGCATGATGAAATCATGCGGGCCATGAATAGGGAGGTTTTGTATGATAAGAGCTTTATGGACAGCAGGAACCGGGATGGAAGCGTTACAGACCAATCTGGATGTGATAGCGAACAACTTGGCCAACGCAAATACCACAGGTTTTAAAAAATCAAGGGCTGATTTTCAGGATATGCTCTACCAGACAACTAAGAAAGCCGGAACGGAAACGTCTTCAGGGGGCCAGTTGCCAGTCGGTATAGAAGTTGGCATGGGTTCAAAAATAATGTCAACTACAAGGATGTTTACACAGGGCGATGTGCAGCAGACTGACAGTCCATACGACTGGGTCATTCAGGGTGATGGTTTTTTCCAACTGGTCGATAACAATGGACGCACGATTTATACAAGGTCAGGGAGTTTCATGACCAACAACAATGGTACTATGGTCAATGGTAATGGCCTCACACTAACCCCTCAGGTGAGCATTCCGCAGGCTGCTGTTAACTTTCAGATACTCCAGGATGGGACATGGACAGCGACGGATGCTAATGAAAATAAATTGGCAAGTGGCAGAATTCAACTTGCTCGTTTTATCAATCCTTCCGGCCTGAAAAGCATAGGGAACAACTGTTACGACATAACGGACGCTTCCGGATCTGCTGTAACGGGAAGCCCGGGCGTAACAGGGTTTGGCACCATTCAACAGAATGCCGTCGAGATGTCTAATGTCAACGTTGTTGAAGAGATGGTTAATATGATTGCGGCCCAGAGGGCTTACGAAATGAACACTAAATCTATACAAACAGCCGACCAGATTCTCCAGATGATAAGCAATTTGAAAAAGTAAAAGGGTAGTGAAGTTTGAGGAATAGGCAATGAAAATTCGGGCATTAACTAGTATGATACTGTTTTTCATAGTGTTTTTTCTGACTGGTGTCGTTTCATCATCGTTTGCGGCACAAGATAAGATCATCAAAGGAATGGAGATAAAGGCGTTAGTGAAAGATTACATAGAAACGAATATGCCTTGGCAATCTGGCATGAGGATCGATTTCTTGGCTAGAATACCGGATCTGCATGTGCAAGGAGAGAAAATCAGTTGCAAAGTCAGAAGCGGACAGGATGAAGCCTATATAGGCGATTCAATTTTTACCGTGGGGGTGTACGATGACGGTACGCTTTTGAGGGAGGAGAGAGTCCATGTTAGGATGGAAGTGGCAATGGACGTAGTGATGAGTACTAAATACCTGATGAGGGATAAGGGAATAGATTCCGATAGTGTCAAGCTTGTCCGGAAGTGGTTTAACCAGTTGCCGGTTTACGTGGTGACACAAATAGAGGATGTGGTGGGGAAGCAGCCCTATAACGACATAAGACAGAATATGGAGATCAAGAGGAACATGCTAAAGGATGTTAAGACCATGAAAAGGGGGAAGATGGTAAAGATGGTTCTCGAAAGCGGTCCCATGATGATCGTAACATTTGGCATCTGCGAGGAAGATGGAAGTCGCGGCGATTACATAAAAATAAGGAATACATCGTCAAATAAAATGGTTTATGCCAGGGTTACGGACGATTCTTCCGTCAGAGTAGAATTTTAAGGGGCAATAACATGACAGGATCCAGACGGATTGAAGCTTTATTCATGTTTTGTGTGTTGATCTGTGCTGTAGGGTGTTCATCCAACCTTTATGTTAAGGCAAATCCCCAACCCATTCCACAAGAGACTAAAAGGGAATCTCAACCAGGATCTATCTGGTCGGGCGAAAATGCTGCTAATTCTCTCTTTTCCGACAGAAGAGCGCGGAATCTAAACGACGTCGTAACCATTGTAGTGAATGAGACCGCCACAGGGAGTAATAACGGAAACACAACTACCAGCAGGGACACAAGTGCAACTGCCTCGGTTACGAATCTCTTGGGACTGGAAGGGGCGATACAGGATATGCTCAGAAAGGGTACCACCGGCATAAGCGTCGGTGGCGCTCAGTCGAATTCTCTCAAGGGAATCGGGTCATCAGAGCGGGACGGCAACTTGACGGCAACAATATCGGCGAGAGTTATGAAAATCATGGGGAATGGTAATTTTGTAATTGAGGGGAGAAAACAGGTTACTATCAATGCCGAAGATCAGTATCTGGTCATCACTGGTATTATCAGACCTGATGATATAGCGTTCGATAATACTATCCAGTCCCAATATATTGCCGATGCAAAGCTTGTTTACACGGGAAAAGGTACAGTAGACGACAAAATGAGACCGGGCTGGCTCACTCGCGTTGCGGACTGGGTGTGGCCGTTCTAACGTTCTGGAAGGTGGCAGAAGGTATGTTAAAACGTTCGACAAATATGATTAAAATATGTGGAATAATCACATGTATCCTTTTCTGTGTGATTCTTGCTGATAGCGTGTATGCGGCAAGAATAAAAGACATCGCGAGTATTGGCGGGGTCAGGGATAACCAGCTGATCGGTTATTCATTGGTTGTCGGTTTGAACGGTACGGGTGATGATTTGACGAATGGGTTTACGGCGATAACGCTAATCAATATGTTGAAGCGACAGGGACTTATGATACCGAGCAACACAGATATGAAGGCGGACAATATTGCGGCGGTCATGGTGACTGCTAAATTGCCGCCTTTTGAAAAAGTTGGGTCAAGGATAGATGTCGAAGTTTCCTCTATAGGTAACTCAAAGAGTCTTCTGGGTGGTACGTTGCTAATGACTCTACTTAAAGGTGCAGACGGCGAGGTTTACGCTGTTGCCCAGGGACCGGTTGCCATTGGCGGCTTTGCGGCGAGTGGCGCTGCAGGAGGAGGTGTTACAAAAAACCACACAACTGCCGGTCGGATTACAAACGGTGCCACCGTTGAGAAAGAGCTACCATATGAATTTGGTAAAAAAAGGGTACTCTCCATAAACCTCTATCAGCCTGATTTCACGACATCAACCCACTTGGCGGAGGTGATTAACAGTTCGATGCACAATGTTGAGGCAACCCTTGTAGACTCAACTTCTGTTACTGTAAGGATCAAAGAGAATGTGGGAATTAATGTGGTGCAACTTGTTTCGCTTATAGAAAACCTCGATGTTCCCGTTGATTCTGTCGCTGTTGTAGTTATGAACGAAAAGACAGGTACCGTTGTCATGGGCGAGAATGTGAGGATAGCTACTGTAGCTATAGCGCATGGAAATCTGACCATTCAAATAAAAGAGGAGAAAAGGGTTTCCCAACCGCTTCCATACGCTCCGGGAGAGCCTGCCGGTAGTGCACCAACCCAAAAAGGAGGCGTGATAATGGCTCCTGGAGGGCAGACAGTGGTGACGCCTGAGAGTCAGGTAACCGTGGCGGAGGAAAAAAAGAAATTGCTGCTAGTGCCGAGGGGAGTCACCATTCAGGAAGTAGTGAGTGCTCTGAATGCAATCGGCGTTTCGCCTAGGGATCTCATTACCATTATGCAAGCTATAAAAGCCGCTGGGGCACTTCAGGCTGATTTGAGAATTATATAAAGGAAAATATCAACTTTTAACGAAGTTCTCGTAAAAGATGAGATGAGTCACAAGAAGGTTGGGTATCATGGCTGATGTTGCAGCAGTGAAAGCACAGGCTACGAATCAGGAGATTCCTCAGAAAGGAATTGGTGCAGTGGAGGGTGAAGATGCTCTCAAAAAAGAAAAAAAACTGAAAAAAGCTTGTGCCGATTTCGAGTCTATCTTCACCTATTATATGTTTAAGACAATGAGGCAAAGCATTCCTCAGAGTGGTTATTTAAAACAGAGTCCCGGTAAAGATACTTATTATATGTTATTTGATCAAAAGGTTGCCGAAGAGATGTCAAATAAAGGGAAAGGAGCAGGCTTACAGCAAACCCTTTTCAACCAGTTAAGCAATCATCGCTGAAGAGCGATATGAGAGGTTTTATTAAAGTTTTGTTGTCTTCTTGCCGATAAGTGTGATAAAGAGAGAATCATAAGGAGATTCGCAAGATGAAAATTTCTAAAGTCGATGATGCCGCAATCCAGGCTGTTCAGCAGTACCAGAAGACTGAGAAGGTACAGGAAGAATCAAGCGCGAAGGTAGACGGAAGTGCGGCACCGGAAGAGAAAGTAAATCTTTCCACCAAGGCAAGAGACATCCAGCAATTGCGGGACGCTGTCAGCCAGCTTCCTGATGTTCGCGAAGATAAGATTAGCGAATTGAAGGATCAGGTTGACACGGGCACTTACGATGTAAACGGACAAAAAATTGCTGAGAAAATGGTGTCAGAGTCTCTTTTAGATACATTCGCCTGATAAAGAATTTCCCCCATTTTCCTCAGATGTTTCATCCTCAATAAAGAGCCCGCCGCATCGTTTGTGTAGATTAGGGTTATATTACCCAACTTTACAGGACAGCCAAGATTGCACAGAACTCTGAAAATATTTGGTTTTTGCCGTTGCGAATGAAAGTAACCTTATTGCTTAGGCTTCTTCGCAATGACGCTAAAGGCAATATGTCTGAAGCTTTAAGATAATTATTTAATAGGATGTGGATATGATACAGGAAAACATTGGCCTTTATACGGATGAATTGCCGGCTCTTCTTGATTCATTGATAATTCTCCTGAAGAGGGAAATAGTCATTTATAGAGAGCTTCAGGCCGCAATCTCACATGAAAAGATAATATTAATGAAACCTTCCCTTGAAAGGCTCCTCGAAAGTAACAGCAAGAAGGAGACTGTAATACTGAAGGCAAGAATGTTGGAGGAGGGGAGATTAAAGCTTGTTAAAAAAATAGCAAAAATACTTGATCTCGAAGAGAATGAAATCAATCTGACCGTTTTGTGTTCTTATGCGGATCCTGATCAAAAGAAATATCTGCTGGAGTGCCAGTCTATATTGGGCGGTCTCCTTGCCAGGAGCCGGGAGATGAATAGAAATAATAAGGAGTTGATTGATTACTCTCGCCATTTTTTGCAGGGATCCATCGACTTTATTCACAGTCTCCTCTCTTCCAATTCGGCATATTATATGCCTTCGGGGAAAATGAGGCCGGTCGCCCGGAATGGGAAGATAGTACAAACGGAAGGGTGAACTATGGGGAATATCAGTAGTGTGTTAAATATTGCGAGGGATGCTATTGTAGCTAACGCAACTGCTCTTAATGTTACCGGGTCTAATATTGCCAATGTTAATACACCGGGTTACTCGATGTTGGTTCCCGAATTTGGATCTAGCGCTACAGGTGCTAATAATGCAAGTCAGGAGGAAATTGGGGTCCAGATTACATCCACAGAGAGGATGAATAATAAATATCTCGATGCCCAGGAGATTCAGCAGGAGCCGAACGGAGCATACAGTCAAGCCCAATTGAATCTTTTAAATGACGTGCAGAGTGTTTTTAATGAAAGTAGCGGTGTGGGCATCAATGACTTGTTATCGCAATTCTGGAGTGCCTGGTCGCAAGTGTCCACGAACCCCACCGATCTCACTGAACGGGACAACTTGGTATCCGTATCTCAGAGCCTTGCTTCCACGTTCAATCAGAGGGCGAAAGAACTCATTCAGATCCAGAGTGGTGCGAATAGTCAAATTTCTGACACCGTGACGCAACTGAATGGTTACCTTGCACAAATGGCCGATTTAAATAATCAGATTACTGAGGCTGAGTCGTCAGGCAACGTTGCGTCGAGTCTGGAGGATCAAAGATATACACTTTTGCAGAACATCAGCAAGATCGTCCAAGTGAATTACAATGAAGATGCAAACGGTGCACTGAATGTTTATATTTCAAACGGCAGATCGCTTGTGGACGGTTCGACCGTCTACAAGCTTGGCGTGCAAGACAACCCGAATAACTCGAATTACTATGATGTTGTTTTCCAGGACACTCCTACGGTAGCGATAAATGCCAACCTGCAAGGGGGAACACTGGCCGGGCTCCTGGACGTCAGAGATACGGAGGTTGCCGGTTATCTCAATAATCTTGATAACTTGGCGGCGACCATCGTCAATAGTGTCAATACTCAGCATAGTTCCGGCTATGATCTGAACGGCAATGTCGGGGGTAAATTTTTTTCTCCGGCAGGGGTCGATTCTCTTGTAGCGGCTGGTGGGAACACTTATGCCGGTACGGTCACCGCCGGAGGGGCTTATACAGGGACTGCCAACAAAACCTACGAAGTGCAAATTATGAGCGGCGGGGCGCTTGGAACTGCAACCTATGAAGTTTCATCCGACGGCGGTCAGACATGGGGAAGTACACAGACAATGCCTGCGAGCGGAAATATCACACTAGGTAACGGAATAACCTTAAACTTTACCGCGGGCACCTTCAATATTGGTGATGTTTTCAATGTTAATGCAACTTATGCCGCATCGGATATGCAGGTAGCTCCGGGTGTTGTTGCTGATGTGACGAAGATTGCCGCATCAGCTACTGTCAATCAAGACGGCGATAATGCCGGTTCGATTGCTGCCATTCAGAATGACTCATCATTGATGGGGGGTGGTATGACAATCGATAATTATTATGAATCCCTTGAGTCAAAAATCGGCCAGGATGTCTCAAATGCACAAAACAATAACGACCAGCAAACTGCCATCCTGAACCAGATAGAGAATCAGAGACAATCCGTTTCAGGTGTTTCCCTAGATGAAGAGATGATGAATTTGATCAAGTACGAGACCGCTTACAATGCCGCGGGCAGAATAACCGAGATTGCTAATACTATGATGGGTACCCTAATTAATTTAGGGATAGACACGGCCATAACCACATGAGGTTCATCTTGTTGTTAAGATTATGAACATTTTTTTGATTTAGGCAGGAACAGAGGGTGAGATTATGATTACACGCGTTACAAATCAAATAATGACCGATTTACTGAATAACAGTATGTCCACCGTTGATAGTCAGTATAATAATCTAATAGAGGAAATGTCTTCAGGGAAGCAGGTTAACAGTCCGTCTGATAATCCCATCGGTTTTGGTCAGATTCTCAATTACAGGAGTGGGTTGGCGCAGATCAGTAATTACCAAAACAATATTAGTGGCAATAACTCATGGCTTTCTTCCACGGAATCGGCTTTGTCACAAGTGAACGACATTCTAACAAGTATTCAAACAACGGCAATCTCACAGGGTAGTGCGACGGCGACCGCTTCAACGAGGCAGGATGCAGCTGCTTCCCTGCAGCAACAAATTGAACAGATCATGTCTCTTGCTAATTCAAAATTCGAAAACAGGTATCTCTTCTCCGGTACAAATACAGATACAGCGCCGTTTTCCGCAACGGCGAGGTCAACTACAACAATCGATGCTACTGCCACCCCGGCAAGTGGAAATACTTATCGGAGTACGGTAAATACCTCAGGAACTTACACAGGTACTGTGAATAATACCTACGTCATTAAGATTGTGCAAGGCGGGGCGCTTGGAACTGCAACCTATGAAGTTTCATCCGACGGCGGTAAGACGTGGGGGAAGACAACACCGACAATACCCGCGAACGGAAGTACCCCAATAGGTGACGGAATAACCTTAACATTCCCTGCCGGTAACTTTGCGGCTAACGATGTGTTCACTGTCAAGGCGTATGCAGCCGGTTATTACAATGGTAACGGCGAAGAACTTTCCAATGAAGTTAACAATGGTGTCACAAATAATTACAGTATCACGGGAGAAGAGGCGTTCACAAATCAGGGCAATGGTACTGTTGATATTTTCACGGTATTAAACGATTTGCAAACAGCACTGCAGAACAATGACGTAACAGGCATAACGAATCAACTTGATTCCCTCACTAATGCTGGTGATCAAATTACCCGTTATACTGCACAATGTGGAACTAGGGAGAACAATCTGACTGCCGCAAGTTCCGTACTTACTGATATGAACACACAGCTAACGACCGATGACTCGAATATCGAAGATGCTGATGTGGCAAAGCTGGAAACAAATATTCAGAAGCAGCAATTGACCTTAGAAGCTATTTATAAAACAGCAAGTGATGTAGAGGGCATGTCAATCCTTAATTTCCTTAAATAGAAGGATGATTTCCCATATAATAAGAGGATATGATGTTAATCCTGACACGGAAGTTGGGTGAGTCGATAACGATCGGTGATGATATTAGGATCACTTTTCTCGAAGCAAAGGGAAAACAGGTCAGGATTGGAATTGAGGCCCCACCTCATATTGCCGTTCATCGGGAAGAAATATATCAGCTCATCAGGGAACAGAATATCAAGGCTGCAAAAGGGGATACTATAGAGAAGGATACTTTGCCTGACGTTTTGGAAGGATTGAAAAACTTGCTTTTAAAAGACCAATAAAAGCTTTGAAAATACTATAAGTACTGGTTCGCAGATATACTAAGCAGGGAGATTCATATAGTGAATATAGCTACCAGCCGCTTTGGGCAGATCGATGTAGATGAATCCAAGATCATTGATATGCGGGGAGGTATCCTCGGATTTGAACACCTGAAGAAATACATATTGCATATGCAGGATGAAAAGAACCCGTTCTGGTGGTTCCAGTCCCTTGACGATGGCAAGGTTGCCTTCGTCGTAATCAATCCATTTATCGCAAAACATGACTATGAGCCGGTCATAGACGATAATGATAGGAAACTCCTCGAAATAGAAAATGCAGAGCATGTGGTCCTGCTTGCTATTGTGACCATCCTTCAAAACCCTTTTTCGGTTTCTGTCAACCTCAGGGCGCCTATAGTGGTCAATGCAGAAAAAAAGATTGCTAAACAGGTTGTCCTCGAAGATCAGACGTATGCTATTCGGTATTACCTGACAACAGCTGGTTCTGGTGACGAGGCTTTTACAGCCCGAGATAATTAAAAATGGAATAAATTATGGGCAGCTTCCCTGTGAAAAGAAGGTGTGATCAATGTGGTGCGGGGCTGTTCTTTAAGCAGGACGGTTAAAAATAGCGCCGACTAGCTCTCCCAGTTTCGTATATAAATTTTGAAGGTCTTCGGGGGGGATTTCTCGTATGACCTTTCCCGTATCTTTATCTGTGACGATTACACTAATATCATTATTTTTATCCCCGTATGTTGAGAAGCTCACACCGATATTCATGGATTGGAGCTGGTTCTGAATTTGCTGGAGCGTTTCATTTACTGCTTCAGAGTTCATAGGTCTGGATTCTTCCGGCGCCTGCCCAGAAGGTTCTTCTTGGGGCGGGTTGTTTCCATATACTGAACCCTGCAAGGAAATTCCGGGCACATTTGGCACCGCCGGATTTATGTTTGAAATAGCCATATCTATTTCTACCTCCATCCTACTTCTTTTATTGTATATATCGGCATTCAAACGCAAAAACTTTATGCCTTTCAACCCAAATTCAGCAATAGAGATTTAGTTTCTATTGCGTAATCTGGGTTTAATATCCCTATGTCTTAACGTCAAGGAAGCGGGACTCTCCGGAATTTCCGCTATAACCTTTGAACCACATTTGACTATGGCCGATCCCGGATAAGTCGTTTCTCAACTTATCGAGCTCATCTTCCGCGGCGGCCTCACAATCCTGGTTTAACCGCAGGGTTTTACTAATCATATTTTCAAGGGTCTTTATAAGGGATTGAATACGTTTTCTTGTTTCCGGTACTTCATAAGAGGGATGCGCCTCCCTGATCCTGCGGATTGCCTCGTCTACTCTGCCGATGAAGGTTATATAATCGTGGCGCCGGGCGATCAACATTTGAATAGCTTCCACATTATGTTGTTCAATCATATCCTTCAGGGATGCGGTTGCAGACATGAAATCTTTAAAAACAGCCGTTTTTTGCTCTAGTAATTCGCAAAGTCTCGAAAGATCGGCAGATGCCGCTGATGATTTTTGGTCTGTCATTTCTATGCCCTCATTTCTTTTCTGCTGGTTTCTTTCTCCCGATCAGTGATGTGATGAAGACTTGGATTCATATCCTTGCGCTGACCGTTAAGGATCTCTTCCCATGCCGATTTCAGTTCTACCAACATCCCGATAATGTGGTCCATCACTCTTAAGTCTCTTTTTAAGTCCGCTTGCAATAAACGACACGTCATGTAATTGTAAAGGGCATGCAAGTTTGAGGCTATGTCGCCTCCCTTTTCAAAATCGAGTGCGGCGTTAAGTGCAAAAATAATATTATGCGCTTTTTGTAATGCTTTTGCTTTTTCTTCGTAATCGCGGGAGATGAATTTTTCCTTGGCAATCTTCAGATTCCGTATAGCTTCCTCGTAGCACATTAAAACCAGCCTTTTGGGGTCTGCTGTCAATACTCCTGCTTGCCGGTAGGCTCCGATTCCTTTACCGTACATATGATCCATCCTCCTTATTAAAGGTTATATAATGTTCGCTATAATTGCCAGCCGCTCGATGCAACAGTAAGCTCCGAGGTAAACCAGACGTTTTCGTCTTGGGCGTTTGTTGCAGTTTCCATAGTTACAAACTCGTTGAACTCGTTGCAGCAGTGAGCTGCCAGCCGTTCGTTGCAGCAGTAACTTGCGAGGTAAGCCAGCTGCTTTCGCTTTGAATAGTGGCTATTGCAGTTTCCATAGTCGTAAACTCGTTGAGCATCTGCTGTTTCTTTTGTGCAAGCTGGTCGTTCATCTGATTGATTTCCGTTGTATAGCTCTTGATGCTATTTTGAAGAGACGTCTCCTTGAAAGTAACATATCCACTGTAAGGATCAGTAATATTAGTAAGGGTACGGTCAAAGAGGTCTGCCACACCGGTCGTTAATTTAATCGTCCCCGCATCAACGGGATATGAATCCGATGATCCCGTGTATTCTATGGATAGACCGTCCGTATTGGCGTTGCCGGTGTTTCCTGTAAGAATCTGTCCGTAGCCGGTTGCATCCTCGCCACCGATAGTTCCTTTCACGTCCTTCCCAGTGAATGTTTCCTTAACGGGCAGTTGCTGCGAGGGCGGTGTTGGGTTCCACAGCACCCCATTCGCGTCTGTGGTTGTAAAACTGGATGCACTGCCGTAATCGGCACTGGTCAGGACAAGCTGGTTTTGACTATTTTGGGAAGCGGTTATGCCCATGGCATAATGGCCGCCGGTCTGTCCGTTCGAATCTGTGGTGAGTTCCGTATTTATTGCATTGATAATGTCATTCATGCTCATGCCTGAGGTCAGATCGATAGTCGCTGTATTACTTCCTTGCTGAATGGTAAGGGTGTCGTTACTGTTGAGAGGGTTGAGCACCGTGACCGCGTTGTCAGATGTTCCTGAGCTCTGTGTCGCCGCCTGTGTGATATTAACGTCGTATGAACCGGCCTTTGAGTTCTGCGTATCCCCCACATAGGTAAGACTGTTCGATGACGTAGTGCCCTGAGCGGTGAAGAGGGACATAACGTCGTTGAAGTTGGTCTGAAGGTATCCTTGCAAAGTTGTGTCATCGACACTCATTTGTCCTTTATCATCGACACTGATCCCGACTTGGGCCAAAGTGGAAAACTGGCTGTTAACGCCTGATACAGGCTGGATAAGAGCGGATGTAAGATCAGAATTCACGTTAAGAAGTGTATTATCTCCAAAAAGAACGCCTCCTGTTGTATTTGTCGTTGTATTATAAGAATCCTGTGTACTGATAGTGGATGCTACTGCATTATATGCGGTCACAAAGTTGTTGATCAAAGTCATGATGGCACTAGTGTCCTGTGTAACATTCAATTTGATTGTTGTGGAATTGTCTGCCTTGAGAAGATTCAGGGTGACACCGGGGATGACATTGTCAATGGTATTTGATGACGCTGTAACCGGTACACCCTCCACTTCCAATTTGGCATCTTTACCGGCAACCATCATTGCCGAGGCGGCACCAAAGGGACCATTGGAGGATATAAAGGACAGTGAAGGCCCTGAATCCTGAATGGTAGGAGTCAGGGTAACACTCAGATTTGTAGTCGCGTTTCCACTCAAGTCGTCCACCCGAATCTTTCCGTCAGAGGTAACATAGGCCAAAACATTTCCGTAAGATGTATTAATTTGGTCAAGAAGATCCTGAACCGTCGTCGAACTCGTGATATTGAACTGCGCACTTACCGGCTGGTTTGTCGTATCAGTGCCCGAGAGGGTGATATAGTCGTAGACGGGAGGACTCCCGCTCGGCGGCGTAAAGGTGTAGCCGTCAATGTTCTTCAAAAGGGTCGATGCAGTTATATAGGAACCATTGGATGTCATGGAGTTCCCCGAGACCACCCCTGTACTTGAGTTGTTCGTGTGATCCAGGATGCCAAGGGTGTTGAGGATATTATCCGCATCCGTAAATGTCGGGGTCCCACTGCTTTGGGCAATCTGGAGGCGGTAAGAAGTGGTCCCGTTTTCCGTCTTAGATACGACAGAGGCAGTCACTCCCGTTATATTCGCGGTGTTGATAGCGTTTTTGATATCTGTAAGGGACATAGCGTTGGTCCCGCCAAGATTCAGGGATACCGAATGGCCGTCGATATACACAATCCCCGACTGAGGGTTAGTGAGGTTTAGAAGAGAGCTAATCGTTGCAGTTGGCGAGCTAAAGAGATCACTCTGTGCGCCATGGGTTATGGGATTTTTACTTATTGTGGCCTGATCGTCTTTCCAGCCGAACTGCTGCACAAGGTTTGCAGATGACCCGTTAAGGAGACTGATTCCTGCTGCGCCGGTCGTATCACTGGTGAGAATCAACCGGCTGTCATTGGTGCCGAAGTTGACAACGGTTGCTGTCACCCCGGATGGGGATGCCCCTGTGTCAGCCTTGTTAATGCTTGCCGCGACATTGGTCAGTGTGTCTTTAGCATTGACTGTAATGACTTTACCATTCATAAGAATATCACCATTATAGCCCAGGGCGGTTGAGTTGCTGGTGAAGGGGTTAGAAGCTAATTGCTGCGCCTGGGCCAGATTGTCCACTTTTATAGTGTAACTTCCCGGAGATGCTGTGTCGCTGGTTGAAGCGGAGAGCAAGTCACTTGCATTTGAAGTACCGCTGATAGTGGACAGGTTTGATGTGAAGGCAGAGAAATCGGAAGGGTTCTGCATGGCATCAGCAGCCGTCTTCAAAGAGAGAAGTTGGGTATTGAAAGACTGCCATGCCTGGAGTTTTGATTGGTCGGCAGTTTGTTTGTTTTGAACAGCTGTCACGCTTTGCTGATCAACAGCAATCAACTGATCGACCATGCTGCTCCAGTCAATTCCGCTGGAAAGACCGCTGATAAAACTGGTTCCTGCGTTGCTGCTAACATTACTAGTACTAGCCATCCGAAAATCCTTTCTGATGCGTCCATCAAGTTTTAACCATGAGTCTTAAGCGTCCCATGGTTTACAATAACTATCGGTAAAATTTTCCTGAAACTTGAGTCCTTTCGAGACATTTGAAAACTTATACGCAATGTCATTGCTACGAGTGAATCTTCTTATTTATCAAGGACTTATAAGATTTCTCCCTGCGTCAGAAATGACAAATTGTTAATGGTTTCTTTATTTAGAAAGCAAGAAATCTGCCAATAAAGAAGCCCCGCAATTAATGAATTGCGGGGCTTCATGCGAAGGGTTGGAAGTCAGGGTTACTTGAACAGTGCAAGTACTTGTTGTGGGGCCGTGTTTGCCTGAGCTAACATCGCTGTACCAGCCTGGACAAGGATCTGTTGTTTGGTGAAGTTCGTCATTTCCGAAGCCATATCCACGTCCTTAATGGCCGAGTTTGCCGCTGTGAAGTTCTGTATTGTAGCGGTGAGGTTCTCTCCTGCATAAGTCAGCCGGTTCTCGTAGGCGCCGATGCTAGCACGGTCGCTAGACAGCGTGGTGATGGCGGCGTCAATAGTATCCATTTTTGTCTGAGCACCAGGGGCGGTGGAAATGTCGTTATTAGCGAGTCCGAGAGCTACAGCTTTTATGCTGTTGATAGACACACCCAGTACTGAATACGTATTGTTTGTCTCTCCCGCGTAGCCGATCTGGAAGTCGTCGGTTCCTCCACCTGCGCCGGCAGCAACGACTATAGGAGTGTCGGCAGCAAGGGCAGCCCCCATCGCAGCCGTAGCAGCGGCAGTCGTCGTCTGGAAACTAATGCCGAAGTCGCTAAAATTGACCGTCTGTGCCCCGCCTGTAAGAGCTACGTTTTGCTTGTCGCCGTTTGAGTCTGCCAGCGTCAATACGGCACCAGTTGTCACGTAGCTAACTGTATAACTCCCGAGTGCCGCTGAAGACACATTGAGATTATAAATGTTAGAAACGTTGCTAATTGATACAGTGGTGTTGTTGCCGCTGGTGGCGCTGCCAAAAGTTCCGTCGACTAGATTCGTGCCTGAATACTGGGTCGAATTGGCAATCCTGTCAATTTCAGAGACAAGTGTATTATACTCATTAGATAGCGCCCCAACATCCGATCCGACGTTTGCAGACGCTGCCTCCGTAGCAAGTTCCTTCATGCGTGTTAAAATGTCGCCGACACTGCTCATCGCTCCGTCCGCCACCTGCAAGAGGGAGGTTGCTTGTGAGATGTTTTGCTGGGCAATATTTGCCGAGGCAATATTCGCGGTTAAGCCGTTAGAAATGGCCATACCTGCTGCGTCATCCGAGGCTGAGTTTATACGATAGCCTGAAGAAAGTCTTTGTAACGATTGTTTCATTGATGAACTGGAAACTTCCAAGTTCCTCTCTGCAGTTAATGCTGCAGCGTTATTTTGAATGTCGTAGATCATTCCCATGGTTTTTATCCTCCTTGATTTTGTTATTCTTGGATTTTTGGCATCCTTGCCAATTATTTGAAAAAAAGTTATAATTCACAACCGGGGTTTCTTCGTATGATTTCCCGGTTACCTCGTCCTGCTTTCTTTCACCTCCTCCCTTGCCTATTTTTTTCATCTTTTGGCTTTATTATCGACAGGGAGGAAAGAATACTTTAATTTTAAATGAAAAGTGCATCCGATGGTTGAGGGAAATTATGAGGATTGATTGTTACAATGTTCGGCGTCCACAAGGAGCCGGTCGAACTTACCGTGATCGAAGATGGCGGGAGTGATCTGAACCGCAAGCTGGAGGGCATGTTCGGCTAAATGCCACTGTTTCCGGCGGCAGAATTCCTCGGCGATGTCATAGACAATCTGTCCCATATCCATAATCGAATGGAAGCAGCGGTTGGTATTCATGCCCAGCGTTTGCATGAGCGATTCCAGGGCTTGAATAAGATCATCCGTTGCTTCAACCTGCCAGCAGAGCTGTGTTTGTAAAAGCCTCTTTTCAAGTTGTTCATCCGCCGTGAGTCCCTCATCTTCGGCTTTG